>Ga0315907_10007401_pt1 | contig 11448 bp, 9 predicted proteins | sample LakEriMetagenome_3_FD_203525 | JGI IMG/M metagenome (GOLD analysis project Ga0315907, IMG submission 203525) | Freshwater fungal communities from buoy surface, Lake Erie, Ohio, United States - Buoy 12 MA123 | ecosystem: Environmental > Aquatic > Freshwater > Lake > Lake biofilm | place: USA...
GTCGGGCCAAAGCTGCCGTGGGGACCGCCTCCGCCTCCGTCGGTCCAGCGCGCGATGACGATCGGGCACGTCTCCTTCGCGCTCATGATGCCGCTCTCCGAGTACGACGGTTCGGATGTCGTCGACAAGATCTGGCGGATGAGCGGCGAGACCGACACGATCGCGCTCGTGGTGAACGCGGCGCCGACGATGCTCAAGTGCGCGATACCCTTCCGGCAGGGCCTCGTCGTGGCATCGATGCAGGTCCCTCCGGGCATCGTGGTGTCCGATCCGGTGGTTCCGGACGCCGCCACGCTTGTCACGCCCGCGGCGGAGAAACTGGCGCTCGTGTTCATCCCAGCCACGCTCGTCGCCCCGCTCGCGCTTCTTCTCCTGCCGACGTCGCTTCGACGGGCGCGCGTGCGGCCGCGCCACTTCGTTCGGCTCATGGGCTACACGACCGCGCTCGTCGTACCCATCGTCGGATGCGCGTATCTCGCCGACCAATTCAACCGCGTCTTCCTGTTCAACGCGCACTTCTATACGCAGATCCACCTGTACCCGTTCGGCGCGTTCGGAGAAGTCAACTCCACATTGGCGTTCGTTCTGCTGGCGCTCGTCCTCAATGCCGTGTGGCTGACCGCCGCGGCCTCGCGCTATCTTCGTCTTCCGAATCCGCGAGGCGTCGGGGTGGCCTGCGCGCTGATTCCGATGCTCGTCGCATGCCTCGTCCTGCTGCGGTGGTGAGAACACGATTCGCTCCGGTCACTCCGCATGAACTCCGACCGCAATCGAAGCCAGTCCCAGTCGCCCGCGCTCGAATGCCCGCGCTGCGGGTACTCGGTCGCGGCGACCTCGCAGGCCGGGCACGCAGGCGGCGACGGCATCGTGGTCTGCCCTGAATGCGGTCTTGCCTCGAGCCCGGACGAGCTCGCGCGAGACGCCGCCTGTCCTCCGTGGCTCATCGAGTCGAGCGCGGGCCGGCATGGCGTCGTCGCGCGCTTCGTGCGCACGGTCGTGCGCGCATTCGCGCCGCATCGGTTCTGGAGCGCGGTGCGCATCTCGGCGCCGATCTCGTGGCGCGGGCTCGCGGCGTATCTCGGCGGGCTCGCACTCACGCTCCATCTCTGCGCGGTCGCTGCAATCACGCCCGTCGTCCTGTACCGGCGCGACTACTCGCCGGCGATCGGATCGAACACACCCGATCTTGCACTCGTCGCGGTACTGCCCCTCTGCCCGATGCGGGCGGACGACATCCTCAACTTCACGGCGCAGAGCAATCCGAGCCGGTCGGTCGATGGAGCCGTACTCTGGCGCTCCGCTACCAGCGCGGTCCGACTGACCTTCATGCGCGACAAGCTCTTGTTCGAGTCCGTGCCGCAGAATCTGCTCGCGACCGGTCCCTACGCGAAGAAGCAGCCCCAGCTTTTCCAGACTTCACGCAGGTCCTTCGTGGTGGCGGACCGAAATCTGCTCCGCGCGCAACGCTGGCTCGGCGCGGTGCTCGCGATCGCCGCGTTTCCCGTGGCCGCGTGCGCGATGCTCGCACTCCTCCCACGCGCGCTGCGGCGAGCGAATGCGCGACGCTCGCATCTCCTCCGAGGAAGCATCTACGCGTGCTCCTTCGCGCCGATCGCGCTCGCGCTCCACGCGGCCGCACAGGGAATCGCGGTGGTCGGCCCTGTCTGCCTGCCAGGCATGCACAACATGCTGCGGACGATTGCGATCGCGCTGATGGTCGCGATTCCCGCCGGCGCGATCGCCTTCTCAGCCCTCTATCTCGACGCGTTCTGCACGCGCTACCTCGCACTCCCGAATGGGCGATTCGCCGCGGCCACGCTGAACTGCGTCGTACTCCTCGTTGCGATCGCCATCGGACTCGGACTCGGACTCGGAGTTCGGAACGCATGATCGGCACCTCGAACAATCCCGACGCCCACCACACGCGCCTCGAGTGCCCGCGCTGCGGACACGCGCTCGATCCGATCGTCGCCGCGGCGCGCGCGCAAGGCGCGAGCGGCGTCGTGTGCGGCGAATGCGGGCTCGCGACGACGGTCGCGGCCGTCGAGGCGGCCGGCGAATGGCCGCGCTGGCTCGTCGAGGCGCCCAGTCGCTGGATCGGACTTCCCTTCCGCGCGCTTCGCACGATCCTCGCCTGCGCGCGTCCGCACCGCTTCTGGTCGGCGGTGCCGATGGAGCGCCCGCTGTCCGTCCGCGGCGCGATCGCGCTCGCCGTCGCGCTCGCCACGCTGCTGCATGTCGCGGCCTTCGCGAAGCGCGCGCTCGAACTCCCGTCGGCTCCGACCGCGACCGAGCGCCTCGAGGACCTCGCGTGGGCCGCGATCTCGCCAGGCTCGCGCTTCCTCGGCTAGCAGATCGCGCAGGTCGCGGCCGCTTCCGAAAGCAACCCGCACGACACCATGCGCATCGTCCGCCGCGCGTTCCGCCATGCGCGCGACGCATGGTCGCTGTTTGGCTCGGACGGCTCCGACGCGCGCGCATCCGACGACGGCTACAAGATGGCGTTCCCCGGCCGCGCGAGCGGACGCACCGAACCGGCGCCCGCGCTCCGCACGCTCGAGCCGCTCTCGCCCGCGTACTGGATCGGAAATCCCTCGACGCCGCCGCGCGAACTCGTCATGACGCCCCTGCTCGGCGGCGTCTACGGAACCGCGCTCGCGCCGCTCGGTCCGCTCTCGTCGTTCGCCCGCGAGAAGCTGCTCCTCGGCTACCTGCTCGCGCTCGCGCCGGTGACCGCGCTGCTTCTCCTTCCATTCTCGCTGCGACGCGCCAAGGTGCGCGCACGCCATGTCGCGCGCGCCGCGCTCTACGCGCTCGTGCCGGGCACGCTCTTCGCGGCGATGCTCTTCCTCGCGCTTCCGAGCGGAAGCACGCGACCGGTCGTCCTCCATCCAACCGATGCCTGGACGCTCGCCACCATCGCGCTCGCCGCAGCGTCGCTTCCATGGAACCACGCCTTCTGCGCGCGCTACCTCAGGCTTCCGCACGCGCTCGGCGTCGCTGCGGCCGCGAGCCTCGTCGGCCTGCTCGCGTCGCTCATCGCGATCGAGATCTTCGTCGCCGCGTAGGTTCTGCCTGGTTCAGTGCGCGGCCTTCAGATGCGCGCGAAGCGCGTCACCGCCGAAGTTCGCCGAGGGATCGCTCCACACGCAGTGCACATGCGAGGCGTCCGCGTTCGTCGAGTCGTACTCGATGGTGAAGCATGGGCTCGCAAGCCTGTAGTAGTGCGGCTTCGCGAGATCGGTCTCGCCGACGAAGGCGAAATGCAGCTCGCCCGCATGCTTCGTGCGCCACGCGCGCAGCTGCGCCTCGGCGACCGATTCGTCGAGAAGCGACGCGTGCGTCGCAAGCAGCCGTTCGACGAGCGCCTTCTGCGCGTCGGTCATCGACGCGCGCGCAATGCCCTTCGGCTCCGGCGCCTTGGCATCGGCGCCGACCGCCCACAGCACATCGGCCGGCGGACGGTCCATGATCCGCGCCTTCGTGCGCTGGACATCGTCGAGCGCGCGCGCGAGCTCGAAGGCGACCTCGACCGCTGCGCCGAGCGGGCGCTTCCCCTTCTCCGGTCCTTCGCCGATCTCGGCGGGAAACGAGCCTGTGAACATCGGCGTCACCGTCGCGACGCCGTCGACGCACGCCGCGTGCAGCACGAAGTGGTGCCCCTCGATCTCGAAGGCCCACGCGGCGTCGTCCGGCGAACCGAAGAAGTGCACCGCGTAGAGGTCGTCGCCATAGGTCGGCGGCGCGACGCCGGCGGCCTTCTCATTGCGGCCGTTGATCGCCTCGACGACGCGGATCAGCCGCCACTGCTCGCGCCCGGCTTCCGAGAGCACCGCGTCGACGAGGGCGAGCGCCGCGCGGCGCGTCTCGGCATCCATGTCGCGGAGGAAGAGGCCGGCGCGCCCGCCGCGCGCGAAGTACCACTTGGTGCGCTCGCCGTGGTCGAGCGGCCGCAGCGCCGCGGCGCGCTCGGCATCGGAGAGGCTCGCGACGAAGGCGCGCGCGGCCGCGGCGTTCGCGCCGTCGCCGACCGCGGGCGGCTCGGCCGCGAGCATCGAGAGTCCTGAAACAACCGCGAGTCCGACGACGAAGCTGGTTCCCATGCGCATGGCTCCAATCGTCGCACGAAGTCTGCCACAATGGAAGCCGTGACCGCGCCCCTCGCCACGCTCGCCTACTGCACCAACGTCCATCCGGGCGACACGCTCGCCCGGACGAAGGCGATGCTCGAGCAGCACTCGACGCGCGTCCGCGACATCGCTGCGCCCGGAGGCACGCTCGGGCTCGGTCTCTGGCTCTCCGCGGCGGCCGCGCGCGAGCTTCTCGCCGAGCCTGACGCGGTGCCGCGCTTCCGCGACTGGCTCCGCGAGCGCTCGCTCGCCGTCCGCACGCTCAACGGCTTCCCCTACGGCGACTTCCACGGCGAGACCGTGAAGACGCGCGTGTACCACCCGCACTGGGCCGACCCGAACCGCTCGCTCTTCACCCTCGACCTCGCGCGCATCCTCGTGAAGCTCGTCGAGCCGGGCACGCGCACCGCTTCGATCTCGACGGTGCCCGTCGGCTGGCGGAGCGATTTCACGAGCGAAGGCTGCGGCGCGAGCGTCGGCCTCGCGGCCGCGCAGCTCGAGTGGATCGCCGAACGCCTCGCGATCCTCGAGGAGGAGTCGGGCGTGCGCGTCACCATCGATCTCGAGCCCGAGCCCGGCTGCCTCCTCGACCGCGCCGAGCATGTCGTCTCGCTCTTCGACCAGTGCTTCTCCTCCGACGAAGCGCGCGCGCATCTCGGCGTCTGCCACGATGTCTGCCACAGCGCCGTGATGTTCGAGGAGCAGGACGACGCGCTCCACCTCTACGCTCGACACGCGATCCGCGTCGGCAAGATCCAGGTCAGTTCCGCGCTCGCCTGCGCGGGCGCGCCGAAGGAGATCGCCGAACTCGCGCAGTTCGCCGAGCCGCGCTACCTCCACCAGACCTGCGCGCTCGCCGGCGACGGCGAGGTGCGCTTCTTCGAAGACCTCGATCTCGCGCTCGACGCGATGCCCGAAGGCCCGTGGCGCACGCACTTCCACGTGCCCGTGCACCTCGAGGAGATCGACCGTCTCGGCACGACCTCGCGGCAGATCCCGATCGCGCTCGCGGCCGCGTCGCAGGTCGATCCGCCCGTGTTCGAGGTCGAGACCTACGCGTGGACCGTGCTTCCGCCGCATCTGCGCGAGCGCGATCTCGCGGCCGGCATCGCGAAGGAGCTTGCGTGGACGCGCGCCGCGCTCGCGCAGGCCGGCTTCGAGGTGCGCGCGTGAGCACGCGCGGCCGCCTGCGCGCGTGGCTCGAGATCATGCGGATCTCGAACCTGCCGACGGTGCTCTCGAACGCGATCGCGGGCGCGACGATCGGCGCCTGCGCGCTCGCGATCGAACGCGCGCCGACGGACGGACTCGCCGTCTGGTTCGGCGGCTTCCTGATTCCCGTCGGACCCGACGGACCGGAGCTCGCGTGGCTTTCGGCGTCCGGCACCGCGCTCTTTCTCGCGCCGTTCGCGATCCCGCTCCTCGCCTATCTCGGCGGCATGGTGCTGAACGATGCGTTCGACGCCGAGATCGACGCGCGCGAACGGCCCGCGCGACCGATTCCGAGCGGACGCATCGCGCGCGGATCCGCCTTCGCGGCCGGCTTCGCGCTCCTCGGCGCGGCCCTCGCGCTCGCGGCGCTTCGCGGCCCCGCCTCCGTCGTCGCGGCCACCGCGGTCCTCGTCCTCGCGATCGTCGTCTACGACCGGTTCCATGCGAAGACGGTCGCAAGCACGCTGCTTCTCGCCCTCTGCCGCGCGCTCGCGGCGCTCGTGCCGATGCTCGCCTTCGCGGACGGCGACTTCGAACTGCTCGTCCGGCGCGGCGCGATCGCGCTGCCGATCGCGCTCGCGGCCTGGACGCTCGGGCTGTCGCTCCTTGCGCGCAACGAGATCGCCCTCCGCGACGCCGAGGCCTCGCGCGCGGACGCCACCGCGCAGCCATGCCCGAAGTGCGGACATCTCATGGTCGAGAAGGGCCACGAGTCCTGCCCCGAATGCGGCGAGCGGAGCACCGACATCGTCCGCCGGAGCCTCGCGCGCACGCGCGCCGATCTCCGCGCGGGATACCGCAACATCGTTCCGATCGCCGCCGCGGTCGTGCTGCTCGCCGCATTCTTCACGACCCATGTCGCGCTCCTCCATCGCGGCCGCGCGCCCGGCAGCACGCTCGCCGCAGGCAATCCGGGCGCGGCGATCATCGTCGCGATCCTCCTCGCGCTCGCCGCCGTCCGCGCCGCGCAGATCCTCCGCCGCGAGCCCGCGCGCACGCCCGACGCGATCGGCATGCTGATCGCCTGCCTCGCGCTCGTCGATGCGATGGCCCTCGCGACCGGCGGCCACTGGCTCGCGGCGCTCGCCTGCACGACGCTCTTCCTCGCGACGAGGCTCCTCCAGCGTCGCATCGCCGGCAGCTGACGATTCGCGTGAAAAACCGTGCGACTTCCGCGAAGTCGCCGCCGCTGCTGCGATGATGCGCGCGGGACGGCGAATGGCGTCCCCAACTCGAACGCCCGGAACTCCGGGGAAAGGACGAAGGCCATGCCACAGGCTCTTCCATGGACGCCCGCATCCGCTGCGGGCGACGATGTCGCACGCCCACCGAGCGAGGGCGGTGCGCCGCCAGGTCGCGCGATCCGCCGCGGCGCCCTCGCACGCGTCGCCGCGGGCATGCTCGCCGCCGGGGCGCTGGTCGCGATGGTCGCGATGCCCGCCTGCCAGAGCTTCGGGCCGGCGATCGTGCATGCCGCGATCAATCTCTGCATCGAGGCGGTGAAGTCGCTGATCGACGCACCTGCCGACACGCTGCCTCCGGGCTACGAGCGCTGCAGCTCGAGCCTCTGGCAGGTGCGCGACCAGAGCATCGAGCTCTGCTTCTACTGCCGGCCCGGCACGAGCGACGCCGTGTTCGTCCAGTTCGACTGCGAGGGCAGCTTCTATCCGCTGCGCATCCGTCGCATGGGTCGCGGCGCGCCTCCGACCGCCTCGACCGACGCGGACGGCATCTCGATCAAGTCGATCGACTGCGACGAGCAGCTCCTGATCGCGGCCGAAGGCCGACTCTCGCCGGCGCTCGACCAGGCCGCCGCCGGCTTCCGAAGCCCGAACGCGCGCGTCCTGCCCGACCGCAGCGCGCACCGCAAGCTCGAGGTCTCGATCGACGGCGTGCCCGCCCCGCAGCGCGGCGACTTCACGGTGCCGGCGGGCGCGCGCATCGCCCTCTCCGGCGATCTCGGCCAGCTCGCGCAGTACGGGCTCGCCTGCGGCGTCACCGAGCTCGCGTTCTCAGACGGAAGCGATCTCTGGGAGGTCTTCGCGCATCCGGACGCGTGCATCGCGCTCGTCTTCCGCAACGGCGCGCTCGTCGAGCGCCGGCTCCTCTTCGCGCCGACCGCCCCGTGACGCGCGCCATGCGATCGCATCGAGCCACTCCTTGCCGGCCCCGCGTGCGGACTCCGACACGCACGCGGGGCCCGGTTTCGCCTGCCGCCCGTCCTCCGTACCATCCGCCTCGTGCCGCAGCGCGTCGCCCTGCTCAATGTCGTCGGTCTCTCGTCGAACCTGATCGGCGAGGCGACGCCGCGGCTGCGCGAGTTCGCCCGCCGGACCGGCGGCGTCCGGACGCTGCGTCCGCCGCTTCCCGCCGTCACCTGCACCGCGCAGTCGACGATGCTCACGGGCCTCGCGCCCGACGGGCATGGGATCGTCGGCAACGGCTGGCACGACCGCTCGCTCGGCGAGGTGATGTTCTGGAAGCAGTCGAACCGCCTCGTCGCCGGCGAGAAGGTCTGGGAGACCGCGCGCCGGCTCGAGCCGTCGTTCGCCTGCGCGAACGCGTGCTGGTGGTACGCGATGCACGCGACCACCGACGCGATGGTCACGCCGCGCCCGGTCTACAAGGCCGACGGCCGGAAGATCCCCGACTGCCTGACGAATCCGCCCGAGCTGCGCGAGCGGCTCCAGTCGCGCTTCGGCCGCTTCCCGCTCTTCCGCTACTGGGGCCCGACCGCGAGCATCGAATCGAGCGACTGGATCGCGCTCGCCGCCGCGCATCTCCTCGAGGAAGCGCCGACGACGCTCACGCTCGTCTACCTCCCCCACCTCGACTACGCGCTGCAGAAGGTCGGCCCGGCGCACGCGTCGATCCGCCAGGAGCTCCGCGAGATCGACCGCATCGCCGGCGGCCTCATCGACCTCTGCGAGCGCCTCGGGGTCCGCCCGCTCGTCGTCAGCGAGTACGGGATCGTCCCGGTGCGCGACGCCGTCTGGATCAACCGCGCCTTGCGCGAGGCGGGCTATCTCGCGGTCCGCCCCGAGGACGGACGCGAGATCCTCGACCTCGAGCACAGCGCCGCCTTCGCGGTCGCGGACCACCAGGTCGCGCATGTCACCGTGCGCGATCCCGACGACCTGCCCGCGGTCGCGACGCTCCTCGCGAAGCTCGACGGCGTCGAGCGCGTGCTCCACGGCGCGTCGCGCGCGGCGGCCGGACTCGATCACCCCCGCGCGGGCGACATCGTCTGCGTCAGCGCCGGCGACCGCTGGTTCGCGTACGGCTGGTGGCTCGACGACCGCGTGGCGCCCGACTACGCGCGCACCGTCGACATCCACCGCAAGCCCGGCTACGACCCGTGCGAGCTGTTCTACGACCCGAAGCTCGTCTGGCCGAAGGGCCGCGCGCTCGGCAAGCTCCTGCTCCGCAAGCTCGGCGTGCGCACGCTGCTCGACGTCATACCGCTCGACGCCTCGCTCGTGCGCGGCTCGCACGGCCGCGTCGACCAGCCCGCCGGGTTCGACCCGGTGCTGCTCGGCGAACTGCCCGACCCCTTCCTCGAGTCGTCGCTGCCGATGGCATGCGTCCGCGATGCGATCCTCGCGACGACGCTCGGCTCCGAGCACGCCGGCGCGATCGAGTCGCTGCTCGTCGACGAGACGCGCGCGCTGCTCGGCCGCGGGAGATCGCGGTGAAGTGGTTCTGGGCGGCGATCGCCGCACTCTTCGCAGCGGGCGCGCTCGTGCTGCTCGCGCCGACGGAGGAGCGCAATGCCGAACCGAGCGATGGGCCTGCGCCCGTCGCGGCCACGATCGAGCCGACGCCTCTTCCCGCAGCGCCCCCCGCCGATCCGCCGACGGTGACCGCGGTTGAAGTCGCGGTCGCGCCAGCGCCGGCGACTCCGACCGCGCCCCAACTCCCCGCGTCGCCCGCTCCTGCGCCGGAAGTCGCAACGCCGACGCCGACATCGACGCCGACGCCTGCGCTGACGCCTGCACCCGCACCTGCCACACCCCCAGACCCCGCGCCCGCGTCCGTCGCAGCGCCGATCGAGCAGGCGCCTCCGCCCGCTCCGCCGCCCGCCCGCCCGCTCGACACCCGCCGACCCGAAGAGACCGTCCGCCGCATCGACGCGCGCACGATCGAACTCGACGGCCGCTTCCGCGTCATCGGCGCCGGTCGCGACGAGGATCCCTACCGGATCACCTGGGAACTCCTCACCTCAGCATCAGGCTTCGTCGACGCCGAGAAGGGCCTGCTCGACGCGCCTCCGTGGGTGCGCGTCGTCGACGGCACCTACGTCGAGATCTCGGCGTACTACTCGACCGCGATCCGCGTGCAGCGCGCCTCGAGCGTGCTCCTCACCCTGAACCGCTGGGACGGCTGCTGCATCGGCCTGCCTCCCACGCCCTTTGACGCGATCGACTGCTCGATGCGCGAGCCCCTCGAGTTCCGCGGGCTCCACCTGATCCGCTTCGGCACCTTCCGCGGACGCCTCGTCGTCGAGCCGTTCGCAGCCGCCGGGTTCCTTCTCGGCATGTACCGGCTCGAGGACGCGACCTTCGTCGCGAAGTGAGCGGCGTGCGCGCTACCCTTCCTCCGTGCTGCGCATCGGCCCGCTCCAACTCGAGACCAACCTGCTGCTCGCGCCGATCGCGGGGCACACCGATCTCGCGTTCCGCATCCTCTGCCGCGAGCAGGGCGGCATCGGCTGCGCCTACACCGACCTCCTGAACTCGCGCGCGATCCTCAAGGAGACGACGCGCACGCTCGATCTCGCGCGTACCAACGAGTTCGACCAGCCCGCGGGCATGCAGCTCTACGGAAACTCCGACGATCCGCTGCCCGAGGCCGCGATCTGGGCGGTCGACCACGGCGCGCGCGTCGTCGACATCAACATGGGTTGCCCTGTCGACAAGGTCGCGAAGAAGAACGGCGGAAGCATGCTGCTGCGCGATTGCGGCAACACGACGCTGCTCGCGAAGCGCATCGTCGACGCCGTCGCGCGCCACTCGGGCGGGCGCGTGCCGGTCACCGCGAAGATGCGGCTCGGCTGGGATCCCGAGCACAAGGTCGCGCCGATCCTGGCGCGCCAGCTCGCCGACATCGGCATCGCCGCCGTCACCGTGCACGGCCGCTACACCGTGCAGTTCTTCTCCGGCTCCGCCGACTGGAACGCGATCGGCGAAGTCGTCGAGGCCGTGCCTTCGATCCCGGTGATCGGCAACGGCGACGTCAGCGAACCCGAGCATGCGCGCGAACTGATGCGCGCCTCCGGATGCGCGGGCGTGATGGTCGCGCGCGCCGCGCTGCGCACGCCGTGGCTCTTCCGTCGCGCGCACGCGCTGCTCTCGACCGGCGTCGCCTCGCCGGAGCCGTCGATCGCGGACAAGCTGCGACTCGTGCTGCGCCATCTCGATCTCGCCGAGCAGTACGACGGCCCCGCGCGCGCCGCGATCCGGATGCGCCAGCACATCTCGTGGTACGGGCGCTCGATGGGACATGTGAAGCCGCTCAAGGAGGCGATCCGCGTCGCGCCCGATATCCACGGCATGCGCGACGCCGTGCACGAGGCGCTCGCGCGATGGGGCGGCATCGACGGCCCGAGCGTCCCGTCTTCTCGGACCTCCGCGGATGGAGCAAACCTGTCTCTTGGCCCTGATTTTGCCCAGTTTCCTTGCAGCAACCCCAACCCGCTGTAGGCTGCGAAGCAAAGGGCTCGCGCGCCATGCGCGTGCAAATCAAAAGGGATGACCCGTCGGCGGGAACCGGCGGGTCATGAATGCGGCGAACCAGCGGGAACTGGCGCGTCGCGAAGAGGGAGGAGCCATTCGGCTCCACGAGGGAGGGAACTCAGATGCTGTCTCTTCAGAGCAGCGCGCGGCTTGCCGCGGCTGTGGTTGCTTGCGGCGTTGCCGCCAGCGCCTACGCCGATGCTCCGCCGATGACGCTCAACGTCACCGCTGGTGGCGTCGGTAAACAGGTCTCGCTCAATCCGAACTTCGTTTCGGGTTCGGGCGTGGGCTTCTACTCCGGCTCCGTGACCGGCACCGCCTCGGCCTGGCAGGTCGACTACAGCTTCTCAGCTGCGTCGGCCGCGCAGACC
>Ga0315907_10007408_pt1 | contig 11440 bp, 9 predicted proteins | sample LakEriMetagenome_3_FD_203525 | JGI IMG/M metagenome (GOLD analysis project Ga0315907, IMG submission 203525) | Freshwater fungal communities from buoy surface, Lake Erie, Ohio, United States - Buoy 12 MA123 | ecosystem: Environmental > Aquatic > Freshwater > Lake > Lake biofilm | place: USA...
AGTTTTATATATATGTTAATGATAATGAATTTGATAATATAAAAAATAATCAAGCAAATATAGAAACAAATATAGAAACAAATTTGCAAATTAATACTAATTTAAATTTGTATTGTGAATTTTTTATTAAAAAAACTAAAATTCCGGATGTATATGAATTATATTTCGAGTCGTCATATGGTAATGTAAAAGAAGGAATAGCACATATACCTAATATGAAAACTAGTAAATATTGTAAAGAATTATTACAATATCAAGATATGATAAAAATAAAATGTGTGAAATCAATAAAATTTAAAAAATGGGTTCCTCTTTGTCAAGACATTACTGAATTAGATAATGTGTTATTTTAATTTTTTTGGTAAAAAATTAAAATTATCCAATGTGTTATCTTAATTTTTTTGGTAAAAAATTAAAATTATCCAATGTGTATCTTGATTTTTTTTGTATATATGGTCTAGGTGAAATTATAACAGATGCTCTAATATAACCATTTTTATTACATTTTGTATGTATTTTTGTTCGTATTCTTAAAACTTGTTTACATGTAAAATAAGGAACATTAAATTTACAAATATCTTTTCCTAAATGATATAATCCATATTTAGATATTTGAATATAAGAACACTTTTTATATTTATATAATTTAGCAATAGTATTATTTGGACATGCTATATACATATCATTAAAATCACAGGTATTTTTTTTTATAGTTTTCCATTCTGCATGTGTTATATTTTTGTTAAAAAACGGAGGTATTCTTGAATTAAATATTTTATATTTTTTTATTAATTTTTCTAATAGTTTTTTTGATTGTTTAGGTATTTTATTTTTCCCTTGAGATTTCCATACACCATTTTTATCTGGTTTAATAGATAATTGCATCCAATCTGGAGTGTTCTGTTTTTTAATTTCTATAAATAAATCATTCTTCTTAATATTATTACATATAATATCATGGTCACAGCCTAATTTATTTTTTTTCATTGTACAAAATTTTTTGTTATTCAACTTTATTTTATTACAAACTTTCCATATTTTTTCTTCATATAATTTTCCATTTATTACACTATTCATACATTTTTTTTTATTATATTGTTTTAAATATGTTTATATAAAAAATTGAATATAATATTATTAATTAAACTAATTAATAATATTTTTATAACAAATGGTACTCGATCTCCAAGATCATACATTACTAGAATTAATATTACATCATTTTCAACCTATAGAATTAAATAATCATATACTACTAGTTAGTAAATATATAAGACAAATAGTAAAAGATAATAATTTAAATGTTGATTTACATGTTAAAAAACAAAAAAATATATTAAATAATATTGAATTCAATATTACAAATATTTCAATTTCTAATTTTACTAGAGATGTAGAAGAAATTAATAATATAATAAAAAAATTAGAAAGATTTGCAAATTTAACAGATCTTGATATTCGTCATAATAGAATTAGTGATATTACTAAATTACAAAAATTTACAACTTTAACAGAACTTGATATTTATTTTAATAGAATTAGTGATATTAGTAGATTAGAAAAACTTACAAATTTAACAAAATTATATTTAGGTAGTAATGATATTAATAATATTAGTAATATTAATAGATTTACTAATTTAACAAATTTAGATTTATCTCGTAATAATATTAGTAATATTGATGGATTAACAAATCTTATAAATTTAAAAAAATTAAATTTATATTGTAATAATATTAGCAATATTGATAGATTAGTAAAACTTACAAATTTAACATATTTACATCTAAATTGTAACGAAATTAGCAATATAGATAGATTAATAAATCTAACAAATTTAATAGAATTATTTATATGTGATAATGTAATTTGTAATATTGATGGATTGGCAAATCTTACAAATTTAATAGAACTAAATATTCGTAGTAATAGAATTAATGATATTACTAAATTAGAAAAACTTACAAATTTAACAAGATTATATTTAGGTAGTAATTATATTCGTAATATTTATGGATTAGCAAATTTTACAAATTTAACAGAACTATATTTAGATGGTAATGAAATTACTAGTATTGATGGATTGGCAAATCTTACAAATTTAAAAGAATTATATTTAAATCGCAATCAAATTAAAAATATTAATAGTTTAGCAAATCTTACAAATTTAATAAAATTAGATATTTGTAATAATGAAATTACTTGTTTTGATGAATTAGCAAATCTTACAAATACAACAATAGATTATTAATTTTTATTTATAAAAAAAATTGAATAAAATATTATTTATTAGTCTTATTAATTTTATTATTACAAATGATGCTTAAACTTCCAGAACATATACAAGAATTAATATTATGTTATTTTGAACCTATACAATTTAATGATGATATACTACAAGTTTGTAAATATATAAGACAACTAATACAAAGTGATTTATATGTTACTTTACATATAAAAAATAGAAGATTGAATAATATATTAAATTTTTTAAATAATATTCAATTTAATATTACAGATATTTTAATATCTAGTAATTATATTACTAGAAGTGTAGAAGAAACAAATAATATAATAAATATATTGGAAAAATTTACAAATTTAAGTAAATTAAATTTATTTTTTAATAATATCAGTAATATTAATAATTTAGCAAAATTTACAAATTTAATTGAATTAGATTTAAATAGTAATACAATTAGTAATATAGATAGTTTAGCAAATCTTACAAATTTAACAAAATTAATATTATATAAAAATAATATTAATAATATTAATAGTTTATCAAGTCTTACAAATCTAATAGAATTATTTCTATGCGATAATAAAATTAGTAATATAGATAGTTTAGCAAATCTTACTAATCTAACAGAACTTAATATTCATCATAATATAATTAGTGATATTCGTAGATTAGAAAAACTTACAAATCTAATAGAATTATTTCTATGTGATAATGAAATTAGTAATATAGATAGCTTAGCAAATCTTACTAATTTAACAGAATTAAATATTAGTAGTAATGTGATTATTATTATTAATAGTTTAGCAAATCTTACAAATTTAACACAATTAGGTTTAAATTACAACCAAATTAGCAATATAGATAGCTTAGCAAAACTTACAAATTTAAAAGAATTAAGTTTAAATGATAACCAAATTAGCAATATAGATAGTTTAGCAAATCTTATTAATTTAATATTATTAAATCTACATTATAATAATATTTACAATGTAGATAGTTTAGCTAAACTTACAAAATTAATAGAATTAAAACTACATAATAATCATATTAACAATATAGATATTTTAACAAATATTACCAAATTAACAAAATTAAAATTACATACTAATAATATTACTAATATAGATAGTTTAGCAAATCTTACAAATTTAACAAAATTAAAATTACATACTAATAATATTAGTAATATAGATAGTTTAGTAAATCTTACAAATTTAAACGTACTAGACTTAGCTAATAATAGTTTTAACAATATAGATCAATTAGCAATTCTTACCAATCTAAAAGAATTATATATAAATGATAATAATATTAATAATATAGATAGTTTAGCAAATCTTATAAATCATGTGTATTTAGTTTGGTAACAAAACTAATATTTATTTATAATCAATATATCTTCTTCAATTATACTAATGAAATTTGTATAACATTCATTAATAAACTTTAAAATTATTTGTTTTACAACTTCTTTACTTGTGTCAACATAAATATCTCTTTTTTTACAATCAGATCTGTAAGGATTATACTCTATAAAAGGATCTTTGTTTAAATATTTAACACAGAATAAGTTATTATTATCACTCATTAATTCTATTTCTAATTTATTTATGTTTATTAAATTATCTATGTCTATTTCTAGTTTCCATGTATTCTTATAACAATTAATTAAACTCTTAATATCAAATATTATTTCTGATATTAAACTATTTAATTGATCAGGTCTAGATGGTATTATTAAACTTGGAGATACAATATCAATTACTTTAAACTTATTTGTAATTTTATTATACATTATATTACGACAATTATTTTGTAAATCTCCATGCTTAAACATAAACTCTGTATTAAATGTATTAAAGTCTTTTACAACCTCTAAAAATGATGGTAATGCTTTAATTTTATCTTCATCTTCATCTTTTGTAAAACCATAAAAATCATTATAATCTACTAAATATTCTATAAGTGGAGAGTGAGCAATATTATATATATTCATAAATAAATAATTAATATTATGATATATAACATAACCTTTCATATGACAAAATGTTTCAAGTGTATTTAATTTATTAATAAAATCTAAATCTTTTAATTTATTAATATTATTCATTATATTATCATATTCTTCTTTATTTTTTTCTATATCATCCTTTGATTGTATTTTATCTATTAGAGTTGATTTTATATCTTTACTGTTTGTTTTTTTAAATTTGACAACACCTTGTAATTTTGTATCATAGTATGCAGCATTTGGAACACCACTATTAATAAATTGAAGATTTAATATTGTACTATCACTCCATATTATATTTCCGGTTTGAATTATTTTTCTTCCTGTTTGAATTATTTTTAAATAATTATTTATTAGATCATTTAATTCATCAATACTATTATTTATTTGTAATTGTACTGGTCTAGTTGGTTGTACTGGTATTACTAATGTTTTTTGTGGTTCAATTGGTTCTTTTATAATATTAAATGGAAAAATGTTATCATATCTATCACCAATTAATTGATATTTAAAAGTACATAGTTGATCTTTACATTGTTCTCTATATTCAAATAATTTGCAAATATAATTACCAGCTAAAATATAATTTGTAAAAGTGCCAAATTTTGTAATTTTATTATCACTAGTTAAAAAAACAGGTAATTTAAAATTTTTTCTATCAGTTTTTATATAACTGTTTGTTATTAATCCATTAAATTTTTCAATTTCAACATTACAATAATATAATATAATATTATCTATATTACTATAATCTTTTTGTTTAAGATTTAAATTTAATTTATAAAATTGTATTTTAAAATTATCTAATTCATTATTAACAGTATGTTCACAAACAAAATTATTTTCACTATAATTATATAAATCAGTTAATTTATTTGAAAAATCTCTTAATATTTTTATTATAGTATTTTTCTCATGACCACATCGAATTTGTTGATTATATTCTATAAATGGATTTTTTTTAATCATTCTACTATTATCATCTATATGATTTTTAATATTTTTTAAATTTTGTATAAAAATAGAATTATTCAACATATTAAAAATATTATTTTTAGACATATTAAAATTAGTATCATTTTGTTGTAAATATCTATAAACATTTAATGATCTGTCTGTGTAGTCATAATCTACATCAGATAATATTGGTACACACTTGTTAATATAATCATTTAATTCTAGATGTATAAAAGTTTGTTGTATATAATCTTCGTGACCTTTAGCATAATGTCCATAAGTGATATATAATAATCTAAAACATCCTAAATTACTTCTTGATAGATAAACTGAAAATTTATTAACTTTTTCATCAATAGTATTATCGTCATATAATAAATTTTTATTCGTACTTTCAGAACTATGAATATTAACAATTATTCTATCTACTTCATATGTTGTTTTATTCATAATTCTAAAAGAATAGTCATTAATATTAATAATGAATTTACTCATTATATATATATATATATATATATATATATATATATATATATATTAAAAAATTTTAAAAATAATTATATATATTAAAATATAATAATGGAACTACCAGGAAACAAAAATATTACATTTTTAAATGGTCAAGAGAATAAATTATCATTTAAATTAATAAAAAATTTAATTGATAATAACTTGTTAATTAAACCTCCATTTCAAACAGATTTAGATGAAGATAAAGTAAAAGAAATGGTTAATTCATATTTATTAAATCCAAGTTACTTAATATTTAAAAATAAAATTGTCATCGCAGTAATAAATAATGAAAAATTATATTTAATAGATGGACAACATCGATTGCAAATGGCGTATGAATTATATTCTAATTATAATAAAGACGATATGCTATATTTTTGTTATTTTTTTGTTAATAATGACGAAGAAATGAAAAAATTATTTTATGAAATTAATAAAGATTCTTATAAAAATCAACAATATGTAGTTTTAGATGATTTTAAGTTAAATTTATATGATTTTACAAAAATGTTTTTGGAGAAGAAATATAGTATATTGTTTTCCAAAAAAAAAAATATTAATAAAAATATTTTTTCAATATCAGAATTTTTACAAATTTTATTACAAAATAAATATTTTGATAAATTTAATAATATTGATGAAATTATTAATAATTTAGAAATAAAAAATAATAAATTTTATAAATTAATTAGTTATAGAGATTATTTCATTGAAGATAATAAATTATTTTATGTCGATGAACATGATTCAATTAACCAACATTTTATTGCATCATTAAAAAATAATAATTTTATTAAATATCTTTTAGATGACACAGTTATACCAGATCATAAATTTAAATACAAGAAACAGAAAATACCACCTAAATTAAGAATTGAAGTATGGAGAAAAGAATTTGGTAATCTTGACGATGGTAATTGTCCATTATGTAATAAATTAATTAATAATGAAAAAAATGGTTTTCATTGTAGTCATATTATCAGTGAGGCTAACGGAGGTAAAACTGATATTAATAACTTAAGACCATTATGTGAAAAATGTAATATAAAGATGGGGAAAAACAATTGGATTTAAAAATATATTTATGTTTTTGATAATAAATTTAAAATATAATTTATTATTATTATAATAATAAATTATGTCTGAAATTAATTCATTTATTGAATTATTAGAAAATATGAGTAATACGTACGATACCAACAATAAAAAAACATTATTAAATTATAATAAATTAATATTAAAACGATTTATTAATTATTATATTATTATTTTAAAAAATAGAAATTTTGCTTCATTTTTAGAAATTAAAAATCATTTAATGAAATCTACAATAAATACAAAATATATAAATAATGATGATATTAATTTTTTTAATGATTTTGTATCAAATAATACAAAAAATACAAACAATACTAATTTAAATGAATTTATATTAATTAATAATATAAAAGAAAAAATAACTAATAAAAATATATTTTCACAATTTATTAATGATATAAAACATCTATTATCAATAGATAATATAGAATCATTAAAAAAAATAGATGATTTTTTTGATAATTACGAAACAATATTATGTAATGTTTTAAAACAAAGTGAAAATTTTAACGGTCCGTATATTGATGTATATGTACTAGATAGTAATAAAATAAATGAAATTAATCAAATTTTAGAAAACTATAAAACTAAAAAAAAATAACAATAACAGATATATTATCACAAGATCCTTTATCATATGCTAAATTAGCTAATTTTATTGCTATATTGTTATCTGTTTTATTATTTATATTTTTTTTATAATCATCATTGTTTTCTATATCTGATAAAACTAAATCAATTGCTTCTTGATTACCAAGAGCATCCCATAAACCATCACACCCCATTATAATAAATTTAGTTTTATTAATATCATAATCAAATATATCAGGTATATGTGAAACATGCGGTTTTGCATCAAGATCACCAAATGCTCTTGATACAGACATTCCATTAATTCTATGATCGTCATTCGCTTCTTTAGTTATTTTACCATTTTCTGATATAATTCTTTTGTATTCTTCAAATGATGTTGGTTTATGATCTTTTGTAAGTTGTACAGCAATATTATATTCATTACACATTATAGCTCTGCAATCTCCTAAATTTGTTATTTTGCAATAGTTCTTTTTATCTTTTTCATATACGAGCACTACTAAAGCAGTTGAACCTACAGTTTTAGCTTCTTTTTCGTGTTCTGATAATTTATTTTGTATAGATGAATATGTTTTAATTATATATTTATCATAATCTTTAGATTTAGAAGGTGGTTTATTAGTAATTTCATTATCTATAAAATATTTATGTAGATGTTTTTTACAAAATTTAGATATTTTACCTCCCCCATGTCCATCAAATAATCCGAAATATCCTACTTTATGTAATGTTATATCATTAGAATTTAAATTATTTATTACTTTATACTCGTCTTCATTATAAGGCCTACGTCCTTGAATTGATATGCTATGATACCACATTTATTATATTATTATATAATATATTCTTTTTTTTGTATTATTTTATTTAACTTTATAAATAAAATAATAAAAAAAATTGAGTTTTTTTTATATTGAAGATCTAATTTATTATTAAGTATTTAAAATCAACGAAAGAATGTCTTTGAAGTTGTTTGGTGTCACCAATAGTATCAAACTAGCCTATACAACAGGTTATGAGGATAATACTAGTGTTAGTGTTGGGATCAGTTTTGGAGAAGGACAATATAGTCTTAATGAAAAAGAACGTAAAAAATTTAGTAAAAAATACCCCGTAGAAACCTTTAAAAACGAAGACACCGGTGATACAGGGTATCGTGTTGTAGCCAACGAAGGTCCTATCGTAGTTCAAATTGAAAATTTGAAGATTGACGGTAACGAGAATTATGATTATGGTCTTGCATTTTCTCTTGACAGAGAAGAACCAAAATATTATCAAGAAAAAGATACAAGACCTTATAATATCGAAAGAGATGGAGGTACATGGCTAATTAAACCTGATCCTAAGTCACAACGTTTTGACCAAAATCCAAGTGCTGATTATCAGTGGTGTGTAAAGAGAGCTAAAGATATTGGTTACAAGCCTACAGAAGAAGAAGAAGAACTTGGTATGGAAGAAACAACTGATAACACAGGACTTATGTACCTAACCTTCATGGTATTTAAAAAGGAGAAAGTTCAAGAACAACCTGTTTATCGCGGCGGCGGTGGTGTTTCTCGCGGTTTTGGTGATGGTGTTTCTCGCGGTTTTGGCGGTGGTAGTGATACTCAACCAGATAGTGTTGCAGCTAGGTTTGGTTATGGTAACAGTGTTTCTAGTGCTTCAGTTAAAAGCGATTATACTTTTGCAGAGGGCACAGAAAAATATATATTGCCTATTCGTACAAGGATCTTTAAAGATTCTAAGGAAAGTGATATTAATTGCTCGCAGCATATCAAAGGAGCTTCGCTCAATATGATCCGTAAGCAAACTGTACCTGTTCCTTTTTGATTTAGTCCTCAGTTCTGAGAATATTTTTTCTATATAATTTATTTATATATCTTTATTTATTTAATTTTAATTATTATATAGAAAAAATTGATTTATAAACAACTTAACAATTAAAGCATTTATTTATATTAAACATGCCCTTGGAAGATTTGCAGTATGAAGAATTAATACAATATTGTAAAGATAATCAATTAGATTATCTTACAAAAGCTAAAAAACCAAAAGCTCATGCAACATTGTTAAAAGAATTGTCTAAATTGTCTATAACTGAAAACACTGATATTCAAACAAATAATTTAGAATTAATAATTAAAAAATGTCATAATTATTTATATAAAAGTGCTGGAATTGTTGGTTCAAAGGCACAGAATGATATTATGCGTATATTAATTATTAGAATTTTTAATATTCTATTAAGTAATAAAAATGAATACATTGAAAAATTACTTGGTGATTATAAAGAAACAAATAGTATTTTAAAAGATTTTAAAAATACTTACAATGAAGATATTAATAATATTACTAATGATAAAATCAAAATTAAAATACAAAAACATTTAAATTATATTGATTATTTATACGATATTAATAACATTTTAGAATATAAAGGTAATGCTATTGAAGACGAATGGAAAGAATTTATAATTTATTGTGTATCTGATGTTTTAAAAAATATTTATTCAAAGGATGATTATAGTTTTAATACTCCTAATTCATACGATATTAAAGAATTAATTAAAATTATTTCTAAAATTTCAATTAACGATGATTTTATTAGTAATTTTGCTGAACATAACGGCGATATTCATGAATATTTTCTTAAATATCAAGGAAATGTTAATTCAAAAGAATTAGGGCAATTTTTTACACCGCGTATTATCATTGAAAAAACTTTGAATGAATGTGGTTTAAAAGATATTATTTCAAAATTAGATAATTCAAATCTTGATATTTGTGACCCGTGTATGGGTACAGGTGGGTTATTGTGTTACACTTATAAATATTGTAAGGATAAAATATTACCGTCTAATATTTATGGTTGTGATATTGAAAAAGATACTATCAAGTTTGGTATTGCATCATTAATGCTTACTACAAACGAATACAATGAAAATATTATTAGATGTAATTCATTAATTGAAAATCCTTATTTATTTGAAAATAAAAAATTTGATATAGTATTTACAAACCCCCCATTTGGCACAAAGAACAATTATAAAGATCTAAAAGAAAATTTTGAATCCTATAAAAAATTAAATTATAAAGATAGTATTTTAAAATTTGAAGATATTTATCCAATTAATACAAATAAAGGAACTAATCTGTTTATTCAATTAGTTGTTTATTTGTTAAAAGAAAATGGAATTTGTGCAATTGTATTGCCAGATGGTGAGCTAATGACATCAAATAATAATAGTAATATTGAAATTAGAAAATTTATATTAGATAAATGTAAAATATTAAAAATTATTAATGTAGAAGGCGGGTCTTTTACAAATACAGGAATTAAAACTAAAGTATTAATATTTCAAAAAGGTGATTTTGATAATTATAACCAAGAAGTAGAATTTGTAGAAATTAATAGTAATGGTATTAATTCATTAGGTTTAGAAAAATTAAATAGCACTTATCAATTTAATATTAGTAAAAAAGAAGAAGTAATAAATTATAATAAAGATATTGAAATAAAAACTTTAGGGGAGGTTTGCGACATTGATCAATGAAATTCACTAACTAAAATAGAAATGATTGATGGTTCATATGATGTTATTGGTGGTGGAAAAATTATTGGCAAACATAATCAAAAAAATAGAGATGGTGGTGAATTTACATTAACACGAGTTGGTGACATTAATATTAATTATATTGATATACCATATTATTTAACAGATAATAGATTTTCACTAAAATCAAAACAAGAAGATATTATGACTAAATACATATATTATATACTTTCGCATAATAAAGATTATTTAACAAATTTATATCAAGGGACCGCGCAAAAAGTAATTTCAAAAACAAATTTAAAATTAATCAAAATCCCAATCCCGTCACTTGAACAACAAAAAGAAATAGTTGAATATTTAGATTTAATATATGAAAAAAATACTAAATCAAGTAATAATAAAATTGAAGAAATTAAAAAATTAAATGAAAATTATTTAAAATTAAATTTAAATTATAACAAAAAT
>Ga0315907_10007411_pt1 | contig 11436 bp, 8 predicted proteins | sample LakEriMetagenome_3_FD_203525 | JGI IMG/M metagenome (GOLD analysis project Ga0315907, IMG submission 203525) | Freshwater fungal communities from buoy surface, Lake Erie, Ohio, United States - Buoy 12 MA123 | ecosystem: Environmental > Aquatic > Freshwater > Lake > Lake biofilm | place: USA...
CCATCCTCAAGGCCAAGGCAGCTGGCGCCGTCACCACGGAGCTGGAGAAGCAGCTGGCCATCCTGAAGGACCAGGCAGGTCTGCTGCCGCAAAAGCGGGATGCTGCCATCGCCGGTGCAAAGCAGGCCAACGCTCCCGACCAGCGGTTGCAGAACGCCATCACCGAAGCTCGCGGGCAGATGAACGAACTCACCGACCCGGTGAACCAAATTGTCGCGGGTGCCAACGCCATCGGCAGCGCCTTCGGTGAGGCATTCCGAGGGATCGCCAGCGGAGCGATGACTGCCCAGGAAGCTCTGGCCCAGATGTTCCAGAGCATCGCCAACCACTTCCTGGACATGGCGGCCCAGATGATCGCCAAGTGGATCGAGATGAAGGTGCTGGGCCTTGCCATGAACTTCCTTGGCGGTGCTGTCGGCGGTGGCGGTGGTGGCCTGTTCAACGGGGCAGGGCCGGTGGCCTTCCCCAGCGACGTCAACTTCAACCCCGCTGCTTTCGATCCCGGCGTCAAGTTATACGCCGATGGCGGCTTCGTCACCGGCCCCACCAAGGCAGTCGTGGGCGAGGGAGGCGGCAACGAATACGTCATCCCCGAGGGCAAGATGGGCAGCGCCATGGCCCGCTGGAACAGCGGCATGCGCGGCGGCGCTGTGGTCAACGGCGCATCCACCGCTGGCGGCAGCGACGGCGTGGCCCTGGCCGAGGCACCGCCCCAGGTCACCATCACCGGCGGCGTCCTCAACTTCAACGACAGCCAGTACATCAAGGCCGACCAGATCCCCCTGATCGTCAGCCAAGGCGCCAAGCAGGGCGAGGCCAGGGCCCTCCGTAAGCTGCAGATGTCGCCCGGCACCCGCCGGAAGGTTGGGATCTGATGGAGCTAGCCATTGGCAACTACCTGACGCTGACCTCAAAGGCGGGCACCAAATACAACTGGCAGAACTTCTTCATCAACGAGACGGTGAGCGGCTACGTCTTCGTGCCGTTCGGGTTCAGCGGCATCACCATCAACCGCCAAGGCGACAACGTGGACGCCACGCTGGTCTTCCCGAACAACGAGCTGTCGCGTCGCTGGTCCGTCGAGGCCCTGCGGGACGGCTGGCTGGCCGAGGTCAAGGTGATGCTGCTCAACCCCACCGACAAGACCAAGCAGGAGCAGCTGCACAGCTACGTCGGCAAGACCTCTGGCGGCGGCTGGGATGAGACCGCCCTGACCCTGCGGCTGAACACGGTGCTCGATGCTGTCGGCGGGGAGATCCCCAACCGCCGGCTGAGCCAGCGCCTGGTGGGCCAGCTGCCGATGACCAGCAGTGTCCGCCTCCGTTGACTGCGCCGACCTGATCGGCCGCCCGTACACCTACGGCGGGTTCGACTGCATCCATCTGGTCTACGAGGTGCTGGAGCGGATGCAGATCCCCACGCCACCATTCGACCTGCGCTGGTACGAGGGCAACCGAGTTCAGATCGGCAGGGCGCTGTTGACCTGGGGAAGGCGGATCGAACAGCCCACCTACGATGGTGATGTGGTGCTGCTCGCCGATGAGCAGCTTGCATTCGCGGTGGTATGGCAGGCCGGTCTCCTCTACATGAACAGGCAGGTAGAGGCGGTGGCCTGGTGCCCTCTCCAGCAGGTCCCCTCCTGCGTCGCGTTCCGCTGCTCCCGTTTGAGCGGGAACTGATCCGCACCCTCGGCATCAGCGAGGACGAGTACAGACACTTCGCCGCAGAAGCCGCCTGGCGCGGCCGCACCCGCCCAGCGGAGTACGCGCACATCCCAGACGCTCAGAACGGCTTTGTTGTGCCGATCCTGATCAACTTGGTGATCGGCATTGCGCTGTCGGCGGCGGCGGCATTGCTGGCGCCCAAACCTCAGCAACCCTCCAGCCAGAAGCGGAGCCAGCGCACCTTCGGCAGCCGCACCGGCTCGGATCGCTTCGGCACCACCAGCGGCTTCGACTCGATCAACGAGCTGGCGGACTACGCCGCGCCGATCCCGATCATCTTCGCCAACCGCGAGGTCAACATCGGGGGCGTGATGGTCAGCCCCCAGCTGGTGTGGTCCCGCTGCTTCAGCTACGGCACAGAGCAGGCCGTCAAGATGCTGCTGGTCGTCGGGGAGTGCGGCGATGCTGAGGGCATCGAGCGGCCCAACCTGGAGGGCATCTTCATCGGCACCACCCCGCTGGATGCCATCTGGAAGCAGAACTTCGCCTTCTATTGGAAGCGCACCACCCGCCAGGGCGGTCGCATTCTGGCGAATAACTTCTCCTATGGCACCCGGGGCACCCCCTCCAGTGGAGACATCCAGGGCAGCGACGACATCTTCCTCTGCCCCAGCCTGCGGCTCCCCCTCGACACCGCCTTCAGCGGCGCCTTCTCCCCCACCAGCAACGCCACCTTCGGCTGCTATTCCCCCATCGCCAACGGCACCGGCTACCGGCTCAACTTTCGGCTGGTGCCTGTACCCAGGATTGACGACGAGACCACTGAATCCACCATCAACTCCCGCCTGGAGCGCATCAAGATCTCCGGTGGGTGGGGCGCCATCGATCGCGGGCACATCCGCCGGCTGGGTCAGCGCGGCGTGGGCCGCGAGTACGGGCGGTTCATGGGCATCACCGCCGTCAACGGGCAGACCTTCGCCGGCACACCCGACGACCACAAGCGGTTCGTCGAGGTCGCGGTGGGCACCCGCTGCACTTTCACGATCACCGGCGGGTTCGTCGACAAGGACCGCTACTTCGAGAAGTATGAGGGGCAGGAGTATCGCGCCAACGTCGACGACATCAACAACACGACCATCACCATGCGGGAGCAGGCGGATGACCAGCTACAGCTGGGCACCACCGTGATGATCGGCCGCACGATCTGGAAGGTCGTCTACCGCGCTGTTCCGGTCTGGGGCCAAGGGAAGATCGGATCCTTCACCCAGCGCGGCACACAGCAGATTGAGCTTGAATGCACAGAGGCTCCCCCGAAAGGTAACCTGAACAGCCGGATCGGTTACGTCAGCCTCCTGGCGGTTGAGCGTCCTATCTATACCGACGACCAGGGGAAGGGCGAGTACACCTACAGCAACCCCAATATCAAGGGGCTCGCAATCGGGCCAGGCTTCTACCCCGTAATGCTGGTGGATCTGGCCGTGGTGCGGAACACCAGGCCCTGCGACACGACTGAATTCGGCCTGAAATCACAGGTCTGGAATCGCGCTAACGGACTGTGCAACTTCGCGTCGTTGCCTACTCCCCAGGAGATGAGTAACGCGGACTTCCGAGGTGACAGCTGGCAGAGCGGGTCGATGACGACCTACTTCAATCGCACGTCCGTGTTCACCATCATGCTGCGCCCCAGCGGGCTGGATTCTGCCACCGGTAACGAGCACGAGTGGAAGCCGCTAGGAGAACAGTTCGCTATTCAGGGCAGTGCGCCTATTGACCAGTACAACTTCATCCGTATCACTCACCCAAAGCGTGAGCAGTACGAGTACCAGTTTGTGCCGAAGAACGGCGCAGACCTGACGCATAACTCCGACGACGCTGCTGTCTTCTGGCTGCTGGATGCTCGCATCAGCTCCACAGACATGTCCGGCGCCAGGCTCTACGGCGAGTACGCCACCCCCTACGGCACCTTCAAGATCAACGCCGTGGGGCGTTACGCCACCAAGGGGCAGCTGGAGTTCGCCCCCGAGATGGCCTCTGGGGATCAGACCAGCAACCTGCCCACCTACATCAACGCTCCCACCTTTATCCAGGCGGTGGCGATGTACCCCGATGTCGAGGACAGCGCCGCCCAGGCCACGGCCATCGCGCTGCAGGGGCTGCTCCCCGATGGCGGCGAGGGCCGCGAAGCCGCGCTGACCTACGAGCTTTTCGGCCAGCCCAGCTCCTTCGGCCTCACCGGCACGAAGACCCTCCGCTTCACCTTCAAGGACAACCGCTGGCTCGAACTGAAGTTCAGCGGCATCGCCGACAGTTACTACGCGGCGAACCACCCGTACTACCCCGGCTGGCGGGCCTGGCGGCTCACAAAGGTGGAGCTGGTGTCGAGCAGCAGCGGCATGAGCAGCAACGACGTTTTCGACTGCGTCGTCGCCATCTCGCCCACCAACCCCCGCAACGCCTACAACCTGCCGTACACCGGCGTCCGAGTCCTCGTCACCGACACCTCGATCGTGGCGCCCCCGGGCGGTCGCGAGTCCAGCTTCGCCTACGAGATGCTCGGCGACCCCGAGTCGAAGCCGATCGGCACCACCGGCACCACCACCTTCACCCTGAGCATCGGCGCGAAGAGCGTGAACGTGGCGATGACCGCGAAGGTGGTGCAGGCACCACCGGCGTGGACCCTCTACTGGAAGCGCCAGAAGACGTGGGACTACACCGCCTACGTCCCCGTCCAGGGCACGGCAGTCGGGAACTGGAACGTCGGAGCCGAGGTGCTGTTCACGACACCCGTCAGCACGTCGAACCCCTTCTACCGGGCGACGGGCACAGTCGGCGTCTACCTCCGGGTGACCTCTGTCGGCCAGGCCATCGAGGCCATCGGGATGACCTCCGACCGGATCTTCGAGGAGAACGCTCAGATCACTGACCTGAGCCACTACCGGGAGCGCACCACCAGCAACGAAAGTTCACCGGAGCACTCGATCGTCTACGTCAACGAGACGGTCGGCAACGACGCTGGCGCCCCCCAGTACGACAACCTCACCACCTGCGGCCTGGCCTTGCGAGCCGGCCGGAGCTTCCAGTCGATGGATCAGGTCCGCGTCTGGCTGAAGGCCGGCGTCTGGGTGTCCCGGCTCCACCCCGACGACAAGGGCACCACCGGCCCCAGCAACATGTTTCCCGATCTGGTCAACTTCCTGTTGACCGATGAGAAGGTCGGCGTAGGGGGCGTGTTCGCCAAGGATCTGATCGACACCGCATCAATGGCGAAGTGCTGCCGGTTCCTACGCACCAACAAGCTCTTCTTCAACGGTGCCCTCGCGAATCCGCAGAACCTGCGGGACTACATCGCGCAGACCGCGCCGTACTTCCTGCTCAACTTCGTGATCGCCAACGGGCGCTTCGCCCTGGAGCCAGCGGTGCCCGTGGATGCCGCCGGCAACATCAGCAAGGGTCCGGTGCCAATCTCTGCGATGTTCACCAGCGGCAACATCATCGAGGACACCTTCAAAATCGACTATCTGGAAGCTGAGCAGCGGAAAGACTTCATCGCACTGCTGACCTGGCGCGAGGAGCACGTCAACGACTTCGCCGAAGAGAAGACGGTCTCTGTGATCTGGAACGATGCGGCCGGGGCCAGCTACCCAATCGAGTCCTTCCGCATGACGGACTTCTGTTGCAGCGAAGAGCATGCAGTCATGTTCGCGAAATACTCCCTCTCGGTACGTCGGAGGGTCACGCACACCGTGTCCTTCAAGACGACACCCTACGGGCTGAACTTGGCACCTGGCCACTTCATCCGTGTCTCCACGATCGCCAGTCCCTACCACGCAGCCAACAACGGCGTCATCGCCGCTGATGGCACCGTGACTGGCATCGGCGTCACATCAGACGGGGTGTACCCTGTCTTGTATTACGACCGCCACGTTGAAGATGTGGTCGAAGGAACGATGAGCGTATCGAACGGCAAGGTAGAAGATCCTGCTCTACTTGACACGCTCTTCACTATCAAGTACGCAGAGGCATCTCAAGGGGTCTATCAGGTGGAGCAACTCACGCTCGATGAAGATGGGCTGGTGGAGATTGTGGCGTCAGAGCACCCCGTTGACGCGGGCCTCGTTAGCCTGATCGCAAAGGACCTCACGGAAGCAGGCGTCTTTCGACAGGACTACTGATGGCATACCCCGATCTGGTCCCTACCGCTCGCAGCTTCGACCCAGGCAACTGGCCGGTGAAGGAGTTCCGCGCCCAGGATGGCGCTGAGGTGCGGCTGATGTACGGCAACAAGCGCACCGGCATGCAGCTGTCGCTGAGCTACGACAACATCAGCGACCCCAACGCCGAACTGTTTCTCCGGCACTTCAATGAGGTGCTGGGCACCTTCAGCACCTTCACGCTGACCAGCATTGCCGGGGCGAAGAAGGGCTGGACCGGTAGCAGCGATGCCATCGAGGCCGAGGCTTGGGGCAACCGCTGGCGGTATGCCGAGCCCCCGCAGGTCACTAGTGTCAGGCCGGGGGTCAGCAGTGTGACCGTGAACCTGATCGGAGTGTTCTGATGTTCTTCTCTGGCAACCAAGGCCAGCTGCTGATCGACGGGCAGAAGGCCGCCAAGGTCTCAGGCTGGAGCCTGTCGTCCAGCCTCGGCCTGCTGGACACCACCAGCCTGGAGGACACGGATCGCACCAGCACTCCCGGCATCCGCTCCACCACCGGCAGCGCGACGCTGTTCTATTACGCCCCCGACCCCGGCGAGACGATCCGCAATGACGCCTCGGTGCTGCTCAACAAGCTGATCAAGGCGCGGCTGGCGGGCCAGCAACCCGGCCAGGCCAGCGAAACCCAGAAGGTGACGCTGCGCCTGGTGATGCAGGACGGCTCCACCACCGGCAAGTTCATCCAGGTGGACGCCTACCTGACCAGCGTCGAGATGCGGATGGCGGTCGGTGAGGTGCTCAGCGCCCAGGTGGCCTGGGAAGCCACCGGCGCACCCAGCAAGGTGGACCTCTGATGGCTGGCGTCTACCTGGGGGAGAGCGGTCGCGTCGAGCTGATGCGCCACAGCCGCAACGCCCCGCTGACGGGCGCCCTGCACCCCACCAATGTCAACGTTGGGCGGAGACGCTTCAGCTTCGCCTTCGACCCCAGCTCCCTGATCAGCGGCGACCTGATCACGATCACCCGCCTGGGGGGCGGCAACCTTGAGCTGGTGGACAACCACCCCTACCCTGATGGTCGCTGGTACTGCCACGTCGATGACGCAGGGGGCGTTCGGCTCTACGACGACTTCCGCTCTGCCATCAACGGTGATATCGCTGACGCCAAACACCTTGTCGAGCCCACGGCCCTCCAGCAGGTGAGTGTGCTGGCGGTGGGGCGGCAGCACCGTGGCCTGGCAGGCATCACCGAGTGGACCCTGACCACCAACCGTGAGGCCGCCGACCTGACGACGCTGGGCGAGGAGCACCGCCGCTTCTACAACGATGGCCTGATGAGCGGCCAGGGCAGTCTGAGGTGCTTCTGGAACTACGAGCAGTCCCTGTGCGATGACGGTGCTGCCCGCCAGGACAACGCCGAACTGCCCCACTACATGGCGCAGCTGGTGCTGCGTTGCCAGCTGGGGGCGGAGTTCATGGGCGCCTTCTACATCAAGGCCGGCGACGTGACCCCGGTCAACGCCACGCCCAACATCGGCTCCCACGAGGACTTCATCTGGTGGGAGGCGAAGTGCTTGGTCACCAACGTGGGGATGACCTTCACGCCGGGGCAGCCGATTGCCACCGCCATCGAGTTCATCACCACCGGCCCCATCCACCTCAAGATGGGCACCCCGCCGGAGTGCCTGCTCAAGGAAGACGGGTCACTGCTGCTCCAGGAGGACGGCACCCGCATCCTGTTGGAATCGGACTGATGCGGTGAATAGATTGGCTGTAGCACGGTCTACCAGTCAGTCGTCATGCCGGATCTTGAGATTTCCAAGCTGCCGGTACTGGCGGGCTCTGCCCTGCAGGCCACCGATCCGCTGCCCCTGGCGGACCTGAGCGCCAGCGAAACCAAGAAGGTCACGGTCAAGGATCTGCTCCAGTCGGGCATCGCCCTGATCGACGACCTCTCGATCCCCAGCTCCAAGTTCCAGCTGATCATCCCCACCAGCGGGGTCGGCACCACGGAGCTGGCTGACAGTGCGGTGACCGCTGCGAAGCTGGCGGCCAACTCCTCGGCAGTGCTGAGCCCCACCGCCACCAGGGCAGTGGGAGCCTTCATTGGGCAGCTCCACTACGACAACGCCACCGGCCTGGCCACCATCTGGGACGGTGGCACCTGGCAGGCGTGGAAGGCCGCCGGCTCCCTCAACTCCGTCACGGCAGACACCACCGGCGTCATCCACGTCAAGGCGGTGCAGACCGGTGACGTGGTGGCGCTAAACGCTGAGCCTGCCCCGACCACGGCCGGCGGGGAGTTCCTGGCGGGGCCACCGACAGCCGGTGGTGTGGTGACGGCCAGAGCCATCGTCCCTGGCGATCTGCCCAAGGCCAGCACCCTGGCGGCCGGTGTGGTGATGGTGCCGCTAGGCCAGGGCCTGCGGATTGACGGTGGGGCCAGCGGCCTCGACGCCAGCCTGGAGATCGCCAACGACGTGGTGGCCAGCGGCACGGCCCAGCTGGTCACCTACGACCACAAGGGACTGGTGACGGGCGGCCGCGCCTTGGCGGGCACGGATCTGCCGGTGGCGACCACCAACACCCTCGGTACCATCGCCACCGGCACGGAGTTCGCCATCGGCGCGGGCAACCACCTGCGCCATGCCAACTCCGTCACCGCTGGCACCGGCATCAAGGTCACCTTTGACGCTGCGGGGCACGTCACCTCGACGGCACCGCTGGTCGAGTCGGACATCCCTGGCCTCAATGCCAACAAGATCGTCAGCGGGGTGTTCCATTCGGACCGCGTGGCGGACCGCAGCATCACCGCCGACAAGCTGGCGAACTACGCGCTCGCCTTCATCCAGGAGGTGGTGCCGACCGCCGGGGTCAACGCCCACCCCATCGGGATGACCTGGCTGCAGGAGAGCACCGGTCAGGTGTCGGTGTGGAACGGCAACAGCTGGATGAAGACAGGTGCCAGCACCCTGTTCAACCGCAACCTGCGCTACGGCGGCACCTACGACGCCACCACCGGCGTGATCACCGGCGTGACGCAGTTCGGCACCGCCGAAGGCGTCAAGGTTGGTGATCAGGTGCCGGCGGGTGACGACAAGATTGCCGGCCTCTACTTCGTAGCCTCAACAACAGGCAGCAGCGCATCACTGGCTGGCGGCGCCGTGATGGATGCAGGTGACTGGTTGCTGTGTCATGGCACTTCTTCTGGGTGGGTGCGAATCGACACGCTGAGTGGTGCCGGCGGTGGTGGTGGTGGTGCCAGCTACCTCGACGATCTGCTTGATGTCGTGATCACTGCGCCAAAAAGTGGTGACACGCTGCGCTTTGCGACCAACGGCCAATGGGTGAACTTACCGGCTAGCGACCCCTCGCTGCAGGCCACCACAACGGTGCCAGGCATTGTCGAGCTGGCGACGGAAGCTGAAGCCGAGGCTGGTACTGATGCCGTGCGGGCCGTGACGCCTGCCGGGTTGAAGGCCGCGATCATCAAGACAAGCGGCGGTGCCAGCGCGACAGCGCCGACCAGCCCGGGCCTAGGTCAGACCTGGACGGACACCAGCAAGTCGCCGCCTGTTGTCAACGTCTGGGATGGGACGAAGTGGGTGGCCGTTGGTGCTGCCCCACCGGATGCCAGCACAACGGTCAAGGGCATCGTTCAGCTAGCTGACGGCGCGGCGGTGCTTGCGGGCACTGCCGGCCGGGTGGTGACTGCCGACCAGCTGAAGGCCACCAACGATGCGATAGCTACAGCAGCAGGCAGTGGCATCACGGCCATCAACGCGACAGCACCGGTCACGGTCACGGGGACCGGCAACACGCGCACGGTGGCAGTGGGGGATGCCAGCACTACAACCAAGGGTGTGGTGCAGCTGGCCGATGCGACAGCCATCACCGCCGGCACCGCTGGCCGGGTGGTGGATGCCGCCCAGCTGAAGGCGATCACCCCCGGACCCGTCATCAGTGGTGGCATCACCGCCGTTGCCGCCCTGGCGATCGACTGCAGCCTGGGCAACTACTTCACCAAGACGGTTGCCGCCGACAGCGCCTTCACCTTCTCCGGTGCCCCTGCTGCCCGCAGCTACGCCTTCACGTTGAAGGTGATCCACACCAGCGGCGCCATCACCTGGCCTACTTCCGTGAAGTGGCCAGGCGGCACTGCTCCTGCCCCCACGGCCGGCAAGACGCACCTGTTCATGTTCCACACCGACGACGGTGGCACCAGCTGGTGCGGTTCCTGCCTGCTCAACTACACCACCTGATCGCGATGGACTTAATCACGCAGATGCTGATGATGGCGGCTGGCTGTGGCGGCACCGACCCCGGTGGCGGGACTGCGCTGGTCGGGTTCAACACCAACACGAATCTGGCTGCCGGTAACTTCGTGACTATCACAAAGCCTGCTGGTGTTCAGGTTGGCGATCTGATGCTGGTGCTGCTGAACGGTAACTTCACCCATGGCGGCGCTTGGATTAACTCCTCCTTCACCTTTGGATTTGCTGGTAGCAACAGCGTCCCCTCCGTTGGCGTTGCCTACAGGGTCGCCACCCAAGCGGACGTGGACAACACGCTCGTCTACACATTCACCACCAACACCACCAGCACCAGCCGCAACTGGCGGGCCACGATGGTGGTCTACCGCAACGTCACTTGGCAGAAGATCAGCAGCGAGCAGAGCATCAGAGCCGGCGACCTAATAACAACCGGGCCATCCCTTGTGTTCTACTTCGCTGCATGGACGAACAACGCAACGCCGACTGCACCGCCCGTGAACATGACGCTGCTGTTCAACGTTACTGCAACAACTGGAACGTCGATGGCCGTGTTCACCGAGACCAGGGCCGCTACTGCTGCGGCTGGGGCCAACAAGGAGCCCACGTTCGACGTCACTCCTAACAATGGCAAGTCCCTCCTGTTTGCCCTGACGACGAGCTAGATCACCGTCCGGGTGTTGGCGTTGTCCACGTCATGGCACTCGGGCCCGAACCCGGTGGCCAGCAGCTCATCGGTTAGCAGCAACGCCGGTTGTGGATCACCGCTCCCCGTTTCGTTGACGACAACGGGGGCCTTGGCCGCTTCCCGTGCGGCATCCGCCTCCTCCAGCTCCGTCAGCCACACCCGCAGGGCATCCCCTGTGGGTGTTTTTATGGGCCAGCCGAAGAACTTGATCACCTCCTTCCTCGTTCGCACGAAGATCGAGGCACCTGGCTGCCAGCAGATGTAGTAGCGGCCGCTCCAGTCCTTGCTGGTCTCGATGCGGATGCCCCGGCTGGGGCTGAACACCTCACGTCTGGCCATGGTGCTCGTAGAGGGCAGCAAGGTAGCCGTCCATGTCGTGGTCCCCGATGCCCTTGAGGATTGAGTCGTTGGGCACCGGCAGCCGGATCGGATCGACGGTGTGCCGGAACCCGAAGGCCGCCATCGGCAGGTGGGGCACTACGTCATCCCCGTGGACGTAGCGGTAGTGGGGGAAGCGCAGCTGCTCCCGGAACAGCCGACCACCGGGCCTGGGGCTGCCGAAGGTGACGAGCGTCAGCTTGGGGATGTGCTGCTGCAGCTGGGCCGCGATGATCGTCGCCACCGCACCACCAAGGCTGTGGCCAGTGACCACCAGCTGGGT
>Ga0315907_10007412_pt1 | contig 11436 bp, 11 predicted proteins | sample LakEriMetagenome_3_FD_203525 | JGI IMG/M metagenome (GOLD analysis project Ga0315907, IMG submission 203525) | Freshwater fungal communities from buoy surface, Lake Erie, Ohio, United States - Buoy 12 MA123 | ecosystem: Environmental > Aquatic > Freshwater > Lake > Lake biofilm | place: USA...
TATTAAGAAAAACTAAAAATGTTACTAATGTATCCCAATATTCTTTTTCTATCTTAAAGAATAACATATTTGTAGCGTTATCACCAAAAATATTGTAGATAACTATAAGATGATTTAAAATTAAATTCTCTTTTAAGTCACATTCATTTTTATATCTACTAAAAAGTTTCTTTAGATATAAGAACCTTTTCAAGTCATCATTAAATTCCTCAATGCTATAACATTGACTATTATCATAATGATGCATTGCATAGGTTAAAAAATTATCTTCTGTCAACAATTGATTCATATTAAAAGAGGGGGAGTTTCCTCCCCATCTCTATTAAGCAGTTACTGTCAATGTTGCTGCTGTTGTTGTAACATCTGTGTTACCAGTTGTAGCACCGACCACGCAACGATATTTATCACCATTGCTGTCTGCTGTACCAGAAGCTGCAACTTGTGTAGCACCTGTTGTGTAGCTAGCTGTTGTACCACCTGTACCGCGTGTTACGTTAGCCCATGCACCAGCACCACCTTCTTGTACTTGCCATTGATATGTTAATGAACCAGCACCAGTGATTGCAGCAACTACTGAGAATGTTGCAGTTGCAGGCTCAACTACTGTAGCATTAGATGGTTGTGTTGTAATAGAAACTGTAGCATCAACAACAACTGCATCGTCAGCAGCATCACCAGTTGTAGCTTGTAACTTATCTGATTGACCACCTAAAGCAATTAAACATTCTGCGTGATGATATACTGAACCATCAGCATTTGTTCCTGATCTGTATAACCACCAACCTGGGCTCTTAAGACCACGTGCTTTGTTTTCTGGTTGTTGTGCTTCATTAACGTCAACAAAGTATAGATCCATACCATTATTGATATGATCTCCATTACCTGGAGCTGTTGATTCGTTACCTTCAGCATTGCGTTGTAAGAACTGAGCAGCATTACCTGTGCCAGTTAAATCAACAAAGTTGGTACCAGCTTTGGCATTAGCTTCTGTATCTGATAGTTTGAATACACCAGAAACAGCTGTTTGATAAGCATAGTAAGTATTACCTGATGTTAAACCACCAAGAGTAGTACCACCATTTGCATTATATACTACACCATCACCTGTTGCAAAATCTGTATTTGAACCACGTAAGTCGATAGTATTGTCTGTTATATTAACAGCAGCAGTACCGAAATACGCTTTTCTTGTGATATACTTTGGCGAAGCCGCTAAAGTATCTAATTTTCCCCATAAAGCCATTTTAATTACTCCTTAAATTTTTATTTATTTGTTACGGTTTGGCAAATGTAGGCTGTGAACTGGAATACCGCCGTCTTCTCGTCCATTACCCTTTTGTCTAGCGCCTGATTTAGATCCACTTGGTCTGCCGCGTCCACGCTTCTCTTGTTTTTCATCATCTTTTTTCTCATCACCTTCATCATCTTTTTGAGCTTGACCACCATATGACGTACCTTTATGAGTAGTAATATGAGGGTGGCTCGTATCTGCTTTATAATCTTTATCATAAGCTGATTTATTAGCTGCTCTTAATTTTTGTGCATCTCTTAGATCATCAAGTTTACCTTCATCCATAACAGCTAATGTAGCATTTACATATGACATAGCATGGTTATCTTCTGAAACATGTTCTACTTCTTCTTTAGCTAACTTGTCTGCAGCTTTATTAAGACCAGCGACTCGTTTAACATTTTTGTTTAAAGCTTTTTGCATGCTAGGTTCGTTGTAATTAGAACCAGATGCATCCATCGCTCTATCAATTCTAACTTCTCGTTTTGTTATATCAGCAGAAGCTTTCTTAACATATGAACCTAGAGTCTTTTTATCTAACTCTTCGATTTGTTCTACTTCTTCTTTAGAAAGTTGTTGTGTTTTCTTAAGAGCTTGTCCAGCTAAATTAGCAGCTTTACCAGAACCTTCTTTATTAGATGAAGTTTTTTTCCAATCACCTTCATGCGACCAAGATTTAACTTTACCTGAAGCATCTTTCTCAACCTTATCTACAGCTTCATTAGCAACTTGCTGTGCAGTTTTATGACCAGCAATTACAGCAAGTTCTTTACCACTAATGCCATGTTCTTTACCTACTGCATCGTAATCTGCAGGAGTAAATTGTTTATGGCTTGAATAACCTTTCTTATCAGCATGATGCATCATTGAAGTATGAATGTCTTTCATCTTACCTTCATCGATCTGTACGTCTTCCTTAGTTAATTTCTTAACTGCAGTTGCAATACCATCTTCGCGTTTCCATGCTTTTGACTTATATTTTTTAGATAATCTATCAAGAGCACTCTTTAAACCTGGGTTACGTTTACGTTCTGCAGAATTTGCATAATCTTTAGAGATCATACCATGAATACGTGATGATTTAGCAGCTTTAGGAATATAAGAAGCTAATGTATCTTTTGAGATTTCATCAATAGGTTCTACTTCTTCTTTTTGTACTTTAACTGGGTATGTCTTACCTTTGAACTCAAACTCTTTTTTACCAGCTTTATGAGCAGAGTGTGCAGCCATACGAAGACCTGATTCGTCCATGTCATCTTCATCCATGCACTTCTTAGCTTCATTGCGAAGTTTCTCAAAGTCATCTGCATCAAGCTTACCGTTTTTATTTTTGTCAAGCTTATGCTGATTGCCTTTTAGTTCTTCTTTCTTCATGCTTCCATATTTACCTTCTTTTAAGAAGTCATTGAAATTTAACATAGTTACCCCTTCTTTAATTTTTTTAAATTTTTTCCATTTCTCATCGTAAACTTCGCCTTCTTTAACTTCTTTCTTTTCTGGCTCTGGTTTCTTTTCAACTGGTTTATTTTGGCCAGTGAAAGCTCTTTGAGCTACTTCTCTATTCTTTAAGAATGTAGCAATAATCTTATGACCTCTAGATTCTTCTATTTCTAATTGTTCTTTAAAGTCTTTAACAGTCTTTTTCTTTTGTGTTAAAGGAATAGGCGGATTTAATACCTTTTTCTTATCAACAACATCTGTGCCGATGCCTTTATATTCTACAGCTTCTTTAGCTAATTTAGATACTGCCGTATCAATACCAGCAGAACGTTTAAGATATTTGGTTTTGCCTTTTGTATAAGTAGGATCAGTACCTGCACTTAATCCAGGTCTCTTAGAACTTGCAAGTTGATGGCCAAGATCATTTGCAGTCATTGCATTATCTTTATGAGCTTTCTTAATATAAGAAGCTAAAGTGTTTTTAGAGATTTCATCAATCTGAACTTCTTCTACTTGTTCTTGAGAATTTTTAAGGTCTTGATCTGATGGAGCTCCTTTGCTACCTGGTTTTCTCATGCGTTCGCCAGATCCAGCTGCTATTCTTTTTCGTTTAGCATGGATATTTGCCCACAAACCTTTTTTACCTTCTTCTAGTTCTACTTCCTCTTTAACTTTTTGTTTTTTCTTTTTAGCTTCAAGTTCTTGTTGTTGCTGTTCTAATTCTTTTTGATTATGTTCAGCTGCTTGGCGATCATCTTCCTCTTGGCTTTCAGTAAACTTTTCTACATCTGATGCACGTGTTGCATGAGATTTTCTATGAGAATGTTTTGATCTTCCATATTTTTTAACAAAATCGTCTGATGATAAGTTATCTAAATCATCTTCCTCTTTTTTAGTTAAGAAAGCTTCTTCTAAATCACCTTTAATATCTGTTGACATACTTGGAGATACAAATGCTGCTTCATTCTTTTTAGAATAGTATGCGGCAAGAGCCATTTGGCGTCGTTTAGCCATAGATTTACCAGCAAATTGTGGATTATCTGAATGAACGAAATCATGGATCCATTTAGCTGCTGGATCCTTTTTAGTTAAAACTTCATCTATCTGAGTTCTAATATCTTTTAATGACTTCATACTAATCTCCGAGTTTCTTTAAATATGATTTAATCATCCATTCATGTTTCTTATGAATAGACATACGATCAGCTGCAAAGTTTGCTAAGCCTTGTTGTTTTTGTTTTGTTGCTTCGTCAAATAATTTACTTAGACTATCTAAAGTCTGAGCATTTGCTTCTAGTAAATTCATGAGCATCTCATGCACTGATCCAGGTAATGATGAATCTTCTGAAAACGTTTTATAGTTATACATCTCCATTAAACTAATAGGAGCATACGCATCTAGTTTTCTAATCTCTTCAGCTAAAGGATCTACTGCACCATGTAGATCTATGTATAAATCTCCAAAGAATGTATGAAATTCATTAAATAACATTCCTTCAACATTCCAATGGTAACTATGAGATTTAAAGTACATGGTAAATGTGTTACCAATTGCTATTTTAAGTGTTGCTAATAATTTGTCCATGTATTATTTATTCCTTCTTTAATCTATAGTTAACCAAGTCTGAAGCAGTTACATCAACATTCTCTTTCTTTGTTTTTTCATAGAAAGCTGAGAAACTAAGATCTTTAGTTCTTTGAACTCCTTTTGGATCTTTCTTTGGAACTAAATTAGGTGGTATAGTTTTAATTTTTTTAGCTACATCATCACCGATGCCGTCGCCAATCTCTCCACCATGACCTTCAGTAAATGTTACAGCAAATTCTTCATCCATTAGATCACCAGCAATAAATCCTTCTTTTTGCATCTTAGCTTTAATCTTAGCAACTTGTGCTTGATGATACTTAACTTTTTCATCATCTCCTGCTTTATTTGCTGCTAAAGCTTTTTCTGTATGTTTATCTGCTTGTTTTTTAAGATCTGCTGATTCAGTTGCGTATTGAACCTTTTGTCTACGTAAATGGTCTCTTGTTGCTAGTGTATGACCATTTTTAGTTTGTGTTTCAAATGGCCAATCTTGAAGATCATCAATCTGCTGACTAATATTTGGTTCGATAGGAGTTTTATCAAATTTAGTATCTTTAACAAAACCAGGTTGTACTTTACCTAACTTCATAAACTCTTGATATGTCATAGCTGAACGTTTAATATTCTCATTATCATGTTTACTTTCTTCAATAGTTTCTTCTACAAGTTCATCAAGCTGTTTCTTATGTTTTTCCCAAGATTCAGAATGTTGTGTAAATATACCAAGTTTAGATAAAGCTTCTTTTGCTTTAATATGAGCAATCTTAATATGTTTATTACTTACCATTTGATCATGACCTTTATTATTATTAGGTTCATTGATCTTTAAATAAGTATCGGTTGTCTTAATAGCGTTAAGCATAGCAACTGGATCTTTAATTTCTCCAGCTAAAGATAACTTAAATGCTTTTGATGTTTCTGGGCAGCAATGGAAATGACTTGTTGTATATCCTTTATAGGATACTTGCGGATTATGATCTTCTTTAACTTCCTCAGGTACACAATTAGGAACTTGTTTACCGTTCTTTTTCTTCATTCCTATCTGTTTATAATTTTTCCAGCATGCTTCTACTAGACTTACATCTTTAATCCATTTACGATGAAGCTCACCTGATTTATCTACAACTACTAGATAATTAGAACCTCTATCCATAATCTCATATTGATGACCAGCCGATTCAACAATATCTCCAATATGATAGATCTCGCCTTTAAAGTATTTGTCTCTTAATTGGTCGATATTGAACTTAAGTTCTTCTTTAAGAACTTCAAGACCTGCTACTTGTCTCATCTCATTCATCATTCGACGAGCGTCAATATCTCTTATAGATGAAGGTAACTGAAGCTTAAATGCTTGATAGTCACCCTTAGTCATGTATGATCTGATCTTATTATTATCTGGATTTTGTTCGCCTGTAGAAACTACCTGGACTGATTCAAATAATTTGCTAGTAATAGCCTTTTCAAATGTTTTAACTTTATCTTCTGAAGTAACTATAACAACATTCTTATATCTATTTTTTAACTTAGATACTTCCTCAACTAGATGGTCTTCATTGATACTTGTAAAGTTAAGCTTATTAAACATAAGCTCAAGAAAGTGGATCTTCCTGTCAACAGGAAGAGTATTCTGTTCTTCGGTAACGTAGATGACATGATCAGCATTATGACTATGCACTAGTTTTTCAACCAGTTTGAAAGCCATCTCATGCATGACTGTAGGAGGATTGAAGCTGCCGACTGACATTACTACTGTCTTAGAAGGCAACTCTTTTATTAGTTGTCTGTAGTTCTTCATGTTATTCCATCTATAAATTATTGTCTTATAATATTATTTATACAGCCGAGAGTATCACTTTTGTAATATTTACTACCCAACGAGAAGTAACTTCATCTCCAGCTAATTCATCATTTGCTTGTACGTCACCAATTTGAGTTACCAAGTCTTTGAATTCTGCTTCTGTTAAGATACCATCATTATATTGCTCTGTAATATCATGTAACTGTTGAGCTAAGGCTCCTTTAATACCAGGTTCTGACATTGCTTCTCTTAGTTCGTTTAATACTGACATTTTAGCGTCCTTTCCATGCTTTCTCTATGACCTGAACACGGGTCTTTTGTAATTTTAAGGTGGCTTCACAATATGGTATTGATCCGTCCCTTGCCTTTTGAATCGCAAAGTATAGTTCCTCAATATTTTTAGCTTGTGGGTCTGCTCTAAACTCTGTATACATGTTCAACCATCTAAGGTCGTCAACAGTTGACTGCCATCTTGGGAAGTCTTTTGTTGCTCCACAGGTTAAAGTCTCCATCTTCTGTTTAATGTCTATAAGCTTAGCAGCTTCTGCTGGATCATGCGGTACTGGTAGGATGAAGCTGCAACCAGTTAAAAGTATTGCTGCTATAAGTGTTAATTTTTTCATAATATCTCCTATGTTAATTCTTCCCAATTTATTGAAGCTACTACATTAGGGTTACCTGTAGTGGTAGTAGATGCCACAAGAATAAATTCATAATATGTTTTTGGACTAGTCAGTGTATTTCTTTCTAATTGGAAAGCAAAAGGGAATTGATCAGTACTTGGTGCAGCTACTGATTGATTTGACGATATAACATAACCTTGTTCATATACAAATTGTGTTGATGTTATACCCGTTGCTGTTAAATTATACTCAACTGAACTGTCTGAACCAGCGTCAACCCATGTTCCACCTGTAGTTATACCTTGTATAAGATTCCATCTAATGTTTGCGGCTGATAATGGAGCTAATGAAAAGTTTTTAGGTAAAACTATACCACCGTCTCTACCAGCTTTTAAACGTATACTTAATATAGGATATTCCGTATTGGCTGCAGCCAATGTATAAGTAGAATTTAATAAGTGACCAATTGCTTTTGGTCGTCCTCTTAACTCGAATCCACCTTCAGATATAACAGTTGTACAAATTTGTCTAAATGTACTTGAACTTGCTGTTGTTCCAGTGTTAGTAATTTCCCATCTTACTGGTAAACAAGAAGATCCCATATATGTAGTAGCTAGAGGTACGCCTGTTGAGATCTCAGTATTTGCATTATGGAATGTATGACAATGAATGAATTCACCATTAATTACAAATCCGCATCTAACTGAACCAACGCCTAACCATTCTATATCAAACCATAATATTTGTGTTCTATCTAAATCTAATGCGCCAAATGTATTTACGTTCCAATCGGCTTGAGCAATCTTACGTTCTACTGGAGAACCATTAGCTGAACTTGATCTTAGCACAAAATATGCAGTGCCATTACTTCTTTCTAGATATAAACCATTTTCTAGGTTAAAATAACCAACACGTTGTCTTAAGTTAGTTTTGTCTGGATTCATACTAAATGTAGTAAGAATTTGCAAACTTTTACCTGGTTGATATGCAAATACTCTACTAGTTTCTCTAATAATAGAATCTCCATTTGTAGTACCAATAGACATTGTTAGTGAACTAGAATTTGAGTCATGAGTTACTGTAGCTGTTCCAGATGTTTGTGTAGATATATGTGCGTTATCTGAGTACTTCATTGACAAATCAAACAACGTAAATGGGTTTGACGTTCTTAATCTTCCAAAAGCATCTGACTGTGTTGGTGCAAAGAAACTGGTATCTGATGTTCCAGTAACATATATTGGATTAGCATCTGAGTTAACCGTAGTATTTTTAGATACTGGAATTGGATTTCCAATATCATTCTTAATCTCTTGATTGTTAGTAAATAAGTACGTCATACTATTCTCCAGCCATTTCTATAAATCATTTGAATGGCTCCGTTATTAATTTGAATTATAAATCCACCTGCATCATTGTCAACTGTTCCTAATACTGTTATAGGATTTGTCTCAGCATCTCCATCTTCATCTTTAATAATCAACATTCTTCCTGAATTTGCGGATGCCGGCAATGTAATAGTTACTGGCCCAGCATAGTTAACACCAATATAAAAGTCATTATCATCTACGGTATATGTTGATGTAGTAACTTGTGTCGTATTATAAACAACCTCATATGGATTGATTTCATCGAATACGAACTTCTTGTCTGCTTCAGAATACTTTAACCAACGACCATCAGCGATCGTATCTCTTTTGACGTCATCTAACCATCTGAGATTTACTTCACCGCCTCCTGGTCCAGTTGCTGCGATCCTACCGATAGCTTGTTCCAAGAACTTCATTTTTAATCTAATAGCTTCTATATCTTTAGAAACTAGGTCAGGATTAGGTTGTTGGAATGATTTATCTTTTAAGTATTTATTGACGTCATCGGTTACCTGTTTTTCTTTTACTTCAGGTGTATGAATGACTGGTTGATATGGAATCTCTTCAGTAATGATTTGCTCTGTAGATTCCTTCGACTCTTCAAGTTTGTCTACTTGCTTTTGTAGTACAGAAAGTTCTTCAAAGAGTTTTTGTAAATCAGATTTTGCATGCTGTTTTACTTCCTTAAGTTTTTTACCCTTAGGATCGTTCTCTTCATAATGTTTCTTACCTTCGGCAAGAACCTTAAATAGTTCATTAAGATCTGACAATTATTTACTTCCTTGATGTACGTCATGCATGAGTTCTTTTGCGTGTTTATCTGAAACATGCTCTGGAACTCCTTTACGGAATTCATGAAAATTTCCAGCATGTGCATGTTCTCTTTGCTTAGTTCCTGAAACTCCACTAGTACCTTCAGCATCTGGATCACGATGACCAGCAGAATGAACAGTTATCTTCTTAAAGTTGTAATGCCCGTGCCCTGACTTTTGGCCATTATACTTATGTAATAATGAATGCATCTCTTTTTTACGATCAGAGCCAACAACTACATGAAGATGTGTTACACCTTTCTTATGCAATTCAGCAGCATGATGTAATATAGTTGGATGTTCTGAAGATGATGACTTAAAGCTAGTCTTTGGAGAATATCTCTTTAGATGCTTAAGCTTTTGCGCTGCAGTTAAAGGATTCTTTTTCTTATCTTGAGAATGACTTGTAACTACAGTATGGTCTGCTTTATGTTTATCAGCAACATCATGAACCTTATGGATAACTTGCATATGACCTGTAGTCGGTGGATTCATACGACCAAAAGCTAGGACATGATGCTTATCCGAACCATGTCCTTTTTCGTCTTTATCTTCTTTGATATATTCTTTAAAGTTTAGCAATTCCATTTTCTTAATGCCTTATTAATGCGTGAATCAGGATCTCTTGCTGTTTTAGCTGATGTTAGTCTCTTTTTCATTCCACCCATACGAGCACAGAATGATTTACGACGATTTGCAGCTTTACTACCTTTCTTTAATTTTGAAGGTTTAGTAGTAACAGCAGTTTGAAGATTTCCGCCTGTCTTTCTATTATAGGCATCTACTCCTTTCTGTGTCATACCACCTGAAGGACTAAAATGACCCTTCTTATCTTCTTCGAGATATTCTTTAAATGTAAGCATTATCGATTCCTTAATAAATTAGCTCTACTAAATTCTTGTCTGTTAACAAGTTTAGTTGGAGCACCTTTGTGATTAACTACAAATCCTTCTGGGTTTGCTTCTTGATTATCAATATGATGACTTAAACCACCATGATGTTGATTCAAAGTATTTACTAAGACATCTTTAGCCTTAGCAATGTGTTGATGCATTTTAAATAGGTTATCATAATATTCTTTATTTTTTTGAATATGATTAACGTGTTCTTCTGCTTCGGCATGTTTTACATTAGCAGCTTTTGCTGTTTTAAGTTTACTTGCGGCTGCCTTAGCTTTGTCTAGAATGTGTTGTTGTAGACCTCTTGCTGAAGGTTTTTCTCCCTTACGAACGGTCTGATTAATATAAGTTACCATATGGCCACCCTCACCTTGATGAGGTTCAGTTAATGGATACATCATTTTACCATGTTCGTCATGAATCTTTTTAGCAGCATCAATATGTTTTTGGAATTGAATTTGATTTACTTTAGAATAATCAGTTGTTGATGTATCATGTTCTGCTGTCTTATGCCATACGTCATCATTTTGTCTGAACTTATGCTCAATAGTAGGACTTGCCTTCATATCTTCTATGTTATTACCATGATATTGTTGATGAACAACTACACCAACTTTAGCATTTTTAATCTTGTTGGCATCTTGGCCATGAGCAGTATAGGTAATAGTATTTGGTTTAAATGAAGCTGATCCTTCTGGATTATGTACTACATCACCATGACTAAACATTAAGTCTCCTTGGTACACGCCCTTTTTAGGTGTTACTTTTGGTAAATGTTCTAATGCATGATAAAGTTTAGCTGCAAGTTCTGGCTTATCTCCATGATGTAATTTAATGTCATCCACAGTATGATTGATCTTAGGATTCTTATTAAATGCTGATTTTGTAGCTACAAAGAACTTACCAGTCTTTGGATGATGTCCAAAAACTATAGCTGGAGATCCATCATACTTCATAGTTAAACCTGAATCTTTTTTACCAGACTTAATATGTTCATGAGCTTGTGTTAAAGCTCCAACTGTATGCTCGAATCCTTTTTTACCATGTAGTAATGGTCTATCCTCAGGATGATGGATATGTTTTAACTTGTCAGAACCATGTCCTAACTCATCTTTTTCTTCTGTTAAAAAATCTATAAATGTTTTCATTTTATTTGTGTAACCGTTCCGTCTGAATGGGCATGAAATGCCTCAAATTTAATCATAGGGAATAAGTATTGTAGTTTTAAGAATTCCTTAAGATTATTTATGCTATCGTCGAATAGCCTTACCTTTGAGAATTGCTTGGTATCTAGATAGTTCTTAATGATGATAGCTTTCTTGAATGCTGGAATAAACTGACCAGCTATCTTACCGGCTCGTTCTACTCTTACCTTATCGATATCGAATCCATACTTTCTAAATGTATCTAGGAATCTTTCTCTATCATCAAAGTCGTTTCTAGCTGTAACAATAACCACTTTAGAATTTGGATGTGATGCTGTATTCTTAACTATAGATTTAGCTTTGGCAAACATCTTCTTAATTGGAGTAGCTTCTCTGTAGAACTTCTCAGCATCAGCAAACTCGCTGAAGTCTTCAGTTTCACCTGGTTTTAGTTGGTAGGAGTTGAACTC
>Ga0315907_10007414_pt1 | contig 11431 bp, 11 predicted proteins | sample LakEriMetagenome_3_FD_203525 | JGI IMG/M metagenome (GOLD analysis project Ga0315907, IMG submission 203525) | Freshwater fungal communities from buoy surface, Lake Erie, Ohio, United States - Buoy 12 MA123 | ecosystem: Environmental > Aquatic > Freshwater > Lake > Lake biofilm | place: USA...
CCCGCAGCGTTGATGCGCAGCACGCTCAGACCCTGCCAGATCGGGATGTGTCCATTGACTTCCATATGGACACATGTTCACCCCTCACCATCACACCATCAAGAGGGTGGTGAGACCACGCTTACGAGACAAATATCTTCCCGGTCGTGCAAGGCTCTCGAACCGCTCTACCGAGATAAAGCCGTCTATGGACTCCAGATCGGCTTTGAGCGCAGCTGCGAGTTCGAAGTAGCGCGGCGCTGCACCGGGGCGCGGATCCACTTCAAAGATGACCGCAATCACGGCGTCACCTGCCGCGCGACGTTGCGTGTCGTACTCACATCCTCGAGCCAAGTACGCTCCTCGCGAAGAATGAAGCGCTCGGACTGAGCGCGCTCAAAGTTGGCCCGCCCCTCGGCGTCGCTCTTGAGCGTTGCGCGGTAGCGCTCGTAGGCCGCCATGTCGTCGAAACCGATCAGACCCCAGGCCACATCGTTGCTGCCCTCGTGCGGCAGGAAGTAGCCGATAAGTTCGCCACCGCAGCGCGGAATGATGCGGCCCCAGGCTTCGGCGTAGCCTTTGAAGGCGTCGCGCTGGAAGGGGTCAATCTGATAGCGGATGAAGCAGGTGATGGTCATCGTGTGCGCTCATGGTCGGATGGATTGGAGTGCAACTGTGCAGCAGATGATGCGTGGGATGCTTCGGTCGAGGCCGAAGTGTGTTGAGCCCCGGGTCCCGAGGCGCGCGGGCTGTCGTTGGTCGGGGTCTGACGACGCCAGGGTCAGCTTCCGATGCCTGCGGCTGGCGCCTTTGGGTCGAGTACCGACGGTCGTCTGCAGAGGGAGCAGTCATAGCGGGCGGCGGTCGACGCGCAGATGCTCTCGTCCTTCATGCGGAGGGTGAAGGGCGGCTTCCTGGGTGAAGGTGCCAACCAGCTGATGCAAGGGTGGAGGTCAGCTTCTGGCGGCCGCCGACGTTCGCCGCCTGAGCGCGACCGGCAGCAGCCAGTCTGTTGACGCCGGCGTCAGATTGAGCCATCTGCCGACCCTTCCGTGAGCCGGTTGGAAGTGGCGTTAGTTGCTGACCAGATTGGCGTTTCAGGCAGTATTGCCGGCTCAGACATCGGCCGGCAGATGGCTCAAACTAGCGCCGGTACCAACAATTGCTCGCAGGGAACTTCAGATCGTACCGTCAGGAGCGCTCTGCCAACCGTGCCACGACCTTGGCCATGGACACGGCGTCGTGGCGTAGGGTGTCCAGGTGCTGGCTCATACGCGCGGCAGCGGCCTGCTCGTCGACGGCGAGGATGGCCTCCATCACGGCCTCATGTTCCCGGATGGAAAGCGCCATGAAGCCCGCATGGAAGGTCGAAGCTCGGCGGTAGGCTTCGACCTGGTTGCGCAGACCCAGCGTCTGCTGCTCCAGGAAGCCGTTGTGGCTCGCTCGGTAGACGCACTCATGGAAGTGGTTATTGGCCGCGTAGAAAAGGTCCGGATCCTGGGTGAGGGCGGCGCTGATGCAGGCCTGGTGCGCCAGTGCCAGGGCGTCGCGATCCTCGGGCGTATGCCGTCGCGCGGCCAGAGCGGCGCAAGCCGCCTCGAGAAAACCCATGGTCTCGAACATCTCAGCCAGCTTGTCCACGGGCAGTTGGACCACGAAGGCGCCCTGGCGCGGGCGGATCTCCACCATGCCCTGCGCCGCCAACTGGCGCAGGGCTTCGCGCACGGGGGTTCGCGAGGCGCCGAAGCGCTCGCACAGGGCTTCTTCCTCCAGGCGCCTGCCCGGTGCGATCAGGCCGTCGGCCAGCTCGCGGGCTAGCGTGCTCACGATCTCGGCGCTGCGAGGGGCCTGAGGGGCCAGTGAACCGCTGGGTGGGGTGATCCGCTCTGCGGCAGTTTGTCGGTTGGTCCTGCTGGGGGAGTCGGCCAGTGGTTCCTGGGGTCGTGCGTCCGGGGTGTCATTCATGGCGTGCATCTTGCATGGCGGCTTGGACCTCTGTGTGAAGGGGATGGGGATGGACTCCGGGTATGTTCTGTATTGCCTGCCTGCGGGCTCAATGCGTATACTTCAATGACTGGTTTGTATTTTAAGTCGACTTGGCCGTCCCCCGTCTGGTTCTCGTTTCGCTCGAAAGGAACATTACATGACCTCCGTCTCCCGTCGCGACGTCTTGAAACTGGCCGGGGCCTGTGGTGCCACGGGCCTGGGTGCGCCAGCCATCGGCCAAGGGCTGACCAAGGTGACCTTCACCACCTCCTGGATCCCCGAAGGTCCCAACCTGTTCGCCTACATTGCGCGCGACAAGGGCTTCTGGAGGAAGCACGGTCTGGACGTGTCCGTGGCGCGCGGCTCCGGCTCTGGCGGCGCGGCGCAGGCAGTGGGTGCCGGCAGCTTCATGTTCGGCATGGGTGCCACGCCCACCGTCATGGCCCAGGCGGCCAGGGGCCTGCCCATCATGTGCATCGGGCAGCTCAATTACGACGCTCTGATGGGTGTCGGCGTCTTGTCGAGCTCGAAAATCACCACGCCCAAGGACTTGGAGGGCAAGAAGGTGGGTGCCAGCGTGGGGTCGGGCGAATACCCATTCCTGCCGCTGTACGCCGAGAGGGCCGGCTTCGACCTCAGCAAGGTGCAGATCGTGCAGTTGGACTCCAAGGTGCGAGACCGGTCGCTGACCGAGAAGCTGGTGGACGCAGTCTCGGCATTTGGTTCCAGCACGATCCCGGCCCTGGCCTCCACGGGAGGCGATGTGCGCTTCCTTCTCTTCAAGGCCGCGGGGCTGGAGTTCTACGGGCAGTCGCTCACCACCCAGCCGGCCCGTGTCAGTGGCGAGGCCAACCTGTGCCAGGCTTTCGTCAACGGTGCGATGGAGGCCATTCGTTTCATCATGACCGAACCCGATGAGGCGCTGGCCCTCTTCCTGAAGGCCAACGACGAGGTCGCCATGACCTCGTCTGGCAAGGAATACGCCCGCATCGGGCTGGGCCTGACCAACCTGTCCAACCTGGTGCCCGAGGTCTTGCAGAACGGCCTGGGTTGGGCCGATCTGGGCAAGGTGCGCGCACAGGCTGATTTGGTGGTGAAGTACGCCGCTGGCCAGGGCGCCAAGGTGCCCGAAATCGGTACGCTGTTCACCAACCAGTTCAGCGGCAAGATCAAGCTCAGCGAGGCCGAGGTGGCCACCGCCCGGCGCTGGGTCGAGCCCTTCCGCAAGTACGTCGCCTGACCGTGGAAGGCGCCTTCATCGCCGCCCGGGCTGCAGGCAAGACCTACACCACCCGCAGCGGGCCGCTGCACGCAGTCCACGAGGCCAGCTTTGAAGCCAGCCAGGGCCAGTTCATCTCGCTGCTTGGCCCCAGTGGCTGCGGCAAGAGCACGCTGCTGATGATGCTGGCCGGTCTGGAGTTGCCCACGTCGGGCGAGCTGCGCCTGGCTGGTGAAACCGTGACTGGGCCGCGCCGCGACACCGGCATCATCTTCCAGGACGCCACGCTCCTGCCCTGGAAGTCGGTGCTGGAGAACGTGTTGTTTCCCATCGAGATACTCAAGCTGCCCAAGGAGCAGTACCGCGGACGGGCCATGGAGTTGCTGCAGCGGGTGGGGCTCGATGGCTTCGAGCACAAGAGGCCGCATGAGCTGTCAGGCGGCATGCGTCAGCGCGTGGCCATTTGCCGGGCCTTGGCCCACGACCCCCAGGTGCTGCTCATGGACGAGCCGTTCAGCGCGCTGGACGCGATCACACGCGACCAGATGAATGTGGCCCTCTCCGAAATGCTGGAGCGTTACCGCAAGACGGTGATCTTCGTCACCCACAGCATTCGCGAGGCGGTCTACCTGTCCGATCGCGTCCTTGTCATGGGGGGGCGGCCGTCGTCGATCATGCTGGACCTGACGATCGACTTCCCGCGGCCGCGCCGCTTCGAGATCGAGGAGACGGCCGAGTTTGGCGCCTACTGCCGCACCTTGCGGCTGAGCATCGAGAAGGGCCACGCGCGCACCCCAATGGCCGGGGCCGCGCACTCAGGGGCGCCAGCATGAGCGCGCCTTCGGGTTCTCGCCTGGGAGTGGGCACCGAGACCGGTGCACTGATCGGAGGGCGTGCTGCCAGCACGGCGCTGGTGGGCGCGCGCAGCGTGGTGCTGCCCCTGCTGCTGGCCGGCGCGGTCCTGCTGCTGTGGGAGCTTGGGGTGCGTTTGGGCGGCGTGCCGGAGGTCATCCTGCCTGCCCCCACCCGCATTTTGGCCATCGTGCTGGACAAGCGCGACATCTTGCTGCGCCACGCCTGGCCCACCATCCTGGAGTCGGCCGGCGGCTTTGTGCTGTCCAGCTTACTGGGCATAGGGCTGGCGATCCTGCTGAGCTATTCGCGCCTGGCACGTGAGGCCCTGTACCCGAACTTGGTGTTCTTCCAGCTCATTCCCAAGATCGCGCTGGCGCCCCTGTTCATCATCTGGCTCGGTATTGGCAGCGAGTCGCGTCTGGCCTTCGCTGTCTTCATCAGCTTCTTTCCCATCGTGATCTCGACCCTGGCCGGCTTCTCCAGCGTCGACCCCAACATGGTGCGGCTGTGCCGCTCGCTGACGGCCACCGAGTGGCAGGTTTTCAGCAGCGTGAAGTTCCCGAGCGCGCTGCCTTACATCTTCAGCGGCATGAAGGTGGCCATGACGCTGGCCATCATCGGGGTGATCATCGGCGAGTTCATCACGGCGCAGCAGGGGCTGGGGTACCTGATCATCTTCGCAACTGCGCGCGCCGACACGGTGGTGGCGATGGCCTCGATCGCGGTGCTGTGTGCAGGCGGCCTGTTGCTCTATGGTGTGGTGGCCGCCGCCGAGGCGCTGGCCAACCGCTTCTACGGGGTGCCAGGCGGCTGACCTGTCGCTGGCCCCCACCGTTTCACTCGTCAACAAGGAAACCCGCATGGATCTGCAACTGGCTGGCAAGACCGTCCTCGTGACCGGTGCCTCCAAGGGCATCGGTCTGGCCACGGCCCGAGCCTTTGCGCAGGAGGGCTGTCACCTGCACCTGGCCGCACGCTCGGCCGACGCGTTGGAAGCCGCGCGCGCTGACCTGACCGCGGCCTACGGCGTGCAGGTGCACCTCCATGTCATGGACCTGTCCATCTCCGAGAACCTGGTGGCGCTGGCGCAGCGTGCCGGGGAGGCCGACATCCTCATCAACAACGCCGGTGAGGTGCCTTCTGGCCCCATAGAGGCGCTGAGCGAGGCGGACTGGCGGCGGGGTTACGACCTCAAGCTGTTCGGCTATATCGGGCTGACGCGCGAGATGTACGCGCGCATGAAGGCGCGAGGCAGCGGCGTGATCATCAATGACATCGGCAACTCGGGCGAAAACTGGGATGCCAACTACATCGCTGGCAGCACCGGCAACGCCGCCTTGATGTCCTTCACCAAGGCGCTTGGTGGCCAGAGTCTGGACTTCGGTGTGCGCGTGCTGGGGGTCAACCCGGGCCCTGTCGAGACCGAGCGCATGATCAAGATCAACCGGCGGCGAGCGCTGGATCTCTACGGTGATGCCGAGCGCCACCAGGAGCTGCGCGCCCTCTACCCGGGTGGGCGGCCGGCCACGGCTGGCGAGGTGGCCGACCTGATGGTGTTCCTGGCTTCACCGCGCGCGGCCTACATCACTGGCACGGTGGTGACCATCGACGGCGGGATCGCCTCGCGGGGCTCCATCATCAAGTCGCGGACCTGACACCATGCGCGGCTTCGACCTTCGCAACCGTCACTTCGACGGCTTGGTGAACACCCCTGGGCTGATGTGGCTGGGACAGAACACCAACCACCTGTCACCCCACCCCGCAGTGACCGAGGCCATGATCGCCTCCATCCGGGCCGAGGAGTACCACGCCTATGCCCCCCCAGCCGGGCTGGAGGAGCTGCGCGAGCTGATCCTGCAGGACCTGGGCCTTGATCCAGCGCAGGCCTCGGTGCTGGTGACCGACGGGGCCGTGGAGGCCCTGTACACCGCCTGTCGCGACCTGAGTGTCCCGGGGGGCACTTTCGTCACCACCGATCCGGGCTGGAAGTGGCCCATGGCCTTCGCCAAGGCCAGTGGTGCCAGCGTGGTGGAAATCCCCATCTACAAGCCAGAGAACGGCTACAAGCTCACCGTGGACCAGTTGGCCGCAGCGGTGGACGAACGCACGCGCATCATCTACCTGGTCGACCCGAACAATCCGCTGGGTACTTGTCACACCGCCGAGGAGATTGCGGCCTTCACCGACATCGCGCGCCGCCATGGGGCCTATTTCGTGCACGATTGCACCTACCGCCACTTTGCCGATGCTCATTCGCTGGCGGCCCATTGCTACCCCGAGCGCACGATCACCATCTACAGCTTCTCCAAGTGGTTGGGGCTGGCCGGCATGCGCCTGGGCGCACTGGTGGCGCACCCCGAGGTGTTGGAGCGGCTGGCCATGGCCCCCCCCAACAACCTAGGCAGCAACATCGTGTCGCAGCGCGGGGCGATCGCCGGCTTGAGGCATCGCGAAGCCTGGTTTCCCCAAGTCAACCAGTGCCAGCGCCGCAACCAGGCCGAGATCGTGCGGGCAGCGGCTTCGGTGCCCGGTTTGGAAGTGGTGAACTACCCTTCACAAGCCAACCTGTTGGTGATGGAGTGCGTGGGAGCCGGAGTCACCCCCGAAGCCCTGTGCCAAGCCTATCGGGAGGAAGGCATCATGATCCGGCAGGGTACTTACCACACGGCCACATTCGGACACCGCTTCGTCAAGATCAGCACCACCGTACCGCCGGCCTGGGCCGACCGTTTCTGCGAGCTCCTGCCTTCACGCGTCGAGCGTGCGCGGCAGCTCAAGGACCTCCCGGCGCTGTTCTAGTCCCGCAGCAGGAGACCCCCATGCCCTTTGCCATCGCCGCCGACGGCGTGAAGTTGTACTTCGAGGAGGCCGGCAGCGGCACGCCCATCGTGTTCGTGCATGAGTTTGGGGGTGACCACCGGAGCTGGGAGCCTCAGATGCGGCACTTTGCGCGCCGCCATCGCTGCATCACCTACGCGGCGCGGGGTTACCCGCCCTCGGACGTGCCCACGGAGGTGGCGGCCTATTCGCAGCGCACCGCGGCCACTGACATTCTGGCGGTCATGGACGGTGCGGGGGTAGACCGCGCCCATGTGGTCGGCCTGTCCATGGGCGGCTTTGCCGTGCTGCACCTTGGTCTGATCGCGCCAGCACGTGCGCTCTCGCTGACAGTGGCGGGGGCGGGTTACGGGGCCGAGAAGCAGCACGAGGCCTACTTCCGTGACGTCTCGCTCGAAGTGGCGCGCCAGTTCGAGGCGCAGGGCAGCCATCAGTTCGCCAAGACCTATGCCCTGGGGGCCTCCCGGGTGCAGTTCCAGAACAAGGACCCCCGCGGCTGGGCCGAGTTTGCCCAGCAGCTCGGCGAGCATGATGCCGTGGGGAGCGCCAATACCATGCGCGGCGTGCAGGCTACCCGGCCTTCGCTGTACGACCTCGAGGCGAGCCTGGCAGCGCTGGCCGTGCCGACGCTCGTGATCGTCGGAGATGAGGACGATCACTGCCTGCAGCCTGGCCTGTTCCTCAAGCGCACCATTCCGGCCTGCGGGTTGTTGGTGTTACCCAAGGTTGGTCACACCCTGAACCTGGAGGAGCCCGAGCGCTTCAACAGCTTCCTGGGCGAGTTCATCACCACGGTCGAGGCCGGGCGTTGGCTGCCACGGGACGCGCGCGCGGTCCCGGCACAGATCATGAAGACCTCGTGAGCGTGACGGCCGCGGCCCGCGTGGATGCGCGCCGCCTGTGGCTCCGCCATGAGGCGATGGCTCGCCATGGCGCCACGGCGGCGGGGGGGGTCAACCGCCAGGCCTTGTCGGTGCAGGAGGCGCAGGCCTGGCAGCTTCTAATCGGCTGGGGCCGCGAGCTGGGCCTGATGCCGGCTACCGATGCCGTGGGCAACCTCTTTTTGCGCTGGCCGGGGCGCGACCCGCTGGCCGCACCCGTGCTCACGGGCTCCCACCTGGATAGCCAGCCCACAGGCGGCCGCTTCGACGGTGTTTACGGTGTGTTGGCCGGCCTTGAGGCGGTGCAGGCCCTGCAGGAGGCGGCGCATGTGCCGGCCCGGCCCATCGACATCGTGGCGTGGATGAACGAGGAGGGCTCGCGCTTCGCCCCCGGCATGATGGGCTCCAGTGTCTTCTCTGGAGCACGCGGCCTGCAGGAGGTGCTTGCAGTGACCGACGCCGACGGCGTGGCGGTGGCGGAGGCCCTGGCCGACCACGCGGCGGCCTTCGCCGACCTGCCCTGTTGGCCGCTGCAGCGCCCGGTCCACGCCTATCTGGAGGCGCACATTGAACAAGGCCCCTTGCTGGAGCGGGAGGGGTTGAGCGTGGGCATCGTCACCGGCATCCAGGGCAAGCGCACCTTCAGCGTCACCGTGGCTGGCCAGGAGGCGCATGCCGGCACCACCCCGAGCAGCCAGCGCCAGGACGCGCTGCTGGCTGCCGTGCGCATCATCTCGGGCCTGGTGGCCTGGTGTCACGACCCGCAGGACCTGGTCCGCTTCACGGTGGGCCGGCTGGACGTGCTGCCGAATGCGCCGTCGGTGGTGCCGGCCTCGGTGCGCTTCTCGATCGACCTGCGCCACCCCGATTCGCAGCGGCTATGCCACCTGGGCGACGGCATCTTGGCCGTGTGTGAGGCGCAGGCTGGGCCTTGCCGGGTGACCGTGACCGAACTCAGCAATGCCCAGTCGCTAGAGTTCCCTGCGTCCATCCGCCAACTGCTGAGCGCCTGCGCCAACGACTTGCAGATCAGTCACATGGACATACTGTCGGCGGCTGGGCATGACGCACGTTACCTGCATGAGGTTTGTCCCACGGGCATGATCTTCGTGCCCTGCAAGGGGGGGGTCAGCCACAACGAGGCCGAGTCGGCCACGGCTTCCGACCTCGCCGCGGGAGCCCGCGTGCTGACGCAGGCTCTGGTAGCCCTGACCCGGTGATCCGCTGATCCAGGCTGCTTCTGACGCTGAACCAACCCAAGCTATGCCGGCCTGTGGTTCCGTGGCAGGACAGAGCCAGCGCGTCTTTGCCGGGCCCACGGTTATTCCCGGACGCTGGGCGGGCAGTCCGCCGCGTTCCATGACTTCGGCGAAGTGCTCGGCGGTCGCGCTGGGCTTCTTCCACCGGGAGCGCATCCGCTTGAAGGGGTCCACTCGTCTTCAGTGCAATAAGTGACGGTACGGAACAACGGGGGACTGTGTGCGACATTCTGCGCGCAGGCCATCTCTAGCTTCGCGAGACGCGAATGTATGCACCGCTGGTGCGGATGCGCCCACCGCGCATCAGAGATACTTTCACATGAGGAGGCGCACTATGAAGCAATCCGAGTGCGAGGACACGGCCACGCATTGGTCTGCCCTGTCCGACCGCCTGCGGCGCAATCGCTTGACGCGGCGGGACACGATGCGGCTGTTCGCCATGGCCAGCGCCGCCGGATCCGCAGGTGTCGCGTTGCAGGGCTGCGCCACGTCGCCGGTGACCGGCCAGAGCATCGTCGTTGGGATGAGCGAGTCGATGGAGCGCGCGGTGGACCGCGAACAGGCGCCGCGTCAGTTCTCTGCCGACCTCGGCGCCGTGCAGGATCCCGCCGTGAACGCCTATGTGGCCGAGGTTGGCGCGAGGCTGCGCCCGGCCCTGCAGCGGCGAGACATGCCGTACAGCATGCGCGTGGTCAACGCCAACTATGTGAACGCCTACACCTTCCCGGGCGGAGCGATGGGCATCACGCGGGGGATCATGGTGGCCCTTCGGGACGAATCGGAGTTGGCGGCGCTGCTGGGGCACGAGTACGGGCACGTGAATGCGCGCCACGCCGCGCAGCGGCAGGGACAGGCCCTGATAGCGCAGGCGGCCCTCATCGGCTTGGCCGCGGCGACGGAGAAGTCAGACTGGGCACCAGTGATCGGCCTGGGTGCACAGATTGGGGCCAGCGCGCTGCTGGCCAGCTACTCCCGGTCCAACGAGCGGGAGGCTGACGCGCTGGGCCAGCGCTACCTTGTCGAGGCCGGTTACCCGGCTCAGGGCATGGTGCGGCTGCACGAGTCGCTCATCGAGGGCCACCAGCGCCAGCCTGGCCTGCTGGAGACCATGTTCAGCACGCACCCCATGAGCACCGAGCGGCGAGACACTGCGCGGCGCGATGCCGACACGCTCTATGCCGCCAGCGCGCGCGCCCCGGCCGGGCGGGAGCGCTTCATGGATCGAACGGCCCCGCTGCGCGCGCTGCAGCCGGTTATCCTGGCCTGCCAGCGAGGCGAGGCGGCCATGGCCCGCAAGGCTGCAGCGCAGGCCGAGGGCCAGTTTGACCAAGCTCTGAAGCTGGCTCCTCGGGATTACCCGGCGCTGCTGCGTATGGCGCAGTGCCAGCATGCCTTGGGCCGCAGCCAGGCCGCCCGCCGCTTTGTCACGCAGGCACGGGAGGCCTACCCCGAGGAGGCCCAGGCCATGAAGTTGTCCGCGACCCTGAGGCTGGGCTTGCGCGACCCTTCGGGCGCGCTGGCTGAGCTCGAGGCCTTCGATCGCGCGCTACCGGGAGACCCGGGCGTGGTCTTCCTCAAGGGGGTAGCCTTTGAGGGCCTGGGGCGGCGGCAAGCTGCAGGCCAACAGTTCGCGAGCTTCCTGCGGTCGAATCCATCGGGGGAGTCAGCCCGCTACGCCTCGGAACGACTCAAAGCCTGGGGCATGCTGCCGCGGTAAGGCTGCGACGCATTTGTTGGGCCGGGGACGATCGGGCCGAGGCGGGCTTCGCGGCCCAAGGGGCCATCGTGTTCGTGGACCTGCTGCTGCCCGAAGGGGGTGCCGACGGAGGTGGGACGGGCTGGCGCCTGGTGGAGGTGAAGTCCTCCGGGAGCGTCAAGCCCTATCCGGTCGTCGTCTACAACGCCGGCTTCGAGGGCCAGGTGATCTCCAGCCTTGCAGCGCAGTTCCCCAACCTGGAAGACCCGCTCCGAGCACTTCGCCACCGACTGGTGGACCAGAAGCCGGTGACCGAGCAGCACTACTACCACCCCGCCCAGCAGGGCAAGTGGGGTCTCAAGAGCGTGTTGCCCACGCTGGGCGACGGAGCGGACCACTCCCAACTGGAGGGCGTGGCCGACGGCCAGATGGCGGTGAATGCCTACCTCGAAGCCACCGACCCCGATACCCCGGCGCCACGCAAGGAAGAGCTGCGCCAGCAACTGCTGACCTACTGCCGGCTGGACACCTGGGCGATGGTGAGGCTGTGGGCGTTCCTCGTGGGTCGGCCGGCGGTGGGTGAGGGCGAGGCCAGTCAGGCACCATCGGGAGCGATGCCTTGAAGAACTGGATTCACGCTAGATGATCATGGATGCAGGTCGATTTCAGATCGTTGAGGCCACGACGCCAGGGGCGATGAGCAGGATCGTCGCCATGC
>Ga0315907_10007415_pt1 | contig 11431 bp, 8 predicted proteins | sample LakEriMetagenome_3_FD_203525 | JGI IMG/M metagenome (GOLD analysis project Ga0315907, IMG submission 203525) | Freshwater fungal communities from buoy surface, Lake Erie, Ohio, United States - Buoy 12 MA123 | ecosystem: Environmental > Aquatic > Freshwater > Lake > Lake biofilm | place: USA...
GTCTCGAAGCATTCCATGTATTCGTGCGTCATGGCCGGTCCGCCATGCAGCAGCAGTACTTTGATGCGTGGATTCGTGCCAAAGCGCTTCGTCCATACGTTAAAAGAGCCCACAGGCGTTTCAATGGGAATCATGCGCACACCGCCGGCTTCAACCGAATCGTTGTAGGTGAAGTAGTCCCTTCTGCCGGTATTGGAATCAGGCGTTGTTGTAGATGCTTCTTTACAAGCATTCAACAGGAGCATGAGTAGAAGAACAAGGATGGAGAACGATTTCATAGTTGCGCAAACATCGAACAAAAAGTTCACCCCGACCAAAACCTTCAACCTTCAATCTTCAACTTTCAACCCGCACACCTACCTTCGCGTCATGAACAAGCAAAAAGTCTTCGCACGCGAAACGCTCGCAACAGCAACGCATTTGGTACTGCCTGAGAACACCAACACCTTGGGCAATCTGATGGGGGGGCAACTGCTCAACTGGATGGACGTTATTTCCGCCATTTCTGCGCATCGCCATTGTCGCAGAATCGTTGTGACCGCAGCGGTAAACAACGTCTCGTTTCAGCATCCCATCAAGCTTGGCGATATCGTAACTATCGAGGCGAAGGTTTCTCGTTCGTTCAACTCTTCGATGGAAGTGTATATGGAGGTATTTGTAGAGCATGCGCAGACGGGTGAGCGCAAGAAGTGCAATGAGGCCAATTATACCTTCGTAGCAGTGGATCAAATTGGAAGTGCAATACCTGTACCTGATCTTGTTCCGGAAACAGAGGAAGAAAAGCGCCGATACGATGGCGCGTTGCGTCGTCGTCAGTTGAAGTTGATACTCGCCGGTAAAATGAAACCCGATGAAGCTACTGAGCTGAAGGCGCTGTTTGTGGAGCCCAAAGCGTTTCAATAGCGCGATTGATTTCCGCAATTTCTATTTGGTCAATGCAGCGGTTATCCATACCGTACTTGCATCGATTGCCCAGTTTGGAACATGGGCGTGAATGAAATCGAAAACGACTGCGGGATTTCGGTTCGAGTATTATACTCTCGTTATGCGGCTTGTAGGCCGACATTCCTAATCCAGGCACCGTGCACCCCCACAGCGAAATGATTTTCTTGGTAAAGGCTGATGCAATGTGCATCATGCCAGTGTCGCCCGTAATGACCAATTCTGCCTTGCGCACAGCGTCAGCACTTTGATGCAAGCTCCATTTTCCGCAGGCGTTTAAAACGTTGGCTCCGCAAGCTTTAGCTATTGCTTCACCGGTTGCGATGTCTTCTTTACCTCCTATTAAAACCAGCGGATGTTGGATCGATTTTGCAACTTCTATTATGCGCGACTCACTCAGTTTCTTGCCGTCGTGTGTTGCTCCAATTGCAAAGGCAACATAGGGCTTACGCATCATCTCAGGCAGTTCGCTTTCCGAAAACTTCTCGCTGTCGGGAATATAGTATTCCAGCCCACGTTCATCGGCATGCACGCCAAATCCTTTGAGTGTTTCCAGGTAACGATCTACAATGTGGTTTTGAGGCATTCGATTTATTCCGAAGTTCACCCAAAGCCACTTTTGAATATTATATTTTCGAACAGTGAAGCTCAGGCACTTCAATGTTCGCTTGACAACACTTGACCGAATATTGTTGTGTAGATCAATGATGTAATCGAATTCCTCATTCTTGAGATTAGTTATTACTTCCCGCGTCGAGTTTTCGATGGTGTGCAACCGGGCAATATTCGGATTTCCGTCCAACACCGTGGCATAGGAGCGTTTCGTTAGTACATGGATTTCTGTTTCACCGTCTAACTGTTCTTTGATTGCCCGCAATACAGGGGTAATCAGCACAATATCGCCAATGGAACTGAAGCGTATGATTAGAATTTTGGTCATTGCTCATTGTTTGTTGGTGACTAGTAACTAGTGAATAGTAACTATTCACTATTCACTATGCCTCTCTCCGCTAATCGACTCAAGAAGTATTCGTTTCATGTCTGATGCGCTGTAATTGAGCCCGAGCAAATACATTAACTTAACCAAAGCAGCTTCGGTGGTCATGTCGCCACCACTGATAATTCCAATTTCTTCGAACGCACCGCTAGTTTCATAAAGGCCTTGCTCAACCATTCCCTTATTGCATTGTGTGACGTTCAATATAATAATTCCATTCGATGTTGCATTTCGCAGTGCATTCAAGAACCAAGCGTCTGTTGGGCCATTTCCCGCGCCGAAAGTTTCCAATATGAATGCTTTGATACCGGGAAGAGCTAAAACCCCTTCCACATAGGTTTTTGAAATTCCCGGAAAAATTTTGAGTATCGCTACATGGTCATCGAATGATTTTCGAATCGTTAGTGGCCCTTTTGGACGAAGCAACAAATCGTGACGATAATGAATATGAATGCCGATTTCGGCCAAAGCCGGTAAGTTGGCACTTTCGAAAGCGTCAAAATTTTCTGTACTGTATTTGTGAGTGCGGTTTCCACGGAAGAGTTTTGATTGGAAGAGAATACATACTTCCTGGACAATTGGAACCCCATTGTCAGTGTCTGAAGCTATCTCAATGGCTGTAATCAGATTTTCTTTTCCGTCGGTTCGTATTTGACCAATCGGTAGCTGTGACCCCGTGAATATGACGGGTTTAGCGACATTCTCCAGCATGAAGCTGAGTGCAGATGCACTGAAAGCCATGGTATCAGTGCCGTGTAGAATAACGAAGCCGTCGTAATGGTTGTAATTCACTTCAACCATCTGCGCCATGCGTTGCCATGATTCGATATTGACATCCGATGAGTCGATGGGTTCATCGAATGAAACAGCTTCGATGTTGCAGTCAAACCTTCGTAACTCAGGAACATGCACGCGGAGCTGGGCGAAATCGAATGGCACCAGACTGCCACTCTCGGGGTCTTCCATCATGCCTATGGTACCACCTGTGTAGATAAGCAATATAGTTTGCGTCGATTTCATGGGGCAAATATGGTCAATTTCAAAGGTAGTGCGGGTTAAGCTTCTAACTGAAAAAGCGCTAATGCGTTTGCGGTTGTAATAGACGCTATTTCATGAAGTGACATTTGCTTAGCATCGGCCAGTTTCTCAGCAATGAATTTTACATAGGCGCTTTCGTTGCGCTTGCCCCGATAGGGTTTCGGTGTGAGGAAGGGAGAGTCTGTTTCAAGCAGGATGTATTCCAATGGAATATCTTTCACCACTTGCGCTAAACCGCTCTTTTCGTAAGTTAAAACGCCGCCCAGTCCCATCATAAAGCCACCATACGCCATGATTTTTTTAGCTTGTTCAAGGCTGCCCGTGAAGCAATGAAAAACACCTCTGAGATTGTCATCGTTCAAGCGATCGAGTACTTCGAAAATTTCGTTGAACGATTCACGCGCGTGAATGACGATTGGAAGGTTCATACGTTTAGCCCACTCTATCTGAATTTCAAACGAAGTGATTTGATTGTGGAGTGTGCTTTTATCCCAATAGAGATCGATACCTGTTTCTCCTACGGCTACATATTTGCGTTTTGCGAACTGTAACTCCATTTCATTCAGCACGCTGAGAAAATCCTCTTTTACATCGCAAGGATGAAGCCCCATCATGGGAAAGCAGTTCTGTGGAAACGCATCGCACAAGGCGTGCATACCGGCAATACTGCTTTGGTCGATGTTAGGAAGCAGCATACGCTTCACGCCCGCCTCAATTGCCCGTGCGACCATGCTATGGCGGTCTTCATCAAAGACGTCGAGGTAGAGGTGGGTATGTGTGTCGATGAGTTCGAAGTTCATGGGGCAAACTTACTTCGACTGCGCTCAGTAACAACTTCGACTGCGCTAACCTCGGCTTCGCTCGGTTACCGTCCCGGGATTTGCGAAGTCGGCTGCGCTAACCTCGGCTGCGCTCGGTTACCGTTTCGCTAGATTCCCTCGTACTTCGTCCTTCGTCTCTCGTCCTTTTTAATTAGTATTTTCACCCCCAAAACGTTTCCTATGGCAGAAACCACAATAGCGCGTTCGGTGCAAATAACACCCCCTGCTAAGCTTACAGGTTTGAAGCTTCACGCTCTGCCGGGTAAGGCAGCAGGTGTGGGAGCGGTCACCGTCTCAATGCAGCACATTGCGCATGAAATTGGTCTATGGAAGGGCTTGCAAGTGCTCGCTAAGCTGAATCAGCGTGATGGATTTGATTGTCCGGGTTGTGCCTGGCCGGAGCCTGCTCATCGATCGAAGTTGGGTGAGTATTGCGAGAATGGTGCGAAGGCTGTTGCCGAAGAAGCAACACGGTTTCGATGCGACCCTTCGTTTTTCGCCAAGCACAGTGTAGAGGAAATGAGTGGATGGAGCGATTATGAAATCGGGAAGAGCGGACGAGTAACCCAGCCGATGTTCTTAGCACCGGGCAAATCACACTACGAACCCATTGATTGGGAAAAGGCCTATGCCATGATTGCGGATGAACTGAAGCGCGGCTCGCCTGATGAGGCTGTGTTTTACACTTCGGGAAGAACGAGCAATGAAGCAGCTTTTCTCTATCAATTACTGGTTCGCACCTATGGTACCAACAACTTGCCCGATTGTTCCAATATGTGCCATGAAAGCAGCGGCGTTGGTTTAGGCGAAACCATTGGAATAGGCAAGGGAACCGTAACCCTCGAAGATATTTACGACGCGGAAGTTGTTCTGGTCATTGGTCAGAATCCCGGGACCAACCATCCGCGTATGCTATCTGCTTTACAGAAGTGCAAGCAACGTGGTGGCAAGGTGGTGCACATTAATCCGCTGCCCGAGGCAGGTACCACGAAGTTCGTGGATCCACAAAGTCCATTGGACGTATTGAAGGGCGGTACCAAAATCGCCGATTACTTTCTACAGGTGAAAATCGGTGGCGACATCTCTCTTTTCAAATTGCTCATGTTCGAAATGATGAAAGCGGAGCAACGCGAACCTGGAAGTGTCTTTGATCATGATTTTATTCGTGCACAAACCCTTGACTATGATGCTTTCATCGCTGAATTAAAACTGCTCGATCGTCAAAAGGCTCTGCGCGATTGTGGCATTGAAGAATCTTTGGTGAAGGAGGTGGCTCAGCTGCTTATCCAACACAATCGCTTCATTTCTTGCTGGGCCATGGGGCTTACTCAGCATAAACATGCCGTGAATAACATTCGCGAAGTCGTTAATATGCATTTGTTGCGAGGGGCGGTAGGGAAGAAGGGAGCCGGTTTGTGCCCCGTTCGCGGACACTCCAATGTGCAGGGCGACCGCACGATGGGTATTTATGAAAAGCCGAAGCCTGAATTTTTGGATAGCATGGATCGGTATTTCAAGATAGAATCTCCGCGCGCTCATGGCTATGATACCGTCGAGGCGATTGAAGCCATGAACGAAGGAAAGGTGAAGGTTTTCATGGCTATGGGAGGCAATTTTATTTCTGCTACTCCAGACAGCGAATTCACAGGCAAAGCCATGCAGAAGGTGAAGCTCACCGTGCAAGTCTCCACAAAACTAAATCGTGCACATTTGGTAACCGGTGAAAGCGCGCTGATACTCCCGTGTCTTGGTCGCACAGAGAAGGACATGCAAATAGGCGGTGAACAATTCGTAACCGTGGAAAATTCCATGGGAGTTGTTTCTTCTTCGCGCGGCAATATGTCACCGGCCTCTCCTTATTTGAAAAGCGAACCGGCAATTGTTTGCGAACTGGCTCATGTTTTATTGGGTGATGGTAAACCGATTGACTGGCTCGCGGCGCGTGATAATTACGACGTCGTGCGAAATCACATCGAAGGTGTTATTCCGGGCTTTGAGAATTACAACGCACGTGTGCGTCAGCCCGATGGATTCTATCTTCCGAATGGACCGCGCGAAGGACGCTTTACTACCGCATCGGGAAAGGCTCTCTTCACCATTAATGAGCTTCCCGCCATAGATGTTCGTCCCGGACACTTAGTGATGATGACCATTCGTAGCCATGATCAGTATAACACAACCATCTATGGTTTGGACGATCGATACCGAGGCATAAGTAACGAACGTCGCGTTGTACTGATGAATTTACAGGACATGGCAGCTTTATTTTTAAAGGAACGTGAGTTGGTTGACCTAGTGGGTGATTACAATGGAGTGACGCGCAAGGCGGAGCAATTTCATGTAGTAAAGTTTGATATTCCTCGCGGATGTTGTGCCACTTATTTCCCGGAAACCAATTGCCTTGTGCCAATTGATAGTTATGCAGATCGAAGCAAAACACCGGTGAGTAAATTCATTGAAATTAGAATTGAAAAGCGAACGAATGGCTAATCGCTACTTCTGGATTACGCTTGTGTGCGCCTGTTTGGTGTCGTGGTTCTACTTCGGCGACATCTGGTCTGCTCCCGATTCTTATCTATTCACTTCCTCCGGCGATGGCCTTCAGGGTTACTACCAAGCATCTTGGCATGCACGACACGATAGCACCTATTGGCAGCAGCAATCGCTCAATTATCCTTTCGGTGAAAGTATTTTCTTCACGGGAGGTCAACCATTAATCAGCAATGTCGCTCACGCGTTGGGAGTTACCGATGGCATGGTGGGAGTCTCGAATGTCTTCTTGCTGAGCAGTGGCATCTTCGCAACTCTTCTTGTTTTTCTGTTGCTCGGCAGATTGGGGGTTGCAGGTCCCTATGCAAGTTTATATAGCACCGGCTTAGTCATGCTTTCGCAGCAATGGGAAAGGCTGAGTGGTCATTTTGCTTTGTCGGTTATGTGGGCTATTCCACTGCTGCTTTGGATGTTCTTGCGCTATTTTGAAGGATGGAAGGAGGCGCCGGTAAAGAATCGTTATCGCACGGTGGCTATTGTAGTCATCTTGTTTGTTTTGGGATTGATTCAATTGTACTATCTCTTTTTCGCAGCGGTTCTATATGGAGCGTTTTCCATCGTCTTCCTGTTGCGGTCACAGATATCGAAAAAGCTGATTTTTCTTTTTCAATCTGCGATCATGTTCGTGGTCCCTTTTATTCTTATTCAATACTTGATGCATGCCGGCACTGAAGTGACTGATCGCACTGCTATTCCGTGGGGTTTTTTGGTTTATCGTTCTTCCGTTTGGAGTTATTTCTATCCATTTGGAATGCCTTACGAGTCTTGGTTTGCTTTCTTGAAGCCATCAACGCCGCTCGAGTGGGAAGGACTCGCATTTCTTGGTTTGTCTACGCTGCTCGCTCTTTTAGCAGCTATTGCTCGCGGTTTGAGAAACTTGAATTGGAAGTTGCCGGCAGACTCCCGTGCTGTTGCGATGTCTTCTTTAATGCTGGCTTCACTACTCTGTGTGCTAGTTTCTCTGGCTTTTCCCTTCAACTTAGGTTTTGAATCCCTGCTATATCAATTGGGTTCTGTGCAGCAATTTCGGGGTATCGGTCGGTTTGCTTTTGTTGCGTATTACCCGATAACCATTTTTGCTGTGGTGGCTATGTTTCGTGCTGTAGGAAATTCCAAAGCGATGCATGTGTTGGGTGTTGGTATTGGACTTTTGCTTCTGGTAGAAGGGCATGCACGTATGGGAATGATGAGTAAGCGAATCACCAATCCGCGGCAAACGGCACTTTCGCCAAATGCTGAGTTTTCATTTGTTGAGTCAGGAAAATACCAGGCAATTCATCCCATGCCTTATGTGCACATTGGATCGGAGAACATTGGCTTTACCGCCGAGGATGAAGCTATGCGCCGATTGTATGATGCGTCATATGCACTTGGAATTCCTTCAACCGCCACGGTTATGTCGCGCACCTCACTGAGTCAGTCTTTTCTTTCGTGTGGTTTGGAATGGGAGATCATGGAGGAGCCTGCAATCGTTCATCAATTTCCGGATCAGCGGCCCCTCTTGGTGCTTGTCGATCGAGAGCACATCCAGGAGCGTCACGAACGACTACTCTCGTTTGCCGAGAAACTTCATTCAGATAGCCGTTTTGAATGGTATTCTTTGCCACTAAGTGCTTTCGAAGAAGTTCGACAGCTCAACGAGAGGGATGCTCAGCAAAAGTTGAGCGCTTGTATTTATGGCGCAAATGGAGCATGGATGAATGACAGTTTGAACACGTTCGTTCAGAACGATACGACACACAGCGTTCGTTTTTCGCGCGGTTGGTTGAATATAATGGAACAACCCTGTTTGCCGCAGTGGGCATCAGATACGTTGGCTGTTTCCTTCTGGGTTTCGGACTTCACCCGTGATCTTATTCCACGAACTGTGGTTGAGTTCATTCAGTATAATTTGGCCGGTGAAGTGGTCGATTATCAAACTGAATTCATGGGCAAGCGTGTTATCGGTTTGAGAGGTGCTAACGCTTTGGTGGAGTATACATTGCCGGTTCAGCCCGGATGCACAGCCATTTCGATGTCTGTCGAAAACAAGCTCATTCAAGGACAGAACCTCCAAATAAATTCGTTTTTATGGCGGCCTCAGTCCATGAATTGTCGCATCTTGCGCAGCGAAAATCATTCGTTGAACAATAGGAATTATTCCAGGTAGGTGCAATTCAGTTTAATCATTCCCAGCTATAACAATGCGGATGAACTCATGCGTGAGTTACCTCCGTTTTTGCAATTCCTGAATGGGTTGGGATATGAGGTGGAAACCATCGTGGTGAATGATGGCTCGACAAGGTCGCACGAGCTAACTGCTTTCTGCGAAGCCCGAAAGTTTACCCTTTTGCATCATGCCGGAAACTTAGGGAAGGGAGCAGCCGTGCGAACAGGAATGTTGGCGGCAGGTTCGTCTATACGCATTTTCACGGATGCAGATATTCCTTTTCAATACGATACCATAGTAGATATTCTGCGTTTTTTTCACGATAATCCGGAGGTTGATGTGGTGGCTGGCGATCGCAGGAAGTCCGACTATTTCGCCAAAACACCACCCTTAAGACGATTGGGGAGTCGCATTTTTTCAGGAATGGTTGATGTTATAATGATGAAGTCAATGGGCGATACTCAGTGCGGTATTAAAGGGTTTCGCAGTCGTTGTGTGAATGTCGTTTTTATGGGCGCAAGCCAAAATGGTTTTGCGGCGGATATTGAATGGCTGCACCGGGCAAGCCAGCATCGATTGAAAATGGAAACGGTTTCAGCCGAGTTTCGAAACGCCGGTCAAAGTTCCGTCGTGCTTTGGAAGCACGCACTGCTGATGCTACGGGATGTGTTGAAAATTCGCTTTTCCTAATCTTTCTAAATCGGCAAGTAGTCGATTCTTTTACGACGGCTCGGTTGTATTTTTGTCGATATGCCGGTGAACATAGATCGTAGAAAACTTCAGTCGCTTGGAAGACTTGAGCTCTTGGCCAAGCAGGCCGTGGAGGGCTTCATAACCGGCTTGCACAAAAGCCCGTTTCATGGTTTTTCGGTCGAGTTTGCTGAGCACCGACAATACAATACCGGGGAAAGCACGCGACATCTCGATTGGAAATTGTTAGCCCGTACCGATAAGTATTTCGTAAAGCGATATGAAGAGGAAACCAATTTGCGGTGTCACATCCTGATAGATGCGTCTGCATCGATGTATTTCCCTCAAGGTGTTGACCCAAATGGACCGGAGTTTAATAAAATTAAATTCTCCGTTTACGCTGCTGCAGCGCTCATCGAATTACTTAAGCGGCAACGTGATGCAGTAGGTCTTGCGGTATTTGCAGAGGGTGTTCGGGTTCAAACACGGGCGAGTGCCAGCGAGGCGCATCATAACTATTTGTATTCCGAATTGGAAAAACTTCTCGATACTGTGAGTTTTGACGACAAGCAAACGAGCTTGGTAACCGATACGTTGCATGAAATCGCTGAGAGTATTCATCAGCGTTCGATGGTGATTATCTTTAGCGATATGTTGGACAATTCCTCAAAATCGGATGAGTTGTTTGCTGCCCTCCAGCATTTGCGCCATAGAAAGCATGATGTGATACTTTTTCATGTTGTTGATCGAAAAATGGAGGTTGATTTTGACTTTGAGAATCGGCCTTACACTTTCACAGATATGGAAAGTGGAGAACAGATTAAAGTCAATCCGGCCGATATCCGAGAGACTTACGTGCAGCGTATGGCCGATTTTACGCGTGATCTGAAGTTAAAATGTGGTCAGTACAAAGTTGATTTTGTTGAAGCTGATATCCAATCAGGTTTCAACCCGGTGCTCATGGAATATTTGATTAAGCGCCAAAAGCTTTATTGATCAGGTGTGTTCTTTTCGCGTACACATTGATTTTTTTTGTAATTTTCAGACTTTCTGAGCCTATACAATGTTTCGTTATTTGAAGTCTGTAATTCTTCTTATTTTTTGTCTTCCTGCTTGTTTGTCGGGAATCGCTCAGCGCTATGAATATAAGGGCAGTGTTGCCGTTGAAGCATTACGAGCTGAGGCTGCTCGGATGACACCTCCTATTATACTGCCGACATCCATTGAGTTTGCTGAGTGTGCCTTTGATGCAGACAATCGACTCTATATTCTGGATGCCGATAATGCCTGTATCTATATCGTGAGTGAAGCAGGAAAGCTGCAAAAGGTCTTGAAGAATATTGAGACACTTTCGGGAACGATGGAACTCCGCTCTCCAAAGCATCTATGTTTTGATCGATTCAACAACCTGTTTGTGTATGACAGCAAATTGGGACATATTCTAAAGATCCCACCCAAGGGGGATGCAGTTTTGATAGGAAACGCTGGCTGGAGCGCCGGTGAGTTGGGTGACGTAACTGACATAGCTGCAGACTCCAAAGGACAGTGCTATGCGTTGAATCGCTCGCGAAACGTAATTGATGTATATTCTCCCGATGGCACTTATTTAACGTGGATCACTCCTCTGAATCCTTTGCGCGCTCCGCTCGCTATCGGCATGAATGGAGCGGATGAGTTATACGTGATGGAGGCAGACGGCCCGACCGTTCGCGTGTTCAATGACGAGGGTAATTTGGTCAATACCAATGCAGCATTAGGTACGCGGAAAAATGTTCTACTCAAGGATGCCATAGCAATGGCTGTTCTGGATAATGGTGATTTTTTTGTTCTAGATGGTAAAACTTGCGTGACTTATCATTTCAGTCGGGTTGGTGAAATAATTGGCTCACTTGGCTCTAAGGGGGATTCTCGCGAAGGGGTTTTTGAGGAATCGGTCACTTTGGCCGGTAGTTCGGGAGTAACCAATCGCATTTCAGTAGTGGATGAGGAAGGCGGTGTAGTGCAAACATTCTTGCTTGATCAGTTAAAGACTTCTAAGCAGGAGCCAACGAGAAGGATTAAGATGGTGGAGTCATCGACTAGGCGCAAGCCTGTATTTGATTTGGCTGTTTCTCCGGCCGGCTTGCGTTATACTATTCCCGTCGATGTGCGTGATAAAGTGGTCGCATATAAGGATACTTCCCAAGAAGACGCCTTTACTATATCGGGTGTGATTGATGAAGCTGCCGCAATTGCATGCGATAC
>Ga0315907_10007419_pt1 | contig 11429 bp, 24 predicted proteins | sample LakEriMetagenome_3_FD_203525 | JGI IMG/M metagenome (GOLD analysis project Ga0315907, IMG submission 203525) | Freshwater fungal communities from buoy surface, Lake Erie, Ohio, United States - Buoy 12 MA123 | ecosystem: Environmental > Aquatic > Freshwater > Lake > Lake biofilm | place: USA...
TGCTGGACAGCATGGTTCGCGTTGACACCGTCGCCAATCAGCGTATCCGCCGTCGAGGTGCCGTCCGGGGCCACGTTCCAGCCGCCGACAACTTCGCGGACGGAGACATTATCAATCGAAAGCGAAGCTGCGGCAGAGCCGCACGCAAAAGAGAGTGTGTTGTTGCCGCTAACAGCGGTCAGGTATTCAACATAGGTTCCGTTTGCGGCACGAAGCGTGCCGAGAACAGTTGTACCGCCGTTAAACTGAAGACGTACAGACTGCGCCGAATGGGCGCTTATGGTGTATTCCACGCGATACAGGCGGCCTGCAACCAGCGAAATTGGTTGAGTTAGCTCACTTCCGAAGGCGGCAGGAGAGCGAACCGCAAGACCGCCAGTAATTGTCCACCCGTCGCCCTTGGTCCAAACAGTGTCGCTGGCAAAATCGCCATTCGTGACCAGCTCGCTCCCCAACGCCGCCGCCGCAGGGTTCTGGTTCGGCACCACCTGCGCGTTCGTCTTCGTCCACGCCGCGTTGTCGAACTGCTGCGTGAAGGTCAGCAAGTTCCGGCTCTGGGGCGTCGAGGCGATGTTGCCCGAAGAGTTCACGAAGGTCGCCGCAGAGGTGCGGGTGAAGTCGATGAGCTGGCTGAAACTCTGGGGGACAAGAGGCATGGTCTATTTCCAAACCTGGAGGTTGATATAGGCACCCGCCTGAACCGGGTCGTCAGTGTGGACCACGTAAGCCTGGCCCAAAAAATCCAGGCGTAACGAAAAATCCGTGGCCGGATCGCTCGGCACAAAATCAAGGATCAACGTCGCAGTGCCAGCAGGAGAAAACCCGCCAGTGCGCGTCGTGCGCCGAACAGTCTGAAACGCGTTCCGGCTCACCAGAGAGCCACAATGCTGGTCGCGCTCGTCGCAGCCCGCACCCGAGCAATCTGGAGCCAAATCCAACTGCCACCAGGAACAGACGCAAACGTCACCAACTGACCCTGCTGCGTCTCAACCACAACATTGCCAGTCCCGCCCACATAGAGGCCAACACAATCAAGAACCGTGCTATCGCTCGGCGTCACCGCAGCAGCGTTCCCAGGAACGGCCGCCACATCCATCATCACCGATCCAGCCATGAAAGGGCCTCCATCTACAAAACGAAGCCCTCATCCCCAATCAACCCCATCCACACAATGGACAGGTCACTGCACCAACCCAACCTCCCGGCCAGCCTTCAAGTTCGCCTCGATCACCTCCTCCGAGAAGCTATCAATCAACTTGTCGCACTCATAATCCGTCAACAAACTCTCCGGCATCCACCGCAAATGAACCCGCCGAACAATCGCCCGCAACCGCTGACGATCCTCCCACTTCATCATCGACGACAAACCCATCAAACCTTCCTCTCACCAAAAACTAACCGTGTTACGTCTCTAATACTGCGGACCTTTGGGGGAAAAAATCCGTGAGTTGGACCCCTCGCAACACCAGCAGACTGTTTTTTAACCCCCCCTCCCCTAACTCAGGTCGATGTGCACACTAACATCTCCAGTAACACGGTGATCTACACGGTCGGGAACCTTCATCCCTGTCCGGTTCAACAGATCCTGTGCCGCCTGGAGCCGGACATACTCAGATTTGGCTGAGAGAAGATCATGAAGGCGTTGGACTGCAGCCGGTGACTGCATGACCAGTTCCTGCATGGTCCGGCTCATGACGGCTTGGATCACGTGAGGTTTGCTAAGGAGTTCATAGGCTTGGGAGCGTGCGGTAGCTGGGGAATAGCCAGCTTCGATAGCGGCGGCTTCTTTCTGTCCGCCGTTACTGACAAAAGCCTCGACGAAAGCGGCTTGCATGGGGGTTAGCTGCTTGCCGCTATCGGGGCTGGCGGTGGTGATGGTTGGGAGCATGATGATCCTAAGAGTGAGTTAGCTAGAGAGCGCGCGCGCGAGGAAGCCGGTAACGGGAATGCGCGTCAATGGACTGGTTGCAAGTCCTTGAAAGGACGCGCTACCGCGCGCGTGATCGAATGCTCGCGCGTGCTGGCATGGCGGCGGGCCGGGCCTGTTGGCCGACAGCGGATTGATCTCTTGTGTCCTCCTTACCTCGGACGGGCCCGGCTGTTAACCGCCGCCAGGCTGGCGCCCGCGCTGCGCGAGGGGACACCACACACACCAAAGCTCTGTCCCCTGTAACCCCTTCGGGCCGCCAATACACTGCGGCAGACCGGCCCCTCTTTGCGCTTGCTATGTCCTGGGAGCGTGGATCGCAGCTCTTGCAGACGCGGCGCACACGATGGGCCGGTCCCTTCGGGCGTCGGCAGTCAAGCCCGCCAACCGTGGTGACGGTTAACGGGCTCCTCCACTTCGTTTCGGCCTTCGGTGACCGCCTCGCTGTCCGCAGTGTGAGTGGCGGCTGCGTTACCGGGACGAGCTTGGTAGCGCTGAATAGGAGAACGATCATGACAATCCTGACCGCCGAGATCGAAGCCGCCTTCGCAGAGCTGAACGGCACCCTGCGGACGCACTGGAACGAGATCGAGGACTACCACTTCGATCTGATGCAGGACGAAGAGTTCGTGCTGACCGAAATAGAGCAGGGTGCTGCGAAGCTCTGCTGCCCGATGTGCGGGAGCAAGATCGAGAAGGTTCATTGAGAAAAGAGAGAGGTGGCGGCGCTGTAAGGCGTCGTCACCCCGGCAGGCGAGGCGACGGACGCCTCACATCACCACCACTTGATAGAAAAGAGAGACAGATCATGACGAAGCGCAACAACACCACCGCCATCGAAACCATTGCCGCCGAGCTGCCGGGCGAACTCGCTGTGAACAGCGCCGTTCGCGCTGCCGAGGCACACGCTGACATAACCGCAGCGCCCACCGTCGAGAGCATCACCGCCGGCATCACGCAGGCAGTCGACGGGCTGGCCTCAGTGTTTACCGAAATGGAACTGCGCCGCCGCGCTGACAACGGCAAACTATACCCGGTCAACGTCGACCTGCCTGCTGGTGCCGAGGACACCGGCGAGCTCGAGATGGTCAACGCGCTGCGGTCCTTGCAGACGTTCCTGACCGGCACCGTCTGCCAACGTCTCGAGCTGATGCTCGACTACAATGCGCAGCGTGTCGCCCAGGCGCAGGCGCAGCTGCGTCAGCGCCGCATGGCTGAACGCGATGGTCGGGCGACCGAGCATGATGTCGAGACGGCACAGCGCTGGGTCGAGAACTACGAATACCAGCGGGCACTGCTGACCATCGCCTTCACTGCGGCGCAGGACGCCTATGCCGAGACGATCGGTGAGGAGTTCGAGACGAAGGCGATGCGCGAGGCGGCGCAGCGCCAGAAGGCGCGGGCACAGCGTCTCGCCGCACCGAAGGTGCACGATGCGCACGCTGAGCGCATGGCTCGCCTGAGCCGCTAGGCTGGGCGACAAAGGGGAACGGGGCTTGGCCTGACGGCCAGGCCCCTTCCCCTTTTTTGTCTGGCTCTCAGCCAGAACCAAGGCCGGGACCAGGCTCGCACACAACGCCGCCATGCGGCGGGCCTTTCACGCTGGGCACCCAGCGCTGATCGGCTGCGCCCAATGAAATGAAATCGAGGTCAATGAAATGACTGAGATCCGTTCCTATCGCTTCGAGGAAATCATGGCCGAGCGCGCCAAGCGCCGGGCCATCAAGCTCAGGCAGCGACGAAATGAAATGATCCGGCTGCTGCTGGCGACTGCGATGTGCGCCGCACTTGCCGTGATCGGCGCACTTCTTGTCGCTGCGCTGAGCAGCCCACGCTGAAAGGAAAACCAATGGCACACCTGGCCCTGGCTTACGATGCCGACGACTTGATCGCCGCTGCCGAACTGGAAATCGCCAACGAAATCATCTCGATGAGCGATGCAATCGCCACTTGCCAAGCTGATGCACAGCAATTAGTGCTGCGCTTATGCAGTGCTGGACTGCGTGGCCGCAGTTTGGACACCGCCCATTCCCTTTGCGCAGAGCTGAGCGTGATCAGCGCAAAGGTGCAGCAATTGTCACGCCGTTTCTGAGGGAGAATACCCCATGCCTCTGACTGTCCCAACCCTGATGATCAAGGTGCCGATCGGCTATCGTTATCTGCTGCTCGATGCCACGCCGGAGAACTTCGAGTTTGCCCGGACGCTGACCCAGCTCACGCAGTATACCACTGTCTGGGATGACCGCTTTGAAAACGGCCCGGTCTATGCAACCGACGGCAAGGTTGCGCAGGGCTTCGACGTTCTGCCGATTACCTATACCCAGGCTAGCGCCGACGAACTGCGGAGCCAGCTCGAGGCGTCTGATCGTTCGGCTGCGGCGGCTTAGCCACCAGTCGCAAATCATAGCCGCACTGCGGGCAGAAGTTAGCGTTGAAGGCAGCCGCCTGCTGCGCTGCTTCTGCCGTGCAGAGTGCGGGCTGGCTGCCCGCCACCATTGCTAACTTGGCTATGGTATCTATGGATGGGACAGTCTTGTTGGTAGGCGACAACATCCTGGTGATGTTCGTTGCACTGGTGCCTGCAAGATTGGCCCACTCATTTGCTGACCATCCCTTATCAGCCATTACGTTACGCATCCACACACGCACCGAGTTGCGTGCCCATTCCCCGTAATCCCGCATGACGTCTCTCCTTGTCTGCTGGATACAACTGCATATGCGCAGCGTTTATTTTCAATACAATAGGTATTTGTCCCTAGGCTAATTGCATAGACGCTTGCCTGTGCTGCATTCGTGCATTATTCGTGCCGCCATGAGCACGATTACTGCCCCTGTCCGCCTTGTTTCTTACCTCGAGCAGCTCGATGCGCTCGCTATTCAAGCCCGGATCTCGCTGCTTCATGCGTTCATTGCGGCAGGCGTGCCTTCGTCCACCTACTACCGGACCCTGAACGGAGCGGAGCTCCGGTTCGAGACCGCAATCAAGGTGGCATCCTATCTTCGCAACCAGATCAAACGAAATGGGAATAGGCATGATGCACGAAACGGCACAGCGGCCATCGCTTGTGAGCAGGCAGCTGTCCAATGAGGAGCGCAGCTATTACTCGAGCTTGATCGAGGCGCTGGTTCATCGGCGCAAGGCGCTGGGTTGGAGCCAGGCGCAGCTCGACTACAAGCTGGGTGTATCTGACGGGCTGGTTGCCAAGTGGGAAACCGCAGCTCGTCTGCCTGGTGCTTTCTTTCTCATGTGCTGGTGCGCTGCACTCGGTGTGAAACTGACGGTGATCCATGAGGAGAAAGCAAATTGACCGACGCCCCCGCCAGCCCGCTTCCCGCCGCTGCACCAGCCCCGGCTGTGAAGCGTTCCCGGCGTGGTCGTTCGATTACGGACGAACATGGACGTGTGCGGATCATCGCCCGGGCCAAGAAGCCCGGCCCCAAGAAGGGCAAGTATAACGCCAAGGGCAAGCACATCGACGGCATCTGGTTTGCCAGCTCGGCAGAGGCCGATCGCTATCTGCAGTTGGTCGAGCTGCAGAGGCAGGGCCGGATCGAAAACCTACGGTGCCAGGTCAAGTATGCCGTGGCCCTGAACAACGTGCACATCTGCAATTACATTGCCGACTTTGCCTATACCGTGGTCGATGAGCTCGGCCGCACCCTGCGCGATAACGTCGAAGACGTGAAGGGCATGGTGATGGACCTCTACAAGCTGAAGCGCAAGCTGGTCGAGGCCCAGCATTCCATCCGCATCATCGAGATCCCGGCAGGCAAGGTGAAAGAATGGGCGGATACAATTCCCTAGGAGAGAACCGCATGGCTATCGCTGCCATCGAGTGGGCATTCGAGCAATGCCTGCCCAACCCCTCGTGTAAGCTGGTGCTGCTGGCGTTGGCCGACCATGCCGACAAGCATGGCTTGTGCTGGCCAAGCATCGCCCGGATCGAACAGCGCACCAGCCTGTCCCGCTCGTCCGTCATCCGTGCCCTGGCCCAGCTTGAAAAGCTGCGCCTGATTGTGCGCACCCGGCGTGGCCCAACCAGCAACAGCTATCTTTTACCTAGTGTCACCATGACATCAAAGAGTGCTCAAATTGAGCTCTCTCCTGGTGTCACCATGACACCCAAACCATCAAGTGAACCGTCAATGAAGCCTAAGAAGGCAGAACGCAGCAAGCTGACGGCCATGACCGAGAACTGGTGTGCTGACGAGGGGCTGCTGTCCTGGGCAGCTGAACACCACCCGCTGCTCACCCTTGAGGATCTTGCCCATGAAACAGATCGGTTCCGTGATCACTGGATTAGCAAAGCCGAGCGCCGAGCAGACTGGCGTGCCAGCTGGCGCAACTGGATCCGCAACGCTGCCCGGTTCGCCGCGCGCTCCCGTCCTATATCCCGCATTGAAGGCGTCCGTCGAACCAATGCTCAGCGCATTAACGAAGCGATGGCTCGCCACGGAGTATTACAAGACGACCGACCAGCTGATCGGCCACGGCTCCAGCTTGTTGCAGGAAGTGATCTCGACGCTGGATAACGACCTGGCTACCATCGAGGAGGCCATGCGTCCGGCAGGCAAAGCCGAGATCATCAAGACCATCGAGGCTATGGCCGCTCTGTTCCAGGCGCCCGTGCCCGATGGCGTTGGCCTTGACCTTTACATCATGGCGCTGGCCCGGATGCCTGCTCCCGTATTCCGGGCAGCACGCAACGAGCTGGTCACAACCCACAAGTGGCCGCGCCTCCCTTTGCCTGCCGACTTTGTAGAAGCAGGCAAGCACGAACAGTCCGTGATGAACACGGCTCAGCTGACGCTGCGAAATGCGCGCCGCAATGCTGAGCGCGCACTTCTTGCGCTGCGCTGATCCTTTTTTTTGGCTTGAGATACTGCACATATGCAGTATGATGCTGCATACAGGAGAGACACATGGCATCCCTCGACACCATCCGTTCCAATCGCAGCGAAGGCATCGGTTCATCGGACGCCAAGCGCTTGATCGACGGTGACTGGCACCGCCTCTATCTTGAGAAAGTGGGCGAAGCCGAGCCGGAAGATTTGTCCGGCGTGTTCCGGGTGCAGCTCGGCATCCACACCGAAGCGTTCCACCTCGACTGGCTCGAGCGCAAGTATGACTGCCGCCTCGAGCGCCCGGCGCATCGGCACTATCATGCCGAACACGCCTTCATGTTCGCTCACCTCGACGGCTGGCACACCGCCAAATCCGTGCCGGTCGAGACCAAGCACACCAGCAGCGGCCAGAACCTGCGCGACAAAGCGGTCTATTATATGCCGCAGCTACAGCATACGATGGCCGTGACCGGCGCGCCGTTCATCCTGTTCTCGATCATTGCTGGCAACACCGAGCCCGAGTGGTGCGAGGTGACGCGCAACGAGGACTACATCAACGAGCTGCTGCAGATCGAGCGTAGCTTCTGGTGGCACGTCGAGAACCAGGTGCCGCCCGAAATCACCCCGACCGCCAAGCTCGCAGAGGTGCAGCGCATCGGTGTCACCACCAAGATCGACGGGCTGCGTCCCTACGACATGACTGGCAACAACCAGTGGGCCGTGCACGCGGCAGACTACATCACTCACGCCGAGGCTGCGCGCCTGTTCGACCAGGCCAAGGCTGGCCTCAAGGAACTGGTGCCGGCCGACGCCAGCGAGTGCACCGGCAGCGGCATCACCATCAAGCGCGACAAGCGTGGCGCGCTCCGCTTCTCGTGACCGCCTGGCTGTGCGCCGGGCTTTACGGCCTGTTGCTGCTGTTTGTGTGGGCAGCACTGGGCCTAGCCAAGAGGGCCGATGACATGGACCTGTTCGATTACCCCAATCAGCCGGGCTTCAAGGAATACGAAACGGCAAAAGCAGCTGCCGAGGCGATCGCCCCGAACACGCCTCGCCTTCGTGCGGCGTGCCTTCGGGTCATCGCCCGTCAGCCCGCCACACCAGATGAGGTGGCGCAGCAGCTGGGCCTGTCGATCCTCTCGATCCGGCCCCGCATCACCGAGCTCTCGAAGCTCAAGCAAATCGAAGATACCGGCCTGCGCCGCCCCAACAACAGCGGGCGCATGGCCAAGGTCTGGCGCATCAAGGAGACAAGACAGTGACCAAGCAATCGAACACGCGCCTATGGGACGCGCTGGGCAAGACCGATCCCGCCCACACCAAAGGGTTCAGCCGGGCTGGCGGTTTCAAGGGCACCGCCCTCAAGCCGATCTGGATTGTCCAGCGCCTGACCGAGCAGTTCGGCCCGGTCGGTGAAGGCTGGGGCATGGAGGAGCCGACCTTCCACCTGGTCCACGGCCAGGACGGTGAGGTGCTGGTCTATTGCCACGTGCGCTGCTGGCACACCAACCCCGGCCAGTTCTTCTACGGCGTGGGCGGTGACAAGGTGATCACCAAGCGCAGCTCTGGCCAACTGTTCCACGACGACGAGGCGTTCAAGAAGGCATACACCGATGCCATCAACAACGCCTTCAAGTTCGTCGGCGTAGGTGCCGACGTGCACATGGGCCAGTTCGACGACAGCAAATATGTCGAGCAGGTCGGTGCCGAGTTTGCGGCCAGCGCCCGGGTCGCCAACATCGAAGCGCTCGACGATTTCAAGGCGTCGATCAACGCAGCCACCTCGCTCGAGATGCTCGAGCTGGCTCTGGCCAAGCACCGCCCCACTGTCGATGCGCTGGCCAAGAGCCACCCCGCTCAGGTTGCCGCTGCACGCCAGCACTATGCCGCCCGCAAGCAGGCGCTTGCCCCGGCCAAGGAACCCGAACCTGTGGCGGGCTGACCGCAGGACAACCCGCTCCGCCCGTCCCTCTAGCCTAATAGGGGACCACCCCGAAGATCTACGAAACGGGCGGGGCAACCATCACCAGTGACGAAAAGGAGATAAACCATGCTGACGATGCAGGTGATCGGCAATCTCGGGAAAGACCCTGAGTTCAAGACAACTGAACGTGGCACCAACCTGTGCCGGTTTTCCCTTGCCTCCAACAAGAAGGTCAAGGGCGAGAAGATCACGACCTGGGTGAACGTGACCGTGTTCGACGAGAACAAGATCAAGTTCCTCAAGGACTACGTGCGCAAGGGCAGCAAGCTGTTTGTCGAAGGTGAGCCCTCGGCCCGTGCTTTTACCAACGATGCTGGCGCACCGCAGTCCTCGCTCGATCTCACCATGTCGTTCGGCTCCAAGCTTGAGATCCTCTCGAGCGAACGAGCTGACAATGCTGGAGCCACCAGCTCTGGCAGCAACAACTGGCCGGGCGACAAGCTCGATGATGACATTCCTGGCTGGGACTAACGACCCTTCCCAAGTCGGGATCTAGCGGCGCGCCCTCCCTCAGCGCCGCCACCTTGGGGGCTTCGCCACCTCCCCCTCCTGTCGATCCGGCGGAGCCCCCCTTTTCCTTGGAGAGAGCCATGCGTGACCTTCACGAAACCATGACCAACCGCATATTGGCCAGCATAGACACTGCCGGTCAGTGGCGTCCGTGCTGGCATGGCATGACCAGCGGCCTGCCAATTAATGCTGTCACCAAGAAGCGCTACCGTGGCGTCAATGTCCTTTCATTGTGGACCGAAGGTTATGCCAGCAATCGCTGGGCCACCTTCAAGCAATGGCAGGAGCTCGGCGCACAGGTGCGCAAAGGCGAACGCGGCACCCCGATCATCTTTTACAAGGTGATCAAAGGCGAGACGGCCAAGGACGATCGCCTAATCTTGCGGGGCAGCTACGTATTCAACGAAGCCCAGGTCGAAGGCGCACCCGAGGTTCCGGTGCCGACCATGTTGTCGGCTGACCAGCGGCTCGAGGCGCTCGACCGTTGGCTGATGGATCGCAGCCATGCCATCCAACTCGAGACGGGCGGCGGCTCTGCCTTCTATCGCCCGGCTACCGACACCATCCATATGCCACCGTTCGAGGTGTTCCACACGCCCGAGCATTACTACTCGGTGCTGTTCCACGAAGCGACCCACTGGACCGGAGCCAAGCACCGGCTCGACCGGCTCGAAGCGCGTAAGCAAGCGGGCGGTGTAGCTTTCGAGGAGCTGATTGCCGAGCTGGGAGCGGCCTTCCTGTGCGCCGAGTTCGGGATCGAGCAGACCACCCGCAACGACCACGTGAACTACATCGCCAGCTGGCTCGAAGCCTTGCGCGGCGACAAGCGGTTCATCGTGCAGGCAGCCAGCCAGGCCAGCAAAGCAGTCGAGTTTCTCGAAGCAATCCAACCACAGGAAGAAAGGCTCGCCGCATGAATGACGTTCACCCCGAAGTGGAACTGGCTGCCATCCTGCAGTGCAGTCGCACTCGGGCCAAACTAATCTGTGACCTGCTCGAGCAACGGGGGCTGGCGCTTTATCGCAAAAAGCGAATGCGCAATGGTCGCCGCCCCAATGCCTCGCAGCCCATGACCCCTGCCCTGGCTGCTGCAATTCGGCAAGCCTTCCAAGATGATCCCGAAATCACGCAGTCAGAGCTGGCCAGTCGGTTCAACGTCAACATCGGACGCGTGGCCGAGGTGCTGCAGGGACGGCACTGATGACCAAGCGCCTGCCTGCTGCAATCCGGCGTGCGCTCGATGCTACCGGCAAACCCTGGGCTATCGAGCTGGGCAATCGCCACCGCAAGATCATCCTCGCCAATCGGTTCGTCGGCATCCTGCCTTTGGGCAGGAGCATCGAGGCAGACCGCGCAACCAAAAACGTCGTCGCGCAAATCCGGCGCGCATCACGGAGCTGACTTATGGACGATCCGTCTTTGCATGACCTGTGCAGTGCGCAGGTCAACCTGGTGTGGAAACAGCTGTCGAACGCTGACTGTGATGCAGCACTGACATGGATCCCGACATGGCTGACGTTCCCCGCCGAGCGCCCCACCCAGGCATGAGCGAGCGAGAGCTCAAGTATCTGGCTTACCGGTTGCGTGTGCTGCCTGACCAGCTCGAGCGCGCGCGTCGCCGGTATCAGATGCTCCGCAATGAAGCGACCCGTCTGGGCATGACAGACCTGTTGCAAGGAGAGTGACATGGCATTCGAGCGACACAGCAAGAAGTACTACGCGCCGCGTCAGCCCTCCGGGCGGCGCGGTGCCACCATCAACGGCAAGCCCGCCTGGCAGGTGGCGCAGGAGCGGGCGGAGCAGATGAAGGCCGGCGGCAATGGACAATGACACCATCTGCACGATCCTGTTCGTGGGCCTTGGCCTGTGGGATCACACCCATGCGGTCATCATGGCAGGGGTTTACGTAATCGTGAAAGCTATCCGCTCTGACAAGACAGTTGTGCGGGTGATTGGGAATGCAGAACCGGGCAATTGGGAGGCGAGCATCGTGAAAGGAGCAGGCCATGACCGATAACATCCGCACCAATTTTTGCGCCACTTGCAAGGAGCAAGCCGACCGCATCGAAGCCCTGACCGCCGAGGTTGAGCGGCTGCGGGAGGCGTTGGCGAAGATTGCGGATGGCACGATGCCTCGTCCCCTTGGTGAGCCTTGGCGCATGG
>Ga0315907_10007421_pt1 | contig 11429 bp, 10 predicted proteins | sample LakEriMetagenome_3_FD_203525 | JGI IMG/M metagenome (GOLD analysis project Ga0315907, IMG submission 203525) | Freshwater fungal communities from buoy surface, Lake Erie, Ohio, United States - Buoy 12 MA123 | ecosystem: Environmental > Aquatic > Freshwater > Lake > Lake biofilm | place: USA...
ATGTAATGATCGGGCAACTGGAATTCCACTAAATGCTGCAACAGCTACTGTATATCTTTTATTGAAGGTCAAAGCAGATGTTGCCGCATCACAAGAAGTATAAGGCAAACCGAGCAAGTCGAAATACCCTTGAAGCTTACCATCTTCACCAGGAGTTCCATGAATACCAATTAAAACCGCATTGAAGAATACTTTCTTACCTGAAATGGTCAGACTAAAATCACCTCGATCAACTTCTATGGTTTCACCAGTATTTGTTTTATGATACCAGGAAGTTGGGGTGATATTAATACGATAAATCTCGAACTTATCGAGGTCCAAATTATTTTCAATAGTTACAGCACTTTTATACGAGATCTCTGCTTCAGAAGAGTAGCCACCCGTGACAAAAGCTATATTTGGTTTTGCCATCAATATTTTTTGGTCAGTTATTTACTCTGTGATCCCCTGGTTGTTACTATCCAGGACAAACTTCCAGGTTCCATCCTTTTTTTTCTTCCATATCAACAAATAGGTTCCCTTTTCTACCTGCTCATTTTTGTCTCGCATTTCATAAATGCCAAACGTATATCCCAGATCACCTGATGAAGCAATATCACCACCTTGCGATTCCCAAGTCATCGAAACCGATGAGTCATTCAAGCCGACAAGGTATTCAATAGCCCTCGCTCCTTTAAATGGATAATTATTATCCCTTAGAATTATTCCATCTTCATCAATGTATTCCATAAAGGCTTTTCTGAATCCATATTTTTTGCTGTATTCCGAGAATTCAGCATCCACAGCCTGCAATTCATAAACGGAGGGCTTTGGAGTAGATTCTTCCACTTGCTTTTCCGGTTCACTACACGAAAAAAGAAGAACCAGAAATACACTGATAAATATGCGCATATTGTAAAAGGCTGAATCAGGTCAGATATGAAGCCTGTCTTTCTTTGTCATTAATTGCTCTACCGTTTCCTGATACATTTCATCAGGCACACAGCAATCTACCGGACAAACAGCAGCACATTGTGGTTCTTCATGAAAACCTTGACATTCAGTACATTTATTCGGAACTATGTAATAGGTATCTACGCTTATGGGAGCATTCTTAGCATCAGCATCGATTGAAGACCCATCTAATAAAGTAAATGACCCTTTAACTGTGGTACCATCAGATACAGCCCACTCTACTCCACCTTCATAAATTGCGTTGTTTGGACACTCGGGCTCACAGGCTCCGCAGTTGATACATTCTTCTGTAATCTTAATTGCCATACGATCAATGAATTTAGCGGTTAAATTTGCATAAATATATTGCCTTATAAAGGTAAAACAAACTAATAACATTTTCATGAAATTAATTGAGCGTTTTGACCTGTTGGAAAAGTTAAGGAATTACCTAGTCCAAGATAACCCGGACTTGCATGAAACCATTGAAAACGCTCATTATTACAACTCCTGGTTCACCCCAGAATACATAAGGCTTTCCATTAACAATATTGCCCAACAATTCCTAAATAAAGGCGTGCTGGATGCCGTAGCTGGTCAATATAGGCTGAGGGATTCCACACCTAACCCTAGGCGGGTTGGATTGGTGATGGCGGGTAATATTCCATTGGTTGGATTTCACGATTTCCTATGTATCTTCCTCAGCGGTCACTACCAATCAATCAAACTATCTTCAAAAGATAGTATCCTGATGAAGCATATAGTTGAAATACTTTTAAGGTTCCAACCTGCATTTCAGCCTTATGTTCAATTTGCAGAATCGTTAACGGGATGCGATGCTTATATAGCCACTGGATCCAACAATACATCGCGTTACTTTCAACAATACTTTGCAAAATATCCTCATATTATAAGAAAAAACAGGACCGCTATTGCTATCCTAGATGGAATGGAAACGGCCGAAGAATTAAACGCCCTTTCAGATGACATACAGCTCTACTTTGGATTAGGGTGTAGAAATGTCAGCCAGATTTGGGTTCCGGAAGGATATGATTTCCTCCCTCTCCTTAATGCTTTGGGAAAATATGACCACTATTTGGAAAATCATAAGTACAAACATAACTATGACTATGTGCTGACTATAAACATGATGAATCGTGAACAATATTTCACTAATGGCTCCATCGTACTCAGTCCCAATCGCTCCCCTTTTGCAGGAATCGCAAATGTGAATTACGCCTATTACCCAAAAATTGACCAGGTTATTAACGAATTGAACCCAGATGACCTACAAGTGATTCTTGGTCATGACTTTAAACCTTTTGGTCAAGCTCAATGCCCTGGTTTTTTTGACTATGCAGATGGGGTTGATACCATGGCTTTTCTTATGAACATAAACTGACAAAATTTCTCATACTTCAAGATAAAATCAACGTATTCTAAATTTTTTGTTAAATGAATGAAACGGTAAACTGAAAATCAGTCAGGATTGTTTTTTTTGTTAGGTAAGGGCATACTATTTGCCCCAAACCGAGTAATTTGTCTAAAGAAAATCATAAGTGTCAACGATGAAAATAAAACAGCTCTTTATCCTAGTTCTGCTTAGTGCCTCTACAACCGTCGGCACATTGTTTGCTTACCAGTATATTGGTTCAAAAAATAGGACCATACAGGGTGCGGGAACGCAAATACCCGCCAATTATGCTGGCTTATTTGAAGGTAAAACAGCAGCAGGAGAACCCCCAGCAGACTTTTCTAAAGCATCCCAGGCAGCAGTACCAGCAGTAGTGCACATCACTACCATAATTAAGGGAAACTCCGGGTATCAACGCAGAAGTCCTTTTGCTGATCTTTTTGGAGACGATTTTGATGACTTTTTTGATATGCCACAGAGATCCACACCTCAACGAGCAAGTGGTTCCGGTGTTATCGTCTCTAATGATGGTTATATCGTCACCAATAATCATGTTATCGATGAGGCCTCAGAAATCAAAGTCACCCTTAACAATAAGAAAACCTATGTCGCCAAACTTATTGGTACTGACCCAAGTAGTGACCTGGCCATGTTAAAAATTGAAGAAAAGAATCTTCCGTTCATTCTATATGGAAATTCAGATATGGTAAAGATTGGACAATGGGTGCTGGCAGTGGGCTATCCTTTGAATCTTGAAACAACTGTTACCGCTGGTATCATAAGCGCTAAGTCAAGATCATTAGGTCTTAATGCAAGAAAAAGTAATTCTCCAATCGAATCGTTCATACAAACAGATGCAGCTGTAAATCAGGGTAATTCCGGGGGTGCACTCATCAATACCAATGGTGAACTGGTAGGTATTGTTTCAGCAATAGCCTCTCCAACGGGTGCATATGCAGGCTACTCATATGCTATACCTGTTAATATCGTAAAGAAGATTATAAATGATCTTTTACAATATGGGACAGTACAACGAGCTTATCTTGGCGTATCCTACCTCACGGATAATATCCCAGATTCTGAGAAAGAAAAAATAGGATTTAAAGAAGGAATCGGTGTTTATGTTAGAGAGGTAGCTAAAGATGGTGCGGCTGCTAATTCCGGATTGAAGGAAGGAGATTATATCACCAAAATAAATGGGGTAAAAGTGGTCTCCGGGAGCGAAATGGTTGAACAAGTTGCCGGATATAAACCAGGCGACAAGATCACCATAACATATCAGCGCGATGGCAAAGAATTTAATTCGACGATTACACTTAAAAACAGATCAGGATCATATTCTATTGTAAAGTCAGAAACATTAGAATCGCTTGGCGGAGAGTTTGAAACATTATCTGCTGAAAAAGCTAAAGAATATGGTTTCAGAGGAGGTGTAATTGTAAAACGAATTAAAGAAAACGGCTTGATCGACCAACAAACACGGATGCGTGATGGATTTATCATCATCAAAGCGAATGGCGTAACAGTTAATAATGTGGAAGAATTGGAAAATGCCTTGTCAAAGGGCACTCGAATTGTATTTGATGGATTCTATCCTGGCTATGATGGATCGTATAGTTATGTCTTAGAAACGAAGTAAAAATTATATAACGGATTAGCGGATTTTCGAATGTATTCAGATTTCGATTATTCGCTAATCCATAATGTATTTTTATACATAGATACCATATCCATACGCTTCTAATTCAAAAACACCTTCGCAAAAAGGTATTCCGAATATTTCTGCCTTACCTTCTGGAGACCAGTCGTCGTATAGTCTAACCTGCAATGGCCAACCGGAAAAATTTAGCATAATAAACACTTCACTTCCCTCTGATCTTCTAATAAAGCAAACTACCTTATCAGGATGATTTGTGTGTACCATTCGAGTAGAAGTATCTGCCATACTAGCGCTTAAGGCTGGATAAGTAAAACGCAGTTTCAATATTTTTTTATAGAAGTCATGTAATTCGGGAGTTCCTTTCCAATTAATTTGATCCTTGTTAAAAAAATCCAATCGCTTATGGTTAGGTAATTCTTGTCCCGAATAAATCAAAGGAATGCCATTCCAGGTGCAAGAAAACACGGCTAATGGATAAGCTAAATTCCCATACTTGTCATACTCTGTGCCATTCCAGCTGTTCTCATCATGATTACTCGTGAACCAGGCCCGTATCGCATATGGGTTTTGTCGCTCATAACTAAAAAGGATATCATGAAGTTCATGCATGGGCACTCCGGTTTTATAATGCGCTTCCGTAGCATGCATCCATTTCCAGGTGTAAGCTGCATCAAAAGCCTCCATGTAAACTGGGTCATTCCATTGATCACACTCTGCTAACCAGAACAGTGGTTTTATACGATCAAGATAAGTACGTGCTTCGATCCAAAAATCTACTGGGACTAACATCGCCATATCACATCGAAAGCCATCAATATCAAATTCCCGTATCCAGTATTCCATACTTTGGATCATCGCCAACCGCATATCTCTGTTGTTGTAATCCAGATCGATCACATCATCCCACCCATGTTTATCATAAAATTCACCTTGCTCATTCTGAATAAAAAAATCCGGATTAGATTTTGTCCAATTATGGTCTGCTCCTGTATGATTGGCTACCCAGTCGATGATTACCTTCATATCTAGTTCATGAGCATAATCTATCAGTCCTTTAAAATCAGCATGGGAACCAAATTCAGGATTGATCGAAGTATAATCAGAACAAGCATAATAACTACCCAATGTACCTTTTCGCTTGTATCTACTTATGGGCGTTATTGGCATAAACCATAATGTTTCTACACCCATATCTTTCAATCGCTTCATATGCGGCATAAATGCCGTAAAATTGCCCTCAGGAGTATATTGCCGGGTATTGACTTCATAAACATTGGTCGATAATACCCAAGAGAGAATTGGGAAAGCCATGCTGCAAAGAAACGAAGGTTTGCCGGAATTACGCAGGGAAGTGTACTTTTGCATCTGATCAATCCAATTGGATCCATGAAATCATTCAATGTCCCCTCAACATATAGAAGTCCGCTTATTTCAGCAATCAAGCAAGATCGTAAAGCTGTAGATAAACTGAAAAAAGATTTCACGCCTACTTTATTGGATTATGGCCCCTTACAATTTTATCTTGCCCGGCATTTCGGATTTTGTTATGGAGTGGAAAATGCCATTGAGATCGCCTTTCGGACAGTAGCAGAAAATCCGGGAAAACGTATCTTTTTATTAAGTGAAATGATCCATAATCCATTTGTAAATAGAGATCTGGAAGCTTTAGGCGTTCGTTTTCTAATGGATACCTATGGAAATCAGATCGTTCCATTTGAGGAAATAACCGGAGAGGATATTGTTTTGATCCCAGCCTTTGGAACTACACTTCCCGTTGAGGAAAAACTACTTGGATTAGGTATCGCTATAGAAAAATACAATACTACTTGCCCATTCGTAGAAAAAGTTTGGAACCGATCGGAACAAGTTGCAGCAAAGGGATATTCTATTATTGTTCATGGAAAGCCTACCCATGAGGAAACAAGAGCTACTTTTTCGCATACATCCGTACATGCTCCTACTGTAGTGGTTAATGATATGAAAGAAACTATCGAATTGGGGAAATTCATTACGGGTGAAAGAGATGCAAAAGAATTTTATACTGTCTTCGCGGGTAGATTTTCGGATGGATTTGATGTAATAAAAGATTTGCAAAGATTAGGCGTAGTGAATCAAACAACTATGTTGGCATCAGACACGCAAGCCATAGCAGATTATCTAAAAAAAGTGATGCTAACGCATTATTCTTTAGATGACAGTACCATTAGTGAGCGATTTGCAGACACTAGAGATACACTTTGCTACGCTACCAATGATAATCAAACAGCTGTAGCACATCTTTTAGAACAAGAAGCTGAACTTGCTTTGGTGATCGGTGGAAGAAATAGCTCAAACACTTCACATCTTGTAGAACTTTGTGAACAAAAACTTCCTACATATTTTATCCGGTCTGAAGAAGATATTCTTTCTCCAGAAGAGATCTTACATGCGAATTGGATCACTCGAGAAGAATCAATAGTAAAAGATTGGCTACCTAAGCAACATCCTATTCGAATATTAGTTACCAGCGGAGCTTCATGTCCAGATAGTATGGTTGAAGGTGTATTGAGAAAAATACATAGCTTTTTCCCTACTGCTAAATCAATAGATTAAAATTTATTGGTCTCCTTTACTATGAAACTGAAAAACTATTGACCTTCTATCCGCTCTAAAGCCCATGATAATGCCAGGTTCAGTTGTTCTTCGGGGGTAATATGCGAATTATCCAGTATCCGTGCATCATCCGCTTTACGCAATGGAGACACTTCACGCGTTGAATCAAGATGATCTCTCATTTCCAGATTATCCTTTACTTTTTCAAGCGTAATATTAGGATCCTTGGCTATTAATTCTTTAAATCGTCGTTGAATACGAATATCGATATCCGCAGTCATAAATATTTTTAACTCTGCATGAGGAAATACTGTAGTTCCTATGTCGCGACCATCCATCACGATACCTTTTGCTTCTCCCATCCGTTGTTGCTGTGCCACCGCAAATTGTCTGACTTCAGCTACCGCAGCAACATCACTAACCTTTTCAGCTACTACAAGATCCCGGATCACATATTCAACATTCTCTCCATTCAAATACATCTCACTTTCTGCGGAATTTGCATTGTATTTAAAATCTAACTCAATATTTTTTAATGCCTCCTGCACCTCTATCCTTGATTCCCAATCTATATGGTTACGGAGAAAGAAAAGTGTAATAGCTCTATACATTGCGCCTGAATCGATATAGATATAATCCAGTTTACGTGCGAGCTGCCGAGCTAAAGTGCTTTTACCGCAAGACGAATAGCCATCCAGGGTAATGATGATTTTTTTGGGTGTCATGATAAAAAAATTCCTACCCCAGAAAAAGTATCTAAGGTAGGATCTACAGAATTCTAATTATGCTTTTGAATGTTCAGCACCTGCTTCTTCTTTTAAAGTAAAGCGAAGCTTTTGAGCATCTTTATCCAGATCACAGATCATCACATCTCCCTGCTTAATATTCATATTTAGGATTTCTTCTGCCAATGGATCTTCCAAATATTTCTGAATAGCCCGATGTAATGGTCGCGCACCGAATTGCTGATCATATCCTTTATCCGCAATAAAGCTTTTCGCTTCTTCGGTTAACTCTAAAGAAAATCCCAGGTTTTGAAGACGCTTTAATACCCCTTTCATGAGAATATCAATGATTTCAAAAATATTCTCTTTTGTTAAAGAATTAAATATGATCACATCATCAACCCTATTCAAAAATTCAGGGGAGAATGTACGCTTTAAAGCTTTTTCAATTACCGCTTTATTTGTTTCTTCTGCATTTTGAATTCGCGATTGTGTAGCAAATCCAACTCCTTCACCAAAATCTTTTAACTGGCGAACACCAATATTGGATGTCATGATGATCAGTGTATTCTTGAAGTCAACTTTACGACCTAACCCATCGGTCAGCTGACCATCATCCAGTACCTGTAAAAGAATATTATAAATATCAGGATGTGCTTTTTCTATTTCATCCAAAAGGATAACGGAATAGGGTTTGCGTCTAACCTTTTCGGTTAATTGGCCTCCCTCTTCATAGCCCACGTAACCGGGAGGAGCACCGATTAAACGGCTTACCGTGAATTTCTCCATATATTCACTCATGTCGATTCGGATCAAAGACTCATCTGAATCAAACATTTGACGGGCTAGTGAACGGGCTAATTCCGTTTTCCCCACACCGGTTGGTCCAAGGAAAATGAATGTGCCTATAGGCTTTTTGGGATCTTTCAATCCAACACGATTACGTTGTATAGCTTTTACCACTTTGAGGATGGCATCATCTTGTCCTACCACCATCCCTTTCATGTCCACAGACATATTGCGCAATTTGACAGTTTCAGCCTGCACCATACGTTTCACAGGGATTCCGGTCATCATACTAACCACTTCAGCTATATCTTCCTCAGAAATAGGATAGCGCTTATGCTTACTCTCTTCTTCCCAGGAAGTTTTAGCTTTTTCAAGCTCTTCCTGAAGTCTTTTTTCATTGTCACGTAATGAAGCTGCTTCTTCAAAACGCTGACTTTTCACCACTTTATTTTTTTCATGCTTGATATCCTCGATCTTTTTTTCCAATTCAAGGATTTCCTGCGGAACATTAATATTCTTAAGATGTACACGTGCTCCAACTTCATCCATCACATCGATCGCTTTGTCTGGAAGAAGGCGATCGGTGATATAGCGATCACTCAACTTTACACAAGCATCAATGGCTTCTTGTGCATAGCTCACATTATGATAGTCTTCATATTTGGATTTGATATTATCAAGGATTTGCATCGTTTCTTCCACACTTGGCGGATCAACCACTACCTTTTGAAAGCGACGATCGAGTGCTCCATCTTTCTCGATATGCATCCGATACTCATCAAGAGTGGACGCACCAATACATTGAAGTTCACCACGGGCGAGAGCGGGCTTGAATATATTAGAGGCATCAAGAGATCCACTGGCGCCACCGGCACCAACAATAGTATGGATTTCATCAATAAATAGGATAACATCTCTATTCTTCTCTAATTCATTCATGATTGCCTTCATCCTTTCTTCAAACTGACCACGATATTTTGTCCCAGCTACAAGTGCAGCAAGATCCAATGAAACAACGCGCTTATCAAAAAGAACGCGCGAAACTTTACGCTGAACAATACGTAAGGCAAGTCCTTCAACTATCGCCGTTTTACCTACACCTGGCTCCCCTATCAGAATCGGATTATTTTTTTTCCTGCGGGATAAAATCTGTGAAACACGCTCAATTTCTTCTTCCCGTCCTACAATCGGGTCAAGTGTTCCCATTTCTGCTAAACGAGTTATATCTCTTCCGAAATTGTCTAATACGGGGGTTTTGCTTTTAGCTGCCCCTTGCTGCTGTTTGGATTTTTGCTGAAATCCACGCTTTTCTTCATCAAATTCATCATCGGGTTCATCAGAAAATTCACTGCGAACATCATTGCTTCTAACCACGCCAAGATCATTGCGGAAAAGATCATAGTCGATATCAAACTGATTGAGGATCTGCGTAGCAATATTTTCCTTGTTCTTCAGGATAGACAACATCAAATGCTCCGTCTCTACCATCGGACTTTTTAAAGCTTTAGCTTCCAGAACGGTAACCCGTATTACTTTTTCTGCCTGACGGGTCAACGGTAAACTATTTATATTGGCAATATTCTTACCCGTTTTATCTTTTACAGCAAGCTCCACTTCCTTACGCAGTTCGTATAAATCAACATTCAGATTTTTTAGGATTTTAACCGCCGTATTCTCACCTTCCCGAATCAATCCGAGTAACAGATGTTCGGTTCCTATAAAATCATTCCCTAACCTCAATGCTTCCTCTCTGCTGAAAGAGATGATTTCTTTAACCTGGGCCGAAAAGTTGTTATCCATCAGGGGTTTAATTTAATATTCTTTCTACCATTACAAAATAACGATAATTTTGACTAAAAGTTACTGAAACTTAGGCGTTTCAACTAGAATATATGAAGGTCAAACATGATACCAAAGAAAAATTCCATGTCATTACGATTCTAGAATCAGCAGTTTCTGCAAATATGACAGATGGAATGGAAAAAGCGTTTAACGACATAACACAAAATGACGTTAAAAACGTGATCATTGATGTCGCAGAAGTTCGCCAAATCGACCGTGAAGCGGCGGAGAAACTGGTCTCTATGCAGCAGAACAGCTATGAAAATGGTCATTCTTTTGTTATTTGTTCCTTCCAACCAGAAGTAGAAAAATTTCTGGATGAGGAGGAATTATTAGAAATGATGAATGTCACCCCCACACTCAGTGAAGCCATGGATATTGTTCAAATGGAGGAGATTGAGCGTGAGCTTTTTAATGACTAAACCCTATGTTTGCCGTCACCATCCTAGGAAACAACTCCGCATTACCCATGCATGACCGCCATCCAACAGCCCAGGTGGTCACTTACAAAGATCAATGTTTCCTTATCGATTGTGGCGAGGGTACTCAATTACAGATGAATACGTTCAAGATTCGCAAAAGCAGGATCTCGCATATTTTCATCTCACATCTTCATGGTGATCATTATTTTGGATTATTTGGGTTGATCAACAGCATGGGCTTAAATGGCAGAAAAGAGCCTTTGTATATTTTTGGTCCCGCCGCGCTCAAACCACTGCTTCATCATATTTTCGAAGCTTCAGAAACTATTCTGCCTTTTCCCATTCATATCCATCCTATCCTAGCCGAAGGATTGATATGGGAAGGACCAGCCATTACTATTTCTGCATTCACCGTTTTTCATCGAATTGAATGCTGGGGCTTCCTGTTCAAAGAAAGGGAAAAACCAAGAAAGATAAACGTTGAAAAAGTAAGAGCATATGACATCCCAAATGCATATCTACAACAGTTAAAAAATGGGGCAGATTATGAGCGAAAAGATGGAACACTGATTCCTAATGAAGAGCTTACGTTTCCGGGGACAGAACCAAGATCTTATGCCTATTGTGCAGATACCAGGTTTGAACCCGAAAAACTTTGTCCTATTCTCAAAGATTGTTCTCTCTTGTATCACGAATCAACTTATTTAAAAAGCGAACACGAAAAAGCCATCGCTCATAATCATTCAACTGCAGAAGAAGCAGCCATCATTGCCGCCCAAGCTAATGCCAAACGCCTTATCATTGGTCACTTCAGCAGCCGATATATTGATCTTAATCCATTTCTGGAAGAAGCTAAAGCGTTTTTCCCAAAAACAGATCTGGCAATAGAAGGAACAACGTATATTGTAGGATAGAACTCTATTTATGAGATTATACTGCTTATTTAGTTTTTTATCCATTTTCTTTATGTGCTCAGTTACTGCCCAAACAGAAAAGCCCCTATATGCTAAAAAAATTCCTGGCTCGAAAACCACTGTCAACCAGGAAAAATC
>Ga0315907_10007423_pt1 | contig 11428 bp, 10 predicted proteins | sample LakEriMetagenome_3_FD_203525 | JGI IMG/M metagenome (GOLD analysis project Ga0315907, IMG submission 203525) | Freshwater fungal communities from buoy surface, Lake Erie, Ohio, United States - Buoy 12 MA123 | ecosystem: Environmental > Aquatic > Freshwater > Lake > Lake biofilm | place: USA...
CCCGTTACTATTATAAGATTTACAGAAACTTCATTTGGGCCGGCCGGGTAGCATTTGATGCTTCTTTCGGTACGCAAAAAATAATTTACTACCTGGGTGGGGTTGATGGATGGCTTGCTCCTAAATTCAATAATGCTAATCGACCAGCGCCAGATGCTCAATATGCTTTTCAATCATTGGCAGTAAATATGCGTGGATTTCCTCAAAACGTAGCCAACGGGAATAATGCAGTGGTTATGAATAGTGAATTCAGATTACCTGTATTGTCAACTATTTTGAATAGACCCATTAATAATGCATTCCTCAGAAATTTTCAACTCATTCAATTTGTGGATCTGGGAACAGCATGGAATGGAAAATTCAATGGAATTACACGCCCTTATTCGGTGTATGGTCAGCCACCTGTAGAAATACGAATCAAAACGGGTGGAGTTGGGCCCTTCGTAGGAGGATATGGTTTTGGGGCAAGGAGTACGTTACTGGGATATTTCCTACGTGTGGATGCCGGCTGGGAAATGAATGGCGTATTTAAAGGGAAACCTTACTGGCATTTTGCATTCGGCCTCGATTTTTAGTCAGTCAGACGCTTAATGCATTTCATCAAAGAAATCGTAACAGAAGGAGTTGATTTTGGGGTTGGTGTTACCCCCATTCTTACAGTATTTCACAAATCTTGCGACAAGCTGTTTCAATCTCTTCATTGGAAATGAGTAAAGAAGGTGCTATTCTTAAACAATGGGGTGCAAATAAAAACCAATCGGTAAATACCCCTTTTTCCAGACAGCGATCGATGATATGCTTATTCTCTTCGAATGATGAAAATTCTATAGCAATCAATAGACCAGAACGCCTTACAGATTTTATTGAAGGATGTTGAAGATATTTTTCAAATAAAGCAGATTTAGTTTCTACTTCCTTGATGGCCTCCGATTCTAACAAAACTTTCATTGAAGCCATCCCGGCAGCGCAACATACAGGATGTCCGCCAAATGTAGTGATATGCCCTAACACGGGATCAGCTGCCAGGGTCATCATATTTTCACGTGATGATATGAACGCCCCTAAGGGTAAGCCTCCGCCAAGAGCTTTGCCTAATAACAATACATCCGGTACGATTCCAAATTGTTCAAATGCCCACATTGTGCCCGTTCTGCCAAAGCCAACTTGAATTTCATCAAATATGAGTAATGCTCCTTTTTCCGTACAACGATCTCGAAGAGCCTGCATCCATTCAAGAGTCGGTCTTTTTACGCCCTTCTCTGCCTGGATGGTCTCGGCGATAACCATGGCCGTTTTATCTGTAATTCGATCCAATGATGCAAAAGAACCGTAATCCTCATGATCCACTCCGGGCAATAACGGACGAAATGCATTTCTCCAGTATTCATCGCCCATAACACTTAAAGACCCCTGCGTAGAACCATGATAGGAATCCTTGAACGCTAGGATCTGCGTTCGCCCGGTTACACGCTTAGCCAGTTTCATAGCACCTTCTGTAGCCTCTGTTCCGGAATTCGTGAAATAAACGCTATCCAAATTTTGGGGAAGATTATCGGTCAGCAATTTGGCATACTGCACTTGTGGCGCTGATACTAATTCTCCATACACCATAAGATGCATATACCGATCTAACTGATCCTTGATCGCGTTCACCACTGTTGGATGACGATGTCCTATATTGCACACACTAATACCCCCAATGAGATCAATATATTCTCTGCCCTTCACATCCCACATCAAAGAACCTTCTGCCCTAACCATTTCAATGGCCAAAGGCGCGGTGGATGTTTGCGCTACATGCTGCAGAAAAAGTTCTCTGTGAGTTGGCACTCGTTATGGTTTGAAAAATGAATTAATTTCGACAAAATTACTCTTTAATCCTTTAATCATGCCGCATATCCTTCCCGTTCATGGAGTCCTGCCAACTTTTGGCAAAGATTGCTTTATTGCGCCTAATGCCACTATAGTTGGTGATGTTATCATGGGGGATGAATGTTCAATCTGGTTCAATGCTGTTCTAAGAGGTGATGTGAATTCTATAAGGATGGGGCACCGCGTGAATGTTCAGGATAATGCGGTTATTCATTGTACGTTCGAAAAAACAAAAGCAATTATTGGAAATAATGTAAGCATCGGCCATTTGGCCATAGTTCATGGATGTACCATCGAAGATAATGTTTTGGTTGGGATGGGTGCTATCATCATGGATAATGCCATAATTGGTACTAATTCGATTATTGCTGCTGGGGCTGTAGTATTGGAAGGTACCATTGTAGAACCAGGAACCATTTATGCGGGCGTTCCAGCAAAAAAAGTAAAAGAAGTATCGCAGGAAAAAATTGAAGGGGAGATCAACCGTATCGCCAATAATTACGTTCGATACAGCAGCTGGTTTAAAGATGGAGATTAACGCCAGTCATCCTCTTTAATGGAATCCAAAATAGTGCAATAACTAATATATCGATCGATATGTAGCTTACCTTGCTCAACAGCTGATTTTACGGCACATCCAGGCTCATTCATATGCAGGCAGTTGTTAAACTGGCACTCTCGTATGATGTTTCGCATCTCTGGAAAATAATGCGATAATTCCTGTTTTGGAATATCCACCAATCCAAATTCACGGATTCCAGGTGTATCGATGATATGGCCTCCCGCAGGCAAATCGAACATCTCTGCAAATGTAGTAGTATGCAAGCCTTTTCCACTCCACCCACTAACCTCATTGGTTCGTAAATCCAAATCAGGAAGTAAATGATTGATCAACGTAGATTTACCAACTCCTGAATGACCACTGATCAGCGTAACTTTATCCTTCAGTAAATTCAAAAGATTTTCAACGCCTATTTGCTCTTTCAAACTGATTAAAATCGTTTGATATCCTGCCCCCATATACATCTCCTCCCACTCTGCATATTTTTCAAGATCCTTGGTTCTATATAAATCCGCTTTATTAAAAACGATGACAACCGGAATATGAAAAGACTCACAAGCTACAAGAAACCGATCTATAAATCCCTGTGAAGTTCTGGGCTCTCTTAAGGTAGCGACGATCATACACTGATCAAGATTCGCCGCTACTATATGATGCTGCTTCCGATGAGAAGGTGATTGCCTATTGATATAATTTTTCCTATCCAGAATCTCAGTAATCATCACCGTTTGCTCCACTTCATTCTCCATCTCTACTTCTACAACATCGCCCACAGCTATAGGATTGGTAGAGGTGATGCCATCAATCTTAAATATCCCTTTGATTCGAGCAGGATGAACCTTCCCTTGCCTGGTTTTGACCACGTACCAACTTCCGGTAGATTTATATACTACAGCCTGCATATTTGCAAATGTATGGTTTCCATTACGTGATTCCGTGAACTAAAAAAATCTAAGTTATATTCGTTGCTGCCGATCATTGATTCTATCAACCGAGAATATAATTGGCCACTATAGGTAATCGCCTTCCAACACCAAATGCTTTAGTACTCACCCGAATGATCGGACAAAATTGATTCCGCTTGTATTCATTTGAATTCACCATCTTAAGAATTCTTCTCACTAATGTTTCGTCTATCCCCATTGAAATGAGTTCTTTCGCACCTTGCCTCCGCTCGATATATTGATACAGTACCATATCCAGGACATGGTACTCTGGTAAACTATCACTGTCCTTCTGACCTGGCCTTAATTCTGCAGAAGGCGGTTTTATTATAATATTCTCTGGAATGATTTCTCTATTTCTATTTATAAATTTAGCCAATGCAAAAATTTGTGTCTTATACACATCACCTAATACACTTAATCCACCTGCCATATCTCCATATAGGGTGCCATAACCCGTAGCCAATTCGCTCTTATTGGATGTATTTAAAAGGATATAACCAAATTTGTTAGCAATAGACATTAATAAATTTCCGCGAGTGCGACTTTGAATATTTTCTTCCGCAACGCTAAATGGTAAATCACCAAATAATGGCTTCAGACTCTCAAGAAAGGAATCATAAATATCCTTTATCGGAATGATCTCAAATCGACTTCCCAAGTTCTTACTGAGCTGAGCAGCGTCAGAAACCGAATGTTCTGATGAATACATGGAAGGCATCCCAACTGCCAGAACATTTTCTGAACCCAGTGCCTCACAAGCTAAAGCTATGGTAACAGCGCTATCAATACCGCCACTACTTCCTAATATAGCCTTGGTGAAACCCATCTTGGTGAAATAATCTTTTATGCCTAAAAGGAGTGCCTTATGAATTTGAGCAATATTATTTTCCTTTATCAAAAAAGATAAAACTTCTGCTGCATTCGATACTCTGCCTACACGCATGTCTTTATCAAAACCTACTGAAGAAGATTTGGCAAGTTCAGTATTTACTGTTGTTTGTAAATCTGCTAAATAATAATCTTCCGTAAAATAAGACAACTCTTTTTGCAAAGCTCCATTTGCTTCAAAAACCAAACTGCCTCCATCGAAGACAATTTCCGTTTGTGCGCCAACTGCATTGCAATACACCATTGGTAAATTATATTTCAACACATTTTGTCGTATCACTTCTTTTCTGTCCTCATCGTGATCATAGTCGAAAGGAGAAGCAGAGATATTGATCATCAAGGTTGGTTGTTGAGGCATTAATTTATCCATTGGACAAATTCTGTATAATGGATTGTCACCCAGATTCCATATATCCTCACAAATGGTCAACGCAATACGTTCACCTTTAAAGGGAATCACTTGCCACTCATAAGCTGGCTCAAAGTATCGGTATTCATCAAACACATCGTAGGTAGGTAAGAGTGTTTTATGTACAACTGCCTTCACTTCTTTATTATAGAGAAACCAAGCTGCATTGAACAGATCTTTACCCTCTTTTATAGGGTTGCGGTGGGGGCCACCAACAATAACGCCTATTGAATCGGCATGTTGTGCGATCTCCTCTACGGAGTGATAACATTGATCTATAAAATCACTGAACTCCATAAAGTCTCTTGCCGGATAACCGCATACACTCAGTTCAGAAAAAACAACCAGATCAGCACCTTTTAATTTAGCTGCTTGTACCGCTTCTATCATCTTTCGGGTATTTTCCTGAAAGTTGCCAATATGGTAATTCTGCTGGGCCAGATATATTTTCATTCGGCGAAGTTCTGAATAGTTTGCTAAAATTGTGCGTTTAAATTAACCATTCTGCTATTGAAATGGCTATTTCCGTAAACTTGCACCCATGAAACTCTACGTTCTAACCATTTGGGCTGCCCTATCCATTATTTCTTGCTCAGAGAGTAAAAAAAGTCCTGATGTCTCCAATATCAAGGTAAACCTGGAAGTCCAGCGATTTGATCAGGATCTATTTAATCTGGATACAAGCAATATGCAAGCAAGTTTGGTAAAACTTCAACAACGATACCCTTCCTTTTTGAAAGATTTTATGGATAATATACTTGGAATACCTATAGAAGATCCTGAAGCACCTATTGTTTTAAAACAATATATCAAGGAGTTTCAACCTGTATATGCTCTGACACAGAAAAAATTTGCAGATTTTTCGCTCTACAGTAAGGAAGTTATCGAGATGTTAAAGCTGGTCAAATATTATTTCCCAAATTACCCTTTACCCAAAAAACTAATTCCGTTTATCGGTCCAATGGACGCCTTTTATCAAAGTAGCTTGGGTTGGTCGGGAGATATTATAACCAGCGAAGGGCTAGGAATAGGATTGCAACTCCACTTAGGTAAGGATGCCGATCTATATGCTGAAGCTGAAGGAAGAGGATATCCTGCCTACATTTCCAAACGATTTGAACCTGAATACATTATTGTAAATACCACTAAAAATGTTATCGATGATATTCACCCAATGATTAAGGATGAGGAAACCTTAATCAATCAGTTTATTGATAAAGGTAAACGTCTTTATGTTCTAGATCTATTGCTTCCAACTGTTCATGATTCATTAAAAATTGGGTACACCGGAAAGCAACTGGAAGCTTCTGAAAAAAATGAGGGCTTGATCTGGACCTACTTTTTGGAAAACAATTTACTTTTCGAAAAAGATTTTCAGAAGATAAAACCTTTCTTAACAGAAGGTCCAAAAACCCAGGAACTTGGTGACGAATCACCCGGTTTTATCGGCTTGTTTGTTGGGAAAAAAATCGTTGAACAGTTTATGGAAAAGCATCCTGAATTAACAGTTTCCCAACTACTGGAGTATGACAATCAAAAACTTTTTGAGGATAGTAAATACAAACCTAAACGTTAGTGATAGGCATACACTGCATTTGATCTTGTGCTGAAATCATTTATGGGTTTCTTCCTAAATTCCGCATAATCCTATAATGCGATACTACCGCATGGGCCATAGTTGGAAAATTATTATACCGAATCCCAAACTGTTCACAAGTTGCTCTAACGATATGACTCAATTCAGGATAATGAATGTGACTGATCTTAGGGAATAAGTGATGTTCAATCTGGAAATTCAACCCCCCCAAACACCAGGTAGCCAACTTACTATTAGTAGCAAAATCCGCCGTTGTTTTAACCTGATGAACTGCCCACTCATTCTCAATTTTTACTGGTTCTACCCCAGCAACTGAAAATTCAGCATGCTCAACAACATGCGCCAGCTGAAATACCAAAGCCAGAATCAGTCCAAGCATGTAATGCATAACTGAAAATCCAATCAGCCATAATTGCCATCCTAATACATTGATTGGAAGTACCACATATAGGAACACATAAATAGCTTTACTAATCCAGAAGATTAGATGTTCTTTAAAATCCATTGGCTTTAATTCTGTGGTATATACTTTTTTTGAAAAATATTTCTGAAAATCGGAGAACCACATCAATAACGAAGTAAATCCATAGAGTAGAAACATATATACCCCTTGAAAACGATGAACAGGTTTCCATTTTTGAGATTTACACTCGCGCATGAATGGAAGATTATTAATATCATCATCCACGCCATCTATGTTCGTATAGGTATGGTGCACGATGTTATGCTTAAGCTTCCAAAGAAAAGCAGTTCCTCCAACCAGATTGAGGGTAAGGCCAAAAATATCATTCACCCACCTACGGGATGAAAAACTTCCATGATTAGCATCATGCATGATATTAAATCCGATAAATGCCATCCCTGTGCCAAAAACAGCAGTAAGTGAAAGTCTTGCCCATCCTGGGATTGGCGCATATAAAACAGTAAGATAAATAGCAATAGCACTTACCAGTAAGATGGCTGCCTTGGAGTAAAGCTTATAATTACCGGTTTTCTTCAAATTATTTTTAGCGAAGTACTCGTCAACTGAAGCTTTTAGTGCATTGAAAAAAACTTTGTTGGAATTGTTAAAGGTTACTTTGTATTGCATTACAGGATTTAGAGTAAAAATAGATAACAAAGATACGGGAAATAGTTATTAGAGAGGGCTTTGGCCAATCAATTCATCTTAAACGGCACGATCAAATCAAAAACTGGAATAGTAACTTTAAATTGCTTCTTGGTATGTATATTTTCCATAAGATAGGTTCCATACATCTTGCCCATCTCTGTTTTTAAATTACACCCACTTATATATTGGTAGTGCTCACCTGGATTTATCTGAGGTTGTATGCCTACAACACCTTCTCCTTCCACTTCACGCTGATCTGCATTACTATCGAAAATATGCCACTCCCTCCTGAGCAATTTCACTGGAAAGCCATTGCTGTTCTCTATCGTAATACGATAGGCAAACATAAATTCACTATTAAGGGGATTACTGTAATCCGGCTGATAGAAGCTCTCCACACTTACCTTGACCCCTTCTGTAACCCTTGAAACCATAAATCTGATATCGATTTGCTATAAAAATAACGCCCCGCTATAAGAATTGTTTCAAATTATCTCTTTAAAAACCGCTAACCGAGTATTTTTGCACCTCAAACGAGTTTTTTATGAAGATAGCAGTTGCTAAAGGAGATGGAATCGGTCCAGAAATCATGGAAGCTGTCCTGAATATTTTCAGCGCCGCTAATGTCGAACTTGATTATGCATTTGTGGACATGGGGAAATGGGTTTTCGATAAAGGCTACTCAAATGGAATGACACCAGAGGCTCAGCAAACGATCGAATCCCTTGGGATACTTTTTAAAGGGCCTATGGAAACGCCAAAGGGAAAAGGGGTGAAAAGTGTTAATGTTACTGCACGGAAAACATGGAATACCTACGCCAATAAACGTGTCTTCCAAACACTACACGGCGTTGATACCGTTTTCAGCAAAGCCGGCATTCCCATAGATGTTACCGTTGTCCGTGAAAATATTGAAGATACTTACGGGGGGATTGAACACATGCTCACGCATGATGTTGCCTTAAGCCGCCGATTTATTACCAGGCCTGGTAGCCTACAAGTTATCCGATATGCCTTTGAAATGGCGAAAAAGAAAAATGCTAAGCGGATCACCTGCGGTCACAAGGCAAACATCATGAAAATTACAGACGGCCTTTTTCTGGAATGTTTCTATGAAGTAGCCAAAGACTATCCAGAATTGAAAGCTGATGATGTTATTGTAGATGATCTTTGTATGAAACTGGTGACGCGCCCAGATCTTTTTGATGTAGTTGTACTTACTAACCTTCAGGGTGATATCGTATCTGATCTTTGTGCCGGATTAGTTGGAGGATTAGGATTCGCTCCGTCGGCAAACATAGGCGACCACATCTGTATATTTGAAGCGGTTCACGGTACAGCTCCTGATATCACTGGAAAAAACATTGCTAACCCCACAGCGCTTTTATTAAGTGGTTTAACGATGCTTCGCCACTTAGGTTTAATGGAAAGTGCTGCAACCATTGAAAATGCGTTATTATATACTTTGGAACAAGGAGTTCGTACGGGTGATTTTGGAGACCGTTCAAAGCCGGCTTTGAATACCACTGATTTTGCTGCGGCCATCATCAGCAATTTTGGTAAAGAACCTCATCATGGTGCTAAAACATTACTGCCCAATAAGCCAATTACGCCTACCCATTTCAAACTGGAAAAAAATCCGTTGATTATGAGTAAAGAAATGCAGGAAGAGACGATCGTAGGGGTAGATATGTTCATTGAAAGTGCAGAACAACCAAATGAGGTGGCCGAAAAATGCTTAAAGCACACACTTGATCTTTTCAAACTGGTGACCATAAGCAATAGAGGTACGCAGGTATGGCCTAAGGGATCCATTTTTACGAATTTGGTAAATCAATATCGTTGCCGATTTGAAAGTGTTGAAGATGCTCCATTAAGCCAGGTAGATATCATAGAATTATACAAACGTCTTTCTGCTGATTTCAAAATATGTTCTTCGGAAATACTGAATATGTGGGGTGACAAAAAAGCATATTCATTGGCCCAAGGTCAGTAAAAAAAGTTTGTAGAAGCGGTTATACATAAATCATGAGCAAGAAAAACAAACCGGACACCAACGGATTTGTATATAGTACAGATCCGTCATTTCATTTCGAAGAGGAAAATGAAATACAAGAAACACTTCCTCCGGAAAAACAAAAGCTGCTCATTAAGCTTGATACCAAACACAGGGGTGGCAAAACCGTAACCCTTATTACAGGGTTCATTGGAACTAATGATGATCTAGAAGAATTGGGGAAAAAAATAAAACAGTATTGCGGTACCGGGGGGTCTGCAAAAGACGGAGAGATCATCATTCAGGGAGATCAAAGAACAAAAGTGAAGGATTATCTCACCAAAAATAAATACGCTTTTAAAGGATGATCGGTAAAGCTGAAAATCGCTGAATTATGTAGCTTTACAGCATGATTCAAAAGAAAGTTATGCTGATCATCATGGATGGCTGGGGTGAAGGTCAAATTGCAGCCAGTGATGCTATCCAAAATGCGAAAGTTCCATTTGTTCATTCACTGTATAATAAATATCCGCACACCATATTAACCACTTTCGGTGAGGCAGTAGGCCTTCCGGAAGGACAAATGGGGAATTCTGAAGTGGGTCACCTGAATATTGGTGCAGGAAGAATTGTTTATCAGGAACTACAACGAATAAACGTAGCCATCAAAACAGGAGAGCTTGCAGCTAATCCTGTTCTTCATAATGCCATCCAATACGCAAAAGAAAATAATAAAACCTTCCATCTGATAGGATTGGTAAGTGATGGTGGGGTTCATTCGCATATCCATCATCTTAAAGCACTTATCTCCATCTGCAAAGAACAAGGACTTAAAGATGTTAAGATACACGCGTTTACAGATGGCCGGGATACTGACCCCAAGAGTGGTCTAGGCTTCCTTAAGGACCTAGAAGTACATCTGGATAATACGGTTGGGGAAATCGCAACGGTAACCGGACGATACTATGCCATGGATCGTGATAAACGTTGGGAGAGAGTAAAACTCGCTTACGACGCCCTCACGCAGGGTATAGGCGAACCATCCACTGATGTGATTGCTTCTGTTCATGCATCCTACCAAAGAAATATAACAGATGAGTTCATCACACCAATCATTAAGATCGATGAAAGTGGACAGCCTATTGGTAATATTCAACAAAGTGATGTAGTCATTTGCTTCAATTTTAGAACTGATCGCTGCCGTGAGATTACCCAGGTACTAACACAATCAGATATGCATGAATTCAATATGTCAAAATTGGATCTGCATTACACCACCATGACAGAATATGACAAAACCTATAGTAATGTTCATGTGATCTTCAATAATGAAAATCTGAATAACACGTTAGGTGAGGTATTGGAATCTGCCGGAATTAAGCAGATACGGCTGGCAGAAACAGAAAAATATCCTCATGTTACCTTCTTCTTCAATGGAGGGAGAGAGGTTCCATTTGAAGGAGAAAAACGCATCATGGTGCCGTCACCAAAAGTGGCAACTTATGATCTAAAACCAGAAATGAGTGCTATAGAACTTACAGATGCGCTATTACCAGAGATTGAAAAAGAAGAAGCAGGTTTTATTTGCATTAATTTTGCCAATGCAGACATGGTTGGGCATACGGGTGTTTTTGAAGCCGTGGTAAAAGCAGTAGAAACCGTTGATACATGTGTTGCAAAATTGGTCGAAACCGGACTGAAACATGGTTATACTATCTTCCTCACCGCTGATCATGGTAATGCAGATTTCATGGTCAATTTGGATGGATCACCTAATACCGCGCATAGTACTAATCCTGTCCCATTCTTCATCATTGATAATCACTGGACAGGAAATATCAAAGAGGGTAAACTAGGGGATCTGGCACCAACCATACTTACTATGATGGGCTTATCTATTCCTGCAGAAATGACTGGTAAAATATTGATTTAAGTAGATTCACCATGCGCCAATCTTTACTCATTTTTCTAATTCTATCGTTTTTTTCAATTAACCTGAAAGCGCAGGAGGCAGATACTACAGATCGATACGTAAAACTGAATGAA
>Ga0315907_10007428_pt1 | contig 11426 bp, 11 predicted proteins | sample LakEriMetagenome_3_FD_203525 | JGI IMG/M metagenome (GOLD analysis project Ga0315907, IMG submission 203525) | Freshwater fungal communities from buoy surface, Lake Erie, Ohio, United States - Buoy 12 MA123 | ecosystem: Environmental > Aquatic > Freshwater > Lake > Lake biofilm | place: USA...
CGATTTCCGAATTGTTTCAGCACGTAGCGAATCATCCAAACAGGATAAGGCAAAATGATTCTTGTTAGTACCATTCCAGTTGTTTGAATCCTCTTGATATTCAGCATCTAACCAATGAGGATGAATGTGCACTCCAATTTGATGACCTTGTTTAACGATATCTTCCAATTGAAGGAAAATAGTTTTCAGATCTGCTTGATTTTGGGCTGAAGAGTTTTCCTGTAAACGGCACAAATAGAGCGCATCCACAAAAAAAAGCGATTTGAAACCGTGTTTGGCGAGTATCGCTAAAACTCGATTAGTAGGTTCTATCAAGCAATTTAGAATGGTACCGCTTTTGGAACCAAGAAAAACTTCATAGTCGAATGTGATTAAAAGCGATGTACTCATCTAATCTTTTGTTTCAAGGCAATAAGTTTCTCGTATAGGCTATATTTCCAAGATATCTTCAAACTAAAATGAAATCCTTCCTCGACAAAAGCTCCAAACTTTAACTTAAAATCTTGGATTTTGCTGAATTTATCTTGCTCATCCAAGTTATAACGAAAGCCACCAAGATTGTATTGAGTACAACCCATTTCTTGGCAGAATCGCATCACACTCCATTGAAGGAATTTCTGAGAGCCATTATTTGTGGGTTTTTCCTCGTGTTTTGCACCCATCAAATAGTACCCTTTTTCACGATCAAAAATCAACAAAATTGAACCTTCCGGCTCGCCTTCTGGATTAAGAACAGTAAACAGTTTGGCTTGATCGGGCATTGATTCAAGTATGCTTTCAATATGGGATGCTTGTCCAGGATATTTCTTGTTTTTATCTTGGTTGATGTGGTACATCCGAAAGAAAAAATCAAAATGCTCAAGGGAATGACTGATTGTAAATCCATCTCTTTCGCAACCTCGAATTTGTGTTCGATAGGTTTTAGAAAACAAGGCAAGTAAATCTTCTTGGGGTTTGCTCATGTCCACCAAAATCAAACCAAGTTTGTAATTGGAAGCATTTGGCACTTCTTTCTGCAACACGCAAACATGCATTGGAGGCAGAATTACATCGCAGATTTTGTGTTTCTTGATGAAAGCAATCATCTCTTGAATACAAGCAGATTCTTCCTCTGCATTCAAGGGCTTGCCAATTCGGTAAGGTTTATATATAAGAAATCCAATGCGCGTGAAGTAGCGTTTTCGAGTCACAAATGGGATAAGTGTGCCATCCGAAAACCGGAAATAAAAAAAGTCACCACCCTCTGCAGTTGAATAGCAGAGCCATTCCTTTGAGAAAAAGATAGGGAAATTAGACGTGTCAACTAGTTGATCAGTCTGTATGATCTCAATCATTGTCATTCAAGTAGTATTTGCTCCTCATTTCGGGATACCTTTCGAGTAACAATTCATCGTAATCACGAGTGCTCCCAACTATTTTAGCCGGATTTCCTTTCAAGATGGCAAAATCAGGATAAACTCCTGAATTTACATAGGAATTTGCAGTTATTAGAGAGCCTTTACCTAAAGTTGTACCTGGCATTATAATCGAATAGGGGCCAATGGAAGAATACTCTCCGATTATTACTTGACCTTTTTGAAGAGCAACTAGATTAGGGGCATCGGTGCAATAATGTTTACCATGCAAACGGAGTGAGTTGTGAGCCGAATGTGTTAGTATACTCACATAGCTTCCTATATGCACATTTCGCCCAATTGAAATTGGCTGCATACAATCAATATAGCTGAAGTGGGCTATAAAAACTTGTTCTCCAACTGTCAAATTTTTAGGATAGGAAATATGTGTGTGATTACTAATTCGAACATCTTTGCTTTTGCTGTATGAAAATCCACCTATCATCTCGGGTTTAAGTTTTTTTTGAAGCAGATAAATCAGCTTCGCAATTATTCTGGATATCATGGGGATGGAATGAATTTTTTAAGAAATGAAAAGTGCTTCTTTACAAATACCTGAACATTTATATAAGAACGATAATCTGTATGTTTCTTAGGAGGCGTGTGAATATAGTTTTCGAATTCCTTCTCTGTAATTCTCAATTTTTTTATGAAATAATCCCGGTCGGAGGCTAGCAATTCTTCATTAGTATAATGAGGCGTTTCTATTACCTTCAAAGCTTCTTTTCGGGTTAGTTGTCCCGCACAAATAAGTGAGGACAAATGTGAGCGGCGTTTATCTAATTTGAATTTCTCTGGAAGTATATATGATTGGTAAAAACGGGTGTAGGAATTTTCGAAATGCTTCCCTCCGTAATCCCTCCAATTATACTGATCGATCAAGACTTTCTTAGCATCCTCTTTATCATAGTGCATATAATTTAGCGGACTAAAAAAATCAATCTTCTTAATCTTGGAATAGTAGAGTGTTCTGAAATACCCAATTTTAGGGTAGGTTTTTAGTTTTACTTTCCCGAATTTACGATGAATGTCATTGAGGTTTAGAGTGTCGTATTTGTAATGTGAGAAAGTTGGGGGAAGCCAACCTTCACTTGAATAATTATGTCCAGTTATTATGTACTTTATTCCTAGTTGAGCAGCTTTTCGATTTATAATTGCTTGACTACACATTTCATTGGGAATGTCAATATCAACAACCGAAGCAGCCATATAAGAAAGTTCTAAATCACGTAATTCTTCCCAATTAACTACGTAAGTAAATAAATCCAAACCTAGTTGTTTAATCAGTTTTTCAATATTCGAAACTGCCAATTCGGTGTTCCAACCATTGTCAATATGGAGTGCTAAAGGTCTAAGTCCCCATTCTTTTAGTCTAATCGCTAAATAGGAACTATCAACTCCCCCACTAATTCCTAAGATACAGTCGTACTCCTTATTTTTTCCTTCTTCTTTGATTCTAGCAATTTTCCGATTTAAGTAATTTTCACCTAATTCCTCCTGCTCAATAAGAAATTTCTCCGCCATCTGATCATAGGTGTGACACACATTGCACACCCCTTTCTCATCAAATACAATATCTGGGTATGTATGAGTGTCGATGATGCAACGTGAGCAAATTTTATTTTCCATAGTAAAATGCTAAGAATAAAAAAGTAGTGTGATCGTATTTTAAGCGTTCAATATTTCTTCTGCGAATTTCTTATAATTCACCTTAGCTTGAAACTTTTTGAGGTATGTATTTTTTGCATTTTTAGATAAACTACTGTATTTCAATTCGTCAATTAGGACTATTTCACATAAAGCTTTGGCTATTTCATCTGCATTGGGGTTTGCAGGAAGCAAATAGCCAGTTTCTTGATCGACAACTATTTCGGGGATTCCTCCAACGGCAGTTGAAATTATGGGTATACCTGCTGCTAAAGCTTCCATCATCGATACAGGAATTCCTTCTGATTCGCTTGTGCAAAGGATAAAATCAGCTTGATGTTGTTCTAAAAATGAACGTACTTCATCAAGGGTTTTTTCACCAGTAAAGGTGTACTGAATATTCGTTTTTGGGCTTAGTTTTTTCTCTGCAGATTCTTGTAGCCAAGCTGTTTGGGAAGACCAACTTCCTATATGAGTCCATTCTACTTCTATAGAATCGATTTTAGCTAGAGCATCAATTATTAAATGAATACGTTTCACATGATGGATAAATGAGACAGAAACGATTCTAAGAATGCCTTTTTTGTAACGGATTGGAAATTCACTTGGGCGAAAATCAACGCCTAAATACTGAACCCTAATTTTATCCAATTGTACATCTGGAATTTTTTCGATTAAATGAGCCTTGCCTGTTTCTGATATTGGACAAATCCAGTCAAGCGATTTTATAGTACTAGGACGAAGAGGTAAATAATTTGTTGAATTCCTGTAATAGAAACAATCCCATCCATGAATGCGTGTGCCTATATTATAGGATGGAAAGGCCTGTTTGATATATGTTAAACCCCAAGTTGCAAAAGTGAACCAATAACTATAGATACTAGTTTTTTCTGGTGAATGATTATGTTTTAAAAGAGTATTCCGAAAAAGCTCCGAAAAAGCGAGCCCAGACGCAATAAAACCAAGGATTGTTTTGAGATGTTTAATACCCAATTTAAGTTTGTATGGACCATTGATATATGTTATCTCTTTAAAAACAGAAGGCTTCAATAACTCTAGTATAGCCCTCAATTTTTGAATTAACTTCACCTCAGTTTTAAGTTCAATCAAAGAAGCATTCGAAGGAAGTTTATATCTTGAAATGGATATATCAACCAATTGAATTTCTGGGATAACAAGATAAATGAATTCAAAATCGGAACTTAATTTGAAGAGTTCATTTTCAAAAAAAGGCTCTCCAATCCCGAAGGGAAAGTCTGTAACGAGAACATACAGAATAGACCTTTTCATATATATACTAACAGGCAAATTTAGTAATTCCTAGTTTAGCAGCTTTGAATTAAATACATTTGGTTTTGTATTGATATATGATAGTAATAATTGACTACGAAATGGGAAACATTGGCTCTGTTTCCAATATGTTAAAAAAAATAGGGCGAAAGAGTGAAATTACCCGCAGTCCAGAAAAAATTCAGCAAGCCGACCACCTTATTCTTCCGGGCGTCGGATCGTTTGATAGTGGTGTCGAGCAGCTCGAGAAATTAGGATTAGTGGAATTGATTCGTAAAAAGGTGCAAATTGATAAAACTCCAATACTTGGAATATGTCTTGGGGCGCAACTCTTGTTGGAAAAAAGTGAAGAAGGACAAAAAGCGGGTTTGGGTCTTGTCCAAGGAGAAGTTATTCGATTTCAATTACAAGCAGATAGTAAGTTGAGAATTCCTAATATGGGGTGGAATCAAATTGAAAAGGTTAAGTCGAATAAGTTGGTTGATGTTTTACCAGAGAACCCCCGTTTTTACTTTGTTCATTCGTATCATTTCAAAATGGCGCAATCCGAAGATCAATTACTGATGTCTGAATACGGATATTCATTCTGTTCTGCTTTTCAGCACGAGAATATTGCAGGTGTCCAGTTTCATCCAGAGAAGAGCCATAAATTTGGGATGTCATTATTACGCAATTTCACAGAACCTAATTAACATGTATCAATCGCGCGTTATTCCTATTCTACTTTGCAATTTGGAAGGAAGTTTGGTGAAAACACAAAAGTTCAAGAAGCCTGTTTACGTTGGGGATCCTGTGAATGCAGTTAAAATTTTTAATGATAAAGAGGTTGATGAACTCATCTTTCTAGATATTACAGCAACTGCTCAAGGTCGCCGCCCGAATATTCGCTATATCTCCGAAATTGCAACGGAAGCATTTATGCCTTTATGTTATGGTGGTGGACTATCCAATCTGGAAGATATTCGTGCTGTAATTAAAGCCGGAATTGAAAAGGTGTCGATTAATTCAGCATTGGAAAAAGATCCCGATTTAATCAGTCGCGCTGCGGATGTTCTAGGAAGCTCATCAACCGTTGCATCCATTGATGTCAAGAAAGATTTTTGGGGGAAATACCGCGTTGTGGTGAGGAATTCATCTAAATCGCTTTCCATGCCAGTTTTGGAATTTGCGCAAATGATGGAGCAAAAAGGAGCTGGTGAAATTGTGTTGAACTCGGTTGATCGGGATGGTGTTATGGAAGGATTTGATTTGACACTTATTGAAGAGATTTCACATCATGTTGGAATTCCAGTAATTGCTTGTGGTGGAGCTGGGAATATTTCGCATTTAAAACAAGCAATTCAAGCAGGAGCCTCAGCAGTTGCAGCTGGAAGTATGTTTGTTTTTCAAGGAAAACATCGAGCGGTTTTGATTTCTTACCCAAGTCAAGAAGAACTACTTGAAATAAACAAGCTATAGTTTTTGGGTGTATAAATCTATTAAGGTTTGGGAGTAATTATTTAGATCGTATTTCTTCACAAACTGCGATGAATATTTTCCCATGCGAACGCGCTCTTCGGGGTTATTAATCATGAAGATAATTTTCTCTGCAAAAGCAGCAGCACTGGCATTGTTCGGAAGCATAAATCCGTTTTCATTTTCAATGATGAGTTCACGGTTTCCATAACCATCGAGAGAAACAACGGGTAAACCAGTGGCCATTGCTTCAAGGATAACTAAGCCAAAAGGTTCGTACCAAGCAGGATGAACATACAAATCGGCATCCCATAAACGTTGAGGAACATCACCAACGCTTCCTCTAAAAAACAAACGATTTTCTAATCCAGCATCCTTTGTTTTCTCAATGAGTATGTCCATGAGCGGGCCAAAGCCGAGCACCTCCATGGTAACATCCAATCCTTTACTAACCAAAATATTCATGACTTCGATTAGAAATTCATGATTCTTTTTAGGAACCAAATTGGCAATAGAAACTATATGAAAGGACTTTGATTTTTGTTCGTAAACGCGTTGATTTTCAAAACGACTAATATCAATTGCATTTGGCAGATAGGTTATTCTGTTTTTAAATGCGGGTAAATTAATTGAGAAATATTTTTTTACATCATTCGATATAGCCACAAATTGGTTTTTGCATTGCTTGTATTGTTTTAGAAGCCAATGTCTTTCCCAATAATTAGCAAGTAAGGTTTTATTAAAGAACGTTTTTAGGCTTAAAGCACTTAGTTGCGCCATGTTATCGTGACCATGCGAAAAGTACTTTGTTCCATCAAAAATCTTAGACCGAGAGAGTAATTCGGAAAGGTATAAATGAGAATGAATAACATCTGGTTGGAAATCCGTTACGTATTCTACAAATGCTTTGTTATCGATTGAAGGGGGTCTTAAAAAACGAAATGTAACACTTCCTCCAATTATGCTAACGGGAATCTCCTTTAATAATTCTTCTCGATCTGGATAGTTGGGCCAGGTTTCGTGGTGTTCTTGAAGACATACAATATGCACGATATGTCCAAGGGAAAAGAGTTTCCGGGCCGTTGCTCCAATCAGAATTTCGGCGCCACCACAACCCATTGTTGGAATTACATAAAGTATCTTCATTCTCTGACAAAGATATTTAATTGAAAATTCACTATTTAGTAAGTTGGATGTATTGTTTCAAAGAAATATTACAAATTGATCATCAAATCGTTTGCGCAAGAATCGCAAGAATAAATTCCTTTTCTATCACGTATTCTATTATCAGAAAAATCTTCAGGAAAAAGAAAGCCCTCTGCTGCTGTTTGGTATTTAAAACCTAAATTTTCTGCTGAATCTATAGTTTCTCTCGAGTAGGAACCATCTGGATATGCTAATGAATTTATAGTTGTTTGTGTTAAATTCTCTAAATAATTTTTTGAATCTAACAATTCTTTTGTTGCTGTTTCTTGACTAATTGTGCCTAAATTATTGTGTAAAAATCCATGAGAGCCAATATGAATGAAATTTGAGTTGCTACATTCCGTAATTTCTTCATCGGTCATCAATTTCCAATAATCATCATAAGCTGGATCTTTCTTGAAGTCGTATAAATCAATAAATGATTCGGTCATTAATTGTTTGTAATCGCTTCCTGCCTTCTCATCTTTGATTATAGTATATAAGTTTTTACCAGTATCTAAGCTATGGTAAACGCCATTTTTTTGTTCGAATTTTTCTCCATCAATTGAGATTGTTTGATTTGTTAATTTAGATGCAATATTTAAAAAGTCAGCCCATAAAATATCTGCGTCACTCGAATTTAAACCGGTAATGAAAAAGGTGCCATTTACTTTGGCTGATTCTAAAATAGGTTTGGCATATAGGAAGTTATTACGATAACCATCGTCGAAAGTAAGCGCAATATTGGGCTTTCCTGAAATGAATCGTTTATCAAAAAAATCTGCTAAAGAAATGATGTGACAGTATTTTTTAAGAAACTTCAAATGTTTGTAAAAGTGAGCTTGTGAAGTGTGTCTGCTATTGAAATACGTTCTTCCAACTTTATCAACTCCATGATACATTAAAATTGTATGTTCTGTTTCTTTTAGCCAATTAGAGGCAAAAATCCCATAATTAAAAACGAAGTCATTGCTAAGACGACTTAACTTATTCTGTATTCTAGCAAACATATACCTATATCACATTGGTTTTGAAATAATGTCTAGATTGGAGCATTTATTTCACAAATATAAATTATTATCTTAATTATCAGGCTTTTAATAATTGAATGAAAATTGTTGAAAATTTTAATTCAAAACACATCTATATCTCCTCCTGTAAATTCCAAAGAAAGGCATTGATTAACGTCTGTTAAATTCTTATAAACTATAGGAACACCAATAGTAGGACTTATTATTCCTGATAATTTTAGATCCCAATACGATCCTTGAGAAACTTCAAAAATAAAATCAGTTAAACCGAGTTTGTTCGTTTGTTTCTTCAAAATGGCAAGAACTTGTTCAGTCGATACTCTTTCGTTTATACTGATATCGCCAATCCAAAGTATGCTATCAATTTTAGCCCAAATTTGCAAATCCTCAATTTCAATAAAGAATGAATTATTGTATTGCTTGTATTGATAAAAATCGGTGTTTCGAAATCCAGAGTTAACCGATTTTCTTGGAATAGATCCGATAAATTTACTAGATTCAATTCTCGACTTGCTTAGAATCTGTTTGGAAAAATGTGAGTATAATTTCCCTAGATTTAATCTGTGTAATGCATTGTATATAGGGAATCCATTTGATTTTAATTTATAAATATGGAAATTACCTGTATGATGCCATCCTAAACTTCGAACGAAACCGGGAAACGAATTTTCGTTTGGAAAAGCAAAAAGAATATTTATTCCCTCGGCAAAAGCAAGTGCTTCTGTAGCCCTCCCTAAAAGAGTGAACAAACCTTTTTTCTGATGTTTGGAATGAGTTATAATATCGGCACTTTGACCAGCTAGAACTTGCTTTCCATCAATATTAACAAAGCAGGGGTATACGCAAAAAAAAGCAGCTGGGTAGCCTTCTTGAGTCAAAGCAAAATGAGCAATGTATCTTTTTCCAGCATACATTGTATTAAACTTCTTTTTAAGAAATTCCTTTGAAAACTTAATCCCTCGAGACTCTTCGAACAATAGAGAAAGCAATGAGATATTTTCCTCATTCGCTCTATGAATAGAATAGTTTGGAATTCCTTGTTCCATCATTTATTTTTTTTAATAAATGAAGAAACTAAAGGAAGGTGACTTAAAGACATGTAGAGCCTTTCCTTATTTCGGTAACTAGGCAGGTGTTTAAAAGATAGAAGAAGCATTTTATTCATATTGCCAAAATCCTTAATAAATTCAAAGTGTCTTGCCATATTGAAACTGCACTCTGCAAGCAATTGTTTTTTAATCCTCTTTGGTATCTCATGAGAAATAGTTGCATATTTCTCATGATAAAATAAGCGCTGAAGTCCTTTGTATCTTGATAAATAAGAATTCTTACTTAAATCAACCGAATTGCCTTTATGAATCCGATATAAGAGACTGCTTTCGCACAATTGAAATGCCGGATATTTAGTTGCAATACACACCCACAAAACAAGATCTTCCACAATTACAATTTCTGGGTCGAATTGAAATTCCTTGAAAATGTCTTTATGAATACACACGCGAGAAGGTGTAATTGGTTGCAATAATAAGTATTCAAATTCTTTCCCTTTCTCCATTATAGGAATTTCAGGAACCTCTATTCCATATGCGTGGAGGTAACTTAAATTACTGAAGAACAAAGCTACCGGCTCCTGTTTTTCGGTTATAAAAGCAAAGAGTTTTTCTAAATGGCCAGCAGCATATTTATCGTCGCTATCCAGAAACATCAAGTAATTTCCAGATGCATTATCGGCACCATTATTCCGAGCAACACTTCGTTCAGCATTCTGTTGATACACATATCGAATCCTTTCATCCGCAATCGATAAGCTTTCGATTAGTTCTCGAGTATTGTCCTTCGAGCCATCATCCACCACAATCACTTCCCAATTTTCAAACGACTGTTCTTGAATACTGCGAATGGTTTCGGGTAGAATGTAAGCCCTGTTGTATGCAGGAATTATTATGCTGAAAAATGGGTTTGAGAGCGTCATTCCGAGTTAGGCGAGTAATGATTTAATGCGGAATTTCATTTTCTCGAAGGAATTTAAATGATAGTATGCCTGTAAAGAAGATGATTGAAATCGATTCCAACCTTGTTTGCCAATCGCGGTGTTGTTATAACAAAGATGAAAAAACTTAGCAGCCAAATAATTATTGTAATCAGTTGGTAGTATAAAACGAGACTGCTCATTGGCGCGTTTTATTTTCTCCAATAATTGTGTGAGCTTATCCATTTCTGCCATGTTAAATGCCCATTCGCCATCGGCAAACTTGCTATATAAATTCACATCATCTACTAGCAATTCCAATCCCATTTGATGAAATTGTTTCAACTTCACTTTTGCGCAAGTGTCTTGCATGGTTTGCGCATATTTATTGGTGATGTTGTGGATATGATCGCGTTTAAGGACTAGTAATTCAGGGATATTGGAGAGTTTGCAATATGCACTCATTCTTACCCAAAATTCATAATCTTCGCCATGAACAAATGCTGGGTCAAATTTTAAATTATTTTCTTTAATAACGGAGTTTCGGAGTAATGCTGTAGGATGTGAAATATGTGTTTGATACAAATGTCGGATGCGAATTTGGGTATCATCGCTGCTATAACAAACCAATTTGGATTCAATTTTATCACCAAAATCCTGAAACCAAGAACCGATTAAACCACATTCCGGATGTTGATCCATGAATTCAACCTGTTTCTCAATGCGCGTCGGCAAGCTAATGTCATCTTGGTCCATCCGAACAATGTATTCTCCAACGCAAAATTCCAAACCAATATTCAATGATGCAATTAATCCTTTATTTCCATCATTGTTGATGATTCGTATGCGACTGTCATTAAACTGTTGAAGCAGTTCCATGCTTTTATCGGTAGAACCATCATTCACAATGACAAATTCAAAATCAGTGAACGTTTGATCTAGAATACTCTGAACGGCTTCAATTAAATCGATTCCGGCATTGTAAACCGGCATAAAAACAGAAACTTTGGGTGTTGAGGTCCTCATCACGAATTGAATTGATGCGCATTTAAACGCATTTCGTTCCAAAATAAAGTAATTCCGTCTTTTAATTTAATAGAAGGTTGCCACTGGGTTGCCGATGTTATCTTATCGATAGAAAGAATATTAACTGGAATGTCAACGGGGCGGGATGGCTTGAATTCAATTCCTGTATCATTTCCCGTAACCTCATGAATCATCTCAATAATCTCATTCACAGAATGTCCAATTCCGGAACCAATATTAAATACTTGATTCTCTGCTTCCGATTCTATGAGCGAAGTGGTGGCCATGGATAAATCCTTTACATTAATATAATCTCGAATGACTTTTCCGTCTCCCCAAATTTCGATGGGCTTATTTTGCAGAATTCGTCCAAGCGCTACCGTAATGAGACCTTGTTTGCCAAATAAATTTTGGCCCGTACCATAAGGG
>Ga0315907_10007429_pt1 | contig 11423 bp, 7 predicted proteins | sample LakEriMetagenome_3_FD_203525 | JGI IMG/M metagenome (GOLD analysis project Ga0315907, IMG submission 203525) | Freshwater fungal communities from buoy surface, Lake Erie, Ohio, United States - Buoy 12 MA123 | ecosystem: Environmental > Aquatic > Freshwater > Lake > Lake biofilm | place: USA...
AACTATTGTGCATGTTGCCGTTCAGAAAAAAAATTCGAACCTGATCTATTTAGGTACAAACAACGGTGTATTTCGTGGGCGTATTAACGCTGATAAAAAAATGGAATTTGTTGATTTAATTGGTAAACGTGATATAGATGTTAGAGACCTCCTTCTAAGGGAAGATCAGAATGAAATGTGGTTAGCCACGAGTAACGGTGTCTTCGTTTTGGATTTAAAGACATCCAAAATAACAAAATCCTATACCAACGCAAATGAGGTATCACATCCCAAAGTTGTAAAACTACTTGAGGATAAAAACGAATGCATTTGGGCGACAACTTATTCTGGCATCACTGTTTACAATACGAAACGTGGATCTATTCAGTTTTTAAATAAAAATCATGGTTTAAACAACAACGAATTTAACTACAAATCCGGGTGTTTACTTAAAGATGGAAGGATGATTTTTGGTGGGTTAAATGCTTATGAAATTATTAACCCCCAGATGTTATCTGATTATAAATACACGAAATCTTTCGTGATTTCAGGATTAGAGAAGGTGAAAAATGAAAATGAAAGATCATTTTCATTTTATAAAAAAGGAAACAGTATTAACTTCAATACTGGGAAAGAGATTTTAAAAATTTATCTCTCAAATTTAGACTTTCAGTATGGTAAAGGTTACTCTTTCGAGTATTCTTTCGATTCAAAAAACTGGTTAAAAACGGAAAAAAATCACTGTATACTTTTATCAAATCTGAGTTACGGAGAGTACACATTAAACGTTCGTATGATCAATCCCTTTGGTCAACTCGTATCAGAACAATCTCTTTATTTAAATGCAACGGTTCCATATTATGAAAGAAGGGAATTCCTTGTATTAATTATTGTATTGGTCATCTCTTTAAGTGCCTTGTTTGTCCTCTTTTTAATTCGTGCCAATCGAATTGAAAACCGAACAAAGTCGAAGATTGCAATGGACCTGCACGATGAATCCGGAACGATTCTCACACGTCTTTTGATGCTTAGTAAAAAGGAAAAATTTGAACAAAAAGAAAGAGAACTACTTCAAAATGGTTTGAAAGAAGCAGTGTATAGTTTCAGAACTTATCTTGATTCATTATCTCGGAAAAAGCGCTATTTCCATGATCTCTCGGATGAACTTCAAGAATTTATCAACTCAATTTCTCACGAAACAACACTAAAAATTGCATATAATATGCATTTTGACGCCGATCAAACACTTCGGGCAGAATTGTTCAGAGATATCAAATTATCCGTTTTTGAAGTTGTAACAAATGCAATAAAGCACTCGAAAGCAGCGAATTTATCCATATCCATTGTACAAAAAGAACGCCTTTTAAACATAAAGATAAGTGACGATGGGTTCTGTGATCTCTCCAATTTTTATGCTATGAAGGGGAATGGTATCGGCAACATAAAAAAGCGCATTTCCAGAAACAATGGAACATTCACCTTTTATATTGAAGAAGAGATGACAGGATTAACAGTCGAATTTAATATACCGTTATAATGAAACAAGTAATCATAATAGAAGACGATATTCATTTGGCACATTTGATGCAAGATTCAATAAATCAATCAGATAACTTGGAATGTACGCGAATATATACAAATCCAATAGGCTTTTTGAATGATCCAATACAGGCCGATATCTATTTGCTCGACATCGTGATGCCAGAAATGGATGGGTTAACCGCAATCGACAAGATTCTGAAATTATATCCGGATTCAAACATCATAATGAACACAATTAAAGATGATTCTGAAACCATTTTTAAAGCACTTCAACTAGGTGCAATAGGATATATTGATAAGCAAAGTTTCGATTCAAATTTCAAGGATGTATTTGAATGTATTGAAAACGGAGGCGCTTTTATGACACCAAAAATTGCCCGGATGGTCATCTCATACATCAATAAGCCAAAAGCAATTACTAAACAATTAACAGATCGCGAAAAGGATATAGTCAATGGAATTATTGATGGATTAAGTTATAAATTAATTGCTGACAGATATAATATTGCGCTTGATACCGTCCGAATGAATGTTAAAAGTGTTTATCGAAAACTTAAAATAAATTCAAAAGCTGAATTGTTTAAAATAATGGGGGCAAGATAAATTATCGTTCTAAGTGAAACAGTCGCTTTTTTCTTGTTCTCGTTACCCCGGAGGTCGAAAAATCTAACTTTTATACCGATTTGGAAAGGGTTTTGGAGTGGAACGCAAACATAAAGTAGTTGTAAGAAAAGTGTGAGTGTGAGTTTGAGAGCGAAGAGAAACAAAGTGGAGTGAACCGCTCTCGCTTTTCACTCTCACTCTGTTTTTGTGACCCCGGAGGGATTCTAACCCCCAACCGCTGGAGCCGAAATCCAGTGCTCTATACAATTGAGCTACGGAGCCTGCTAAATCATCTTTTTTTGATTTGACCAGTGATACAAAAGTAGTATGAATAAACAAACCGCCAAATACCTGACCAATTTAGTTGCTATTTGAGGTCTTTTCAAATAAATTTGAGCTTTCTGCGTTTCTAGTCACAAATTTCGAACAATGCGCCTATTTTTTCTCCTATTCATTTCTTTCAACGTTTTCGGACAAATTGGAACAGGTCAATGGCGCTTGCACGTGCCATCGCGCAGAGCGATCGACGTACTAGAGGGAAACGGAACCATTTATACTGCTTTTGAAAGTGGGCTCATGGAATATGATCTCGATTCCAAGGAGATCACTGTCATGAATGATGTGAACGGCTTGTCCGATATAAGTCTTACATGCCTTGCTTATGATAATAGCAGGGATGAGCTCTATATCGGATACGATAATGGAAATCTTGATAAGGTCGAGAACAATTCCGTGATCAATATTCCGGCAATAAAACTGGCAGAAATACCGGGTTCGAAAAGAATAAATAAAATCGTTCCTTTTGAAGGATATGTCTATCTCGCAACAGGTTTTTCGATTGTAAAGATCGACCCGGTCAAAAACGAAGTGAAGGACACTTGGTATCCTACAAATGGGAATGATCCCATCCTTGATGTGGCCTTCAGAAACGACAGCATTTACGCGTTATCCTCCTCAACCCTATACAGGGGATCACTCGATAATTTTGCTCTCGCAGATCCGGCACAATGGTCAGTGGATACTCGTCTTCCGGTTCTAACCGTTGATTCCTACAGGGAGATCGAGTCATTCGACGGTGAACTCTACTACATTTACAGCATGGAAGCTTATGGTCAGGATTCCGTGTTCAGAATAGATAACAATGGGAATTTTCTTGTCACCGACCTTCCATTTACTCTCGAGATCAAAGGACTGAAAGGTCAGCCCGATAAACTGCATGTTATGCTGGCAGATGGTGTTTTTACCTATGGCCCGGATCTAACATTGATTGAGACCCTGAACACGTATTCTTTTGCTTCTGACGTTAGAGCCAATGCCGTACACACCTACAATAACGCGCTATGGATCGCTGATGAAGAGTTTGGGCTGGTTCAATATTCTGATCCAACCAATTCTGTGAAGATCTCTTTCGAGGGACCTCCAAATAAACAAGTATACTCAATGGACTGGCTAAATGGAAAACTTGCGGTAGCAAGCGGCGGTTTATCTGGTATCTCAGCGACATTCAATATTGGCGGAGTCTATCTTTTCGAAGATGAAAAATGGGTGCTCCACGACAAATCCAACATGACTATGTGGAATGGTCAAAATATTTGGGATTTTCTTTCTGTTTCTATTAATCCCACCAACGATGACCAGATCGCTGTTGGTAATTATTCAGAAATTCCCTTGTCCATCCTTACTGCCAGAGCACAGGTTACGGATACATTTACAGCTCTAAATTCTCCCCTTAGCAATGCTCTGGGTGGTTCATGGAGCTTGGTGAGTTCCGTTAAATACGATGAAATGGGAAACCTCTGGTTACTCAACGGGTATGCTGACCAACCACTTGTCGTCTACACAAAAGATCATTCATGGTACACCTTTGACTGCGGAACATCCGCAAAGAACCGTTTTTCAAAAAAAATGGTGATCGACTACAACAACAATAAATGGTTTAGTCTAGATGGGGTTGGATTATTTGGATACAATGACAACGGCACAATAGATAATCCTGCGGATGATCAGTATGTCAACCTGAACACAGGATCCACAACCGGTGCGTTGCCCTCAACAACAGTGAATGCAGTAGCTGTTGATTTTGATAACGAGATCTGGATCGGGACGGATAATGGGTTTGCGGTTCTCTATAACTCGGAAAGTGCTTTCGGTGCCGCCGCAGGAGATTATAATGCACAACGGATCAAGGTGGATTTTGAAGGAAATGTGGAGTATGTTCTGGGAAATACGAATATCACCGATATAGAAGTGGATGGTGGAAACCGAAAGTGGTTCGGAACTGCCAATTCCGGAATCATCCTTTTATCAGCGGACGGTCAGGAGGTGATTGAACAGTACTCAACAGATAATTCACCATTGATCTCCAACACCATTATCGACCTGAAACTGGATCAGTCTACAGGAGAATTATTCATCGTGACTGATAAGGGGTTGGTTTCCTACCGAACAGATGCAACCTACGAAGATCCTGACTATACTGCCGTAAACGTCTTCCCGAATCCTGCCCGACCCGAATTCGAGGGGCCGATAACGATTCAAGGTGTCCGTTATAACTCTGATGTAAAGATCACGGATGTTGCGGGTAACCTGGTATACAAGACTGCTTCAAATGGAGGAACAGCTACCTGGAACGGAAAGAACATAAACGGGGAGAAGGTTTCGACCGGCGTATACCTTATATGGACCGCTGCAAACGAAGGTAAAGGACGTTACGTTGGAAAAGTATTGGTCGTACATTAAATTATTCGGGTGAAACAGAACGACACAGCTATCTTTCTGCATCGTATTCCATACTCTGAAAGTAGTTTGATCACCACGTTCTATACACTTCATTCTGGAACCCAAAAATTCTTATTTCAAGGAGGTAAAAAGAAAAGTGCTGCGCTCTTTCCTGCCTCGATCTGTGAAATTACCTTTTATCGTCGGCCGGACAGTGAGCTTGGTAAATTGACAGAAGCCCAACCGCTCAACTCACTCCGGAACATTCAAGTGGATCCTGTCCGTTCCACCATTACCTTTTTCATTGCGGCAATTTTAAAGAATTGCCTGAAAACCGATCAGTCGGATCCACAATTGTTTCATTTTCTGGAAGAGAAGATTAGTGTCTTGAACACATGCGATCTAAACTTGCTTCCATTATACCCCATCGAGTTCCTTGTAAGTTTCGCAATGCAGATGGGAATAGAACCGCAGGTTCCTTCAAAGATCAGCCGCTATTTCCATCTCGAGGAGGGTGAGTTTTCAGATGTCGACCAGAAAGGTGAATTGGTTGCTGAAGGACCCGGGGTGGAATTGATCCAAATGTTGTTGACCAATGAGCTAAAACATCTGCCGGAAAGATCTGCGCGAAGTGAAGCTTTCGAAACAATGCTTTCCTACTATAAATTACACATACCGGGATTCAATGTCGATCAATCTCTTGAGATCCTGCGAGAAATCCTTTACAAATAAAAGCCACCCACACGGATGGCTTTCAATTGCAAGTAGAGATCCTTAAATATGAAACGTATACCTCGATCACTTGCGAGGTTCCTTTATAAAGATAGCAGAAAAATCGAGATGCTCCATCGAATTTGTCTTGAATTCTCTCAAACGAGCATTGATCATGATCATAAAATCATCAGTGAGAATTGGCATTACAGGAGATTCATCAATAATGATCTGATCACAGGCGGCAAACAGCTCGTTACGCTTCTGCACATCGAGTTCTTTTACGGCTTTGGAAAACATGTTGTCATAGTTCTTACTGCGATACTTGAATGAATTCACCTCTGCTGAATTTTCACGGATATTTCCGCTGTAGAACAAACTAAGAAAGTTTTCGGCATCGGGATAATCTGCAATCCAACCAGACCGCCAGATTTTAGCTTTACCTGAAGCTATCGCTTTTTCTCGCTCTTCGATCGTACACAACTTGATCTTCAGCTCAACGCCCAAATTCTTCTTGATCTGATCTACAATACCAACACACATCTGATGAGGAGCTGATCCTTCCTTGGCATTTACATAGAAATCGATTGCTGGAAATCCTTTTCCATCTTTGTATCCTGCCTCTGCCATCAGCGCTTTCGCTTGCTCTACATTGTAGCTATGCCCTTTGACATTCTGGGTTGGATACCCCTCCATAGATGGAACAAAACCATGTTCAGCAGGCCATCCTTCTCCAAGAAGGTACGTGTTTACTATCGCGTTTCGATCCACTGCAAGGTTGAAGGCTTTGCGCACTGCAGGATCCGCGAACTCCGCACTTTCACAAGCGAATGCAACGTATCCCATGCTAATCGAAGATTTCGACTCAACTCTATGCTTCACATTCTTTCCGGCCTGAGCATCCTGCAGAGATCCCAGAATGTTCTCGATCTCTTCAACAGGGATTTCAAGCACCAGATCGATCTCCTTATTACGAAAAGCTAATAGTTCGCTCTTTTTGTCCTTTGCATAGGTCATGATCACCTTGTCCAAGAAAGGCAAGCGATTCCCTAACTCGTCCTCTCGCCAATAATTCGGATTTCGTTTGAGCGTGATTTCATTGTCATCCATTTTTTCAAGCATAAAAGGTCCCGTACCGACCGGGTGCTTCGCTATTTCATTTCCATATTTTTCGAAGGCCTCTCTTGGGAAAATGGATAGATTGGTGTGCGTCAGGATCTTATCGAATCCCACAAACGATTCAACCAGCGTAACCTGAACGGTATTCGCATCGATTACGTTGATCCCGGATATTCCTCCTTTCGGTAGGGAATTCTTGGACTTCCTGAAAAATTCATTAGCTCCCACGATCCTGTCCACAAGCAAATAGCTCATTTTATTCGTTTTCAGTCCGGAGCAAGCCATTTCAAGAGAATATTTAACATCTGCTGCTGTAAGCTCACGACCGTTTCCACCAAAACAGTCATCAGCATGGAACATGACACCTTTTCTGATCTTGAACGTAAAAGTCTTGGCATCATCTGAGACAGTGTACGATTCTGCAATACACGGAACCACCTTTAGATTTTCCGGATCAAGTTTCAAAAGTGGTTCATAGATCTGTGCATTCAAACGCTGAGCATAGATGTCAGTAGTTGCTATCGGAAACAGATTGTTTACTTTTTCAGAGGACATGAACCTGAACACACCACCGTACATTTTACCTCCTATGGCTGTCAAACGCTTCGACTCTTCTGAACCACAAGATGAAAACATCATCAATGCCGCTAAGGCTAGGAGGTAAATATGGTTTCGCATGACAACTAGTTTTTGAGGATGAGCAAATATAGAAATATAGTTTTAAGAGCTTGTCAATATCCGACTTTACTTCTTACCCGCGAGATGACACTTTGTGCGACTTTGCGCGCCCTATCGGCACCTGTCTTCAGCGCGGCATCGATCTCTTCCTTGTGCTCCATCAAATAATCGTAGCGCTCCCGCTCTGCGGCATACTTCGTCAGTATCAATTCGAACAGCGCCTGTTTGGCATGACCGTAACCGTATCCGCCGGCCCGGTAACTCTTGCGCATTTCATCCTGTTCGCCTGAAGACGCGAGTAGTTTATAAATCGCAAAGATATGGCAGGTGTCCGGGTCTTTAGGGTCTTCTAGCTCCCTGCTATCCGTTAAAATAGACATCACTTGCTTTCTCAACTGTTTTTCAGGAAGGAATACATTGATGAAGTTATCTCGGGATTTACTCATTTTCTGCCCGTCAGTACCCAAAACATACATGGTATTCTCTTCAATCTTCGATTCAGGAAGCACGAAAGTTTCGCCCATTTGATGATTGAAGCGGGAAGCAACGTCACGTGTGATCTCAATATGTTGTAACTGATCTTTTCCAACAGGAACGAATTCGGCATCGTAAAGAAGGATATCGGCAGCCATCAGCATTGGATAGGTAAATAAACCCGCATTCACATCCTCTAAGCGATCTGCTTTATCTTTAAAAGAGTGGGCTAGCGTCAGTCGCTGGTAAGGAAAAAAACAAGACAGGTACCACGAAAGCTCAGCGGTCTCAGGTACATCTGACTGTCGGTAAAATACAACCCGCTCCGTGTCCAGACCGAAAGCAAGCCACGTTGCTGCCGTGCTGTAAGTGTTTTCGCGCAAAATAGCGCCATCCTTGATCTGCGTAAGTGAGTGCATGTCTGCGATGAACAAGAATGAATCGTTTGATGGATCATTCGCCATTTCGATAGCCGGAATGATCGCTCCCAAAAGGTTCCCAAGATGAGGAGTACCGGTACTCTGCACTCCCGTCAGAATTCGCGCCATGTGATTATAGTTTCAGCGAATTTAGTTATTTTCGACCTAAATCAGGCCTCTCCTCCTATACAGCAAGACCTAAACGGCTATTTTTAAACAGTGAAGCTAATATACGGCATACTCTCTTTTTTTTGGAAACTCTATGTGGGGGTTGTTTTCTGCGTTTTTGCGATTTTACTTTACCCCTTTTTCTTTGTGCTTCTCAGTTTCAAAAAGGGGAAGAGACCGAGTTTTAAATTATTTGTTCTCTGGAGCTGGATGATGCGGATTTTCTGCTTGTATCCTGTAAAAAAAGTACTCCACGCTACCTTGCCATCAGGACCGTATGTTATCGTATCGAACCATTCCTCATACCTCGACATATTTTTCATGCACTCTGTCTTACCTCATCATCCCTTCCTTTTTCTGGGAAAAGGCGAGATTCTTGGGTATCCGATCATCCGTACATATTTTAAGGGACTGAATATCCCGGTCCACAGAAAGGACAGGGTAAAAGCAGCAAGATCATTCGTTATGGCTAAAAAAGCGGTTGAAGAGGGCTGGTCGATCGTCATTTTTCCGGAAGGTACCATTCCAGATGACAACAATCCGAAAATGATCCCTTTCAAAGCTGGTGCCTTCAAACTTGCGAAATCCCTGAATGTTCCTATCGTTCCCATCACATTTACGAACAACTACAAATTATTCTCGGACCCTGAACAGTTATTTGGTCCTGCTCGCCCGGGAGTTTCTCGTTTGTATATCCATCCCTATATCAGCAAAGAAGAAATTGCGGACCTGACGGAGTTGGAACTAAGTGAACTTTGCTTCAACCGGATCAATGGCGCTTTGGTAAAGGAGCATCCGTGGATAGGGGGATTGAACATGGAGCATGGAGCCTAGAACATGGTATTCGTTACCACTACGAATCTGAAGATCCTTGAACTGGTTGAGACGAGATATAATTTGGAGAAAAAATCATTAATTTTACCGCATGAAAATTACGGAAGAGATCGTAGACCATATTGCTCACCTTGCCCGCCTGGAGTTTGAAGGAGACAAGAAGGAAGCTATCCGTCAAGACCTGGAGAACATCATTTCATTCATGGATAAATTGAGCGAAGTGGATACTGATGGAATTGAACCCCTGATCTTCATGACGGAAGAATACAATAAACTCCGTGAAGACAACGCTGTGGTTTCAATCTCCCAGGATGACGCGCTGAAGAATGCTCCGAAGAAAGATTCCGATTATTTCAGGATCCCTAAGGTGCTGGATAAATAGATTTGAGACCGCTTCGCTGTGAGAGCGGAGAAGCGATACTTGGGCAGTGGGTGAAACAAACCCTATGCGCCCTGTCGGGAGTTGCAATCTATTGTAACTATGTGGCCATCCCGCCGAGCGGGACAAGTTATGGTGAAACACCTTACTTTCTCTTCAGCATTTCCTGTACCGCGCGCTCCAACTGCTGGTCAACACCTTTCGTGAACTTTTCGTATTCGTTCTTCACCTGTATGTCCGGTTGCAACTCGTGATTCTCCACTAAGTAGTCTTCCGAAACACTGCGCATTCCGATTTGCGGAATACCGAACGTTGTTGCACCATCGACCATTGTTTCCCACCAGACAGCTGTTCCTGTGCCGGGAACCGGCATTCCGATCAACGGGCCGATACCAAGTGCCTTATAGGTATATGGAAACAGGTGAGCATCAGAATAATTACCTTCACTCATCAATACACAGGAAGGTTTCTGCCATTTCCAGATCGGTTCGCCTCCCATATTCTTTTGCCCCCGTGGCTCAAACGACATATACATCTTACCGCTCAAGAAGGTCGCCAGGTCATCGTGCAACCAACCGCCTCCGTTGAAGCGTGTATCCACGATCAGTGCTTCCTTCTGGTTGTATTTACCAAGGGCTTTATCGAACAATTTGCGGAAACTTTCAGAATCCATTCCTTCGATGTGAACGTAACCAAGTCTGCCACCGGATAAACTGTCTACTATGCGCTCATTGCGTTTGATCCAACGCTCGTAAGCCAGGTAATTTTCTTCCCAGTAGGAGATCGGAATCACGACCTCATCCCAGCGCTCTTTCGTCTTCGGATCAAAACACGATAACAATACTTTCTTTCCTGCCTTTCGATTAAACAAGCTGTAATAGTTCTGATCCTTCAAGATCGCTGTACCATCCACCTTTTCGATGACAATTCCCTTGATGATCTTCTTGGAATGCAGGAGCAAGGGGCTTTTGTCCATAACCTCTCCGATTTGCAGGCCGTCTCCTTTGTAGCTATCCTCGTAGTAACATCCCAAAACAGCCGTCTGATCGCCGTTGGGTTCGTACTTGCGATAGCGCGCACCGGTGTGAGAAGCATTCAATTCGCCCAACAGCTCTGAAAGCATTTCGGCGAAGTCCATTCCATTCGTGATCGTCGCTAATTTTGGTTGGTACTCTTTTTTGTACAAATCCCAGTCCACCCCATGCAAATCTTCCACATAGAACTTCTCACGCACCTGTCTCCACGCATGTTCAAACATATAGGCTCTTTCGCCTGCGCCATTAAGAACCATTTCACCTCCTGCGCTCACCGGTTTTGGTGCTGCTGTCGCAATGTCCAGCTTCGTGATCATCCCATTACTGTTGTAGAAGATCGATTTTTCCTCCGCATCAAAGAACATAGAAGACGGATTCATCCCTGCCTTCATCAGCAATTTCGTTTCGCGGGTTTTCAACTTGGTGGTCCAAATATCGAATCCTTTTTCGAAATTCGACTGATAATACATTTCTGTACCCTCCTTGTTGATCAGGACATCTCCCAGCATGGATGAATGGGTCGTCAAACGAACACGGCGATCGTAAAGTCCCTCCGCTTCGATAATGATTTCTTTCACAGAAGGCTGCTCTGACTTGGCTTTAGTAACGTCCTTCTTCTTGTCATCCGCTTTGGCTTCATCCTTTTTCTTCTGAGCCTCGTCTTCCGCTTCTTTCCACGATTTGTAGTCCTCCTCATTCAAGGTAAAGCGATAAAAGGCGTCGCGATTTAGGAATACTGCTTCCACATCCGTTTGAGAACCCCAG
>Ga0315907_10007430_pt1 | contig 11421 bp, 3 predicted proteins | sample LakEriMetagenome_3_FD_203525 | JGI IMG/M metagenome (GOLD analysis project Ga0315907, IMG submission 203525) | Freshwater fungal communities from buoy surface, Lake Erie, Ohio, United States - Buoy 12 MA123 | ecosystem: Environmental > Aquatic > Freshwater > Lake > Lake biofilm | place: USA...
TTGCCTTTACCACCTTTTCGGTAAATGCCAATGCGCAGTCCAATTCTGCTGCACAAGAGACTGCAACGGATAATCCAGGCTCCAATATTGATTTGGCACCTCCTGCCATAGAGCCGGCGCACGTGATTGGCGACGATGGTCAGAAAATTTACTTCTTGGCAACCCCGGCCGTTACCCCTGAGAATCCTGCAGTCAAGCAGGCTGAAGTCAACCAACGTCAAAACGGAAACGGGCAGCCCGCTCGAAAACCCGATTGATATATCAATTCTAACAAAATCAACCAGCAACATCAATATTCTCAATTCATGAAAACTCTTATCCGTACAATCACTTTCGCCACCATGGCCATCATGATTGTCCTGCCGGCGACAATGTCAGCCCAAACGGTTATATTCCAATCAGGTTTTCAAGCGGGTGATCCTACCTTCACCTATGCTGCAGGGACGATAAACACGCCGATTTTGTCAGCTGTTGGTGGTAGCACTGCTCCTGCTTGTGGTACATTTTCTGCTAATGGTAAATATGATGGTGCTTTCATTTCGAGCAATACAATAACCTTCCAAACCGGAAAATTTTACCAGATTACATATAGCTACAAAATTGCGAACTGCTTGGGCTCGGTTAGGCTGTATCGAAGTAATACAGGTGCCTCCTATGCAAATGCAACAGCAGGTACACTTTTGGCAACCACTACAACCAACCAGGTTGCCTTCACTACAACCAATATTATTTTCACCGTTCCTGCGAACGTCACCCAATATATAGGGTTCGTATCTACTATGACCAGCAATGGTTGCAACTCGGCAAATTTCTGGATTGACGATATTACTATAACGCAATACGATTATCCACCTTGTGGATATTATTGTACTACTGGAAATGCAACCGCCGTTACCAGTTATATCTCTAACGTGAGTTTCAATAGTATCAATCGCTCCAGTGCATGGGACGGATATTCTTGCACAGGTCAAGCTACATCGGTGAGGCGTTCGCTTACTTACCCATTGAGTGTTTCCGCATATAATGCTACCGTATCGCAAAAGGTGGTTGCTGCATGGGTTGACTGGAACATGGATGGTGTCTATGCCGATCCAGCCGAGCGTGTTTTGGGAACCACAGACCTTACCTCCGCAGTTGCACCTGTAACCAGCACGCAAAATGCCAATATTACCATTCCTGCGACTGCTGTTTTGGGCACCACCAAAATGCGTGTCGCCATAGTCATTGGCACCACCGCGCAAACCGTTCCCTGCAACACGGTTCAACTTTCCGATTACGAAGACTACGATATTACCATTTTGCCCGCACCGGTCAATATGGTTTATTCCTCTACTAATGTCACGCAAATCACAAACAACGTGAACGCCGGATCCACCCGACAAGAGGTATTGCGTGTAAACGTTGTAACCACGGGACAGCTTTCTGCCCCTAATGCCACGCAAATGGTGTTCACTTCTCTAGGTACCACCAACGTGGCCGACATTACCAATGCGCGTGTTTACTACACTGGAAGCTCCACTACATTTGCTACAACTACCCAGTTGGGAGCAACCGTTGCTATACCTCCCACCGACCCAACCAACATGACCTTTAACTTCAGTCGTGCCTTGGCCGAAGGAGACAATAATTTTTGGATCGCTTATGATGTAGTTGCAACCGCTCCAGGTGGCAATGTTATAGATGCCAAGTTGGTGAGCACTACTGTTGCAGGAACAACCTATACATTGAATGCCACTCCGGCTGGCAACCGTCCTATCGTGGCCTCAACTCCGATGGTGTTCGTTTCAACTACAGTGGTGCAAAACTCCAATCCATTGCCTGTTGGATCAGCATTAAACGACGTGGTACAAATCCAAGTGGTTACCACTGGAGCCATCAATCCGCTTCCTGTTACGTCCATGACCTTCCGCACCAATGGAACCACTAATACTGGTGACATACAAAATGCTCGTGTGTTCTTTACCGGCGATAGTCCTATATTCAGTGCAGCAGCACAGTTCGGAACCACATTGGCTGTGCCGCCTGCCATCAATACCGATTTCACCATGACTGGATCGGTGAACCTGGTTCAAGGAACCAATTACTTCTGGCTTGTTTATGATGTGAAACCAACCGCGGCATGCGATCCGGCACAAATTGACGGTTTATGCAATAGCATAATCATTGGAGGGGTAAATCGCGTTCCCGCGCCCTCATCACCATTGGGTGCACGGGTCATTAACTGCGGAACGGCTTATTATTCTCAATGTTCCTGTGATATGATGAACCCTGCCAATTGGAACACCGCAAGAAACGGATCAGGTACTGCACTTGGAAGCGTGGCTGCCTTGGCAACAGCCACCAATAGCTTTTACGTACAGAACGGTAACAGCATGACCACTTCCCTTTCTGATACAATTTCTAACCTTTATTTGGAGCCTGGAAGCTATGTCACCGCAAGCCAATTGATAACACTCAATCGTTTATACATCCAGTCGTTTGCTACATATGAACAAACCTACTCGCAAACCAATGCCACGATTGGTGGAACCTTTGTGGGTAGCTTTTACATCAAAAAGGATGGTACCTGGAAACACAACAATGTGGGATATCTTCCTGGAAATTCCGGCACCCAATATTTCGAGCCTTTCTCCATCCAGTGGTTTCAAGGTGTTGGCGGAGGAACTTTCCCTGGAAATACTGCATGGGGTAGTGTGATTTTGGATGTACCCAATGCTCCCAACCTTATTATAAACGCAAATTCCCTGAGCACGATTCGTGGAAATCTGGACATTCGCAGATGGGGTGCATCCACCAATTATTTTTATATTAACGTCGATAATCCGATTGATGTGGATGGAAGTCTTATAATAAGCGGTGGCGTTGTCAAAGGTGTGTCGGGATTCTCCTGCGGCCCTTCTGGTTGCACCTGTAATCAAGCAGCTAGTGGTGTTGTCGTAAATGTTGATGGAGATTTTATCATGTCAGGAGGTGAATGGAATGACTTTTCCTGTGGTGCCAATGCTTCTACAGGTATGGCCATGGCAGTTGGAGGAAACGTACATATCACTGGCGGCATTATCAAAATGAATACAAAACTTACATCCAAATTGGATCTAGTCCCCACAATTGCTTCCACCACATGGAAGCAAACTGGTGGAACCGTTACACTTGGAGCCACTAATGTCAAAGCAGGTAAAACGCTCACTTTAATAGGTAATAAAATCGGAGATGTAGGTGCGGGCACCGCCCTCACCGTCGAAACAGGAGGTAAGCTTATGGCAAGTAACTTCCCTGTTACGGGCACAGGTAACTTCACGCTTCAAACAGGTGCTCATCTGGGTATTGGTAGCGCAGCGGGCATTACCGCCAGTGGTGCATCTGGTAACGTACAGGTTTCTGGAACACGTTCTTTCAATTCTGGAGCTACCTACGAATATTATGAAGGACTTTCTCCTCAGGCTACCGGCAATTTTACCACTACCACAACCAGTGGTACGTATCCAGCCTCGGTTGCAAATCTTATCATCAATAAAACCAGCGCCACCCAGTTGGTGAATCTTACTTCCACTACGGATGTGACCACCAACTTGCAACTGACCAACGGTGTGCTGAACACTTCACTAACTGCTGCAACTGCACCTTGGATACGCATTCCTTCAACGGCAAGCGTAACACCTGCCGGTGGATCTGCTAGCAGTTACGTAGATGGCTTCATCCGTCGCCAAGGACAAACCGATTTCACCTTCCCTACAGGCAATGCCGGTCGATTTGCCAGAATTGGTGTGTTGGCTCCTAGTGTAAGCACCGAGTTTGAGGCTCGATACATCGCAACAACCTTTTCAAATACCACCGCAATGGCTGCCGCTCCTATCACCATTCTGGATCACGTAAGCAAAAAGGAACATTGGATTCTGAATAAGACAGCCGTAGATGCCGCAACCACTAAAGTGAGATTGCATTGGGAAGATGCCGCTTTCAGCGGTATTCTAAAATTCGATTCATTAACAGTTGGTCGTTGGAGTGCTGCATGGGAAAACTCGAATTGCTATGGTGCTTGTCCAGCCAACTGGACCACCAGTACAGCGCAACGTACTTATACGGGTGGAGCTTCAGGCTCTTCAGCAGGTACCATCCAATCAAACACGGTTTCCACATTTGGAACATTCACTTTCGGCTCGGTCGGTATACAGCCGCTGAATCCACTACCGGTTAACTTGCTGGCTTTTGCTGCCGAATGTTCTGATAAAGGTGATGTACAGGTTGCATGGACTACAGCCTCTGAAGTCAATAACGATTTCTTCACGTTAGAACGCAGTAAGAATGGTAGTGTTTTTGAATTCGTTGACCGTATCGAGGGTGGAGGTACAACGCCGAATATCTCAGATTACGACTACGTTGACAGTTATGCTTATGATGGAATCAACTATTACCGGTTGTCCCAAACCGATTATGATGGTACCGTTGATATATTAAAACTTATTTCTGTACGATGTGGTTCATCATCTGCCGGCTTAATAAATGCTTATAATAACAACCAAGGCAATTTGGTAGTAGAAGTGACTGGATCAGAAAACACGCGATATATGGTTCGCGTTTTCGATTCTCTTGGCAAGTTGGTCGTGGAGCATAAGTTCATATCACCCACACGTACTGCAAAGGAGTCTTTGGATATTTCAAAATTGGAGCCCGGAGTATATTACGTTCAGGTACATGACCAATTAAACGGAAGTACTAACAAGATTTCTGTGTATTGATTTAGGTCAATACCCTAAGAGCGTATTACTCAATTCTCATAAGCTGCCAGCTCAAAAGGCTGGCAGTTTTTTGTCGCAATTAGGCTACGTTTTTGTGAATTGCAATTGGCGAAATTCACTAGTTGTAGTGATTCGCCGCACTATACCGTTATCGTATTTTTAGCCAAAATTTAAAGTCTTGATCAACATGAGATGTTTCCTGCTCACCTGCTGCTTTACTTTGCTGGCAGTAAGTTGTTTGGCCCAAAGCAACGTCGGCATCAACACATCCACGCCCGATCCAAATGCTGTTCTCGATATCACAAGTAGCGACAAGGGGGTATTGATACCTAGGGTCGGACTTACCAGTGTTCTTAGCAATGCACCTTTGACGGGCGTGCCTCAGAACGGCACCTTGGTATTCAATCACATCACGAATTCATCTGTAACCCCCGGTTTCTACTATTGGCTTTCGAACCAGTGGTTACGGATGGACGACGCAGGGAGCGCCGGCAAAGATTGGAGTGTATTTGGGAATTCAGGCACCAATTTCTTAAATTTCATTGGCACCTTGGATAATAAACCTCTTCGTTTCCGGGTGAATAATACCATTGCTGGTTTATTGGACCCCTTGGGTAGAAACACCTTTTTCGGTCTCAATTCGGGCTTTGCGGCAAGCACGGGCAAGGCCAACACAGCCATTGGTTCACATGCGCTTTTCACCAATTCAACTGTTAGCAACCTGGTTGCCGTGGGGGATTCTGCACTCTACAGCAACACCTTGGGTTTTGAAAACACTGCAGTGGGCTCCAAATCACTTTTCGCAAATACAACGGGTATCCACAACACAGCATTCGGTTCCAGGGCCTTGTTTTCTAACATCGAAGCATATAACAATACCGCAATTGGAAATATGGCCATGTTTAATAATGTGCAAGGGTCATCCAATGTGGCGGTTGGTCATAAAGCATTATTTAATAACATCGGATCAATCACCTCTGGTATTTTTACAAACGGTTTTTATAACGTCGCCGTTGGTAATCAAACTTTGTTTTCCAACCAATATGGTTCAAATAATGTGGCTTTAGGAAATCAGTCAATGTACTTCAGTGATTCTCCTGATGAGAATACAGCAATTGGTGGACTAAGTCTACATTATGGACCAAGCTCAGGTGTAACTGCAGTTGGATATAAGGCCATGTATTATGCTGATGCTAACAATCTTGGTTATTCGTTTAATACTGCTTTAGGCCACATGGCTATGGCTGGGGTGTCGACCGTTCTCACTGATTACATTGGCATTCGAAATACGGCAATTGGTGCATCTGCATTAAGGGGTAATACTAGTGGATCCTATAATGTTGCTACGGGAATAGATGCCTTAATCAGTAACACAATCGGAGATGGAAATGTTGCGCTGGGATCATCTGCTTTACGAAGTAACCAATCAGGTGGAAATAACATCGCAATTGGTCGAGATGCGCTTTATTCCAATAACACATCGAGTAATATTGCTATTGGTTCGCAGGCGCTGTTTGCTAACACTATTGGTGCTTCCAACATAGCCATCGGTACCAGTGCCTTAACAGCTAGCACAAGTTCCAACAGTATTGCAATTGGCTTCAGGGCTTTGGATGTTTCAACTGCCGGACTTAACTTGGCCATTGGTACGGATGCCATGGGCGCCAATACTTTGGGCGCGAGCAACGTCGGAGTTGGCTTTGGTGTACTTTCAGGAAATACAACCGGTAACACCAATGCCGCTTTTGGCAGGTCTGCCGGAGCGGCTAATGTGACAGGTTCCAATCTGACTCTTTTAGGGGCTTTTGCTGATGTTGGAGTCTCAAACTTGGTGAATGCAACCGCTATTGGATCCAACGCCATTGTATCCCGGAGCAATGCAATGGTTTTGGGTAACAATGTGGATGTAGGTATCGGCACACCTTCACCCACAGCAGGAGCCAAGCTGCATGTGGTCGGTAACTCGTTGTTCTCAAGTACAACAACACCGTTTGTGAGTCCTTATATCAGGGCTTCGGATGCTTTTGGAACAGCCGCAACACCCAGTTACACTTGGTATAGCGACAATAACACCGGGATGTACACACCTGCTGCAAACATGCTTGCCTTTTCCACACTCGGACTTGAACGATTGCGTATTGATGCCAGCGGAAGGGTTGGGATTGGAACTGCTGTTCCAGGTGGTCAGTTCGAGCTATCACTAAACGAAGGTCGCAAGCCCGCATCCTCCACCTGGACCATCGTGAGTGATGAACGATTGAAAACGGTTCGGGGTTCCTACAATAAAGGACTGAAGGAGTTGATGCAGCTGCAACCCATCGTATACAATTACAAAAATGTAGGTGAGCGGGTTTTTGCAGATCAGGTCTTGGAGAAAGAGGCTGTTGGTTTTTCAGCTCAAGAGGTGCAAAAAGTGTTTCCTGAGGCGGTTGGCTTGGATTCCGACGGATACCTTAACCTCGATATGCATGCCCTATTGGTCGCCTACCTGAATGCAATCAAGGAACAACAAAACCAATTGGATAGGTTGGAGTCTGAAAATGCAAGTTTGAAGGAGCGGCTATTCATCATAGAGTCTAAGTTGAAATGACAGATTATTTCCATCCTCAATCCTTATCAGTTAACACGAATTTCAATGTCATGGGCAGTTTGGTCCATCTTCAAGTCCTTCTAATTGTTGCACCAGTCAAATTAATTGATTAAATTGTCCTACTAACTATGAGGGAATTAACATTAGTCATATGCATTAGCTTGTTCGTTTTCAGCGCTCACGCTCAGAGCAACGTCGGCATCAACACAGCCACACCCGATCCGCTTGCAGTACTAGACATAACCAGTACCGACAAAGGGATTTTGATTCCGCGGGTTGGTTTGGTTAGTATAAATAGTACTTCACCATTAACCGGGGTGCCTCAAAACGGCACGCTTGTGTACAATATCAATACGAACCCGTCTGTAACTCCTGGGTTTTATTATTGGCAATCGGGCCAATGGCAACGGATGGATGCAGGAAATGCGGGTAAGGATTGGAGCATTACTGGTAATGCTGGAACTGTGGATGGCACCAATTTCCTCGGCACAACCGACAATGGACCGTTGAATTTTCGAGTCAACAATACGTTTGCAGGACGAATCGATCCGATTAGAAAAAATACCTTTTTGGGTTTTTTATCAGGGAATGCCAGCGGAATAGGAACTGGAAATGTCATGATTGGAAACCGTGCAGGGACTCTATCGACAACAGCTAGATCAAATGTAATCATTGGTGACACCTTGGCCGATGCGGTATTTTTTGCCGGATCTAAAAATGTTCTGATAGGTTCTTTGCTGGGTCGTGTACATACAACCCTCACTAACAGTATACTTATTGGCCAGAACTTGACTGATCTAAGTAATGCGGCATCTTCAAATAACATTGCTATAGGAGACAGTTTGTTGAGACAAATCAACTCCGGAACACAAAACATCGTAATGGGTTTTAAGTCTGGTAAGAATTTAATCAGTGGGTCTCGAAATATTTATTTTGGCAATAGAGTTGGTGAATTAAACACCACTGGGTCCAACAACGTGGCCATTGGGGATTCGCTCATGGATTTCAATCTCAGTTCCGCTTCCAACAATGTAGTGCTTGGTGCGCTTTCCGGAAGAACGTTTACTACTGCTCAACGAAATGTATTGTTGGGTTATAAGGTTGGAACCTCTATTACTTCAGGTGTAGGTAATATCGTATTGGGTGATTCGTCAATGGACGCTTTTCCTGTGACGGGATCCAACAATATAGTTTTGGGATCAAAATCAGGACGCTCTCTCACTTCAGGTGAAAGAAATATCTTCTTGGGTTACATGGTTGGAGCTAACTCGCAGCAGGCTTCCACTAATATAGCGATAGGGGATTCCACACTAGGTTTACTCACCACGGGATCACTTAACATTGTAATTGGTGCGAAAAATGGAAGGAGTATCACTACGGGTATCAGGAATATTGCCATCGGAGATTCATCCATGGATGCCTTTGGGGTTTCAGGATCAAACAACATTGCTCTTGGGTATCTACTTGGTAGAACATTGGGTTCTGTATCCTCCAGAAATATTTTCATAGGATATAAGAATGGATTACATGTTAATGCCTCCCGAAATATTGCAATCGGTGATTCATTAATGGATAATGCAATCTTGAACGGTGGTAACAATATTGCCATTGGTTCAAGAACTGCTCGTTCGTTGACAACTGGAACGAGGAATATTTTTATGGGGTACAAGGTTGCTGAAAATTTATTTGTTGGTTCGCGAAATGTGGCTATTGGTGATAGCCTAATGGATTTGAACACTGCTTCAGGTAACTTGAATGTGGTTTTGGGCGCAGGTTCGGCTCGCCAATTGACAAGTGGTTCCCGAAATGTCATTATTGGTAATGCTGTAGCAGTCCTCTTAAGCTCGGGCAGCAGAAACATTGCAATTGGTGATTCTACTATGGATAAATTTAGTGTGTTCGGAAATGATAACATCTCCATTGGTTCAATGTCCGGAAGATTTTTGAATTCAGGAAATGAAAATGTATTCATTGGGCGTGGTTCCGGTGATAATGTGGTTTCAGGTATTCGAAATGTTTTTATCGGATCTGATGCGAACGTTCGCTTACTACCCTCTGGGTTGTCTAGTGTTAATGGAGTTGCTAATTCAACAGCTATCGGATATGGAGCCAATGTAGGAGGGAACAATGCTACTGCCATCGGTGCATTTGCGCAAGCCAATCAAAGCAACTCAGTTGCTATTGGTGGTATTGCTGGAGTAAACGGTGCAGTTGTTTCCGACAAAGTGGGAATAGGTACCAACCTGCCCAACTCCAGATTGCATGTGAATGGTTCGGTTTCCTATGCATTTCGAGTAATCGGAAGTGGGATTACCACGACCTTAACAGAAAATGATTACATTTTGATAGCAGAAGATGACTCCACTATAGCTTCCACCTTTGTTACATTACCATCTGCTTTTACTTGTCCTGGTCGGGTGTATAAAATTATCAACCGGTTAAGGACTGCCGCTGGAGGCACTGCAAACTTGAATATTTCAACTTTTGCTGTTGTTACAGAAACATGTTCATTTGGATGTATCTATATGCTTTCATTTTTTGGTTCAATTAGTTCTGGTACCACAATTGAAGTAATGTCCGATGGTACAAAATGGGTTGAGTTGTCACATACGTTACCATATTAAATAACATAATGACATTTCCACTCGAGTTGCATAGAAAGTTTATGCGTTTTCTTCTGAAAATGGCGTTTTCGCTTTTCTCACTAATCCCAAATCTTACATTCGCGCAACTTTTCACCAACAATGCTGCCATCACCATCAATCCCGGTGCTTCCATTCAAATAAACGGCAGCATTCAAAATAACGCCAACTCTTCCATCAACAATATCGGCACCATTACCGTTGCCGAAGATTTCATCAACAACAGCGGTACCAGTCTGTTTACTCCAACTTTGGTGGGTTCGGTAGTCATGCCTTCGGCCATCGTGCAAAACATTTCAGGCAACTCAGTCACACGTTTCTTGAACTTGAACCTTTCTGGTGGCACCAAAACATTGCAATCAAGTATCGAGGTGGGAGGAACAGGCAATGGCGTATTGTCCATTAATAATGCCATACTCAATCTGAACTCCAATACCCTCACTGTATTGAATCCGGCCAGCTCCGCCATCACTACTACAACCGGTTTCATACAAAGTGAAACAAGTCCGGTCAGTGGATACGGAACTTTTATACGCAAAGTGCAAGACGCTTCCGGCGCTGGCACTTATAACTTCCCTTTTGGAACCGTCGCTGGTGTACAGATCCCTGTAACATTTTCTTTCACGTCCGGCATAACCTCACTCGGGCAAGTTAGTCTGTCTACTTATCCAACCCTTACCTCTAACACGCCCAACAATCGCCCACTTCCAACAGGTATTACATCGCTAGTTGATTTTTTCGGTGTGGAAAATGCCAGCAAAACCATTGATCGTTATTGGTTGTCTGATGTATCCGGATTCACTGGAACGCCTGTTGCCAACATGTCATTTACCTACGACGAGTCCGAGTGGCAGTCGGGTACGAATGTGATTTCCGAACCAACCATGCTTCCTCAATTGCACAACTTTTCCACTTGGTCAGCTCCTATTTCTGGAACCATAAACACCACCACCAATACCATGTCGATCTCCGGTTTGAGCAGCTTCAACGGTGTGTGGACCCTTGCAGGAAACAATTCACCTTTGCCCGTGGAATTGCTGAGCTTCACGGCTACTCCTGAAGACAATCATAAAGTCATTTGTCGATGGACAACCGCAATCGAAATCAATAACGATTATTACACCGTTGAGCGTAGCAAAGACGGCTTGTCGTTTGCGGAGGTGGGTGTAGTGGATGGAATGGGAACTACATCGGTTTTGACAAATTATGACTTCACAGATATTGCTCCATTTATCGGGCTTTCCTATTACCGCCTTCGTCAAACCGATTTCGATGGAGGAGTGCATTATTCGAATGTGGTTCCGGTTTGGCTTCACACAACCACCCCTTTCATGAATGTGTTTCCCAATCCAACAAGTGGCGAGGTGTTTGTTTGGCTTGGTAACTTGGAATCAAATAACTCGCCTTATCAGATTTATGATGTGGCAGGTAGGTTGGTTTCATCCGGACAATT
>Ga0315907_10007436_pt1 | contig 11414 bp, 6 predicted proteins | sample LakEriMetagenome_3_FD_203525 | JGI IMG/M metagenome (GOLD analysis project Ga0315907, IMG submission 203525) | Freshwater fungal communities from buoy surface, Lake Erie, Ohio, United States - Buoy 12 MA123 | ecosystem: Environmental > Aquatic > Freshwater > Lake > Lake biofilm | place: USA...
GCTTCTGCCGCCTCCTCAGTGGTGTATTCCTGGATTAGCAGGCCAAAACTATCCTCGGCCTCAGCGTATTGACCTAGGGAGCGTTGCGATTTGCCTTTCACCAAAAGTGCTTTAGCAGCTGAACCTGGAATCAATTTCTCTTGGGCAAGCAGTTGGGAAGCCGTAGTAATTGCCTGCGGGTAATCTTTTAAGGAAAAATGGGAGTTCATCAATCCCTGTGTCACCTCTGCTTCATCCAATGGTGATCTGGACTGGCCTACAATAGACGTAAAATAGCGCAAGGCTTCAGAGAATTCTTCCCTTTCCAAGGCGATATTCCCCAATTGTTGCAAGGACTTGACACGGTACGGAGACGCGGGCTGTTGCTCCATCAGCTTAAACAAATCAAAGGCTCTTTCTACATCGCCCGCTTGTTTGTAAGCATCCGCTGCAAAGTATATGGCCTCACTTTTTTGAGCCGATTCCGGGTAAGCTCTAAGGTAGCTATCCAGAGCCTTTGCCGCCTGAGGAAACTTTTGGCTGAGGTAGAGGCTCTTCGCAGATTCGTATTCTAGCGTTTGAACTGATCCTGTATTGCGATTGGTGTTTTTATAGTTTTGAAGGTACTCCCCAAACTCTTCTGCCTTGTCCTGCACAGCTAAAGCCTCTTGCAGGCCTTTCAACGCTGCTTCAGAATTCTCTGCTAAAGGATGTTCCTCCAAAATCTTTTTATAGTCCGCTTGGGTTTGATCGAAGCGCTGAAGCGAATAATTGGCCACAGCCCTCCCCTCCAAAGCATAAGGCAGGTACGGAGAATTTGGTCGTTCACGGATCAATTCACTAAAGGCGGTGATCGCCTCTTCGTAACGAAGCTCTTCGAGGTAAATCTGACCCTTCTGGAAAAATCCATCCTCCAAGTAGACACTTGTTGGAAAATTTGCAAGCAATAGGTTGAGTTGCTCCACAGCCGCTTGATTCTTTCCCTGGTAGTTGGTTACCACGGCCAATTGCAGGTGTGCATAATCCTGTCCTGCTACTTTTTGGTCAATGGCCTCCGAGAAAGTTGCCTCTGCCTGCGCAAATTTCTTTTGAACGAAATAGCAATCTCCCAGCCTCAGCAAGGCATCTTGGAATACCGCTTCATTTTTATTTTGTTGACTGCTACGGTAGGTTTGAAATTGCTGCTCCGCCGATGTATAGGCTTGCGTATTAAAATACGCATAGCCCAATCCGTAGGTAGCCTTCAAAAAATAGGGATCAGCAGCTGAAGATTGTTTGAGGACAAGCTCATAGGAATCAATCGCCTGGGCAAAAGACTCTTGCGCACTGTAAATCTCTCCCTTCCAGAAATGCGTCTCAGCCAAAAGGCTCCGATCCGAAGGATAATTTTGAGATTTGGACAAATAGCTAAGCGCTTGCTCAAATTTTTGATCTCGGTAATAAATTAGGGCCTGGTAGTAGGCCACTTTTTGATAGGCTTGTTGGAGCCGTGGGGATTTGCTTTTGAGCTTATCGAGTTGCTCCATCACGCGGAAGTAGTCGGAAGAATTAAGCAATGCGTCAGAAAGCAAAGTTTCTGCTTCCCCAAATCTTTTTCCTTGAGGATAGCTAGTCAAGTAATCGTCCAAGGTATTGACCGCCACCTGGAAGTTTCCACGCTGCAAATTGATCTTCGCTAAGTTGAATAAGGCTTCTTCTTGAATTCCTACATCAATTGAACTCGCAGAAGCCACTTGAAAACTGGTAAGCGCATAGGGGAAATTACCCTGCTGCACGTAGGTATGGCCCAAATAGTAACTTGCTGCTTGAGCAATATCTGGACTTCCCAAGGCTGCCACCTTCAGGAATTCACTTGCCTTTGGGTAGTTCTTTGTTTCAAAAAAGGAAATTCCTGCTTTGTAATATTCCTCCTTGGTCAATTCACCCGATTTAAAGGAAATAAATGAATTGTATTGGTCTGCTGCATTCTTGAAATCCTTAAGCGCATAATGCGACTCTGCCAAGAAGAGATGAATGGATTCTTGTTTATCAAAAGACTTTCCAGAAGTAAGTAAAGGCGTGGCATACCCGATTGCTTCGGCATACTTGCCTTCCTTGTAATACAGAGAAGTCAACAAATAAGGAACCTTGCTTGCATAAAATTCACTTTCCGCTGCAAGCTGTAGCTCTCGGATGGCCTGTTGGTTGTTATCCTGCTCCATGGCAATGTAGCCACTGTAATACAAGGCATCTGAAGCTAAAGGAACCGTCAACTCTTTTACCTGATCCAAATAGCTAGCTGCGGTAGTATAATCCTTGAGTTGAAAGTAGCTGTAACCAACTTTGAAGGCTACATCCGCACGGCTATTCTTGTTGACTAACCCAATCGGAGCAAGCGCAAAAGCTTCAATGGCCTCCGGATACCGGTTTTTGAAAAAGTAGTAATTCCCTAAAAAAATGGCTGCTGTAGCCACATCAGGTTGGCCTGAATAATCTTGAACAAACTTTTTGATGAGACCCAAACCATCTGGCCGATCCAATTGTAGCGCAGACAGCGCACGTTGAAGTTCAGCTTGCTTTTGCTGGGGAAGGTTAAGTCCGGTAGCCAGCAACTTGGTGTTATCGTAAAGATTTGCAGCAAATAATTGCTGATCATACAAGTTGGACGCTCGATCTAAACCCAGTTGAGCACTGTTTTGGTAAAGCGAAGATTGTGAAAAGGACTCCAGCGCGAAGCCCAGTCCTGCAAGCAGAACCAAGAAGTATTTCATAGCAAATATCGAATTCAATGCAAAATTTTGTAGACCAGCTCCCGGAGTATTTCTCCTTCAGTCATGCTTCCAGAATCTACTCCTTTAAAACGAAGGTCTGCCTCTTTTAGGTATCCAAATACATCAATTACCTTGCCCAACTTGTAATTTTTTGCAGCAATTACATATTCTTTCACACCGTAAGGGTTTACTCCAATGGCAGCAGCGATTTGCGCCTCAGGCAGAGCGCCTGCACGATGTAGCAGTGCTATTTTAGAAAAATAAGAATACAGCAAGGAAAAAATTGGGATAACAGGATGGTTTTTAGGGTTTTGAATAAAGTAATGCACAATCAGATTGGCCTTATTTACATCACGAAACCCAATTGCTTTGGTCAATTCAAAGTTGTTGTATTCTTTGTGGATGCCGATGTATTTGGAAATGTGATCCACCGTAAATCGTGTGGGCTCAGGAAAGTTGATGAGCATCTTTCCCACCTCATTGGTCATTACTTCCAGATTGTTGCCAATGGAGTCGGCAAGTAACTGCCCCGCTTTCGCATCAATTTGATGGCCTAAGTCCTTAAAATAGGTTTCAATCCAGTCGTTCAGCTTCCAATCTTTAACTTTTTCTGCTTCAACAAATACTGCTTTCTTCTCAATCTCCTTTTTTAACGTGCTCCTGCCATCCAGTTTTTTATGCTTGTAGGCAAACACCAAAATGGTACTTGGCAAGGGATTACTGAGGTAGCCAATCAATAATTTCTGGGCATCTTCTTTTCCGAGGTCAGGAATATTCTGAGCTTCCTTCACCAATACCAGCTGTCGATCAGCCATCATCGGAAATTTGCGCGCATGCGAAAGTATGGTACTTACCGAAGCTTCCTTTCCATACAGCACGAGTTGATTGAATCCACGCTCAAATTCTGGAATGGCATTCTTCTCCAAGTAGTCACTGATCTGGTCAATGAAATACGGCTCATCGCCCTGCAAAAAATAGATTGGGGCAATTTTATTCGCTTTTAAATCTTTTAAAACTACTTCAGGAAGGAGGGCCATACGGGAAATCACTCGTGCACCTAAAGATAATAGATGGCAGCAATCCATCGAGAATTTCTGAGCAAATAAACTTTAATCGATGATTCTAGGTTAATTTTGCAAGCCAATTGAATGACGATGAATTTTGAAAAAGGAGTAGCCCTATACAAGGAAGGTGATTTTGAAGCTGCATTGACAGTTTTCCAAGAATTGAGTAGTGTTGAACAGGGAAAAACACATTTCCATCTCTTCAGAGGACGTACGTTAACCCGTCTAGGAAAAGGTGCTGAGGCCTTGGCAGATTTTGATATTTTAATTGAGTTGGAGCCTTACAACACGGATTTCATGAGTGATCGTGGGGTAGTTTTGCATTTATTGGGGAGAAATGAAGATGCACTCACAGAACTTGACCGAGCAGCCAATTTGGATCCGAAGAACCCCTATCGCTACAGCAGCAGGGCCTACCTAAAGGATCGAATTGGAGATTTTTTGGGGGCGATTGCAGATTACGAAAAAGCCATTGAACTGGATCCTGAAGATGCAGTTGCCTTCAACAATTTGGGATTGGTAGAAGAAAAAATGGGCCGGATGGAGAAAGCAAAGAACTACTTCGAAAAAGCTGACAGCCTAAGTGGCTATCCTCCCAAAAAAGAAACTGAAGTACCTACAAGTGTAACTCCAGCTCAGACCGAAAAACCAAAACCAACAAGACCGAATACCCCAGTTTCCAAACCAAAATTGACTATGGGTCATTTCCTGGAAGTGGTCCAGGGTATTTTTACAAAATCAGAAGTCCGTAAGGAGTTTACCACCTACATCAAAGGGGTATTTGGTAAAAAATAGGCTAAAAACTTTTGATCACCCAGAGCGGCTTGGTGATAAAATAAGACATCTTTCGGGACAGATTTTTCGAAAACAATTGGTCGAAAAAATCTTTCTTTTTGCTCAAGGTCACCAGCATATCCCCTTTCGCAAGTTGCAGGTAGTTCTCAAGTCCTAAAGCCAGGTCATCACGGAAGGATTTCAATACATAATTGACCAAATCGTAAGACACCGACGGTTTGATTTCTTCCACCATGGTCTTGTGAAGTGCTTTATCAATCACACGGCTTCTTGAAGACACGTGTACGATATCAATTTCTGAATCAAAGAATTTTGCAAACTCAACCACTTTTTGAATGGCAGCCTTGTCTTCTTCGACATAATCAGAGGCAAACACTAATTTTCGAGGGCGTTTGAAAAAGGCCTTTCTTGGGACTACCAGAATATCTCGGTCGGTTTGCATGACCATCTTGCTAGACCGACTTCCAAATACCTGTTCTCTAAACTCATTCATTCCCTCGGTGCCCACCACAATCAAATTCGCATTGATTTTTTGAGAATAGGCGATGGTAGCTTGTACGATAGCTCCTTCAGTAAGGACTACTTCACAGCTTTGGAGACCTTTGGGAAGGCTTTCTTTGAGTACAGCGTCCTGCAAGCTCTTCAATTTTTGCTCTACAAAGTCTTTTTGGAAGTTACCATCCAAGTCCAAGGGAGCAATTTGCTGGTAGTCTTGTTTATTTAAAACATGGAAAACGATCAATTTGGCCTTGTGCTTCTCTCCAATCTTTGCTGCATATTCAAGCGCATTCAGAGCACATTCTGAAAAGTCAATCGGACAAAGGATAGTGAAGTTGGATGCCATAGTAGATAGTTAGTAACCTCTTGTTCGATTTACGAGATTTAGCAATGGAAGACTAGCAATTAAGCGTTTATAATTTTCAATAATTTGCGGTGCAGCCGCCAGAGGGTTGGTTACGGATGCGATGTGTGGAGTAATCTGTATTCTTTTTTCATTCCAAAAAGGATGGCTTTCGGGTAAAGGTTCGGTTCGATACACATCCAAAAGTGCTCCAGAAATAAATCCTTCCTCTAAAGCAACGAGCAGATCTTCTTCAATCAAATGTTTCCCTCGGGCTACATTGATCAAATAGGTGCCTTTCTTACATTTTCGAAATAGCGAAAGATTTAAAATCCCTTCGGTATCTGGAGTAAGGGGAAGCAAGCATACCAGGACATTCACCTGAGAAAGAAACTCCGCTAGTTGATCTTTTAGATAATACGGGTAGCGGAACTCGTTTTTTTCTGAAAATCCAAATCCAACTACTTCAAATCCCAAACCGTTCAACTTGTCTAGCACATCGCCTCCTAAGGCTCCCACCCCCATAACCCCTACTCGTGTAGGAATCTCTGGGTTGGACATGTCCCAAACCTTTTTCTTCTGATCTTCTTGGTAACGAACAAGCTGCCTATGAAAGTTCAAAACACCCATGATTACATAATTGGTCATGGACCAAGTCAATCGTTCATCGACAATACGGACGATTGGAAGTTCATCCCCTACTGCAGGATCTGAAAGAATATGATCTACTCCTGCACCCAGCGAGCTGATCAACTTTAAATTGGGGAAGTTTTTCAAATAACCAGGAGGGTGCTGCCAAAGCAAAGCCATTTCCACATCCTCTGGTCGATCAATGTGTGGAAAGATTTGTAAATCTAGGTCTGGATGATGGTGCTGAAGTGCCGCTATCCACGCCTTTGGATCTCTACCAGGACTAATGATGGCTATACTCATAATCATGAAGCTAAGAAGTACCTAAAGTAGGGCATTCCAGCAGGGCAAAAAATTCATTCATCAAATTCCTTTCCCTTTTTTAAAAAAAACTAGAATAAACCAAGAAATTGCAGTTGCATTGACGGAAGAACAAAAAATCCTTGTGTCAGTTAAAATCAAAACTATTCCACTTAAATCCTAAAGCCATGTCTACCAAAATAAAAGTTCTCTTCCTTGCTTTACTCCTCACAAGTTTTTCGAGTCTAGCCCAACAAATTCAAATGCCACAGGCAAGCCCAAGCTCAAAAATAATTCAAAAAGTGGGGCTCACAGATGTGACGGTGGATTTTAGCCGACCAAGTACCAAGGGAAGAAAAATCTTTGGAGAGCTGGTACCTTTTGGACAGGTTTGGAGAACGGGTGCCAATGGGGCAACAGTCCTCACCTTCTCTACAGAAGTAAGCATCAGTGGAACTAAAGTACCTGCCGGTTCCTACGCCCTTTATTCCATTCCAGGAAAATCTACTTGGACGATGATTCTCAGCAAAAACACCAAACTTTGGGGAGCAATTGGCTACGAAGCGAAAGATGACGTCCTTCGATTCAACGCAACTCCTGCAAAAACCAGCAGAATGTATGATTCCTTTGAAATCGGTTTCAGCAATTTGACGGATGCAAGTGCAGATCTTTCCATCAAATGGGAACAAACTAGAGTAGAGTTTACCATTCAAACAGAGGTGGATCCCATCGTCATGGCAGACATCAAGAAGCAGGTGATCGATGCCCAAAGCACAAATCCAGCTTTGCTCTATCAAGCTGCAAACTATTATTTCACAAGCAATAAGGACCTGAATCAGGCCTATACCTGGATCAAACAATCCACTTCAAGTGATCCAAAGTATTGGACCTTGCACCTGCAGGCAAAAATTGAACTAAGCCTCGGCAAAAAGACTGAAGCTTTGGAGTCTGCAACGAAATCTAAAAAGCTTGCCGAAGAAGGCAAAAATTTGGATTATGTGGGATTGAATGACCGCCTGATCAAATCGATCAAATAAACAATAGGATTATCCGCAATCATGCCCGTAGCTCAGCTCGGCTAATTAAAACGGCGGATAATCGTTGACAGCTGACTGTCCACGGTCCACAGCTCACCTAATTGAACCTCAAACCTTTTTTCTCTGGCTAGTGGTGTGGTTAAAAAGCGGAGAATCAGATAAACAATAAAGAAGCCTTCGAAAACTCGAAGGCTTCTTTTTTTGATCAAACTCAAGTTTTTTAAGTATTATTTTTTGCTAAAGCTGAAACCTACAAAGAGCTGAAGTACCAAACCAAATAAAACTACCGCAAGACAGCCAATGGCATTGTACCAGAGGAATCCAATGTTCCACTCCATGCCCAAAAGTCCTTTGCCATTGAAAAAGTGAACCACCAAAATCAGCGCCTGAGACCCAATTGCTGCTATAAATACCGCTTTCCCTTTGATCCACTGGATAAAGAAACCGACCACAAATATCCCCAAGATGGTTCCATAAAATAAGGAACCGAGGAGATTAACCGCCTGAATCAGGTTTTCAAATAAGGAGGCATAGGTCGCAAAAAGAATCGCTCCCAAGCCCCAAAATGCGGTAAATAACTTGGAGGACATCACGTAATGGTTGTCACTCGCTTCCTTACGGATGGACCGCTTGTACAAGTCCACCGTAGTCGTACTCCCTAGGGCATTTAACTCGGAGGAGGAGGAGGACATGGCCGCAGCAAAAATGGCTGCAAACAACAAGCCTACAACACCTGTAGGTAAGTAATCCATCACGAAGCGCATAAAGACGTAGTCCGTATCCCGAGTTTCTGTCTCAGGATCATGGGTAAGCAGCAGGGTTTTAACTTCTTCTCTAATTTCCTGCTGCTCAGCCTTCAACCCTTTCAAGGTACTGGTCAACTCTTCCGTAGATGCTTCTTTCCCCTGATCCATGGAGGACAACAGTTCCGTATATACCTGCTTGGAAGAATTAAAATTGGCTTGGTAGGATTGCTCTAAACGGCTAAAGTCAGCACCATATTCACTTTGCCGAAGGACCTCCGTTTGCACCTGATTGAAATGTACAGGAGGGGGAATAAATTGGTAAAATACAAAAACCAACACCCCAATAAACAGAATCAAGAACTGCATGGGAATCTTCAAAAATCCATTCATCAGCAGTCCCATTCGGCTCTGGGTCAAGGTTTGACCTGAAAGGTAGCGCTGTACCTGACTTTGATCTGTTCCGAAGTAACTTAAAAACAAAAACACAGCTGCAGTCATCCCTGACCAAAAGGAATAGCGATCGGATAAGTCAAACTCAAAGTTGACCACATTAAGCTTATCCATTTTACCAGCTACTTGCAGGGCCTCTTTCATGGAAATGGGTAAAAGCTGAATCACCATAATTCCTGCCAAAACCATCCCTCCCATCATTACCGCCATCTGTTGCTTTTGGGTAATCGAAACTGCTTCCGTCCCCCCGGACACGGTATAAGCGATGACCAATACCCCAATAAAAATATTCGTCAAGGTCAAGTTCCAGCCAAGCAGAGTGGATAAAATGATCGCAGGCGCATAGATGGTAATCCCCGCTGCCAATCCCCGCTGGACGATAAATAAGAGGGCGGTTAATGTTCTTGTTTTGAGATCAAATCGATTTTCCAGGTATTCATAGGCCGTATACACCTTCAACTTGTAATAGATAGGTACGAAGGCAACCGAGATGATAATCATGGCCAAGGGCAAGCCAAAATAAAACTGGATGAAACGCATCCCATCCTCGTAAGCTTGTCCAGGTGTACTCAAAAAAGTGATCGCAGAGGCTTGAGTAGCCATAATAGATAGACCAATGGTCCACCAGTTGTCCTTATTGCCTTTAAGGTAGGTTTCTAAACTTTGCTTGCCACGAGTTTTGTACATCCCGTAAACGGCAATGGAAACCAGCGTAAAAAATAGAACTACCCAATCTAAAGTACTCATGAATACGCAAGAGTTAAAGCATACATTAGCGATATAATTACGACCAGACTAGCCATCAAACCAAGGTAAATTTTAGTCCAGGGAATTTGATTTTCTTCCATGCTATTGCTCAATCAAGTTGATCACTAATTTAATCGCTCCAGGTACACCTGCAGGCAATTGCCTGAAGAAGGAAAGACCAGTATAGGTATACGTTCCTGCTCCTACCTGGGCTGTAATCAAAGCCCCTGCATTTGAAGGCTCTCCAGGATCCTGTAAGGTCAAGGGACTTTGGTAGCGCTCGTCTACTTTGGAGGCAAAATAAAGCCCCCGCTCCTGAACCCAACCCTCAAAATCCTTTGCATCCATTCGATTGGGCGTACTGAGCAATGAATGTTTCCAATCTGCTACCACAGGAGAGCCTTCCACAGCCACCCGATCTCGACCAATGACAAATGGATAAGGCCCCAAGTTTGGCGTCACCAATGGCGTACTCGTGTTGTACTGCAGGATTAAATTGCCCCCACCCTTCACATAATCTAGCAAAATCTGCTGCTTACTTGCCAAGAAGTCTTGGGTATTGTAGGCACGAATTCCCACTACTATCGCTTGATATTGCCTCAACTCATCTACTTCCAAATTGCCTTCTTCGAGGAAACTGACTTCGTATCCCAACGCAGACAATACTTCTGGTACTTCATCACCAGCTCCTTCGATGAAGCCTATTTTTCCACCAGAAACTTTCCATTCTTCTTGGATCAGTTGAAGTTGTGCTGGACTAAAATAAGTCAAATTGGGAATATGAGGATAGGAAATTCGGTGGATTACTTGATCAAATACGTTGCCGGAAGTACTCTTAAAGCGAGCCTTAATCTCCTTCTTACCATTTTGTCCTCTAAGAAAGGTGACGGTGTAGGTTCGCTTTTTCTGTGATGGAAACTCTTCCACTCCTACCACCTTGAATTGATTGGAGTTAAGGCCTTCAAATTCTAACGTACCATTCAGCAATTGATTTCTAAAGTTGACAGTTACCGCTACTGTTGGGTCCGCTCCTTCCACAAGGAACACCAATTCTTTCGATAGGGAAAGATCCACTTCTGGAACTAGTTTAAATGGCTGCTTCACCTCTCCATCAATGGGATCATTGAATTTATGGACCAAGGGAACGAATACCTTGAATTTCTGCCCACCCAAAACAAAGCTTAGGTCTCCGGCAACTTTTTCTTTGTAGGGAAGTCCAATGTTCTGTTGATTTGGAATCGAAAAAAGGGCTCCGTCCAAGGGTTCTTCTAGCCAATACGGTTGGGAATAGTCTGCTTGATTTGGTATTTCAAAAGCAATGGGAAGCCGAGTGTCCACATTTCCCTTAGTGTCTTTTCCAACATAATAGGTATCCCCAAGCTGCATAGAAACTTCTGAAATGAGTTCATCTGAAGGATTAACAACCAGCAATTCTGCCGCTATTTTTTCACCTGAATGACCTAATTCTTTAGTGGTTACAAACTCCACCTTTAACCCAAGCGATTGAAAAATTAGTTGATCCACTTTGGCTAGTTTACCAGCGACCCAGGGGGTGCTAGGCTCTAGTTGCTGCATCGCCGCACGGATGGAGAGCAAGGCTGGCAGGTTCTTGGAGGTCTCCACGAGATTGAAACTTTCCAAAAGTTGGTCCAACTGCGCCTTTATCGCTAATCCGCCCTTTACTGAAGCCCAACGGCTTTCAACCCCATCAAACGGAGTATTCTCATACGAATCTCCACCTACTTGTTCCAGAAAGTCCTTGGCATTGCCAGCTCCTGCAGTGGATCCAAATCCCTGAGACTTGTGCATGGTACGACTATCTGCAGCAAGTTGGTGGTAGGTTTTCCCTAAAATGGGATTGTAACCTCCTACTTCCATCGCGTAGTAACGTTTCCCTTTTTCAGGTTCAAATTCCCCTCTGAAATTGTAAGCATTGAAAAAGATCCGTTTCGCTTGCCAAGGTTTTACATAGGTCAACTGCTCTTGAAAGGCTTTTGGATCACCCGAAAGCGCAAATGCTTCATTGGCAAGGATGGCCGAGGTGGTATGATGCCCATGGGTAATGCCCGGAGTAG
>Ga0315907_10007438_pt1 | contig 11413 bp, 8 predicted proteins | sample LakEriMetagenome_3_FD_203525 | JGI IMG/M metagenome (GOLD analysis project Ga0315907, IMG submission 203525) | Freshwater fungal communities from buoy surface, Lake Erie, Ohio, United States - Buoy 12 MA123 | ecosystem: Environmental > Aquatic > Freshwater > Lake > Lake biofilm | place: USA...
CACATTGCAATCGCCGGAAACATTGGTGCTGGAAAAACCACACTAACCAACATGCTTTCAAAACATTACGGATGGGAAACTCATTTTGAGGACGTAGAACAAAATCCGTACTTAAATGACTTTTACGAAGACATGCAACGGTGGTCGTTCAACTTGCAAGTGTATTTCTTGAATAGTAGATTTTCTCAAATTCAGGACATTCACTCGCAAGAAAAAACCGTAATCCAAGACCGAACGATTTACGAAGACGCGTATATTTTTGCACCGAATTTACATTCTATGGGGCTAATGACTACGCGAGATTTCGAGAACTATTTCTCCTTGTTTAACCTCATGGATTCGTTTGTTAAAGCGCCTGATTTATTGATTTATTTACGTGCCAGTATTCCAACCTTGGTTAGTCATATCCAAAAACGTGGTAGAGACTACGAGGAAAGCATCCGATTGGATTACTTGAAACGCTTGAATGAACGATACGAAGCATGGATTTCAACGTATGATAAAGGCAAGTTACTGATCATTGATATTGACAATAATAACTTCACTGAAAGCCAAGAAGACCTTGGAAGAATCATCAACTCAATTGATGGTGAAATACACGGATTATTTTAATTTCAACCCAACCATCCATGGTTAACCCGGATCAAAAACCAATCCTTGTAATTACAGGTGCAGCCGGATTTATTGGTTCATGTCTACTTGCTGAATACGCGCGTAAAAACACACACCACATTATTGCGGTTGATGACTTTACTATTGAAAAAAAACAAGCAAATTTTATCCATACCACAGATACAGAATTTATAGACCGTGAAGTTTTTCTGGAATGGTTTAGTGGGCAAGCTTCACAGGTTGATGGCGTGCTTCACATTGGCGCACGGACGAACACTACTGAACAAGATTTGGAAATTCTTGATCATTTGAATCTACACTACTCTATGCGTATTTGGGATCTTTGTACGGAACACCAAATACCCATGATTTACGCATCTTCTGCGGCCACTTATGGAAATGGTGAACACGGATATGTCGATGACCATGCCTTAATCCCATCATTGAAACCGATGAATCCCTATGGACAATCCAAACAGGATTTTGATTTGTGGGTGTTAGCACAAGAAAAAACTCCACCCTTTTGGGCTGGATTGAAGTTCTTTAACGTGTACGGTCCCAATGAATACCACAAGGGAAGAATGGCATCGGTAGTAATGCATACGTTCAATCAAATTCAAGCCACGGGTTCTATGAGTCTTTTCAGATCACACAAAGCAGATGTTGCTGACGGTTATCAATCCAGGGATTTTGTTTACGTGAAGGATATTGTGCGTGTGATTGAATTTTTACTAGAGCAAAAGCCGAAATCTGCGATTTACAACTTGGGTTCTGGGGTAGCCAATCCATTTATTGATTTGGCTCGATATACCTTTGAAGCGATGGGAAAGGAGCCTAAGATTTCATTCATTGATACGCCCATAGATATCCGCGACACCTACCAATATTATACGTGTGCGAACATGGATAAATTACATGAAGCCGGATATTCCCAAGCATTTCATTCATTAAAAGAGGGAGTCTTTGATTATGTTCAAGGCTATCTTCTTGAACAACGATATTTCTAACGAAGCTTAAAGCACTTTCGTCCACGTCCTAAACGAACGCTTACCATGCCACCCGCATACACATACCAGTCTTTAGTGGTTGGATTTCCACGATATCCATTACGTGCACCATCAAGGCTTTGATTGGATAAGGCAGCGGCTGTTTCACCAGAATACTGCGCCAGTACCGAAGGATCAACATAGGTAGCTGATTTTACATCATCCATGTAGTCTGTAAACGTTTTACGTATGCCTAAATCCACATTGAAGGTCACTCGTTTTCCGATTTGCGCTTTTGCACCGATGCCTAGCGGAACGCACAATTGAAAATTGCTATAGGTTCCTTTTTTGTTTAATACCGTTCCTTGTCCCTCCGTACCCAATGGCCGTAATTCAATTTCTTCTCCATTGAAGCTGGTTTTTGGATTCATATAGAACCCACCGATTTGCGTTAAAAAGTAGGCCGTTCCTTGGATTTGCTTTTGACCATTCTTTCTACCAAAATAAAAGGGTGCAAAATAGAATTCAATACCGGCGGCGAGTTCTTTAATATCCGAATGAAAATTAAGGTTACGATTAACCAAGATTGAATTCGATGAATTCTTATCATCGGCCTCAACGCTTCCTTGTAAATAAGATAACCTTAAGGCCATTCGAGAATGTAGGTTATACCGATACATGAAGCTAAATGCCCATTGACTGTTATTAAAGGGCATAAAGGGATTCAAATCACCGATGTAATACATTTGACCTAAGGAAAAACCAACTTCTGACTGCGATAAAAAAGTTGCCTGTTGGGCACTAACTTGTCGTAACCCAAGGAGTAAAAAAACCAATAAAATCAACTTATTCCGCATATTCCCAATGTGCGATCCTGTGATCGTCGGAAGCAGTAACGAAAGAATGTGCATTTTGTTGCGCCATTTGGTTTACTGATTGTCGATGAATGGTTATTTTTTGAACTGGTTTTAGGGATTCCATTTCCCACACCTTAATTGTTTTATCTCTGCTGCATGAGACAATATAAGCCCCTACTTCAATTAATCCATAAACCACGCCTCGATGCGCTGGAATAGAATTTACGCATTCCTTAGTTTTCCATACCCGAATATGACCATCCTTTCCTCCTGAGACCAACAGATTTGTTGAAGAGATGCATAAAGAATTAACTCCACCATCATGGGCATGCCATCGATCATTGACGCAATAGTCGTTTACATCAAAAGCAATTAGTTCGCCATCTTTAGCACCAATATAGCAGCAATGTGTGTTGGTATCGTAAACGATTGCACGAATTTTATCTGTACTGATTTGTTCTATGTAGATCCAATCCAAGCGCACGAAATCTAAAATGGCTAAGCGACCAGAACCAAGTCCGATATACAATTCCGAATCATTGAATGAATACAAGGAAAAAACTCCTTCCCCCGCCGTAAAAGAATGCTCAAATAGGATCTTCCGAGTGTGGGGATTAACTAAATACAATTCGCCATTTAAATAGCCAATGGCTAACAATTCCGGTGAAATGGCCCATAATGAAATGGGAGAAACCTCACTTCGTACCGTAAAGGGTTGAATTATACCTGTTAAAAGGTCTATCGATTTAACAGTTTTATCGGCCGAGGCTGTAAATGCAATATTTTCAGAAATTGCTACCCCATATACGGGACCTTCATGCAGCTTGTATTCAGATTTGAGTGCAAACACAGTGGGTTATTCTTCGGTCTCATCGACCACCTCATTCTCGTCATTCACTTGTTTCAAGCGATCGGCATAATCTTGTGGTAGAAAATCGAAAAACGTATCGCCTCTTAATCCCAAGCGCAGGCACTCGAGTGGAATCATGTCATTTGGAGCAATATTTCCAAGATTTACATTTGCACCAAACAATTTAATGAACCACACCTGTTGATTTTTTTGAGGGGCTTCCCAAAGAATTTGCGAAGGATCAACGCGCGCAATGATGTGATTAATAAGCAAGGTATGTGCCGTTCCATTCGGACGGAATACACCCACATTTCCAGCTTCACGTCCTTCAGCAATTACCTTCCAAGAACCGGCATCCAATTCAGCTTTCATCCAACTCACCCATTTGAACGGGGAGACAATTATCCCAGAATCTTTTGATCCAACTTCAGACAAAACCGTGCGTGATTTAGCCATCGATTTAATCAATTTACACTTTTCTTTGTGCGGGATAATAATCGAACCATCTGAAATTTCAACTAAATCCAAATCCAAGCGATCAAGCAAGCGTTGGTAATCATCCACACAACCACGGGCATAAAACGCCTCAAACAAAGTCCCACCGAGGTATGGTCGAATCCCAGCCTCTTTATACAATTTGATTTTATCTTCTAGGTTATTAGTCACATAGGATGTTCCGAAACCGAATTTCACCAAATCGGTTAAGTGAGCGGATGCTTCAATAAAATGTTCTGTTTCACGGAGGCCCATCCCTTTGTCCATCATCATAGTAACCCCCTCGTTACGAGGTTTTTGCGGACGTTCAGGTATAAACGGAAGTGTAAAATTAATCATGCAGCAAAGTTACAAAATCTTTGTGATATTGAAGGGCGGGATTCCACTCAAGAATTAAGGATGCTTGTGTTTTATCTACTGCGACAAGGGATGAAAAAAGCATAAGTGCTTCAGGCATTCGATTCAAATGAACTAAGGTATGTGTAAACAAAAGCATATATTCAGGATTATGCTCAAGTTCCATCTGAAAATCTTCAAGAAGTTCAAGTGCTTCTATGGGGTGCTGCCCCAACAGGAAAAAGATATAATCACGCAAGATTTCTTCATCTTCCCAATCCAATTCTAAGGCTTGAGAAAAGTAAAAACGTGCTTGGTCAAAATCATCGATTTTATGGTATGCATTTGCAAGTACCAAATTAATTGAGGCATTTATCGGGTCACAATCCAAGGCTTTATGGATAATTCCAATCGCTTCTTTCGTTTTACCCTGTACATCAGTAATAATACCAATGCCAAGCCAGGCTTCATATATATTAGGGTCAAGTTCTAAACTCAGGCGGTAATAATTTAAGGCGATATCGTATTCTTTTAACTGTTCATGTGCTTCTCCCAAATAGCACAAGGCCATGGGGTCATCACCCTCTAAACTCAACACTGTTTTGAACCGTTCAATGGCTTGATGATATTTACCTAAGGACAAATACGCATTTCCCATATTAAAATGTGACGGTGCGAATTCGTCAAAAATCAAAATAGAATAATCGTATGCCCAGATCGCTTTTTCGAAATTTTCCACTTTGGAATAGGCATTTCCAAGATTATACCACGCCATGTTTGCAAAAGGGTTTTCTTCGATATACTTTAAATAGGTATCAATTGAATCCTGATATCTACCAACGCGGTCATAGGTAAAACCCAGTTCATACAACAATGATTCTGAAGTTGGGTTTATTGCAAGTCCTTTGGTGAGTACTTCAATGCTGCCATCCATATCTTTCATTTTTTGGTAGGCAAACGAAATGTCAAGATAGATTTCAATTTGATCCTCCTTATCCGCTAACGGAAGGGCCATTGATAAATAATGTACCGCTGAGGTATAATCCTCCATTTGACTGAAGATTGTACCGTAAGTCACCCATACCTCAAATTGAGGCAAGCCAGTTTGTTCAAGGGTGGCAAGTAATGACAAGGCCTCGTTGAAAGATTTCAATCCACTAAGGGCTTGAGAAATTCTTAATTTAAATACTGGATTATAGCTAAAGTTGATGTCGGCCATTTCTGCCGCTCTTTTGGCTTTTTTAAAGTCTCCTTCAGCAAAATAATGATCTATAATCGCTTCCATGCGATCACTGTCTATAAACCCAAGGGTATTGCCAGATAAAAAAGATTCGAACAATGCTAAATCCCCTTCCAGTTGACCATCAAATTGTGCATCATCATCGTCCTCGAACATGTTCTAATTGCTTTTAAGCGAATGTAGGATATTCGAATCGGGTCACCTAAAAGTTAGGGCCTTTCTTTTCAACAAAATAATGTGGGTTGTTGAAAAGTGAATTAGAGCAAGGAAGCAATGATTTTATCCATGGTAAATCCATCGGCTTCGGCCTTGTAATTCCGAACCAAACGGTGACGAAGAATTGGGGCCGCAACGGCTTTTACATCCTCAATGTCTGGCGAAAATTTACCATGTAAGGCTGCATGACATTTGGCTCCAAGGATCAGGTATTGCGAGGCTCGTGGGCCAGCTCCCCAGGTGATATATTTTTTGGTTAGCTCATGAACAAACGGAGAATTTGCACGCGTTTTAGCGACCAATTGAACCGCATACTCCAAGACATTATCAGCCACAGGAATACGTCGAATTAAAGCTTGATAATCCAAAATTTCTTCCCCAGAAATCACGGAATTCACATCAATCTTTAAATCCGAAGTAGTGGCTTTCACAATGGTTAATTCATCTTCATACACTGGATAATCAACCCAAACGTTGAACATAAATCGGTCTAATTGCGCTTCCGGCAAGGGATAGGTTCCTTCTTGTTCAATCGGATTTTGCGTAGCTAAAACAAAAAATGGCTTTGGCAATACATAGCTCGTTCCTGCAGCAGTTACTTTACGTTCTTGCATGGCCTCAAGCAAGGCAGACTGGGTTTTAGGAGGAGTTCGGTTAATTTCATCGGCAAGCACCATGTTGGTAAAGAGCGGGCCTTGAATAAACTTAAAATTCCGAGATTCGTCTAAAATTTCAGAACCTACAATATCAGAGGGCATCAAATCGGGTGTGAATTGGATTCGATTAAAACCAATACCCAATGCACTTGAAATGGTATTAACCAATAAGGTTTTAGCCAATCCTGGAACCCCAATAAGCAAGCAATGTCCGCCTGAAAACATCGAAATCAATACTTGATCAACAACATCTTCTTGTCCAACAATAATCTTATGGATTTCCTCTTTAAGCTTTTTATAACTCGCACTTAAGGCGATCAATTTCTCTGAATCATTCATAGTATTAGTTATTTACCCATTGATGTAGAAAAGGACATGCAAGATATTCTGAATCAATACGAATGTATGCATTACCGAGCTTGGAATCAATCCATTTATTTATAATTCGAGTACGCTTGTCGCTTTCTGCAGCTTGTTTAATCAAGGCATAATCCTCGTTCAGATTCGCCTTGTGTGCCGGAATACGTTTCATCAATCGAACAATACGAATTCCTTGTTCACGCGTCATGAAATCCATATACAAATTTGGCTGGGTCACATCCCCTTCTTCCATGGCATCCGTAAGCAGATAGATTTGCTGATCAATTTCATTCAAATCACTCATATCCCACATTTGCGAGGCATTCTTCGGATTCGTAATGATTCCTTTATTTTGTTTGGTTAACGCATCATTTGAAAAACGTGCTACCGCCTGCTCCCATGTCAATTCATTCATTTTAAGCATTCGATAACAGGAATCCATGCGTTGAGAGGCCCGGTTCACCGCCTTGATACTAAATTCTGGACGAATTAAAATGTGTAAACACACGAAATCTTCTCCGGCACGGTAAAGTAATTTTATAATGTGGTACCCAAACTCTGTTTCAATAATTTCAGAAATCTCATTGGGTTTCAATTTAAAGACCGTAGACTCAAATTGTGGGACCATCATACCTTTTGTTGCGGCAATTTTTCCACCCATCGGCGCACTCCCAGGATCCATTGAATACAAACGAGCGATGGATTCAAACGATTTACCTGAAACTACGATATCATTTCTAAGTCCTGCAAGTTTTTCATAAGCCATTTTCTTGTCTTCCTTGGTGATTTCTGGGTAAATCACAATTTGCTGAAATCCAAGTTGCATGTTTATGTATGGAATACTATCTGCAGGTAGGGCATTAAAAAAAGAAGTTACTTCTTTAGGCGTTACGCTTAAGCCCATGGTAATGGTATTACGCATTTCATCTGCCAGCATTTTAGAACGGATTGACTCTCGAAACTTGTCCTTGATTTCACTGTAGGTCATGCCATAAAACTCCTCGAGTTTTTGTCGTCCTCCCATTTGTTGTTGAATTAGACGCAAGCGATTCTCCATATCGGCATCCACTTGTTCATCAGCAATAAGGATACTGTCGAGTTTCGCTTGATTCACTAAGACCTGCTCAATCATTAATTCTTCAAGCATGCGGCAATCAAACGTGCTATCAATTTCAATCTTTGCCTCCTTGGCCTGCATTTCCTGAATTTTCAAATCAGAAAGTAAAATGATATTGTCACCGACTTGTGCAGCAATTTTATCCAAAACGATGGGCTGTGCAGCAAGCCATCCAAGGCAACAAAAAGACAACAAAATGAAATAAACTCTCATTATTTACCGAGGTTATAGAGCACTTTTTTATTGACTTTAACTTTGTATTTGGATGTTAAGCTATCCAACCAATTTTTTTCCAAGAAATTTTGATAATCCGATGTTGCGGTACCTTTAGCTTCACTAAATTCTTTCTTCATCACCGGAAGCATATTTGTAACTTTTACCACATACAATTTGCCTTCAAACTCATAGGTTTTATTTACCCCCATGCTGAGGGATTTACCTTTAAGAAACGCAGTAGTTTCTGGATCAAACTTGTTCATTTTCACTTTCAAATTCAATTCAGTGTCTTTGTTTACCTTCTCGATTACATGTTTTGAAGTAACGGTATCATTCACAATCATCGAAGCTACCTCATTGGCTACACCAAGGTTTAAACACTCATAAACCGTAGCCTCCAAACGTGCTGGCCACATGTATTTATCACGATTCGCAAGGAAATAGGCGCGTAAACCTGCTGTATCCTTTACTGCCTTGTTCCATACTTTGTCAGACATGACCTCATATAATAAAATTCCATCATGATATTCATTAATAAGGGCTTTGTAATCCGGGTATTTCGAAGGAAGCAAAAGCTCTTCATACTCTAAGATTGCTGCTTTCTCCCAATTTCTATACTGAGAAGCAACGGTCATTTTAGATTCATCCTTTTTGAGTGCCCGATAATTCTTCTCTAAATATCTCGCGAACTTTTGCTGACCAAAATCAACACCGTCGAGTGTAAACAATGTTTTATCAGATTTCAATGCTTTAGCATTCCATTTCCCCATAAAGTACGTTGAATCTAGATTCGCTTCAAACCATGCTAAATTTTCTTTTGGTCCAGCAGTGTATTTATACTTATTCTTTAACTTTCTTACAAAGGAATCTTGCGTTTTCTTGGAGCGCTCATCTTTATTCACCTTGGTTTGCAATTCCTTCTTCATGATTTCAAAACCAGCAACATCCTTGCGCTCAAGGCGCTTAATGATGTGATATCCGTAGTTTGTTTTTACTGGGGCACTGAATTCACCATCTTTGGTCAAAGCAAAGGCGGCTTCCTCGAATTCAGGGACCATACGTTGGGTTGTTCCGGAGCCAAACATTGGGAGCTCTCCTCCTTTTTTACTTGTCCCTGGATCATCAGAGTACATAGAAACCATCTCTTCCCATTTCGCGCCATCTTTCAACTTTTGATAGATTTCATCCACTTTCTTTTTTGCATTATCCTTTGTGGCTTGATCGGCATCTTTAGCCACACTGATCATTAAGTGCGCTGTTTTAATGGAACCGCGTGACGGACGAAGGCCCGTAGTTTTAAGGATGTGATACCCAAAACGTGTTCGAAATGGAGCAGATACGCTTCCAACTGTCGTTTTGTATGCCATATCCTCAAACGGATACACCATTTGAAATGCTGTAAAATATCCTAAATCTCCTCCGTTGGTCGCAGCAGAAGGATCATCTGAACCGTTCTTCATTTTGGCTACTGATGCAAAATCTTCCCCTTTATCAATTCGAGCTTTAAGTGCAAGAATTCGATTGTATGCTGCAAGCGTATCTGCAGGCGTTGCGGAAGGATCTAATTTAACCAAGATATGAGAACATCGTACCTCATTCACTGTTCGAAAATAGGCTTCGCGCACTAGGCTATCGTTTTGAGCTGAATCTATCAAATAAGGAATCGCTAATTGTCGCTTATATCCTTCAAATTCACGCTTAAGTTTTGGAATGGTATCATATCCTAAGGCTTCTGCTTCAATCACTTTCAATTTAAACTTCTTGAATAAATCCATATACTCATCCATCGATGCCTGATCGTATTTTGGATTCGGATTATTTTTCAAGTAAATCTGTAAGAATTCACTTTTAGTTATTTTTTCTCCATTGACCTTAAGGATAACTGGATCTTTTTGACCAAAGGCCACGGAAAAAACAAGTGATAAAATTCCAAATACTACTTTTTTCATATGTCTTTAACTGTTTATTTTAAACTATAATTTGGTGCCTCACGCGTAATCGTTACGTCGTGGGGGTGAGATTCTCGCACACCAGCCGATGTGATTCTAACAAAACGAGCACCTTTTAAATCAGCAATCGTTCTTGCACCGCAATATCCCATACCTGCGCGAAGTCCACCGGTAATTTGATACATTACCTCGAGCAATTGTCCTTTAAAAGGAACCCGACCAGAAATCCCTTCAGGAACCAGTTTTTTCATGTCATCTTCACCGGCTTGGAAATATCGATCTTTCGATCCTTTCTGCATGGCTTCGAGTGAACCCATTCCTCGGTAGGTTTTAAATTTCCGTCCTTCATAAATTATGGTTTCACCTGGAGATTCTTCTACCCCGGCAAACATTCCACCAAGCATCACGCTATCTGCACCGGCAGCAATGGCTTTTACAATATCCCCTGTGTATCGAATTCCACCATCAGCGATAACAGGAACACCGGTGCCTTCAATAGCCTTAGCAACCTCATTAATTGCGGTTAACTGCGGAACACCAACGCCTGCAATAACGCGGGTAGTACAAATAGATCCTGGACCAATCCCAACTTTCACCGCATCGGCTCCAGCCTCAACTAAAAATCGTGCGGCATCGGCCGTTGCAATATTCCCTACAACAACCTCTAAGGTTGGGTATAGGGATTTAATATCTTTCAATTGTTTCACAACACCAATGGTGTGCGCATGCGCCGTATCAATAACGATTGCATCTACTCCTGCTTCAACTAGTGCTTTTACGCGATCCATGGTTTCGTCTGCGATTCCAACGGCGGCAGCGACTCTAAGTCGACCTAAATTATCTTTACACGAAAGGGGGTGTTCTTTTACTTTAATAATGTCACGGTATGTTATTAACCCGATTAGCCTACCTTCCAAATCGACCACAGGCAACTTCTCAATTCTATTTTGCTGAAGAATGGTTTCAGCCGTAGCTAAATCCGTACCGTCTTTGGTAGTGATTAAATTCGTTGAAGTCATAACCTCTGCGATTGGCTTTGATAACTCTCGTTCGAAACGCAAATCACGGTTTGTTACAATTCCTTTTAAACATCTAATTTCATCTACTACTGGAATGCCGCCAATGCTATTCTCCTTCATCAAAGCTAAGGCATCACCTACGGTAGCTGATTCCGATAAGGTTATGGGATCAATGATCATCCCACTTTCTGAGCGCTTTACTTTCCTCACCTCAATCGCTTGTTCCGTAATGCTCATGTTTTTGTGCACTACACCAATACCTCCTTGTTGGGCAATGGCAATAGCCAATCGGTGCTCAGTCACAGTATCCATAGCTGAAGAAACTACCGGGGAGTTTACAATGATGTTTCTAGAAAAACGGCTTTGCAATACTACCTCGCGAGGCAAAACCTGAGAAAATGCAGGAACTAACAAGACATCATCATAGGTGAAGCCTTCAGTAATTTGGGTGAGATTATTCAATGACATGTGTGAATCTAAAGCAATAAATTCTCGCAAAAATAA
>Ga0315907_10007439_pt1 | contig 11411 bp, 11 predicted proteins | sample LakEriMetagenome_3_FD_203525 | JGI IMG/M metagenome (GOLD analysis project Ga0315907, IMG submission 203525) | Freshwater fungal communities from buoy surface, Lake Erie, Ohio, United States - Buoy 12 MA123 | ecosystem: Environmental > Aquatic > Freshwater > Lake > Lake biofilm | place: USA...
AAAACTCCCTCAATAATTTGAGGGAGGAAAATTGGGCGAAAAAGCAGTAACGCTTAGAGGCCCGACCTTCCTCCGAGGTCGGATACTTCGGCGTTCTGCCAGGCGACCTGGCTTAGATCTTTCGATCTTTTACAGTTGCGGGACAGCGCCGGAATTAAACCGGACTTCGCTAGACACAACGCCACTTACGTTTTTAGTTTCCTAATTGGTAAGTGAGTGAAAATTAACAGTGAATGAGTTTTTAATCAAGAACGTGGGCCCAGACGGGCTCGAACCGTCGACCCACGGATTAAAAGTCCGTTGCTCTACCGACTGAGCTATAGGCCCCAAATTGTTTACTGCTTTGTACTTCGGCGAATCTTAGCGGAGATTTCTATCGCCTTTGAACTGGCTTTAAAGTATTCAATTTCAAAGCATCCTGAAAACCCCCGAGCACGTGCTGGGCCGATTTTGCATACAACTGGTCCATTGTCAGCCCTACAGACAATTTCAGGTTTTCCTCGAAAGGCTTATTTAGTTCCTGGTTGTAAACAATTTTTTTGTACGTGTCAAAACCATACTCAGCTATCAACCATTCAAAAACTAATGACCCCACGGGATAGGCAGTCCAATGCGCTTCAGGAAAACTCTTTCCGTACTCAATCTCGTTTAATACTTTGATAATTGTTGAAGTTGAAGTTAAAGTATTAAAAGGTTTTGAAGAAATATTTTGCAGAATAAAGCTCCGATAAAACAAAAGGTAGTCTTCAAAAGTTCGCATTGATACAGCGGTTGCAACTGTGTTGGCTGAACCTTCCCTAAAAATGGGTGGGTAATACAAATCAAATCCATCCGGACCTAATTCATAACCTTGTTGATCTCTTTTGTATTTAAAAAGGTCTTGGATAACATGGAAATATTCATGAGCAACAACTTGGTCTGCATAAAGCTGAAGTGTTGATATCTTTGAAGAACTAGGAACTAATACCCCTGTGTGACCTTCCGCTTTACCGGTTTGCTCACCAAATCGAGCAATAAGTCCGATGTTGTGTTGCATTAATCTGCCTGCACGCCAATCAGCAAACCAAACATCAAAATCAGATGCGTCTTTACCCATCAGCGGATGTGAGCGAATATATTTCTCATCTTTTTCAGTGTGCAAGTACACATTTACTATTGTTGGCTGATTGAAGAATTGATCATAGAGACGAGTGGCGTACTCGCTTTGCTCGATATATCTAGCCTTCAACTCCTCTGGAAAATTTGAACTGATGTCGTATTTCAGTTCAATATTTTTTGGTGCTTCCTTGCTGATAGCGTTTTGAATCGCTCTGTAAGCTTTTAACTTCGTCTTTTCATACTTACTTAAATTCCTGGTTGGCTTCTTTGAGACATTTATCCAAGCGATGTTTCCTGATACTGGAGCACAAACACTCTTTTTCCCACTTATGAGCACAACTTGACCGGCAAATCTACATTCCGGAGTGCTTGCCTGCGCTGCAGTAGTCAGAACTGATAAAAACATAATCGGCACCAACAAGAAACTTCCTGCCTGCCATTTTTTCATACGAGAATCATAAAGGTGCTTCTAGATTATCGCCCTTTGGCAGCTCGCGTTAAGCGGTCGCGGATGGCAATTGCTAGCCCATCACCGCTGGGTTGGATGATTGCAATCGTTTCGAGCCCTTGGGCATCGCCATCTCGAAGTGCTGAATAAAGAACTCGTGCATATTCATCTGTTGTCTGTGGCGACGCTAAACGAATTGCACCAGATGGTGTTGGGACATCCGCAGGTGCAATTAATCCTTGTCCATCACTTGCTTGCAAATCAAGAAGTATTTGTGCATTTGGTGCATAGTGTTTTTCAAGTGATCCACTGACCCGGATATTTGAATCTACATTTTCACTTACTTTTAATCTTGTTGCTTCTTCAATCATTGCTTGTGTAATCGCACCAGGGCGCAGAATCTTTGGCGCATCCCCCGTGCAATCAATGATTGTTGATTCCAGACCTACCTGTGCAGGACCACCATCTAGAATCAAATCTTCTGCAGATAAATAACCGCCAATATCTTCTTGCACAGCCACCGCAGTCGTCGGTGAAACGTGACCGAATCTGTTTGCCGAAGGCGCTGCAATAGCGTGCACGCCAATCTTTTTGCACTCTTGCAATAAACCAAGTGCCAACGTGTGATCTGGCACCCGAAGCCCGACAGTATTTTGCCCGCCAGTGACATAGTCTTTTGCATTCTCGCTGCGTTTAAAAATTAGTGTCATCGGCCCCGGCCAAAAAGCGCGCGCGAGCGCGATTGCATAATCACTAATTTCTTCTGCCCAATAAGTAGTTTCATTCATGGATGCAATATGCAGAATTAATGGGTGATCTTGTGGGCGCCCTTTTACTTCGTAAATGCGCATAACCGCTTTTTCATTACTTGCGTCCGCACCGAGTCCATAAACAGTCTCTGTAGGAAAAGCAACTAAAGCACCGTTTTTTAGTGAGAGAGCAGCCTGTGACAAGGTATCTGCGGCGCAGTTAGAGATAAATTGTCCTTGGCTCATTTGAGTATTCTCTCATTATTTTCACAGAGACAACGAAGTACACTTAAGCCTATGAAAACCACGCATATGAAGAAATTCGCTGTACTTGCTATCGCTCTCTCATTGATCGGCGGAGTGGCACTTGCCCCTGCTTCAATGGCAGCAGCGCCTACTCGTTCGATCTCAGTAAATGCTGAGGGAACAGTAAAGGTCACACCCGATGCGGTGCGCATGAGCGCAACTGCAACTGTGGTGGCAGCAAGTAATAAAGAAGCGTTGGCTGAAACTGGCAAAGTTGCCGCAGCCGTGCGCGCAGCACTTCTTGCAAATGGTGTGGCAAAGACAGAGATCGCAACACAATCTATTTCTTCTTATCCTGAGTACAGCTACACACCAGAGGGTGGATCAAAGCTTGTTGGATACCGCGCATCACAATCTTTTGTTGTAACCATCAAGAATGCAGCAAATGCTGGCGCAGTCGTTGACGCTGTAGTTGCAGCAGGTGGAGATAACCTGCAAGTAACTGGTGTTTCACCATTTGTACTTGATTCAAGTAAGGCATCTCTTTCTGCACGCACAGTTGCTGTTAAGAATGCACGCGCTAAAGCGTTGTCATATGCGAAATTGTTAGGTGTAAAACTTGGACGTGTAATTACTCTGTCCGAATCCAGCGGACCGGCTGCGTATCCAATAATGGCAATGGCAAAAGATTCTGCCGGCGAAACCGTGATTGATCTTGGTCAGCAAGATGTAACGGTCTCGATCTCAGTTAAATGGGCTATTAATTAGCGCATAAATAAAGGCAGTTTGGTCGCACGCTTTACTCAAGGTACGATTTGCGAGCCTCAAACGTCCCCATCGTCTAGGGGCCTAGGACATCGCCCTTTCACGGCGGTAACACGGGTTCGAATCCCGTTGGGGGCACGCAGTACAGCAGTAAAGGTTTTGAAATAAATTGTTTTAATTTTTTCAAGGCCCGGTAGCGCAGTTGGTTAGCGCGCCGCCCTGTCACGGCGGAGGTCGCGGGTTCAAGTCCCGTCCGGGTCGCAAAAGTTTGGCGCTGTACACATTTATGTGGCCGGCGCTGAATTTTTAGTAAGGCTTGGTAGCTCAGTTGGTACGAGCGAACGACTGAAAATCGTTAGGTCGCCGGTTCGATCCCGGCCCAAGCCACATTAGTTTATTTTTTATTTAAAAATTAACCAGCTGCTGAACCAGATGATCCAGACTTACGTTGGAATCGTCCAGGTGCACCACCAGTTGCTTGACCGCCACTTACTTTAGAACCTGAAGAGCGACCTTCTTTTGGAGCAGGTGCGTTCTTACTCTTCTTCTTTTCAAGAGCTTCTAAGAACTTTGCGCGTGCATCATCTGCTGGTTTTTTATCATCGGCCATGGAAGAAGTTTACTACTTATCTTCACTAGGCACGCGCAGGAAAAACACGAGCAGTGCGACCCATCCAACGCCAGCGATATAGGCATAAAGAGAGTTCTGACTTTGATAGATGGCATATGCCAACAATCCATAGACACCCGATGCCGCCCAGAGAGTGATTGCCGCATATTTACGGTGCATTCCGATTCGCATTAAACGGTGCGACAAGTGATCGCGACCGCCAGTAAATGGTGAGATGCCACGATACAAACGCGAAGTAACAGCAACTGTTGTATCCAGAATCGGAATAGCAAGTAGTGCAATAGGAATAACTAGTGACAGAGCTTGTGGTTTAACTCCTGGGTCTAGTCGAATAGTAAGAACACCCATAACAATGCCTAAAAACAGCGCCCCGGCATCTCCCATATAAATCTTTGCTGGTGACTTATTCCAGAGTAAAAACCCTGCAGTAGAGCCACAAACCACAATTGCGAGCGCGCTGACAAGTATCTGGCCTTTGCTATTTGCAATCAAAAAGAGAAAGAAAGAAGCAATGGCAACTGTGCCAGCGGCGCCGCCATCTAGATTGTCAAAGAAGTTGATGGAGTTTGTAATTCCGACGATCCAAAAGATAGAGACTGCAGCATTTAGAAATTGATTGCCAAGTGCGAATCCCATTGTGTCTGTGGCGATCAAAATCAGCGCCATCGCTGTGCCCACCGAAGTTTGCGCAATCAATCGTGGCCATGGTTGTAACCCTCTTAGGTCATCCCATAGACCCATCGCAGAAATCAGGATTGCTGGAACTAAAACTGAGCTAGCTAGTCCAAGGGACTTAACGCTGAAATCTTGAGCAACGAGTGCGACGTAAGAAGTGATGACAACCCCCACCGCAATTGCAACGCCACCTAAATATGGAACTGGGGCTTTTTGAATCTTGCGCGCCATATCCGGCGCGTCAACTGCGTTGAAGCGAATCGCAATTTTGCGCATTGGTCCGGTAATCGCACCTACATAGACCAACGCAACAGCACCTAGTAATACGTACTGCGTAATTGAATAATTCATAAAGAGGTTAAAAAGTTATTGCTTGCCCTGAGTTGCCTTGAGTAATTCACGAACTTCAGATTCGCGATAACGGCGGTGACCACCGAGTGTTCTAATTGATGTGAGTTTTCCTGCTTTTGCCCAACGAGTAACTGTCTTTGGATCTACGCGAAAGAGTGCAGCGACTTCAGCAGGTGTAAGCAAGACTTCTGCATCTGTTAATCGATTCATAACCACCATTTAACGCTCGAAGGTTCTTGCATTACGTGTCCGTATTGCACCTTATGGAGGGAAGTATCCTTGTTTAGAAAGGGTAAAAGCAATACAACTAAAGTGAATTTTCGGTGCTACATAGCCGATTCGTATGCGGCAACTTTGCGCCAGCGCGATACCAATCGTTCATATCCCTGTCCCGCTAGCGAGCCATCGCCGGCAGCAAGCCCGGCAAGGGACGAGAGCACATCTTCGATGGATGAGTCCGCATCTAATCCGCTTTCACCAGATTCGCGAAGTGCGCGATCTAAATAATTAGCGAGTCCGCCGTAATCTAATTCGATTAAAGATTGCGGATGAAATAAATCTAGCCAATCTTCTAGCTCTTCAATTTCTGCTTCAACTGGTCCAGGACCAAATGCGCGTTGAACAGTTTGATGTGCAACTTGGCATCGTGCTTTTGCATCCGATAACTTTGCACGCATTAATGTGTAGTGACCATCGTCATCAATTCCACGAACTCGTTCTTCTGCCATAAAGAGTGAAAACCATCGCGGTGGAATAACCCATGTTTCGGTCAAAATATGCGGAACTTTATCTTCGAGTTGTTCAACACCTGCGGTGATGACATCTTCGAGAGATTCTGGAACAAAGAACTTTGTGACAGAACTTGGCATCGAATCTTTAAAATCATCCAGTGCTGCCCAACAACGATTAGCAGTTGACCATGGAGAGACATAACGAAGACCATCAACATCCAAAATGTGCGCGCCATCTGGTCTGCCAGCAGGTGGTTCTGGAAAAATTATTCGGCGAAGCGCGAGTGATTGTTCTTCTGTGCGTGAATCTTTTTCTGGATCAATTGATGTCCAGCGCAGACGATCTACGGGATCAAAGGCAGAAAGTGGTTCGTAAATTCGAAGGGAAGCGACGTACGGAGTCGGACGCATCTAGTTACGCACGTGGAATGTAATTGCCATCAGCGTAAGGATCATCTTCCTCGTTCTGCTGAGTTTTTTCTTCGCCATGTAACTCTTTTGCTAAACGATCAAGATCCATCTCTTGTGAGTTGTACTTAAGATCGCGAGCTACTTTTGTCTGTTTCGCTTTTGCTCGGCCGCGCCCCATAGCGTGACCTCCTTACCTGAACGGTGTGTGACTTCTACCAGAGCCGTAGGTTATCGCCTTCGGCAGGCGCTCACAAAGGCACGTACGAAGAGAGATCGGCTCGGCTGCCTGAGGCTTTGATCCTCCCTGCCTGAAGTTCTGCGTCCCACGTGGTGGTGCCGGCGGCCAGAGCGAGCCAAGTCTCGGCATCCATCTCAATTACATTCGAAGGTGTCCCGCGAGTGTGCGTTGGACCCTCACCGCATTGAATCGCGGCATACGGCGGAATGCGAACTTCAATTGCGCGACCCGGTGCTTTTGATTCAAGTAAAGCAAGTGTTCTTTTTACTTCACCCAAAATTTGTGGATCGCGACTCAACGAATAGATCCGGGTTTGTATTTAGCAGCTGTTGCGTTTGTCTTTGTAATTACTTCAATACGTTTAATAACTCGAGAAATTTGTTGGCGAGCATCGCCAGTAAATTCAATTGGATCTTTAATTAATACAGCAAGAGCTGCGGCATCTAGTGGAATACGAGAATCAGCACCAATTGCTGCGAGCAGATTATTTGCTTTTCCTTCACGCATTTCTAGTGCAGCTTTAGTCGCATGCTCTTTGATCACTTCGTGCGCAACTTCGCGACCAACGCCAGCTTTGACAGCAGCCATCAAAATCTTTGTTGTTGCTAAGAATGGCAAATACTTTTCTAACTCTGCAGCAATTACTGCTGGAAATGCACCAAATTCATCAAGCACGGTCAACATAGTTTCGAGCAATCCATCAATTGCATAGAAAGCATCTGGCAGTGCAACGCGGCGAACAACGCTGCAAGAAACATCGCCTTCATTCCATTGATCACCAGCGAGTTCAGAGACCATCGACGCATAACCGCGTAATACAACTGAGAGTCCATTTACTCGTTCGCACGAACGTGTATTCATCTTATGTGGCATTGCAGATGAACCAACTTGTCCCTCTTTAAATCCTTCGGTGACGAGTTCGGTACCAGCCATTAAACGAATTGATGTAGCAAGAGATGATGGAGCGGATGCAATCTGTACAAGTGTTGTGACAACGTCATAATCAAATGAGCGTGGATAAATCTGTCCAGTTGAATCCAAAACATTTGAAAAACCAAGTTCTGTTGCAATAGCTTTTTCTAACTTCTGATGCGCATCACTTGAACCAAGTAAATCAATTGAATCTTGAGATGTGCCAACAGGGCCTTTAATTCCTCGCATTGGGTAGCGCTCTTGTAATGAAACCAATCTTTCGTATGCAAAGAGAAGTTCTTCAGCGCTTGATGCAAAGCGCTTTCCAAGAGTTGTTATCTGCGCTGGCACATTATGTGAGCGACCTGCAATTGGTTGGTCGGCGTATTGCGTAGCTTTGTCGGCAAGGCGGGCAAGGAGCGCAATTACTTTGTCGTTAACAATCTGTAAACCATTTCGAATCTGCAGCGCTTCAATGTTTTCTGTCAGATCGCGGCTAGTCATGCCTGCGTGAATAACTTCGTGACCAGCTAGTGCGTTGAACTCTTCTATGCGAGCTTTAACATCATGTCGGCTCTTTTTCTCACGAGCATCGATGGAACCAAGATCAACTTTTGAAACTACTTTTTCATAATCTTTGATAACTGATTCTAGAATTGCATGACCAAGTTGTGATTGAGCACGAGCAACCGCAATCCAGAGCTTGCGCTCTGCAATGATCTTTGACTCTGGTGCGAAGATTTCTCGCATCGCAGCCGATGCATATCTATCTGCTAAAACGCTCACAGGTTTATTCTCCCTCATTTAATTGCCCTTCTCAGCGACCGACGCATTGAGTGCAATATCAGTGCGATAAAAAGAGCCAGGTAATGTGATTTGAGAGATAGCCCGATATGCACGATCACGTGCTTCCGTTAGATCTTCACCAATTCCAGTCACACTCAATACACGTCCACCACTTGAAACCAGTCCTGCAGTGGACCTCGTTGTGCCAGAGTGAAAAGTAATCGTCTCTTTAACAGTTGGAATATTTAGAATTACAGAACCAGTTTGTGCAGATTCTGGATATCCATCAGCTGCAAGCAGGACAGAGACAGCCGATTCTTCTCTCCATTGAAGCGCAACATCATCTAGGTTATTTGTTGCCGCTTTGTATAAAAGTGTTGCAAGCGGAGTTTTAAGCAGTGGGATTAATACTTGTGCTTCGGGATCACCAAAGCAGATGCTTAATTCAATAACGCGAACTCCATCATCTGTGAGTGCAAGACGAGCAGATAGCAAGCCAATAAATGGTGTTCCTCGCGCAGTCATCTCTGCAATCACAGGAGCAAGTACTTGTGTGTAAGTATCTTCAACGATGTCATCTGGTGCCCACGGCAGTGGTGAATACGCACCCATTCCATCTGGTTGAAAGTTCTGCGTAGGTTGCATCGCAATTAAGTTTCGTCCATCACAAATTGCACAGAGCGAGAATTCTCCCTGCATCAAATCTGTTTCGCTGGAAGCAATATGCACACCAGCATCTCGCATGACGCCATCTGCAAAATCTTTTGAGCCCTGTAGTTGCGAAGCAGCTTTTGATGGACCAAAGACAGCAAAGCCTGCTGATCGCAGAGCATCTGCCGCACCATTGATTAGCGGAACTTCTGAACCAATAACAACTAAGTCAATAAATAATTCTTTTGCCAGCGCGACTATTGCTGCGTTATTTGTTATGTCTAGTGGATGTAGTAAAGCTAAATCAGCAATACCTGGATTGCCAGGTGCACAGTGAAGTTCAGTTGTACTTGTATCTGCCTTTAACCCTAGTGCGAGTGCGTGTTCGCGACCGCCGCTTCCGACTAGGAGGATTTTCATTCTTAGATGAAATCCTTCACAACAATTGTTTCATCGCGGCCTGGCCCAACTCCAATGGCGCTCATTGGAGCACCAGAAATCTTTTCAAGGAACGCAACATAATCTTGCGCAGCCTTTGGCAAATCACTTACTTTGCGCGCTTTAGATATATCTTCTTTCCAGCCTGGCATGTACTCATAAATTGGTTTTGCATGGTGGAAATCTGATTGCGAAGCTGGTAGCTCTTCAACACGCTTCCCATCGATTTCATAAGCAACACATACTGGAATCTTGTCCCAACCAGTAAGCACATCTAATTTTGTTAAGAAGAAATCAGTCAGACCATTTACGCGAACCGCATAACGTGCAATTGGCGCGTCATACCAACCACAACGACGTGCACGACCAGTTGTGACACCGATTTCTCCGCCGATGGTGCGAAGTTTTTCGCCATCTTCATCAAAGAGTTCTGTAGGAAATGGACCAGAACCAACGCGTGTTGTGTACGCCTTAACGATTCCGATGACGCGACCAATTTGTGTTGGTCCGATTCCAGAACCTGTGCACGCACCACCAGCAGTTGGATTACTAGATGTCACGAATGGATAAGTGCCGTGATCGACATCGAGTAGCGTGCCTTGTGAACCTTCAAGCAGAACTGTTTTGCCTGCTTTAAGTGCTTGATCAAGTAACAAAACCGTATCTGCTACGTATGGTCGCAAAATTTCTGCGTAGCCAAGATATTCGTTGAGAACTTCATCAACTTCGATGTTCTTACGATTAAATACTTTAATAAGTACTTGGTTCTTATCTTTTAGCGCGCCCTCGATTTTTTGACGCAAAATAGATGGATCAAACAAATCTTGCACACGAATTCCGATGCGATTGATCTTGTCGGCATATGCAGGTCCGATTCCGCGACCTGTCGTGCCGATCTTTGCTTTGCCTAAGAAGCGCTCAGAAACTTTGTCGATGGTGCGGTGATAAGGAGTAATTAAATGAGCGTTTGTGCTGATTACTAATTTAGAGCAATCAATACCGCGTTCTGTTAATCCCTTAATTTCTTCTAGAAGTACGCCCGGATCAATCACAACGCCATTTCCAATTACTGGAATTACGTTTGGACTAAGAATTCCTGAAGGCAATAAGTGCAACGCATATTTTTGATCACCGATAACAACTGTGTGACCAGCGTTGTTTCCACCTTGATAGCGAACAACATAATCAACACGGTCGCCAAGAATGTCAGTAGCTTTGCCTTTACCTTCATCGCCCCATTGGGCACCGAGCAATACGAGAGCTGGCATCTATTTGAGCAAGCTAGTTCCAGTTGAACGAAGATCTTCGCATGCATGTACAACGCGAGCAGCCATTCCTGCTTCTGCTGCTTTGCCCCATGCACGTGGATCGTACGTTTTCTTATTTCCTACTTCGCCATCAATCTTTAATACGCCGTCGTAGTTCTTAAGCATGTGATCAACAACTGGACGAGTAAATGCGTATTGAGTATCTGTATCGATATTCATCTTGATTACGCCGTAATCAAGTGATTCACGAATCTCAGAAAGAAGAGAACCAGAGCCACCGTGGAATACGAGATCCATTGGCTTGCTTCCAGCAGGCAATCCCTTTTCCTTTGAAACTGCGTCTTGAAGTGTCTGCAAAATCTTTGGTTGTAATACAACGTTTCCTGGCTTGTACACACCGTGGACGTTTCCAAATGTTGCAGCGACCATATATCGACCGCGCTCTCCCATGCCCAATGTCTTTACAGTCATCAAGGCATCCTCAGGAGTGGAGTACAACTTGGCATCGTGCTTTGCTTCGACGCCATCTTCTTCGCCGCCAACAACACCGATTTCGATTTCAAGAATTGTTCGTGCAGCAAGAGACTTCTCAATTAACTCATCTGCAATTTTCATGTTCTCTGGCATATCTACTGCAGAGCCATCCCACATGTGTGAGCTAAAGAGTGGTCCTTTGCCAGATTTGATTCGGTCTGCACCAAATTCAAGAAGCGGGCGCATAAATCCATCAAGTTTTTCAATTGGGCAGTGATCTGTATGAAGAGCAATATTTACTTTGTAATTCTTTGCAACAACGTGTGCAAACTCAGCGAGCGCAACTGCGCCATCAACCATGTTCTTAACTGTCGAGCCAGATGCGTATTCAGCGCCGCCCCAAGAGAATTGGATGATTCCATCTGATTCTGCTTCGGCGAATCCACGAAGAGCTGCGATCAGAGTCTGTGATGATGAAACGTTAATTGCTGGATATGCAAAGGCGCCCTTTTTAGCGCGATCCAACATTTCGGAATAAA
>Ga0315907_10007443_pt1 | contig 11408 bp, 7 predicted proteins | sample LakEriMetagenome_3_FD_203525 | JGI IMG/M metagenome (GOLD analysis project Ga0315907, IMG submission 203525) | Freshwater fungal communities from buoy surface, Lake Erie, Ohio, United States - Buoy 12 MA123 | ecosystem: Environmental > Aquatic > Freshwater > Lake > Lake biofilm | place: USA...
CACACGAATGTCAATGGCTTGTGGCGTATAAATTTGCCGCGCGATTAAACCTGCCATACAGCATAAAATATCAGTAATGAAAAGGCTTTCAAGAAGTTTTATCAGCAAAATTCTGGTTCCTTTTTCGGCGGCAATGTTCCTCACTTTCAATGCCTTTGGAGGCATTTTCGAGGGTGGTGATGCTGCGAAAGGGGAGTCATTGTTTAAGGCTAACTGCGCATCTTGTCACAAGACCTCAGAAGAGGTTCTTGCTGCTCCGGGTCTCAAAGACATCGACGTGCGCTGGAAGGGAAAGGATGCTCTTATCGTCAAGTGGATTCAAAATCCGCAAGCTGCTGCAGCTACCGGCGATGCTTACATCAAAGGGCTTGTCGACAAGTACGTCCCAACATTTGGTTGGATGGCTGGTCAAGCGGTAAGCGAGGCAGAGATTAAGGACATTCTTACTTACGTGAAATCGGCCGCTGACGCTGCTGCTCCCGCTGGTGGTGCAGGCGCATTGAACAAGTGTATGACCCTTGAGGAGATTGCTGCCGAGAAGGAAAAGAACGAAGAGAGCGACGGTACCGTTTGGTTCATCATCATTGGGTCTATTCTGGCCATCATTGCTGTAACAGCCGCCAACATTTCAAAGTCTCTGAAAAATGCAATCAACGAGCGCGAGGGTCTTCCTGCGGTAGTTGAAATGTCTTACTGGCAGTCAGCTAAAGCTTGGATGTGGGCAAACAGAAAGTTTGTTTCCGTTATAGGATTGTTCTTGTTCTGTTATTTCTCCGTTGTGGGTTATAAGAGTCTTATGGATATTGGTGTTTACGACGGCTATACTCCTGATCAGCCAATCTGGTTTTCACACGCCATTCATAATTGTCAAAACGAAATCGATTGTAACTACTGTCATAGCAGCGCCGTGAAGTCGAAGCACGCAGGTATTCCGTCGGTTAACGTTTGTATGAACTGCCACAAGGGTATCAAGAAAGGAGCTATAACCGGTACTGCGGAGATTCAAAAAATCTATGACGCAATCGGATTCGACCCTACAACCGGCTCTTACATCCAGGGATACGAGCAGAAGCCAATTGTGTGGAACAAGGTAAACAACCTTCCTGATCACGTTTACTTCAATCACTCAGCTCACGTAACCGTGGGTAAGATTGATTGTAAAAACTGTCACGGTCCACAAAACATGTACACTGTAGGTCACGTGCCGACAGCCGAGGAAATCAATTCACAGGAAGATGTTGTTGGTCTGGTGAAACTCGAAAAGCGTCCATTCACGATGGGTTGGTGCTTGGAGTGTCACAACAAGAAGGAAGTGGATATGGCGGGAAGCGCTTACTACCAGCAAATGCACGAGCGCTACAAGGCGTCTGAAGTGGGACAACGCACCTTGCGTGAAATCATGGAAGATGGTTCGGCCACTGTGCGCGAATTGGGTGGATGGGAATGCGGCAAATGCCACTATTAATAGTATAAAATCGAATAACACGGATTAACCTCCATGGGAATAACTAAGAAATACTGGTCGAGCCTGGATGAATTGCAGAACACTGCAGCAGCTCAGGAAGCGCTTACCTCAGAGTTCAAGCGTGATCAAAGTGTGCAAGATTTTCTGAATGATGAAAATCTCAATGAGTCGAATACCGGACGCCGTGACTTTTTGAAGTTCATGGGCTTTGGTTTGGCAGCAGCTACTCTTGCTGCGTGCGAAACGCCGGTGGTAAAGTCGATTCCGTACGTTGTTAAGCCGGAAGAAATCACTCCCGGTGTTGCCAACTATTACGCTTCGACGTATTACGACGGAAGCGATTATGGTAACCTGTTGGTGAAAACCCGCGAAGGCCGCCCGATTCACATCAAAGGAAACAAGGATCACGGTATTGCCGGTGGCGGATTGAATTCTCGCATGAATGCATCCGTACTTGGTTTGTACGATGGTTCACGTTTGAAGGGCCCGAAGAAGGGTGGTGCAGATATCGATTGGAACACACTCGATACAGAAATGAAGGCCGCTCTTGCATCTGCAAATAGCATTCGTATCGTTTCCAACACTATCATCAGCCCAAGCACTCAGCGCGCAATCAATGAGTTCAGCGCGAAATATGCCGGTAAGGTGAAGCACGTTCAGTACGATGCAGTCTCTTACAGTGGTTTGTCTAAAGCCAATGGTGGAAGTATTCCAAGCTACGATTTCAGCAAAGCAAAAACCATCGTGAGCATTGCTGCCGACTTCCTCGGTACATGGCTCATGCCGGCAGCTTTCACAGCTCAATACGCTCAAACCCGCAAGCCGGAAGGTGAGTGGATGAGTAAGCATTATCAGTTTGAAAGCAATATGTCACTCACCGGTTCAAACAGTGATGTGCGTACTGCAATCAAGCCATCTCAACAAGGCGCAGTTGCTGCGGCATTGTATGCAGCGGTAACCGGCGGAAGTGCTGCGGGTGTTGAAGGTGCAGACAACGCGATTGCTTCAGCTGCAGAGTCACTCAAGGCGAATGCAGGTTCTTCCTTGGTAGTTGCGGGTTCAAACGACCCGAATATTCAAATGATTGTGACGGCTATCAATGCTGCCCTCAACAATATCGGATCAACAGTCGACACAAAGAATGCACTGAATCTTTTCCAAGGCAGCGATGAAGGAATGGCTGCGTTGGTGGAGGAAATGAATGCAGGAAGTGTGGATGTGTTGATTGTGTACGGCGTAAATCCTTCTTACAGCTGGATGAATGCCGATAAATTCAACAGTGGCCTTCAGAAAGTAAAGACCTCCGTATGCTTCAACTTGTTTGCTGATGAAACAGCAAGCCGATGCGGTTATATGGCTCCTGATCATCACTACTTGGAGTCGTGGAACGATTACAGCCCAATGAAGGGCCGCACTGATTTGGCTCAGCCAACCATCAATGCTCTTTACAACAGCCGTTACGCTCAAGAGTCGTTCTTGCGCTGGAGCGACAACGGTGCTTCTTACTACGATTACATGCGTGCAACACACAACAGTGGATTCACTGCTGCGATGTTGAAGTCTGATTCGAATTGGAATACTGCAGTTCATAATGGAACATTTGCGTCAGCTGTTGCAGTTGCTGCAATGACAATTTCTGCAACTCCTGTTGATACAGCTCCTGCTCCTGTTGTCGCTGAAACCCCTGCTGCTACTATCGCTCCATCCATGAACATCGGAGAGGCGCTGGCTGCTGTATCAAGCGCTAAGTCCGGTGAATGGGAAGTTACATTGTACCAAAAAGTGACGATGGGCGCCGGTAACCACGCAAACAATGCGATGTTGCAGGAAACTCCAGACCCGATTACCAAAGTAACCTGGGACAACTACGTAACCATGGCCCCAGCCGATATGAAGGAAATGGGCCTTGAGACATACATTGGTCAGTGCGATTGTGCTTCATTGGTAACCGTTACCGTAAACGGAAAGTCAATTACCCTTCCTGCGATGCCGGTTCCCGGTCAAAAGCGCAAGACCTTGGGTATCGCTTTGGGATACGGACGTGGAGCAGGAAATGAAGAAATCGGAAAGGCGGCTTATCAGACCGGAAAAGCAGGTGTGCATTTGATGGAAGGCGACAAGCGCCAGACTATCGGTGGAAACGCTTATCCGTTGGTGGCTATGAATGCCGGACACGCTTCATACAGCAGCAGTGATGTAACCATTGCTTCAGCCCCCGGCACATATTCAATAGCTACAACGCAGATGCACGCAACCGTAATGGGTCGCGATTCTGTTATCAAAGAAACTGTCATTGCTACCTACCTTGCAGAGAAAGACGCCAAGCGTGGGGATGCTTCTTATAACATGGCTGTTACCCTTCCGATTCACGAAGACGTGAACAAGGATGGAAAGATTGACGTAAATGATCGTCAGTCAATTCGTGCAGTCGATTTGTGGCGTGACCATCCGGTTGAAGGCGTAGGCCATCGCTGGGGTATGACCATCGACTTAAGTTCTTGCTTGGGTTGTGGCGCATGTATTACCGCATGTCATACGGAAAACAACGTACCAGTAGTTGGTAAAGATGAAGTATTGCGTCACCGCGATATGCACTGGATGCGCATCGACCGCTACTTCTCTTCCGAGCATCAGACAATTGATATTGCCGACACACTTGCCAATACAAAAGAGGCAACAGGCAAAGGAACGATTGGCGCTTACCGTGAAATGGAAAGCCCTGAGGAAAACCCTCGCACAGTGCACATGCCAATGATGTGTCAGCACTGTAACCACGCTCCTTGCGAAACGGTTTGTCCGGTTGCGGCCACCGTGCACAGCAACGAGGGTCTGAACAACATGGCATACAACCGCTGTATCGGTACACGTTACTGCGCTAACAACTGTCCATATAAAGTCCGTCGCTTCAACTGGTTCAACTATGTAACGAACGATAAGTTCGCCATGGTGAATCCTTCACAAGACGAAACATTGCGTATGGTGTTGAATCCGGATGTAACCGTGCGCACACGCGGTGTAATGGAAAAGTGCAGTATGTGTCAGCAGCGCATACAGGCCGGTAAGACCGAAGCGAAGCGCAATGGCACAACGGTGCTCGACGGCATGATTCAGACAGCTTGTTCTGAAGCTTGCCCAACCAATGCGATTGTATTTGGTGACTTGAATGATACTACCTCGAAGAATGCCCAGCGTGCCAACAACGTGCGTTCTTACCACGCATTGGAGGAAGTGGGAATTCAGCCGAACATTTACTACATGACCAAAGTGCGCAACATCGAAGCAACCGAAGCTTAAACCTTTAAGAAACCAACCGAGATGTTCAAAGAATCCAACATAAGAAAGCCGTTGATCCTAGGTCACAAGACCTACCATGATATCACCAACGATATCGTTTCTCCAATTGAAGGTCCGGCGCCAAAGCAATGGAAGATTGCCTTCACCATCGCGCTTATTGTAGCGTTGTATGGCGTGGGTGTTATCAGCTACTTGGTAGGCGTGGGTATTGGTTCATGGGGTTTGAATAAGACTGTAGGATGGGCATGGGACATCACCAACTTCGTATGGTGGGTAGGTATCGGTCACGCCGGAACGCTCATCTCCGCGGTGTTGTTGTTGTTCCGTCAGCGCTGGCGCATGGCGATTAACCGCTCGGCCGAAGCGATGACGATTTTTGCCGTAATGATGGCAGCCGTATTCCCGGTATTCCACATGGGACGTGTTTGGATGGCCTATTGGACACTGCCTTTGCCAAACCAATTCGGATCGTTGTGGCCCAATTTCAACTCGGCGTTGATGTGGGACGTATTCGCGATTTCGACATACTTCTCGGTTTCACTCGTATTCTGGTACATCGGTCTTATTCCTGACTTTGCAACCATTCGCGACCGCGTGAGCAAGCCATGGATGAAGAAATTCTACAGCGTTCTGAGTTTCGGATGGTCGGGTCGTGCTAAGCACTGGACACGCTTCGAAGAAATTTCACTTGTGTTGGCCGGTATTGCAACTCCACTTGTATTCTCGGTTCACTCGATCGTATCGATGGACTTTGCAACATCAATTGTTCCCGGATGGCACACTACCATCTTCCCTCCTTACTTCGTGTCGGGTGCGATCTTCTCCGGATTCGCGATGGTGCAGACGCTGTTGCTCATCATGCGTAAAACCATGAAGCTCGAAGCGTACATTCACTTGAAGCACATCGAGTACATGAACATCGTAATCATTGTTACAGGTTCTATCGTGGGTGTTGCTTATCTCACAGAGTTGTTCATCTCTGACTACAGTGGTGTTCAGTATGAATCGTATGCATTCATCAACCGTTTCTCAGGACCGCTTGCTTGGTCATACTGGTGCATGATGACGTGCAACGTAATTTCTCCGCAGCTCTTCTGGTTTAAGAAGTTGCGTACGAATCTGGTATTCACCTTCGTGATGTCTATCATCGTAAACATTGGCATGTGGTTCGAGCGATTTGTAATCATCGTTACTTCTATTCACCGCGACTACTTGCCTGCAGCATGGGGTGAGTTCAAGGCTAGCTTCATCGATATCGGTATGTTCATAGGAACCATTGGTATCTTCTTCACGCTGTTCTTGTTGTTCGCACGTTACTTCCCGGTGCTTGCACTGAACGAATTGAAGACGATTTTGAAGACATCGGGTGAGAGCTATAAAAATCAAAACAATCACTAAGCAACAACGCTTTAAGCACTATGGCAAATAAAGTATTTCACGTGATGTACGACGACGACCAGAAGTTGCTGGACGCTGCTCGTGCCCTCGTTGCACAAGGCATTCGAGTGAAGGAAGTGTTTTCTCCTTTCCCTGTTCACGGTTTAGATCCAATTATTGGAGTTAAGCGCACGCGTTTGGCTATTTGTTCGTTCATGTATGCCTGCACCGGAACCGTTTTGGCGATTTTGGGTACGTGGTATTTCATGGTAAGCGACTGGGACTGGAACATTGGTGGTAAGCCAAACTTTACCTGGATTGAAAACGCTCCTGCGTTTGTTCCTGTAATGTTCGAGTTTTCAGTTTTCTGTGGAGCACACGGAATGGTAATTACTTATTTGTTGCGCAATGGTACCTTGCCAGGAATGCCGGCTGACAACCCGGATCCGCGCACTACAGATGACAAGTTTGTAATGGAAATTACAACAGAAGATAACCATGTTTCGGCGCAAGATCTTGAAGCCAAGATCCGTGCTACCGATGTATTTGAACTTAGCATAAAGGACTATTGAGATGAAGCGCACCAACACCTTTTTCGGTATTGCCTGTGTGGCCGTAGTTGCACTCTCTTCGTGCCAGCAAGACCCCAATTCACCCGGCGTTGAATACATGCCCGATATGTATCGTTCGCCAGCGTTGGAGGCTTATGTTGACTATGGAACCAACAAGACCATGGACTGGACACAAGACATGAAAGATGCTGCCGGCTTGGTGGCAGTTCATTCGCGCGTTCCTGCTCCCAATACAATTCCTTACGTGAAGCCGGAAATGATGGCTTACGTGATGCCTTACGCTCTCAATAATACTCCTGAGGATTATGAGCGCGCCGGCCTGGAAGTGAAGAGCCCCATGAAGCCAACCAAGAAAAATGTGTTGCGCGGAAAGGAGATTTATACCTACATGTGCACGCATTGCCACGGTGAAAACGGTGGTGGTGATGGAGCCATCTCCAAGAACGGTCACATACAGGGTATTCCAGATTATGCTGGAAAGCTAAAGGATCTTCCGGAGGGTAAGATGTTCCATTCGATTACATACGGTAAAGGTTTGATGGGTCAACACGCATCTCAACTCACACAGTTAGAGCGCTGGCAGATCATCGAGTATGTAAAACTGCTACAGCAAGGAATAACGGAGCCGGAGTTTGATGCTAACGATATGTTGGTGACAAAGGCTGCAGCAGCTCCTGCCGATACCACCGCAACAACCAAATAACAAGAAACTACTGCCCTACAGATATACTATGGCACAAGCAACGACACATTTCGAAATTCCGGCATCGACCAAAAAGTGGTCTACCATCTTTATGGTGATCGGAGCAATCGCAGCTATTGCAGGTTGGTTCTTCGACAAAACGGATCATCATCAATACTGGTGGGCTAACTTGCTCATATGCGGGTTTTTCTTTTTTGCACTTTCTATTGGTGCTATGTTTTTCTACGCCGTACAATACGCTGCCGAAGTAGCATGGACAGCGCAGCTCAAGCGCATCTTTGAAGCGATGTGGGCGTATTTGCCAATCGGACTGGGCGTTGTTTTCGTAGTGCTTCTAGCAGCTCAACTGCATGTGAACCATCTGTACCATTGGATGGATCCTGAAGTAGTTGATCCAAACAGTCCTTCATTCGATAAGATTATCGCTAACAAGATGCCTTTCTTGTCGAGCTGGTTCTTCTGGTTGCGCTTTGTTATTTACGCTGTTGTGTTTGTTGTCTTCGCCCGTTTGTTCCGCCAATGGTCGTTGCAGGAAGATACAGCTCCAAGTCTAGAACTACACCTGAAGCAATACAAGCGCAGTGCGTTATTCCTTGTATTCTTCGCTGTGTTTTCTAGCACCATCGCATGGGATTGGTTGATGAGCATCGACGTTCACTGGTTTTCTACCATGTATGGTTGGTACATCTTCTCAGGCATGTGGGTTACTACTATGATTTTTGCGACGCTGCTTTTGATTTGGTTGAAAGGCAAGGGGTACATGCCTGGAGTTAATAGCTCTCACATTCACGACATGGGTAAGTGGGTATTTGCCGTGAGCATGTTGTGGAGCTACTTGTGGTTCTGCCAATACATGCTGATCTGGTATTCAAACATCCCGGAAGAAGTAACGTATTTCAAAGAGCGTTATGATCACTACATGTATGGCATGTGGGCTATCTTCTTCTGCAACTTTGCTATTCCATTTTACACGCTGACCTCACGTGATGCCAAGCGTAATCCGAAGTATTTGACTCGCGTGGGTATTATCATTTTCATCACACACTTCCTTGATTTATACATGGCGGTTGTTCCCGGCACTGTGCATGGCCACTTAGAGTGGGGATTGGGTGAGCATGGTCACCACATCACTTTCGCATGGTGGTTTGAAATTGGAATGTTTATCGGATTCCTTGGTTTATTTGTAAGCGTAGTGATGAAGGCGCTCAGCAAAGCTCCGTTGGTGCCGGTGAACCACCCGTATTTGAACGAAAGTGAAAACCATTCGATATAAGAAATTGTTGTTTTAGAGAACAGGAGTAAAACGAAAGAGAAATGAAACTACTGATCATTCTGGTAATTGTTTTAGCGATCATCGCTGTTGTACAATTGACCAAAGTCTATGAATTTACGCGTGCGCTGCGTAAATCGAAGGAAGAGGATATTTCCCCCGCTGACAACAAGCTCAATGCGAATTTGATGATCGTGTGGATGCTGGTGTTCTTTATTGGAACACTCTACCTCTATGGTCGTTATGGCGAGTATTTGCCGGAACCTGCATCAGAGCATGGAAAGGATGTGGATTGGTTGATGAGCGTGAACATCTGGATGATCACCGTGATGTTCTTCATCATGAACGCAATGTTGTTCTTGGTCGCTTGGAAGTATCAATACAAGAAAGATCGTAAGGCGCGCTTCTTCGCTCACGACAATCGCCTGGAGATGGTTTGGACACTTATTCCCGGTGTGGCAATGGCATTCATCATCGTATTTGGATTGATTACCTGGAATAAAATTACAGGCCCTGCTTCAAAAGACGCAATGCAGGTGGAATTGTACTCCAAGCAATTTGGTTGGATTGCCCGCTACCCCGGTGCAGACGGAGAGTTTGGTGCAGCCAACTACAACCTTATCAGCTCAGCCAATGAAATGGGTCTTGTTTCAAAAGAATTGATTGCGGCAAAAATTGAAGAGCTTGACAAGGACATTGAAGGATTGAAGGCGCAACTGGAAGAGAATGCAAAACTTCCTGTTATGCCTGAGAGCTATGTTGAAACACTGGAAGACAAGATCTATCGCCTGGAGCGTCACAAGCAACGTATTCTCGACTTGGGAGAATTTAAGGAGCCAAGTGGAAAGAGCAACTGGGAAACCGGTGCCGATGACAATATTGTGAAAGGTGAAATGCACTTGCCTGTTGGTAAAGAGGTGGAATTTGTTTTCCGTTCACAGGATGTAATTCACTCGGCTTATATGCCACACTTCCGTGCGCAGATGAACACGGTGCCCGGTGTACCTACCCGTTTCAAAATGACACCAACCATTACCACTAAGGAGATGCGCGGTAAACTTGGAGACAACAAGTTTGACTATGTGCTTCTTTGCAACAAAGTTTGTGGAAACGCTCACTTCAACATGCAGATGAAAATTGTTGTTGAATCAGAGGAAGAATATCTTGCATGGATGGAAAAGCAAAAGACTTTCGCCGGTGAGCCAGCTAAAGAAGCCGCTCCTGCCGAAGGAACGGAAGCTCCTGCTGATACCACCAAAAACGCTATGAGCCCTATGGCCAAGGCAAGCTTGAAGTAGACTCGTTAAACAAAAGATATTTTAAAAAGAAAGAACGATGGGAAATGCAGAACACACCGCTCATGATCATAGCCACGATCACGGGCACGCACATCACCACGAAGAATCATGGGTTTCGAAATACATCTTCTCGCAAGACCATAAGATGATTTCGAAGCAATTCCTCATCACAGCCATTGTAATGGGTGTGATTGCGGTGATGCTTTCAATATTCTTCCGCCTCCAACTCGGTTGGCCAGGTGAGAAGTTTCAAATTTTGAACTTCTTCTTGGGTGACAAGTGGGCGCCAGATGGTTTGTTAGACAAGAATGCCTACCTCGCAATGGTTACCATTCACGGTACTATCATGGTGTTCTTCGTACTGACCGGTGGTTTGTCGGGAACCTTTGCAAACCTTCTTATTCCATTGCAGGTTGGAGCTCGTGACATGGCGAGTGGATTCCTGAACATGTTGTCTTATTGGTTCTTCTTGCTCTCGAGCTTAATCATGGTAGCATCACTTTTCGTAGAAGGTGGAGCGGCTAGTGGTGGATGGACTATTTATCCTCCACTCTCTGCATTGCCACAAGCAATGCCGGGCTCAGGAACGGGTATGACTCTTTGGTTGATCTCCATGGTGTTCTTCATTGCTTCATCGTTGTTGGGTGGATTGAACTACATCGTAACCATCATTAACCTTCGCACAAAGGGAATGAAGATGACACGTCTTCCTTTGACCATGTGGGCGCTTTTTGTAACTGCCATCCTTGGTGTATTGTCGTTCCCGGTGTTGGTTTCTGCAGCCGTTCTCTTGTTGATGGATCGTAGCTTCGGAACAGCATTTTATTTGTCAGACATTTTTATACAAGGCGAGGCGCTCGACGTAACCGGTGGTTCACCGCTGTTGTTCCAGCACTTGTTCTGGTTCCTCGGTCACCCTGAAGTGTACATTGTACTTCTTCCTGCATTGGGTATTTCCTCTGAAATTATTTCTACCAACTCACGCAAGCCAATCTTCGGTTACAAGGCGATGGTAGGTTCAATCTTGGCAATCGGGTTCTTGTCGTTCATCGTGTGGGGTCACCACATGTATGTAACCGGAATGAATCCATTCCTAGGATCTGTGTTCGTATTTACAACGCTGTTGATTGCTATTCCATCGGCGGTGAAGGCTTTCAACTACATCACCACACTTTATCAGGGTAACATTCGCTTCACTCCGGCGATGTTGTTCTCGATTGGTCTTGTATCGACTTTCGTTACAGGTGGTTTGACCGGAATCATTCTCGCTGACTCTGCGCTCGATGTAAACGTACACGATACATACTTCGTAGTGGCTCACTTCCACATTGTAATGGGTATGTCGGCAATCTTCGGAATGTTGGGTGGTATCTACCACTGGTTCCCGAAGATGTACGGTCGTATGATGAATACCAAGCTCGGTTACGTG
>Ga0315907_10007444_pt1 | contig 11406 bp, 7 predicted proteins | sample LakEriMetagenome_3_FD_203525 | JGI IMG/M metagenome (GOLD analysis project Ga0315907, IMG submission 203525) | Freshwater fungal communities from buoy surface, Lake Erie, Ohio, United States - Buoy 12 MA123 | ecosystem: Environmental > Aquatic > Freshwater > Lake > Lake biofilm | place: USA...
TTTGTGATGCTGTTGCGGAAAGAATCAAGTTGCGCCTGAGTTGGAAGTTCTCCGTAGATCAACAGATAAGCTACCTCAAGAAAGCTTGCCTTTTCAGCGAGCTGTTCGATCGGATACCCTCTGTAATGAAGAATCCCTTCTTCTCCGTCAAGAAAGGTGATCTTACTTTTTGTAGCACCTGTGTTCTTGTATCCAGTATCCAGCGTGATGTATCCGGTTGTGTCTCTGAGTTTGCTAATGTCGATGGCTTTTTCATTCTCCGATCCAATAATAACCGGGAATTCGTAAACCTGTCCTTCCAATTCAATTTTGGCAACTTGGCTCATTGTGTACAGTTTAATGTCTGATTTAACGTGTGCCTAAATTAACAAACAATTTCAATTTTAAGTTTGAGCTTCGTTAATTTTTTTGCGGCAATTTATGGTGTTCTAAACGGGGTAAGTCCTCAGGAATATTAGAGATTTTCCAGTGTGTAGTTCAACATCATTGTAAACAGGTGGTTACGTGTATTACCACCGTAAATTCCGTGATTACGGTTCGGATAAATAAAAAGGTCGAACTGTTTGTCTGCTTTTACCATTGCATTGATCATTTCCATCGTATTCTGATAATGCACATTATCATCACCCGAACCATGGATCAACAAGTACTTGCCTTTCAGCTGGTTCACAAAATTGATAGGGGAGTTATCGTTGTATCCGCTCTCGTTCTCTTTTGGCGTCCGCATGAACCGTTCCGTATAGATGTTGTCATAGAACTTCCAGTTGGTTACCGGTGCAACAGCGATCGCCATTTTAAACTGATCAGCTCCTTTTGTGATCGCCAGGGAGGACATAAATCCTCCGTAACTCCAACCTTGTATCCCAATCCTATCACTTGCCACGTATGGCATTTGCTGAAGTTTTTTTGCCGTATTAATTACATCTTCGATCTCAAGTTTACCCAGTTGGAGGTAGGTACTTTTCTTAAAATCCGCTCCTCTGTACATGGTTCCTCTGGGGTCAACCGAGACAATGATATATCCTTTTTCAGCGAGAAGCTGATGATACATGTAATCTGCTCCGTCCCAGCTGTCAGTAACTTCATTATGCCCGGGACCACCATAGACGGTCATGTAGACCGGGTATTTTTTGGAAGGATCGAAGTTCGCGGGCTTGATCATCCAACCATTCAGTTGATGTGTACCCATATCGAACGTCAAAAATTCCTTCTTACCCAACTGATACTTTTTAAGTGTCTCCCCCAATTTTTTATTATCCTCAAGGATGGAGATCTCTTTTCCCATATTATCACAAAGTGAAAATATCGGTGGGGTATTGGCATCAGAGTGGGTTTTCACAAAATAGAGCATCCCATTCGTGAATTCAGCATCACTGTATCCGTTCTTTTCGGAAAGGATCATTTTTTCAGATCCATTGATCCTGATGCGATAGATCGACTTGCTTACGGCGCCATTTTCTGCGGAGGAATAATAAATGAACTCGTTTGAGTTGTCGATACCATAAAGGTCGATCACATCCCAACTGCCTTTAGTGATCTGGGTCATGGTTCCGTCGAATGAAAGGCGGTAAATGTGATTGTATCCGTCTGATTCGCTTGTTCTCAAGATCGAATTATCATCTTTAAGTACCGTAAGATTATTATCGATTTCTACATACGCAGAGGAGCGTTCCTCATAAATCACCCTGATACTCGGTTTTTTAGCGGTGGCATCGTATAAATGATAGCGAAGGAGGTTCTGATGGCGGTTGAGAGTTTGAAGTATAAGCTTATTAGATGTATTGGACCACGTTAATCGGGGAATGTACTCGTATTCTCCCAGGTTGATGGGTGAGATCCTTCCGCTTTTAATATCCATTACATGGGCGGTGACCTTGGAATTGTCCTCACCTGCTTTCGGATATTTGAAAGTGTATAGTTCGGGATAGAGTTCGTTGTTGTAGTAGGTCATTGTGAATTCTTTGACCTTCTTCTCGTTAAATTTCAGGAAAGCGATCTTCTTGCTGTCAGGTGACCAGTCGTAGGCTTTCGTAATGGCAAATTCCTCTTCATACACCCAGTCGGTTGTACCATTGATCACCTTATTTGATTTACCGTCAAAAGTCATTTTGCGCACTCTCCCGGTCTTTAGATCTTTAATAAAGAGGTCGTTCTTATGAATGAAGGAAACCTTTGTTCCGTCAGGGGAATATTCAACCAGTGTTTGAGGAGAATGTTCGCTGTCCAGTGCTTCCAGTTTCTTCGTTTTCAGATCTAGCAGGTAGTGCACGGCGTTATAACTTCTTCTGTAGATACTTTCCATGTTGGTCATGACAAGGATTTTGGATTCATCGGAGTTGAACTCGTATTCATTGACATCAAGTTGCCTGCCGTCGAGCGTCAGGTCATTTGCGGTGACTAAAACTTCTCCCTCACTGTTGCTGTCTGTGATCTTGTGTTTTGTGATACTGATCTTACCGTCTTTTTCTGTGATGCGGGTAAAATGCATTCCGTCGTTCATGGATCTGAATCCGCTGACGCCGGCACTTCTGAATTCACCGGATTTCCATATACTTTGTACGGTGATCTGGCTGAATGTGAATTGGGTAACGAGGACAAAAAAGAATAATACTCTCATCGATTTGGATTTGAACGCTAAATATAGCAAAGAAAAAAGCCGCAGGAAATCCCGCGGCTTGAAATCATCGTTTTGTATTGGCTTAGATCAGCGAATGATTACTCGTGTTGTGGATTCACCCACTCTTACGAAGTATACGCCATTCTTAAGGCTGATCTGAGGGTTCTTTGTTGAAACGATCAACTGGCCTAGTGTATTGAATATGCGGATAGTTTCTCCGTTTGCATTCAACACGTTGATGATTTCATCAGATGGGTTCGGATATACCGAAACCTTTGCATTTGTCTGCTCTTCAATTGAAGCACCTGAAACCAACTCAACATCATTCGCGTCACGCGGAAGGATCTTGTATGCTGCGAAGGAATGGGAAACTACGCCTGTTACATTGTACACGTTTCCAATCATCGGAACCGGTGTTGCAGCATACATGAAGTCATCAACTCTAACAACTCCTGAACCGTCATTCACAACCCACTCATTGAATGCGTCCGGAACGGCAGAACATGAAGCGTCTGACACCTTCACAAGCACTCCTTCATACATTTCAGCATTAACAGCAGTCGTCGAAAGGTTAAGGGCAGGATATGGAGTGTACGATCCCACATTCTGGAAAGAGGTTAGCGTACCAATCTGGGTTGCTTTCTCTGTACTTCCTCCCGGAGCGAACTCAACAACAGTTCCCGTTACGACAACGCTGTCACCTATTGCTACAATATTGTCACCAAAGTCATAGACATAGATTCCACTCCATGCAGCTGCGGCATCCTGGATCCAGAATCCTGAACCGGTTTTAAAAGCTGAAACACGTCCACCAACCGTAACGGTTGAGCCAAGGAGGTCAGACTGATCACCTGAAGTTGTTGCCTGAACTTCAGCAATGGTGGTTGTCACAGGAGCGACGAATTCTCTTACTTCCACGTCATCAATTTCCCAGGTTGAAGCACCATCAGTTGGATTGCTCTTGTATACAAAAGCAACATATACACTAGTCGAAGGCATAAACGCACTCAGATCCACCTCACCGGAATTCACAAAGGTAAACGTACCAGGTGACCAGGTTACCTGAGTTGAGATGTCTGTCCATGTTGCTGCGGATGGATTACCTGTACCACTATAGTTAGTCGAAACTTTTACTTCAAGTGGAAGTCCGGTGAAGTTCTTCGCATTGTCAAAATTCAATACTGGGTTAGTTGCAGACGCTAGACTGAATGACGGCGAGATCAACCAAAGTTCTGAATTGTCCGCTGAAGTTCCGTTCCATCCCGAAGCTTTTGCGTAGTAATTTGTTCCTGTACCTTGATTTGAAGTTGTCCAAGTGTATGAGCCTGGACTACTTGTAACTACCTGAGTTGTCCAACCTCCTGAGGTAATGGAGTTGTCCTGAAAGTCTTTAAGCGGAACATATTGAGCTCCTGCGGTAAAGGCAAACAGCACAGATGAGATAAGTACTAGTTTATTCATGATCTACTTTTATTTATTGTTGTTAGTCTTCAATTAGAATATCGTCAATTTCCCAGGTGCTTCCGCTGGATGCAGTACCCGTGTATTTGAATGCCACATAGGTTGAACCTGAAATGTATGGTGTCATATCGATCAATCCGGAGTTCACCCATGACCACGCTCCTGCAGAAAGTGTCACCGTAAGCTGAGTCCATGTAGCTGTGGACGGCGCACTAACTCCATCATAATTGGTAGAGACCCATAAGGTAAGAACATCACCGTTATAGTTCTTAGCATTCTGGAAGCTGAATTTAGGTGCTGCAGCACCGATCATATTCATTGCCGGAGAAATGAGCCATGATTCACAAGCACTGTTGGCTCCACCACTGTAATTACTGATCATTCCATAGGCTGTACCGAATTGAGCTCCCTGTGTATTGGTAGTCCAGTTTACAGCGCCTGTTACCATTTTCACTGTCCATCCGCCTGATGTGACATTCTGGTCTTCGAAATTCTTGTTCAAGTATATGGTAGGCTGACAAGAGGCATTCGGAAGACTTATATCACTGGTTCTTCGCAGGTAAAGCTGCTTATCGAGATTGTACTGGCCAACAACAGCGACGATTGTTCCGTTTCCGGAAGGAATGATAGAAGATGCAAAGTTGGAGTATCCACTCGTTCTCATGATCACACTGCTCCCGCCACAATCAAGAACAGTGACATTCTTGGAGCTTTGGGTAGTGGCATTTGCGAATGTTGTTCCGACATCAGTGTTGCTGAACTCCACATTGCTTAATTTCACCAGCATACCTTGTAAAGAGGGGTCAGCAATGACCTCGTCAACAGTAGCATTTCTTGGTGTTATTGCGACGTTGGTAGCGATCTTTACTACATTTTTATCGACATCCACGGAGTCCAGCTGAAGCATACCGTTGTATTCACTGAGGATTGTTCCATTCAGGTTGATCCTGATGGAGTCTCCTTCGTACAATCCGCCAGCTGCAACCAGTCGTACATTCAATCCTGATGTACCGTCCGTTACATATACATTCTTGTACAGGTTGCCCGATACTTCATCTGCTGTCACAACACAGTACAAATTCGTATCTCCATCCTCAAAATGGATCGGTGTGCCCGTGTAGATCGCACGGAGCTCTGTTACGTCAAGCTGAGCACTCACAGGGATCTCATTCTGCGGTGGATTGTCAATCTCCTTTCGGCAAGAGGCAATTGCCAGTGCTGCAAGGCTGAAAAGTAACCATTTGATCGGTTGAACTGTTTTCATGTTCTCTTAGAATTACAATTGATAGGTAATGATGGCAAAGTACGATGTTCCATACATATAACCATACTTTGGTGGGAATTTATTGATATTGTTCGGATCGAAACGCAATTGCTCGAATCCTCCGGTTCTGAATTTGGTGTTGTTCAACAGATTGTTCACTGTTGCAGAGACTCGAAGTGTCTTTCCTTTAATTCTGAAAGAAGCTCCAACAAATAGATCAACAGTATAGTTGTTGTCAAAGAAGGCGTTTTCCTTCAAATTGTGAATGACAGTTTCTCCAACGATCTCATCCCACTGAGGATCATCGACTACAAATTTATCCACCGCTTCAGCGGTCCTTCTGTCCGGGTTCGGATCGATGTAGATGTCGGTAAAATAGTTGAAACTTGTTCCTGCAAACCAGTATTTCGGAGAATTGTATTTTACTCCAATTGACGCCGCAGTCTGCGGCATACCGCCGATGTGGTAGTTCTTCAGGTAAACTGTCCTTCCTTCTGCAAGAATTTCTGATGAGTTATCTACCGTGATCGTTGCTTCAGGGCGCGAATTGTATAGGAACTGACCAGTTCCAAATACAAGTGTTGTTGTCCAGTCCGTTCCGATGTTCTTTTCGACTCCAACTTCGATTCCTGAAAACAACTGGTCCACATTTGTCATCGTATAGTTTACGAAGTTCCTGAATTCTTCATGGTAGAAGCTTTGAGCATAGGTGCCGTTATTGATGGCTGTGTAATAAGCAGTTGCTCTTGCACGCAGTCCCGGATACCTTACTGTATAATTGATGTCACCGGAGATGATCTCCATGCTGGTCATGCCTTCCACTACATTGTCTCTTGTTCGCGGAGAAACATATACGTTTCGGCTAAAAGGAGCCCTTGTCTGGTAGATCGCATTGGCACTCACAAAGTGCCTTCCTGTGATCTTGTAAACTAAACCACCCTTAAGACCATAATTGAAGAACTTATGTTTCTCTCCAATCCCGCCTGAGTTGTCGAATCGTCCATTCTCCCATACACCTTCTCGGAAAAAGGTAGTTTGAGAAACATTTACTGCGGCATACCAGTCGATCTTCTCACCCTGATTTCTGATCTGCGAAAAAAGATCCTGGGTGTATACGTGCATGTTGTAGTTATAGCCAAATTTTTCTCCTTCAGCCACCAGACGGTTAGGGATCTCAGTGTTGTTTTGAGCAGCAGTTTCATCCAGGAAAGTCTGTTCTGCAAACTGATCAACATCTACCCAGTAATCACCACCCAGAAGGTCGGTAAGTACCTTGAAGTTGCGGCTGATATAACGGTCAATATTGATCCCTGTAGTCACAAGTCTGTTCTCACGTAATTTGAAGTCATGGATAGCGTTAAATCCGAATTGAAGCGGATCGACACGGTATTCCTCCACAATGTATTTTGAACGATTGAAGGTCTGCGTATTCCCGGCAATACCGTTTGCATTTTCCTGAGTATAAAGGTTCTTGTAGTTGGCATTGTACAATTCGTCCCAGTTGATCTGTGTTACGGTTGGGTCATTGGCAGCCCAAGCAGCCGTAAGCTGATTAAACATCACCGGATCGGTTTCTTCGTAATAACTGGGAAGATTGCGATAATAATCCGGTCTTGGGTCGGGTGCATCGTACCAGTTGATGTTTGTGTTTCCGGTTCTTCCGAAGGTTGCGTAAACAGATGAATTGATCTTGTGTCGTTTGTTCGGATTCCAGTAATGATTCAGAAATACAGATGGTCGGTGATTGTTGCGCTCCCTGGCATTTCGTTTAACCTTTTCACCGGAATCACCATCTGTCTGATACCCCCAGAAAGGATTATAATAGTTGTAACCCGTTAAGTCAAACGATTCCTGTACCGCGATTCCGGCGCGTCCCTGAAAAGTGGGTGCACCAAAACCTACAAGTCCGAGGCTATGCTTCTGATTCAGTTTCTTTTCTATAGAAAGGAAATAACTGCCTCCATTGAAATAAGTTCCATCAACGTATCCTTCCTCACTGTATCTGAAAGATCCTGATGCTGTGATCGCCCAACCGTTGTTCATTAAACCTGTAGAGTGGGTAAGCATTACCCGGTTCCTGTACGTCCTGTTCGTGGAAGCATAGCTGAATCGAGTTCCCTTGCGGTCTTCGGATGCTCTGAGGTCCATGTTCGTGTAACCTCCAACGCCACTGAATGTATAATTGGATGCGCCCAGTCCGATTCCGGCTTCAGGATAGCGTGTTACGTCGTTCAATCCTCCCCAGAAAGAAAAGATTCCCCATCCGAGTTCAGGGTCATTCATCGGGACACCATTGATCAATACTGTGTAATGATCGGATTCTAATCCTCTGATCTGATAACGGGCGTTGCTAAAGTTGAATCCGGCAGTAGCTGCAAAGACATCCCGTGTAGACTGCAATAACGTCGATATGTCCTGATTTTGAGCATCAGACTCCAGATCATCGGCTGTAATGCTGAAAATAACCACTTCTGATGTGTCCTTCACGGTCTTAGTGGTATCTGCAACTTGAGCATTTAAACTCAAGGAGTGGAGGACGACGAAAGTGGAAATAAGTTTTCGCATGATAATTGCAGTCAGTTTTTCTGGGCAAAAGTAGGCTAAAAAACTTTCATCCCCGGACATTTTTACACTAATTTAAACTTAACCGATTAAGTATTAAACTCCCTTTAAATAGGGGGATTCATTTACTTTTTATTCGTTATTTTGTGGTCATGAGAATAGGCGGAATCTTATTGTTCGTACTCTTAATGTTTGGTTCCTCTGCGCAGGAACTTAAGCAGGGCAAGGAGTACAACGTTTTTTGTGTAGCTTTTTATAATCTGGAGAACCTTTACGATACGATCATAGATCCCGACCCCAACAAGGTTTTGCAGGATGATTTCACTCCAAACGGGGATAAGCGATTCAACTCAGAGCGCTATCAGCAGAAGTTGGAGAATATGGCGAAAGTGATCGCCGACCTGGGCACTGAAAGTCAACCGGACGGTCCGGCCGTGATCGGGGTATGTGAGATAGAGAATCGCCTTGTGTTGGAAGATCTGGTTAAGATGCCGGCCATCAGTTCACGAAATTATAAGATCGTTCACTATGATTCACCGGACAGAAGGGGTGTAGATGTCGGATTGCTTTATCAGGAGAAATATTTTAAATATGAGTCTTCGGCTTCTTATGTCCTGAAGGATCCTGCTGACAGTACTTTTTTTACGAGGAGTCAGTTGCTGGTTTCGGGAAAGGTTGGAGGTGAAAAATTTCATTTCATGGTGGCTCACTGGCCTTCGAGACGAGGTGGAGAGAAGCGGAGCCGTCCTCATCGAATTCTGGCCGCTGAGCTTGGCTTACATGTGATGGATTCCTTACGCAGTTCGGATCAGAATGCCAAGATAGTTTACATGGGAGACTTAAATGATGACCCGGTAAGCTACAGTATTAAGGAGGTGATCAAATCGAATGGACAGGTCTCAGAAGTCGATCCAGGGGAGTTTTTCAATCCCATGGAGAAACTGTACAATCAGGGAATTGGTACCTTAGCTTACAAGGATAACTGGAACCTCTTTGATCAATTTATCTGCACTTCGCCTCTTGTAGAGAAGGGTAGCGATTTTTCAACCTACAAGTTTTACAAGGCGAAAGTATTCAATGCAGCTTACTTGAAAAATGCTTCAGGTAATTTTGCCGGTTATCCTTTCAGGACTTATGTGGGTTCAACCTGGCAGGGTGGTTACAGTGATCACTTCCCGGTGTATATGTATTTAGTCAAAGAGAAGTAAGTTCATGCGAATCATACGAACGATCCTATTCGTGATCATGACCGTTCAGGTCAATGTTTCCTTTTCTCAGGATACTATCAAGGTAATGTGGTACAACATCCTGAATTATCCGGATATTAATTCGGCGCGTATCAACTACCTTCAAACCATTCTTCAGCATGTCAAACCGGACATTTTTGTCGTTTGTGAGATTACCTCGGTATCTGGTGCTTCTACCATTCTAAATTCTGCATTGAATGTGGGTACGACGAGTTATGCCATGGTCAATTATACTGACGGACCGGATGATGAGAACATGCTGTTCTACAACACTGAAAAACTGGGGTTCATCGATCAAAATGAGATCCCTGCTTCTCCCAGACAGCTTAATGAGTATATTCTCTATTACAAGAACCCAAACCTCACAGCAGCATCTGATACGGCCTATTTGTATCTGTATGCTTGTCATTTGAAAGCCAGTAGTGATAGTCAAAGTGCTGCTGAAAGGGCAGCAGCAACTGCTACATTGAGGAGCTATCTGAGCACTAGAACAAATGCTGAAAACACCATTGTCGGTGGAGATATGAACATCTATGGATCAGGTGAAGCAGCCTACATTAATCTGACTTCCGAAACACAGGCGAATCTTTATGATCCCGTTACTATGCCGGTGCCAACACCGGACTGGAATGATTATGCAAACAGAATGTATCACACGCAGAGCACACGAACTGTCCAGATCGACGGAGGATCAGATGGTGGTTTGGATGACCGTTTTGATATGATGCTTTTCTCCGATGATATCCGATATGGCACGAATGGAATTCAGTTAATTACGAACAGCTACAAGGCTGTTGGTCAGGATGGTAATCGTTACAATGGAGCGATCAATTCTCCATCGAATACCTCAGTTCCTGCAAACGTAGTTAACGCGTTATACTACATGAGTGACCATTTACCGGTTTACATGGATTTAAAAGTAGGAGGAGAAGTCGGAATCGAAGACCAAACCTGGCTTGAGGATCACGTAATGGTTTATCCTAATCCGATTGAGGATGTGATGTATGTGGATACCGAAGGCCTTGGTGAAGTTGAAGTAGAACTCGTCGATATGTCGGGACGGGTAATGGTTTCGTTGAGTTCATTTGAAAGTTGGTCCCGAATTGATGTGTCATCATTTGCCGAAGGATCGTATTTGCTCCGAGTTACAAGCGAAATCGGCACGGTGAATAAGCATGTGGTGATCCGATGATGAGAGCTCTGTTTTTCGGTGCTTTATTTACAATCGCGGGTTGTTCATCTCTCTCCATCTCTGTGAATGGCAGCAATCTTGAAGTAAGTGATAATGTGGCTTCTCTGGATACATTAACGGTGCTTCCGGGACTTATCAATCCATACAGAGATTCCATGAAAAGGGAAATGGGAGAGGAGATCGCTATCGCGGAAACGAGCTTTACTGTTAACCGCAAGCCATCGGGAAATCTTTCCAATTGGATAGCAGACGCAGTTTTCGTGAATCAAACACGAAATAAAAGGCTTTCAGATCCGGTGATGTGTTTGTTGAATACAGGTGGTATACGTTCATCCATTTTGAAGGGTGGGGTAACTGTTGGCGACATGTTCAAGGTCATGCCGTTCGATAATGAGGTGGTGTGGGCGCGACTTCCAATTGAGTCCCTCGAGGAAATTCACACGTATATTTTTCAGAAAGGCGGTGAACCCATCTCCAATGCCACTGTGAACAGGGAAGATTTGCTGATCAATGGACGAATTGAAAGGCACACGCATTTCTGGGTGATAACTTCCGATTACCTCGCAAATGGAGGAGACAATATGAACTTTTTCGCTAAGTCCACAGAAAGGTTTAATACCAACACATTGATTCGCGACATTTTGATTGAAGAAGCGAAGACACAAGGTACGCTGCATTCTGACACCACGAACCGTATGAACTTTTAAGGATGAAGAGGAGGGATTTTGTAAAAAATACGTTCGTGGTTGCAGGTGGGGTGATTGTTAGTCCTTCCATAGTGACCCGCCAAGCAGCCAAGCAGAAAGAACGAAAGATTACCATTCTGCATACGAATGACACACATTCCAATATCGACCCTTTACCGGAGAATCATCCGAAATTTCCCCGAATGGGAGGTGTGGAGCGAAGGTTTGAGATGATCAGTGAGATAAGAGAGGCAGAAGATCATGTGGTCTTGTTGGATGCAGGTGATATCTTCCAGGGTACGCCTTACTTCAATATGTTCGGCGGAGTTTTGGAAATGAAGGTGATGACAGCGCTCGGTTATGATGCAGCCACAATG
>Ga0315907_10007446_pt1 | contig 11405 bp, 10 predicted proteins | sample LakEriMetagenome_3_FD_203525 | JGI IMG/M metagenome (GOLD analysis project Ga0315907, IMG submission 203525) | Freshwater fungal communities from buoy surface, Lake Erie, Ohio, United States - Buoy 12 MA123 | ecosystem: Environmental > Aquatic > Freshwater > Lake > Lake biofilm | place: USA...
GCCGCGCTGCGTCCACTTGGCGAGGTAGTACTCGAGCGTGTCGACGGTCACGACGTTGCGATGGATGAAGGGGATCTGCAGCGGGCAGCGCCGGAGCAGCTCCAGCATGGGCTGGAGGCTCGGCGTGCTCCGCACCTCGGACCAGTCGGTCTCGAGGCAGAAGATTCCCCGCACCTTCGTGCGGGCATGGGCAAGCGTGTACTCGCGCTGCAGCATGGCGGCCTTCCCTTCGTCCTTTTCCTTTGATCCGGGCTGTCGTCGTCGACCCCCATTGTTCCCTCGGGCCGAGGCGCCGGCGCGAGGTCTGCACGATTCTCCCGAAGGATTTTCCGGCCGAAACGCGGGGCCCCGTCCCGGGCGTATTTCCCGGTCGCCCGGGCCGGTGCGGCCGGAGTTCGGACCCTCCGGATCGGGCGGAACCGCTCCGTCCGGCCGGGTTCCCCAGACCATCCACCGGCCCGGCCCGGACAATGTCGCTCGTGGTTTCTTGGATTGACCATTCTGCGCACTGCGCGCGTCGCACGTCGCGGCCTCGAGCGCGGATCCGGATCGGGCAGTTCCTGCGCGGCGCGCCCGTGGGCGACCGATGCACGACGCGCGTGGCGCCGCACCGCCTCACCGCGAATTCGATTCACCGTATGATCGCGCCCATGCAAGATCCGATGCTCGCGGAGCGCGAGTCTCCGACCAGGCGTTCCGCCGTCGCCGATGCAGGCGAGCGGTCGACCGCGTACTCGGTGACCGCGCGCACGATCGTCTTCCGGATGGTGCGCGACGAGCTGTGTGTCGGACTTCTTTCCGCGGGTGGCGAGCGCATCGCGCCGTCCGCAGCGCCGGTCGCCTCAGGCGGCGAGGGCGCGCTGGCGAACGCCGCGCGCGACGCCGCGACTCGCGTGATCTCCGCGCGCGAGATCGTCCGCATCGCGCACGGTGGCGTGCGCAGCTCGGTCGAGGCCGGTGCGCCGGTGCTCTCGGTGGTGTCGTGGGCGATCGCCCGGCCGGTCGCGACCTCCGCGAGCGCGGCGGAGAGCCTCGAGGCCGAGGCGAACTTCGTCCCACTATCGTCGCTGCCGCCGCTCGGACCTGCGACGCGGGCCATCGTGTCCTGCGCCTTCGATTCGTTCCTCGACGCGACGCTCGCCGACGCGCTGACGCGCCGGCTGCTGCCGCGCCACGTGCTCTTCCGCAAGACCGATGGCTTCAACGGGCGCAGCCCGCTCGAGGAGGCGCTCGGCCAGACCCCGGCCGCCGGCGAGCCGTCGGTGCCGATCTTCGTCGGCCTGCTCCCGGATCCGTTCCCGCTCTCGTCGCTGCGCGAGCTGTACGAACGCCTGCTCGGCGCGCCGCTCGACCGCGGCAATTTCCGCCGGCAGTTCCACGAGATCATCGCCGTCGGCCCGATCAAGGCGCTGCCGATCTTCGAGCGCGGCGTGCCGCACCGGGCCGGCCAGCTCTTCACCTTCGACCGCCTCGCCTGGATGCGCTTCGCGGCGCAGTGACCGGGCGCGTCCGCAGGCAAAAGAACGACCGACCGACGGTTTCCGCTCCGCCGGTCGGCCGGGCTGCATGACGATGTCGTGGGCGCGCCTCGGCGCGCACCTTCCGTACGGATCGAGGCCCGCACTCGTTCGCGGGATACGGCAAATACGCCGGCGCTCGCGTCTGCCGGGGGTCGAGCGCTCAATGTCGAAGGCGGAGCGCAGCGAAGCCTGAGCCGACGATGTGGGGGTCTATCATCGTCTCGTGTGGCACGACCCCCTGCGCAGCAGGGGGTCGTGGCGACTTCGAAAGCGCGGCGGGCATTTCGGACTGCAGTCGCAGCGCATGGCGCGCGTTCGGATCCGCCATCACTGGAAGTGATGCCACACGGAACGCGCCGCGAAGTCGCGAAACACCTGCTCGCCGCTTCGCTTCGCTCCGCGCTCGTCCCCGCGGCCGCAGCACCAGAGGGAGCCGCCGCAGCGGCGACCGCTCAATCACGCGAGCTCCGTAGGAGTCGCGAGCGCCCACGCGGAACCGGAGAGGCCGCGGTGCAACCGCGGCCGTAGCACCAAAGCAAGCGCGCTACGCACGATCCATGTCGCTGGAGCGAGCGAGCTCCGCAGGAGTCGCGAGCGCCCACGCCGGGCTTCCGAACAAGCCAAAGCGAGCAAAGGCGCGCACGCGGCTGCTTCGCAGCCGCCCGCGCGCCCCTTGCTCGCGCTCAAATATCGGGAGATCCGGCGGCCGCGCGGAGGAGAGTCGCGCGGGAGCTACCTCCTGCCGCAGCGCGGATCGGTGCGCGCCGCAGCAGTCGTCGCGAGGCGCGGCAAGGCCGCCAAAGGCTCCAAGCCGCCGGACCTCCCAGGTGGACAGCGTAGGCATCGCGTTCGCGCACAGATCGTCAGACTCGCGGGCCTCGCCCGCGCTGAGCCGGATTCCGCGGTCTCGTCCGACGCGAGGCCTTCGAGTCTTCCGCGCATCGAACGGTCCGGTCGCCCTGGCGGGGGCGGCCGGCGGATGCATGGGTCGAAGGGTGCGATCGGACGAGGGCGAGATCCGTTCTGCGGCGAATCATCGTCACCGAACGGTTGTCTGCCCCTCTCTACGCGGCTCCGCTCCCCCGGTTCGCATGTCGGATCAGGCAATTCGTGAAATCGACCGCCTCGCATCGCCGGCGCCAAACGCGTAGGTTGCGCTCCGTGACCGAGTCGGAGCAGACTCTTCCCGCGATCGCGATCTCCGCCCGCGTCGCCACCGTGCGCATGCGCGATCCGGCGCGTCGCAACGCGCTCGATGCCACGACGATCGACGCGCTGCTCGAGCGAATCCGCGGCGCGACGCGCGCGGCGCTCGACGGCGCCGCCGACGCGATCCTGATCCGTGGCGATGGCGCGGCGTTCTGCGCCGGCTTCGATCTTTCCGCGTGCGCCGACGACCCCCCTGCCGTCCGCCACCTCCTCTGCCGGCTCGCGGAGTGCGTGGGCGAACTGCGCACGACCGATGTTCCGGTCGTCGCGCGCGTGCAGGGCGCTGCGCTCGCGGGCGGCTGCGCGCTTCTCACCGGCTGCGACTTCGTGGTGGTGGCCGCCGATGCGCAGATCGGCTACCCCGTGCACCGGATCGGCATCTCGCCCGCGGTCAGCGCGCCGAGCCTGCGCGCGCGGATTGGCGGGCGCGCGCGCGGCGTCCTGATCGGGAACGAACTCGTCGACGGCGAGGGCGCGCGGACGCTCGGACTCGCGACCGAGGTCGCGCAGGGCGAGGCCGCGCTCGACGACGCGGTCGAGAGGCTGCTTGCGCGCCTTCTTGCGAAGGGGCCGGCCGCGATGCGGGCCACGAAGTCGTGGATGCGGGAAGTCGAACGGCGCGATGCCGGCGATCTCGGCCGCGCGGCCGCGCTCGACGGGCGCATGGCGGGCGCGGCGCTCGCGGCGAGCGTCGGGCTCGGCGACGGCGAGGAGTTCGCGAGCATGCTGCGCGCGTTCTGGGCGGCGCGGACGAAGAGGTGAGCGATGCGCGCGCTGCTGCAGACGATCCTCGCTCCCTTCCGCTTCGTCGAGCGCAAGCTGCGCGACATCCGCCATCATTCGCGCGAGGTCGAGTGGGATGGATTTGATCTCGCGCTTGCGCGGGGATTCGCGCTCTTCTCAATCCTCGCTGCCTTCGCCGTTGCGTTGTCGGAGCGGAGCATCGTGCGCCGCGAACGCGAGGTGATCGCCTACGCGCGCGTGTTCCGCACCCTCGAGGACGAAGCGATCCGCGCCGCGCCGATCGACGCAGAGGCGCGCGGAAATCCCTGGCCGACGGCGCGCGTGCTCGCCGACTGCGAGCTCGCGCGCACGCGCGTCTCGCGCGGATGGCCGCTGACCTCACGAGTCGAACTCGGGCCGGTCAAGATCGAGGTCGAGCCCACGCCGTCAAGTCCGGCGACTCTCGTCGATCGCGTGCGCGAGGCAGCGACGCCCGTCCTGACAAAATCGGCTCGGGACGCAGGCGCGCCAGGACCCGGAACGCCCGCGGAGAAGCACCTGCACGTGACCGCATGGATCTTCTCCTACGGCGCGTGGTGGGCGATGCTCACGTCCGCGCTCTGGCTCGTGCTGCTTCCGCTTCGCATCGGCACGCGCCTCGTGCGCGGCACGCGGAACCGCATCCGGCAGGGCCGGATCGACCGCTGCCACTGCCCGAGCTGCGGCTACGACGCGAAGCACTCGATCCTGCGCGGGCGCTGCCCGGAGTGCGGCAGCGAGCTCTACGAGCGGCCCGAGCGGCGCTGATCAGCGCGACCACGCCGCGCGCAGGCGCGACTGCGCCTCGTCGCCGGCGATGATGCGGGCGCTGATCTCGGCCGCTTCGTCGGCGACCGCGTCGTCGAGCGAGCCGTCGAGCTCGTTGAGCAGCCGCTTCGTCGCGGCGAGCGCCTTCGGACCGCCCTTCGCGAGCCGTTCCGCGAACGACTGCGCGGACGCCGCGAGCTCGCCTTCCGCGACGAGATGCGTCGCGAGGCCGCGGCGGAAGCCTTCCTCGCCCGACATGGTGCCGCCCGCGAGCAGCATCGCGCGCGCCGGACCGGCGCCGATCTTCTTCATGAGCCACGGCGCGACGACCGCGGGGCAGATGCCGAGGTCGACCTCGGGGTAGCCGAGCTTCGCCTCGGGATGCGTGAAGGCGAAGTCGCAGACGACCATCAGCCCGCATCCGCCGCCGATCGCGGCGCCCTGCACGCGCGCGACCGTGGGGATCGCGAGCCGGCGGATCGCGCGCGCCGTGCGCGACAGCGCGCGCAGCATGTCGCCCATCGCGACCGGGTCGTCGGCGACCGCCTTCAGGTCCATGCCCGCGCAGAAGGACTTGCCCTCGCCGCCGAGGACGAGGACGCGCGCGGAGGCGTCGCGCCCGACGGCGTCGATCACCGCTCCGAGCGCCGCGATCAGCTCGCGGGAGAGCGCGTTGCGCGCCTCGGGGCGGGCGAGTTCGACGGTGACGATGCCGTTCGCTGCGGTGGTCCGGACGAGCATGCGCGGAGCGTAGCAAGCGCGGCGGACGGTATCTTCCGCGCATGCTCCCCTACGAGGTCCGCGACGGCGTCCATGTCCTCTTCCTGCAGCCGAATCCGGAGAAGCCGCGCGGCGGCGTGGTCGTGCTCGATGCGTGGCTGATCGGCGAGATCGCGGCCACCATGCGCGCCATCGCCGCGGAGAAGCCGAGGGGTTTTGTCCTCGCGAGCGCGTCGCAGCGCGTGTTCGTGGCGGGCGCGGATCTCGCCGAGATCGACGCGCTCGACGACGCGGGCCTGCACGCGTATCTCAAGGCGGGCGCCGAGGCGTTCGCGATGATCCCCGCGCTCGGTTGCCCGAGTGCGGCGGCGATCCACGGCGCGGCGCTCGGCGGCGGGCTCGAGATCGCGATGCATTGCGACGCGCTCGTCGCGGCGATGCCTGCGGAAGGCGGCAAGCCGTGGCAGGTCGGGCTGCCGGAAGCCGGTCTCTGCATCTGCCCGGGTTGGGGCGGCACGCAGATGCTGCCGGCGCGAATCATGCCAGCGCTCGCGATCGAGCGGACGGCGACGGGCCAGACCTGGCCGTGCGGTGAGGCGCCGCAGTGCCTGTTCGATGTGCGCGCGGAGGCCGGCAGCGGTGCCGAAGGCGCGATCGCGGCGGCGGTCAAGTGGGTGAAGGAGCAGGACGTGTCGACGGGATGCTTCGCGGCGATGCATGCGGCGAGGCGCGCGATCTCGCCGAAGAGCGCGGCCGCGATTGCGCCGGTGTGCGACGAACTCGCGCCGAAGGTCGGCGGCACGAAGCACGGCGCCGCGTGCCTCGACGCGGTGCGCGTGGGCATCGCGAAGGGCTGGGACGCCGCGGTTGCCTGCGAGCGCGAGCACCTCGTGAAGCTGCGCCACACGCCCGAGGCGCGCGCGAAGCTGGATGGGTTTCTGAAGAAGTGATGGGGATCGAATTCAACCGAATCTCGTGGCGCCGTCAGGCCAGCAGGCCGCCGAAAGGCGGCCTCGCTTTGTATTGGCGGTCGTGATCCGACTCGTCGGCGTCGTGCCGAGATCGTTGGGCCTTGCGACCCATTGCTCCGGGAATGGGCACCCGTCGCGCCAGAGGCGCGACGGCGTCGTTCTTGGTCGTGACGGTTCGGCTCGTCGGCCAACGGCCGGGTTCGAGTGGATCATCCGCGTGTCGTCTCGGCTCATCGCCGCCGCCAAAGGCGGCGGGTGCCCATTGCCAGAGCAATGGGTCGCCCAGTCGAACGATCTCGAGTGGGCCGCGGCGCAGCGCGACCCCGACTCCGGATCCTGATGCGCTTTCCCGGATTTCGCTGCGCTTCGCCTTCGCCGACGCCTTCAAACTACGGACACGCGCCCCAGGTGCCGAGCACGAGGCTGAGATCGACGCCGTCGATCGCGCCGTCGTCGTTGCAGTCGGCCTCGGGGAACTTCGCGCCCGGCTGTCCCCATCGCGTCAGCACGATCGCGAGATCAATGCCGTCCACGGCGCCGTCGGCGTTCGCGTCGCCCGGGCAGCCGCACAGCGTGCCGTTCTCGCAGCAGTCGGGGATGTTGTTGCCGTTCGCGTCGTCGAGCTCGCCCGCGCGGATCTGGCCGAAGTCGACGATGCCGTCGGAGTTGCAGTCGGCGGACCACTCGACGACGCTCGACTGAAGCCACGACGCCGGGGCATCGTTCCAGAGGTTCGTCTGCACTGGGTCGACTGCGAATTGGAGCGCGCAGTCCGCCGACGCGAAGCCACCGCTCGGTTCACCCGAAGCCCAGTTCGTGAAGGCGGAGGTCTCGCCCGTTACCCAGATGTAACCCAGTGGATTCAGGCAATCGCCGCTTGCCGCATGAGCACCGAGCCAGGCCGTCCCAGTCGGAGACCGCGGGTGCATGAAGGACCAGACGAATGCGCTCTCGGCACCCGTCGTGAGCGTGGCGAGATATCCACCCGCTGCTTCAGCCGCTGCGCTCGCCGATGCCCAGTTTCGAGGCGTGGCATCGACGAGGTACCAATGCCCATTCCCCCCGTCCTCCACGCGCCACTGGACCGCGTCCTGCGCGAGCACGCCGCTCGACGCCATCGCCGCCACCGCTCCGACTGCCATCAACCGCTTCATGTGTGCGTGCTCCGCAACGAGGTGCTCGGCGCGAGCGGGAGACGATCCCGCCGTCGGCGCCACGAATGGGAATCCCTCACCCGCCGCGACATGCGCGGCGATCGCGAGCAAACCCGCAAATGCGGCCACCGCGAGGCGCCGAGAACCTCGCGGTTCGGCGAGGTCGAGGATGCGGGCGGCCGATCGGCGGTCCATGGCGGGGGTCACGCGGGGGATATCCGAAAGTCGCCCCATTCTGCGCCGATTGGCCGCCTTTGCGGTTGCCGTGGCGCGAGATCGGGCTGAAACTCGCTCCATGGCGTCGCACCCCTGCCGTTCCGCACCCGTCTGCGCCACGCTCGTCGCACTGGCGGCCGGCGCGCAGACCGCGGTCGCGGCGCCCCCGCGCTTCACGGCCGAATTCGTCGCCGGCGGCCTCAACCCCGCCGCGATCAACGCGCAGGGCGCGATCGTCGGCAGCAACCACACGCCGATGCGCGGGTGGGTCTCGCAGCCCGGCGCGCCCGCGACGCTCCTGCCGCTGCCCGCGGGCGCGGCGAGTTCGTGGGCGATCGACATCAGCGACCTCGGCGTGATCGTCGGCGTCGTCAGCTCCTCGTCGTCGCCCGAGTTCAACGGGCGCGCGGCGGCATGGGTTCCGAACGGAAAGGGCGGCTACTCGGTCCACGAGCTCGCGGCGCTTCCCGGGAATGCGATCGGTCAGGCGACCGCGGTCAACAACCTCGGCGACATCGTCGGCTACTCGTCGAACGGCACCTTCCGCACCGCCACGCTGTTCCGGATCGGCGCGGCGCCGGTCAACCTCGGCGTCGCGGGCCTGTTCGATCCACAGGATGTGAACGAGCGCCGCGTCGTCGTCGACCGCTCCTTCACCGCCCGTCGGCTCGATCTCGACACGATGGCGCTCGAGGACCTCGGCACGCCGGGCACCGGCTACGTCGCCTCGACCGCGGCCGCGATCAACGAGCACGACCAGATCGCCGGACTCGTGATCCGCGCGACCTCGACTTCCTGCGACCGCGAGGCCGCCGTGCACGACGGCGACGCGGGCTGGCAGATATTCAGCATCTGCGGACCCTACAACGGCGCGCAGGACATCAACGACCGCGGCGACATCGTGATGACGGTGCAGCTCGCGTCGTACCTGCGCATTCCGGGCGAAGGCGCGTTTCTCATCGAGTCGCTGATCGACGCGCCGACGGGAACATGGACCGCGTTCACGCTTTCGGGCCTTTCAATCAACAACCGCCGGCAGATCGCGATGAGCGCCAACAACAGCGCGCTCGGACTCGCGGGCTGCATCCGGTTGACTCCGGCCGGCCGCCTCGGCGACATCGATGGCGACGGCACGGTCGGCGCGACCGACCTCGCCGCGCTGCTCGGCGCGTGGGGCGCGTGCGCGGGCTGCGCGGCCGACCTCGATGGCGACGGCTCCGTCGGTGCGACCGATCTCGCCGCGCTGCTCGGCGCGTGGGGTTGAAGTATCGAAGCAGGTCGAGAAGTATCGCTCGAGAGGTTCTCGAAAGGGCGACAGCAGCTACCACCCCGCTCTCTGCGGACGGCGAATCATGCCGTGAGCGTCATGCAGTTCGTCCGGGAGTCGATTCCGGGTGAGGTCGCTGCGACGGATCGTCCGCTGGAAGGACGACACTCGCGACAGCTCCCTGCTCTGACACCCGGGATGCGGGTTCAGGATCCCGATCCTCCGATCGAGATCGAACCTCGCGACCTCTATGGCGCGCCGAAGGTCGCCATCGTTGCTCACCACGAGCGCCGCCTCGAAGGCACCGCGGTGCGCGAGGTCCACGAGATCAACGGCGAGGCTGACATCAGAGCCCTTCTCGCTCGTCAGTTCGATCTCGACCGTCCGCCCGGCGACCTCGTCGGGCCATACCGCGGACGCGCGGCGACGCGACCGGACGAGCGTCCCGAGCCGTATCTCACAGTGTCCGCGCTCCAGCAGTGCGCGAAGATGCGCGTGCTGCGCTTCTGGCAGGCCCGGGTCGGCCCTCCCATCGAGCAGCGATGTGTAGAGATGCACGCAGTCGACTCGGAAGAGCCGCGACGGAAGCACCGTGGCCGCCACTCCCATCAAGTCGATCCAGTGGCATGAAAATCGGCGGCACGCGCCGTGCATGAGATTGAGACCATCGACGAACACGCGGGTGCTGAGCCGCGACATGGCAAGCCGTCCTTTCCCGATATCTCGGTGATGCGGGGTGCAAAAAAGTGCGGAGCCGCCTTTCGGCGGCTCGCTGCCTGCACGGTTGGCGCAGGGGGGGTGACTGTTGCTCGCCAGAGTCTATCGCGGCATGTGACAGATCCTTGAAGTCACGCCGGTTTTTCCAATCGAATCTCAAGAGCCTTCGAACCCCCCGCGCGCGCGCTTCAGCCAAGCACCTCGCGCACCCGCGCGATCTCGTCGTCGAGCTCCGCGTCAGCCACGCCTTCCTCGATGAACAGCTCCGCGAGCTTCGCGCGCACGCGCTGCGCGACGAGCCGCGTCGCACCCGCGCACTGCTGCGCGCTGCGACGAAACTCGGGCGCGATCAGCGCGTACGGCTGTCCGTCGACCGCGTGGCGGCGGAAGATCTCGAAGTCATCCGCGCGTCCTTCGTCGCGGAGCTCCTCCTCCGCGCGCGCCGTCGCCTCGCGCACGACCGCGAGGGCCCATGCGCGCTCGAAGGCGATCTCGGCGTCGTCGCCACCCGCGGCGCGACGATCGAGCTCCGCGGCGTCGACGCTCGCGCCGCGCGCGATCGCGCGCATGCGATCTCGGGCGACGCCCTGCCCGTAGAAGAGGATCCCATTCATCAGCCAGCGGCGCAGGCGCATGCCGCTCGCGGCCCAGCCCGAGAGAAACGCCGCGTCCGAGAGCCTTGCCACGAGGAATCCGTTGACGAGCTCGTCGGGCTCCCCGAGGCGGCGCAGGCTCGATCCGCGCACGAAGACCGCAAGCGGCCCCGCGTAGCGCTCCATCACGTGCCGCCGCGCGCGCTCGCCGGCGTCCGACCCTGCGTCCGCAGCGGATTCCGCCACGAGCGTCGCGAGGAAGGTGCCGTGGGTGGTGGGAAACGCGCTCCCGCGAGCCATGAATTCTCCTCGTCGGAACCGCCTTCGGGCGGGGCCCGTCGCCGGGGGCCAACCTATCATGCGACCCTTCGCCGCGAACCCCCGCCGCGCAACGCAACCGCAGGAATCCAACGATGTCGAACCCGAACCTCGCCAAGGACCTCAAGAACGTCTCCGAGAAGGACCGCAAGCAGATCGAGCAGGCCCAGGAGATGCTCGGCCCGGATCCCTCGACGATGGGCATCGTGAAGAACACCTTCTGGGGGAACTTCCGCGAGGACCTCGTGCTCCCGTACCCGGTCAATTCGGCCGAGGAGACGGCGAAGTGCGACCAGCTGCTCGCCGCGCTCGACGAGTACCTGAAGAACGAGCACCCCTCGATCGAGATCGACCAGAAGCAGGAGATCCCGCAGTGGGTCATCCAGCGGCTCTTCGACCTCGGCGTGCTCGGCATGACGATCCCGGCGCAGTTCGGCGGGCTCGGCCTCGGCATCACCAGCTACAACCGCGTGCTCGAGCGGCTCGGACGATCGTGCGGCTCGACCGCGGTGCTCGTCTCGGCGCACCAGTCGATCGGCTGCAAGGCGGTCATGCTCTTCGGCAACGACGAGCAGAAGAAGCGCTTCCTCCCGCTCATGGCGAAGTCGACGCTCAGCGCGTTCTGCCTGAGCGAGCCGAACGTCGGCTGCGACGCGGGCGGGCAGGAGACGCGCTGCGAGCTCAGCGCCGACGGCACGCACTACATCCTCAACGGCGAGAAGAAGTGGGCGACCTCGGGCGCGCTCTCCGGCCTCTTCACCGTGATGGCGAAGCAGAAGGTCACCGATCCGAAGACCGGCAAAACGAAGGACGCGGTCACCGCGCTCATCTGCACGCCCGACATGGAGGGCGTCGAGATCTTCAGCCGCAACCGCTCGAAGTGCGGCATCCGCGGCACCTGGCAGGCGCGCATCCGCCTGAAGAACGTGCGCGTGCCCAAGGCGAACCTGCTCTTCAAGGAGGGCAAGGGCCTCAACGTCGCGCTGACCTGCCTCAACTACGGCCGCTGCACGCTGTCCGCGGGCATGCTCGGCGCCGCGCGCTACTCCTACGAGCAGGCGACGAAGTGGGCGAAGTCGCGGCACCAGTTCGACCGCGCCATCGGCGAGTTCGACCTGATGCAGGAGAAGGTCGCCCGCATGGCCGCGTACGTCTACGCGATGGACGCGATGCTCTACATGACGACCGGA
>Ga0315907_10007448_pt1 | contig 11404 bp, 10 predicted proteins | sample LakEriMetagenome_3_FD_203525 | JGI IMG/M metagenome (GOLD analysis project Ga0315907, IMG submission 203525) | Freshwater fungal communities from buoy surface, Lake Erie, Ohio, United States - Buoy 12 MA123 | ecosystem: Environmental > Aquatic > Freshwater > Lake > Lake biofilm | place: USA...
TGAGCATGGTTTTTCATTTCAACCCGAAGCCGATAGCTCGATTATTGCTTTTTGCTTACATCAGGCAATGGAAGCAATTGCGAAACAAGAACAAAAGAAGGGAAGGCGCATTTGTGCAATGGTAACTAAGGATTTTTATCCCGATACTGCGAGCGTGGCTGACCGTTTGGAACGCTTCCGGTTTAAGAAGTTTCAAGTTGACCATAACATGGTCATGCCTGTATTAGCCGAGTGGAAGTCCTTCGATGATTATCTCGAGGCACTCAACACGAAATTCCGCACGAAGGCAAAAGCGGCGCTCAAGCGCTCTTCTAATCTTCATGTTGTTGACGCTACCGAATCAGATATTCTTCGGCATGCCGAAACGATGCAGAACCTCTATGAAAACGTTTATAGGAAGGCTGATTTTCGCCTTGGAAAACTACAAGCGACGGCTTTGGCCGGTTTGCTTAAGAGTATACCCAATCAGTTTTTCGTGCGGCAGTATTTTCTGAATGATGAACTTGTTGGATTCATGACAGCGATGCGTTGTGGCAATGTGATGGAAGCGCACGTAATAGGGATTGACTACGACACAAATCGTGACCACGGTGAATATCAGCGAATACTCTACGATTACGTCGATTTGGCTATTCGTCTGAAATGCACACGCATCGTGTATGGACGCACGGCGGCGGAAATAAAATCAACAGTGGGTGCATTTCCCGTGGATTTAACCTGCAGTATAAAGCATCGACGGATCATATCGAATGCCTTGCTTTCGATGATCATCAATTATGTGAAGCCCTCTGAATATCCCCAGCGTGATCCGTTTAAGGCGGAGACAATGGCCAAGATTCACACACAGCCCTTATATAAAAATCATGAGTGGAATACAACGAAGTGAGCGTGTTTTGCTGGTCGTTCTGGCCGCCATACAGTTCACGAACATTGTGGATTTCATGATAATGATGCCAATGGGCGACATTCTGAAGAAGGAGTTATCAATCGGACCACAGGAGTATGGTTTTCTGGTTTCGAGTTATGGCATCGCCGCATTCGCAACGGCATTCGCCGGAGTATTTTATCTGGATAATCTCGATCGAAGGAAGGCGCTGTTGGCGGCTTATTTCGGATTTATGATTGGCACACTTTCCAGCGCTATTCTCCCCAACACTGACAGCGACTCACTGAATTATACATTGTTTATTTTGACACGAGTAATAACAGGACTCACCGGTGGTTTGCTAGGTGGTTTGGTCATGTCTATAATAGGTGATGCTATCCCATTGGAAAGACGCGGAAGAGCAATGGGTATCGTAACGATGTCATTTTCATTGGCTGCTATATTGGGAATGCCCATTGCCCTCACTCTCGTGGATGTGTTCGATAATAACTGGCACGTCCCATTTTATGGTGTGACTCTTCTTGCCGTCCCAATATGGATCATGGCATGGAAACAGATTCCTCCTATGCGAGACCACTTGAAGAACCGAGGTGTCTATGATCGAACAGCGGCAATACGGCTGGCATTCACCTCGCGGGAGCAGCGCAATGCTTTGTTGTTTACAATTCTTCTGGTGCTCGGTCAATTCACGGTAATTTCCTTCATGACGCCTTATTACATCAACAACGTCGGATTGGCTCAAAGCGACATCAAGTGGATTTATCTCGTTGGTGGCGCAGCCACCGTTTTGAGCGGATTTTTTATTGGGCGCATGGTCGACAAGGTGGGCCGCTTTCGAGTCTTCACCATTGCGGCGTTGTTAAGCATTATACCTGTTTTGGTAATTACACACCTACCGCAAGTTCCGCTGTATGTCGTTCTATGTATTGCGGGCTTCTTCTTTGTGCTCGTGTCAGGAAGAATGATTCCTGCCAATACTATCGCAACTGCGGTTGTTAATCCCAAGCAACGCGCCGGTTTCATGAGTTTGAATTCGGCTATGATGTCGCTCGCTAGCGGCTCATCAGGTATTATTTCAGGAGCAATTATTTCGCAAGTGAATGAGCATTCACCTCTGATGAATTTCGAATGGGTCGGTTATCTCGCCGCGGCAAGTACCATTCTTTCACTGCTCATAGTCCGTGTGCTGAAGCGACTCGCAGAAGGGTGAATACGGATTTCAAAAGTGAATCTGAGAAGGTTGCTGATGTGCATACCTCATTCGAATAGCTCAATCGATCTGCCTATTGTGCCACCATTTAATCCCTTCGAGGAGTGCAAGCATTGCCGCCGCCGCAGTGAAAGCCGGCAAGAAGTGCGACACCCCGGGGTATTCAAAGTTGAAGATAAAATTCAGGGCGGGTATCATAAGTGTAGATAGAAGAAGAGTCAGCGCGATTCCAATAATGATGAGCGTCACTTTGCTTCGTTCTATAAAGACGGATATGAATGAGCGTGTGCGCGATAAATCAGCCAAGATGAGAAAGATGTTTCCGATTATTAACGTTGAAAAAGCGATGGCACGTACTTCACCTTCTGTATGTCCTTCATGAAGGGAGAGGGCAAAAATGATGAGCACGATAGCAAGCAGAAGAGCACCTTTAAAGAGCGCGAACGTGATTTTTTTACGTCCAAAGAATTGTTCATGGGAAGCCCTGGGAGGTCTAGACATAATGCCGCTTTCTTCTTGTTCGGATTCGAACGCAATGGAGCAAACGGGATCAATGATGAGTTCCATGAATACAATATGAATCGGAAATAGTAGGATGGGTAATTCGCCCATGAAAGCGGGTATGAGCGTAAGAGCAATGATGGGGATGTGTATGGCGAGAATGTATGACATCGCCTTTTGCAGATTATCGAAAATGCGTCGGCCTGAACGTATAGCGGCTACAATCGAAGCGAAGTTATCGTCAAGCAGCACGAGTGATGCCGCTTCACGCGCTACATCCGTTCCTTTCGCACCCATAGCTACACCAATATGCGCTGCTTTGAGGGCCGGTGCATCATTCACTCCGTCTCCTGTCATCGCTACAATTTCTCCCGAGGCTTTCAGTGAGTTTACGATGAGTAGTTTTTGCTCTGGTAACACTCGTGCGAACACCGAGGTTTCTGCAATACGCTTCGATAAATCCTCCGAGTGTAAACGCGTTAAATCATCGCCCGTCATCACTTGGTTGCGGTGGTCAAGTCCAATCTTATCTGCAATGGCTAGCGCTGTTACGGGGTAGTCGCCCGTTATCATGCACACTTTTATTCCGGCCGTTTTGCATTCAGCTACTGCTTGAGGTACTTCCGGTCTTATTGGGTCTTCGAATCCAAGTAAGCCCAGTAGCGTGTATTTGAATCCATGCTGTGTTTCGGGCCAGAAATCTCCAACGTGCTGTGCTTCTGCTACAGCGATAACACGATAGCCATGTGCTGCCATTTGATAGACTACTCTCAGTTGTTGTTCTCGCTCTTCATCGCTGCAATCACATAAGTTCAGAACAGCCTCCGGCGCTCCTTTCGCTGTCAGGTAATAATGTGTGTGTGCATTCGAGCGATAGGCACGCGTCATCATGAGCAGCCCTTTGCTCAAGGTGTATTCCCGTTCAAAGTCCAAGGCTGATTTTTCGTAATCCATATCAGCGTGCAACGCGAAAATCGCCTTCTCCATCGGATCGGTAGTGTCGGTTGCAGAGGCCATACAACCTGCTGCAATTAGTTGGCGAAAGGCATGGTCTGAGGCATCGAATCGACTTTTTTCAGTCATGCTTCCATTCAAACCAATAGCCGCCACAATCATTTTATTTTGTGTGATAGTCCCTGTCTTATCACTACACAAAACCGTTGCAGATCCCAGTGTTTCAATTGCACTTGATTTGCGGGTGAGCACGTTTTTCTTGGACAAGCGCCATGCTCCAAGTGCCAAAAATATGGTGAATACTACGGGAAATTCTTCGGGCAAAATGGCCATGGAAGCGGCAAGTCCGGTGAGCAGGGATTCCAGGAAATTACCGCGCGAAAAATAGAAAGCTACCACAACTCAAATACTCAGGAATACACCAATTATGGAGAGATTTCGAATGAAAATTTTCATCTCTCTTTGCAGTCGTGTTTCTTCCTCTTGAATGCTTTGAAGTGAGTGGCCGATTTTCCCAAATCGCGTGTTCATCCCTGTTTCGGTAACCACGGCAAGCGCCGATCCTTGGACAGCAAGTGTTCCACTGAAAATGATATTGTGCAATTCTTCTGTGCTTTTCAGCAACGGCATAGATTCGCCGGTGAGCAATGACTCATCAACAGAGAGATGGGTGCACTCCACGATGGTGGCATCTGCTGCAATACGATCGCCCTCGTGAATCACTAGTAGATCACCGGGCACTACTTCACGTCCTGATATGCGTACCTGAACTCCATCGCGTATAACGAGTGCGCGCGGTGTGGCAAGGTTGCGAAGGGCCTCGAGAGATCGTTCTGTTTTTCGATACTGAGCGAAGGTTATTCCGATAATGATGAAAATGCTCGACACCAAAACGATTCCTTCACGATAATCGCCCAGCAACATGTAAAGCGTTCCGCAGGCGATGAGCAGCAAGAACATAGGTTCGCGAATGACCTCTAACGCAATACGCCAAATATTTTTCGGGCCAGCACCACTAAGTTCGTTGTAACCGAATTGTTCTAGTCTTCGGCGGGCTTCTTCTGAGGAAAGATCGCGCATCATTGCGGTAAAGTTACATGGCTGTCACGTTTGTAGTTCTTATTTTTGCGGTTGACTAATGAGAATCATAGCTACCATACCGCATCCTCAGCTCAAGATTTCTATTTTTCTGTATAACGAAAAGTATATTATAGAGCTGGAGGCAGGACAATACAAACAAACGTTTAAAATCAGCGCTGAGAGTGTTGAAGGATTAGAGGGTGTGAAGAAGCTGATAACACAGGAATTGTTGAATGGTTGTCTGGAAAGATTTTCGGGTATGCATGCTGATTTCAAGAAGTCATTTGACCAAACAAAACAAAACGCATGATTGCAAAGATTTCTATGGGTGTTTCCGCGGTGCTCGCCATTTTGGTTGGGGTTCTGTGGTTTAAAGTTTCAGGTCTGTCTGCCGGCGATGTCGCTGAGGAAAGTATTACGGTAGCACCTGCCTTTGCCGGTGAGAGCGGTCCGCGAGCCACCGTGGTGGCTTTCGTAAATGGTGATTCGCTTAATAGCCAATATGATTTTATTGTGGAGAAATCAAAGGACCTTGACCAGAAAATGACGGCAGCTGAAGAACGTGTGAAGAAGGAATATGGCCCTCGCCAGGCTCAGTACGAGCAGAATATGCGCTATGCTCAGGAGCATCCGGATATGTCGGAAGCAGAGGCCATAGCTCTTCAGCAAGACATGGAACGTCTGCAGGTGGAAATGGACGAGATACAGCAACGTGAGGTGGGAGTTCTGCAAAAGAAGGAGTCTCAATTGCAGGAAGAATTATTGAATCGTGTGAATCAATATCTCTCTAAGTATACAAAGGAGCGAGGAATTGATTACGTCATCAATAAGCAGAGCGAGTTCCAGGTTTTACTTTATGGAAATTCGGATTACGATATTACCTCGGAGGTGATAGCAGGGTTGAACGCTGAGTATGCAGCGGAAAAGCAAGCAAAATGAGTTTAGCGGCTAAGAAATTAAAGGAGAATATTTCAGAGTATATCATCTTCCTCTGGCAGATGGAAGATCTTCTCCGTGCCGTTCATTTTGATGCCGATGCACTCGATGAGTTTATTCACTCGTACGCTCCGGATGCTAAGGCCTTTGAATCGGAGAAAAAATGGTTTTCGGGTTTGGTGGGAAACATGCGCAAGGACGGAGTTGAGCAGCGAGGCCACGTGAGCGAAATCCACGAGTTGATTTTTGAATTGAATTACCTGCACAACACACTTCTCAACATCGTGCGCGATAAGTCCTATTCCGATGCTTATTTGCAGGCTCAGCCCAATATAAAGGATTATTTGCAGCGCACAGATGGTAAGTCCACGAATGACGTTGAGGTTTGCTTAACAGCGCTGTATGGCTTGATGTTATTGCGGCTTCGCAAGGAATCTATTTCGTCGGAAACAGAGGGTGCCATGCGCACATTTTCGAATTTGTTGGCCAAGCTCTCGCATCACTATCGTCTCATGAAACAGGGCGAGTTTAATTTTTCGCTCAACTGATTTATCCTTCCGAATTTTGCGCTCCTATGTAGTTGCGCCAACGATCGATAACCTTCTGCATATCGTCCGGAAGTTCTTTTTCGAAATACATCCATTCGCCTGTGCTCGGATGATGAAATCCGAGGGAACGTGCATGCAGTGCCTGTCGTGGCAGCATCTCTAAACAGTTCTGTACAAATTGCTTGTATTTGGCGAAGGTGGTTCCCTTTAAAATTTGATCGCCGCCATATTCAAAATCGCCAAATAGTGTATGCCCGATGTGCTTCATGTGCACCCGAATTTGATGCGTTCGACCTGTTTCAAGTTTGCACTCGGTTAGCGTCACATAGCCGAGCCTTTCTAGAACCTTGTAGTGGGTTACAGCGTGCTTTCCATGGTCTCCGTTCGGGAAAACCGTGAATACTTTTCGATCCTTTAAACTTCTGCCTGTATTACCGATTACAGTGCCATCTTCTTTAACATCTCCCCAAACCAGCGCGACGTAGCGCCTTTCAATAGTGCGATCGAAAAATTGCTTGCTCAGGTTGATGAGGGCTTGATCTGTTTTCGCGATTACCATCACACCCGTCGTGTTTTTATCGAGTCGATGCACGAGACCGGGATGGGCGTCTGAGCGCACAGGAAGATTTTGAAAGTGATAAACGAGAGCATTCACCAATGTTCCGGAGTAATTGCCGTGACCCGGGTGAACAACCATATTCGACGGCTTATTGAGAATGATAAGGTCGTCATCTTCGTAAAGTATTTCCAGCGGAATATTCTCCGGAATGAGCTCGAATTCTCTGACCGGATAAGGCATTTCGATGGTAATTACATCGAGGGGTTTTATTTTGTAACTGCTTTTGACGGCAGTTCCATTAACGCGCACGAAACCATTGTCGCATGATTCTTGAATGCGCGTGCGTGAAGTTTTCTCAAGACGATCAAAGAGAAATTTATCGATACGAACCTGACCTTGCCCTTTATCAGCGACGATTCGATGGTGTTCGAATAGATCGTCGTCTTGTTCACCAAGCGGGGTGTTTACATCGTATTCACTCATATCACTGCTTCATAAAGCGAGTGCTGAATTGCTCGCCTTTGCTGTTTGAGTATTGAAGTATGTATGAGCCGGTGGATAGTTTATCCGTTGAAATACGCACAATAGGTTGGTTATTTGAAATGCCGGTTAATACCCGCTTGCCTGTAATATCCAGTATGCTGTATTCGCAGTGGTCGTCATTATCGGGCAAACGCAATTGCAATTCATGTTGAACCGGATTTGGGAATAGGGATGTTTCTTGGACTTCATCCGCAGCAATTCCAACCCAATCAGCAAGTGTGCTGCGAAACACCGGACGAATCATTACGCTTCCTGAGATATTGGAAGGAATCCATGCGTCGCTGCCTTGCAGTTGATAAACCACTTGAGTGCTGTTTGCATTGGTATTCTTGTCAAGCCCGAAGTTGAGCGATACATCGCTTTGTTGTAAGGTGCCAATGTAAAAGTTTCCTGAAGAGATGAAAACAGGGTCTGTGAAACCGAAGTAGACAAATAAATTGGGTCCGCTTTCATAATAGTGAGGCAACGAAAAGTTGAAGTTGTCAAATTCACTGGTGAGCACATTACCCGGTTCGCCGCTAAGGTCATCCCAAGCCTGTAGAATAAAGGATTGATCAGTAGCCAAATATTGAATGGGTTCGAAATAGATGTAAGCACCAATCAAAGTATCATCCACAGGCGTATTGAAACGCACGGCTAATTTTCCTCCGGCATCTTGCAAGCCATAGGCGCGCTCTGCGGATCCATCATCGTAGGCATAGTAGTTTGTGAATCGCTGATGGAATCGCATTGTGTCGTTTTGTGGATGGATATCTGTTGGGTTGAAGGCCACTGTCACTTCAAATGAAGCGGTATCGGCAGCGTTCGGTGTGTTGTATAGAAAGTTGTTAAGCGACAAGGTGCGTTCGAAGGAACTAAAACCATTCGATTGGGTGTTTGCGTCCGGATTGCTTTGGAATAGAGTTGAGTTATTGTAATCGATGGTGCACTTGCTGGTGATGTTGGAGGTTATTCCCAGGTTGCGTTGCGAAAAAGTTATTTCGCTGCGCATGTAAAGCGTTGGATTGCTTTGGAAATGCGTCCATGGCATGGCGGTAAGCCCGAAGTTAAGCAAACTATTATTCGTATACTGAAACGCCACTTCGTCATAGAAAAAGTTGGAAGGGCTTATGTTGTCGTTCAGCAGCACGTAATCGAGATGCCAATGATCGAGTGCCCCATGTTGAGTGCAGTAGTTGCGAAAGCGAAATCGGAAGCCGTCTTGCAGGTATATGAAGTCGCCGACATTGACAAAAACGGTGTCAAAAACACTGGCATCCATGCCGCCTTCTTTGGCCCAAACACGAGCCCACTGTCCTTCTTGAAGCGGGCTATAAAACTCGAGTATGAGAGAGTCGCCCTCGGCGCCCAGAATTCCATCGGCATCCGGGGCATTGCCGAGTCCACCGCCTTGCACGTGAAAAACAAGATAAACACTGTCTTCAGGTGTTAGTCCGGAAAGATTAATGGGCAAGGAGGTTAGAGAGTCTGTAAGCCCCCAGTCTAAAAACGAGTCGCTAATTGTGGGGAAATAGAGGGTGTCGCTATATGGTGTACCGTCGGCTTCCAAACCATCAAGCGTTGCGACACCAATAGTCATCGGATTGAGCGGGAAGGTTGAGTTGATATAGACCGCGTTGTCTGACCATTGTTGCCATTCGACGGGAATGGCAGGGTTAGAGGTAGGCAGTGTATAACGTGAGAAGTCGTCGAAGAAGGGGATGGGCAGGGAGGCACCCTGGCGCTGTTGACGAGGAGCGAATCGCTGTTCTTCTTGGTATTGTCTATTAGCCTCGGCGTTAAACTGCAGCGGGAGTTCTCGTTCTTGGGAAAAAAGCGGTGTTACGATAAGCAAGCAAAGAGCCATCGTGAACGCCTTGAAAATAAAGTTATGCATCATTCTAAGTCATGTTGTGCGCTGTCGGGGGCGCACGGTGTATTGTACAACCACAAATCTACGATACGACCGGCGGTAGTGCCACGCTCCGGGTCGTGCATCGGATCCTGGCGACAAACGAGAAAAGTGGCTGAATCTTGTGCGGTCGCGAAAGAAATTTCCGGCTCAAAGCGGCAGTTGCATTCCAGATGCAGAGTGTCGAGTATTGACTTGGCTTGCAGACAGGTCATGCCTGTGAAATCGGGCACCATTATCTTATCCGACACCGGTCGGCCAATGACAAGTAGTACACGAGAACCACGAGCGACTTCATCGGTTGCTTTCAGTGCTCTTCCTCGCTGTGTAACGCGAATGATGCTATTGGCTAAGGTGTTGTTGTCTTCATACAAAGTGTCGAAGTCAATCGATTTGTTGCGGAGTTTAATCATAGCTACCGTGGCATAATCACCTTGCTTGATGCCCAGTTTTTCCATGGGCGGGCTCAACCGATAGATTGTCAGGAACACTTGGCGGCCTTGTTTGACCTGACTTTCGAAAGCAGGGCTTTGGTCGAATACCGAGCCGGGAGCTGCTTTTCGATCGTATATGCTGTCTATAATTAAATAGTTGAGGTTACGCTCTTGTAATGCCCGAATGGCATCCTCCGTAGAGAGTCCTTTTAATTCCGGAACGCTGACGTATTCGCCATGGTCTGTATACCATTGCAGCCAAAACCAGGAACCCAAGAGCAATACGGTATACGTTAGGGCTATACCTAGCGCTGCCTTTCGGAACGATGTGCTTTTAATGAAACTCGCCATGACTAAATACCGGATGAACTATCTTTCAAACATAGCCCAACAGAGGCCGATGTTTGAAATCAGTACGGGATATTATTGACGAATGCAAGGTTGATAACCTTTCCGATGTGCATTCATTCTGAGAAAAGATCTTCGAGTGCCATTTTTAAGGTGTAGACGTCGAGCGGCTTTTCTATAACTCGCTTGACCATAGCGAATTTTTCTGCTTTGCTGATGTTGTTGCGGTCAATGCTACTGGAAAGCATGAAAACATGCATGTTGTGCGTCAGCGTGGTATCGAGCCTCTCTAACTCTGCCAGACACTCAAATCCATCCATTACCGGCATCATAATGTCGAGCAAAACAATGTGACGGCCTTGATTGAATAAGCCGGGGTTTTCTCTCATGCAAGCCAAAAATTTGACAGCACTCGAATAAGTACTCACCCGCTCGGAAATATTCGCTAAATGCAACAATTTCATATTCACGGACGTGTCGATGTCATTGTCATCGACCAGGTGAAAATGGATGTCGCTCAGGTTCATTGTTAGCAGTTGGGTAATTCAAAAGTAATGAGTGTTCCCTCTCCCGGTTTAGACGTAATACTGATTTTTCCCTGCATTTTATCAACGACAGATTTTGTCAGATACATGTTGATACCTCCCGTTGAGGCTTTTTCCAAATTCAGTTGCATACTGAAAAGTTGCTCCATTCGGCCAGGGTCGATTCCAATGCCTTGATCAGCAATTCTGAAGATGGCTTTCTCTGCATTTTGAATAACACTGACTTGAATGTTATTACTTGATTTATGAGCGTCAGAAAAGCGTACTGCATTGTTCAATAGATTTTGCAGAATGATGAGCAATCTGCCTTTATCTGAAATAAATGGGCCATTCAGATTCAGTTCTGTAGTGATGTTCCAACTGACTTGCGTCAGATTTCGGGGTATCGAATCAATCGATTGTTGAATGAGTTGTTCTAAGTTGACTTCGGCATATTCAGCTGCAGCTTTGCTATTGCTATAGTAGCGGGCAATTTGCTCACTGAAATCTTGAAGGCGTTTGACTTGTTGCTGTATATTCTGCAGTGCAGCAATGGCCTCGCTATCATGGATGAATTTTTCAAGGATAGCCGTTGATTGCATTATGTGATCAGTAGGGTTTCGAAGTTCCTGGCTGGCACTAAAAATGAATTGCTCTAACGCAGCGTTGGATTGATCAAGATCGTTGCTTTTGCTCAGCAGTTCTTGTTCGCGCCGATATTTTTCGAGAGCGTTTTCAACGCAAATGGTCAGCTCGTTTGCATCCCAAGGTTTAGCAACGTAGCGGTAGACTTGCCCTTTGTTGATAGCATCGATGACAGCTTCTATGTCGGCGTATCCCGTTAGCAAAATGCGCACGGGTTGAGGGAAGTCAGGAAGAATGGTTTCGAAAAATTCTACACCACTTACTTCAGGCATTTTCTGATCTGAAAAAATAATCTGAATATCATTGTTATTCAGAATGTCCACAGCTTCGTGTGCGCTGGTTGTT
>Ga0315907_10007451_pt1 | contig 11398 bp, 13 predicted proteins | sample LakEriMetagenome_3_FD_203525 | JGI IMG/M metagenome (GOLD analysis project Ga0315907, IMG submission 203525) | Freshwater fungal communities from buoy surface, Lake Erie, Ohio, United States - Buoy 12 MA123 | ecosystem: Environmental > Aquatic > Freshwater > Lake > Lake biofilm | place: USA...
CGGCGGTTTGTTTTCTGTTGCACTGGCCGTCGGCTTGCGCCGCCCAGGCGTTACCTGGCACTCTGCTCTGTGGAGCCCGGACTTTCCTCGGCGCTTGCGCGACGCGGTTGTCTGGCCAACTCCGCCGGGGCTATTGTCGCATAGTTGGGTGTACCATGGCTGAAAGCCAGCCTGCTGTTGCCCGACATTCAAACCTACATAATTACTTAAGTTGGATATATGAAAACACCGGTTCGTCTCTCCATCATTGGCGCCTTGTTCTCGTTCAGTACCACCGCATTTTCCCAAGATGGGGCATCGGTCAATGCCGCTGACCCTTCCCCGACTGCTGTATTGACTACTGAACAGATTGCAGAACTGACCAGAACTGAAATGCCTGGAGATCGGATGACTTTGAAATATTCAAACAAATGGCGGATTACATTCGATAATGAGGCGAAATCCGACGGCAACTTGGTGTTTCGCATGGTGATCAAGAACAGCGATGTCGAGCCGGTTGTGGTAACAATACCAATCAAGAAAGGCATCAACGAAAACAACATTGCCGACATCGTCGAAGACGCCCTGCAAAAAGCATTTCCACGCGACTTCAACATTGAAACTGACGATGGCGAATCGGTGCTGGTCAAACTCAACTTCATTGAGGGCTCAAGCAGTTTGGTCTTGCTGAGCAATGATGTAAAAAGTTTGAAAATCAAAATCAGGAAGGAATAATCATTCGCCGCCGTACAAGGCTTTACGCGGAGCGCCGCTAAAATCGGCAGCAATTTTCGCGGCCTGCGAAGGCTTCATGACTTCCGCCAATTTGGCATACAGACGCCGCCCTTCAACCAGCGCGGCGTTTTCGTCTTCCGGAGCACCGGCAACAATCAGCACGAATTCGCCCTTGCGCTGGTTCGGATCGGCCGCGACTTTTTCCGCGATGGCGGCCAGCGTGCCGTCCAGAACCGTTTCGAACAGCTTGGTGATTTCGCGCGCCAATACTGCTTCGCGCTCATCGCCGAAAGCCGCGCGCATGTCGGACAGACACTCCTCGATGCGGTGCGAACTTTCATAAAAAACCAGGGTGCGGGTTTCGCCGGCAAGGGCATTCAAGCGCTCGCGTCGTACCGAGACTTTGTGCGGCGTAAAGCCTTCGAAACAGAAGCGGTCGGAGGCCAAGCCGGCCACCGACAGCGCCGCGATGGCGGCGCAGGGTCCGGGAATCGGCGACACGGTGACGCCAGCGGCCCGCAGTTCGCGCACCAAGCGGTAACCGGGGTCGGAAATCAGCGGCGTGCCGGCATCGCTGACCAGTGCCAAGGTCTTTCCGGATTGCAACTGCGCCAGCACCTGCGCCACCCGCGCCGACTCGTTGTGTTCATGCAGAGCGAGCAAGGGTCGATCCAGGCCGAGCGCGTTCAGCATCTGGCGGGTGTGCCGGGTGTCCTCGGCGCAGATCAGGTCGGCGCCGGCCAGCACATCGCGGGCACGCGGACTCAAATCGCCCAGATTGCCGATCGGCGTGGCGACCACGTACAAAGCGCCCTTTTTCAGCTCGAACATTGCTAAAATCCAGTCTGGAACCGCCTCCATCATAGCGGTTCACCGAAGGGAATTGGATTATGCGTGCTTTGACCGCCGCCGCCGTGTTGTGTGTGCTGACCGCCTGCAGCAGCGGCCCGACCCGGCCGCCAGTAACCGACAACACCCCGGCACCGACAGCGGCCGAGATGCTGGCCCAGGCGCGCGCCAAGAACCAGCACTGGCTTGATCCGGCGCTGATCACGCACTTCCCGGAATCCGGCATCACCGACTACCGCCCGCCGGCAAAACTGGCCGTGCTCCTACCGCAGTCGGGAAACCTTGCGGTTGCCGGCAACGCCATCCGTGATGGTCTGCTATCGGCCTATTACGCCGAAACCCGCAGCAAACCCGGCATCCGGTTTTACGACACCCAAGGCAGTGCCGCCGGCGCCAAAACCGCGTTTGAACGCGCGATGAATGACGGCACACAGATGATCATCGGGCCGATCGGCAAGGATGAAGTCGCGGCCATCCACGACATCGCCGGAACCCTTCCGGTGCTGGTGCTGAACCGGCTTGAAACGCCGAGCAATCGGCATGTCCTGAACTTCTCGCTGAGCCCCGAGCGCGAAGGCGAACTCATTGCCGAACGCCTGCTTGGCAAAGGCCTGTTGCAAGCGGCCGTATTCAGCCAAAGCAGCGACAGCAACAGCCGCATGCTGGCCGCGTTTGAAAAACGCTACCAATCGGGCGGCGGCAACGTCATCTTGAAAGCTCCGGCGCCGGTGTTCGGCAAGGATGCCGAGGGCGTCGCCATCAACTCGGTGCTTCCGGAAGCCGTGCGGGAAGCCAAAGCCGTATTGCTGTTGATGAACGGCGATGCCGCCAAACCGACCCGCGCCGCGTTGGCCCTGAACGGCGCCGCAGGCATTCCGGTGTTCGCCGGCACCGACATCACCGACAGCGGCGATGCGAAAACCAATACGCAGCTCGACGGCATCGAATTCCTGCAGATGCCCTGGCTGGTCAACCGCGGCAACAGTTTGAACATCAGCGCCGCACAGTTGCTGAAACTGCCGAGCGCGCGCGGACCCGGCGCGAAACTCAATGCCTTCGGCGCCGATGCCTGGCTGATCGCCACGCGCCTGCCGGTTTGGCTGGCCAGCCCGAACAGCGAAATCGGTGGTGCGACCGGCAATCTGCATCTGGAACCGGACGGCCGCATCGAACGCACGCTGTCCTGGTCGGTGTTCCGTGCCGGTGTGTCGCAAGCCGCGAATGGCCCCTGAACTCAGTCCAATGCAGCATCAGGGCCGGCTGGCGGAGGACGCCGCGCTGGCGTTTCTGGAACAGCAGGGACTCAGGGCACTGGCACGCAATGCCGCATACAGTGTCGGTGAACTCGATCTGATTCTGCTGCATGGCGATACCGTGGTGTTTGCGGAAGTGCGGCAACGCCGGTCCGATGCCTTTGGCGGCGCCGCGCAGTCCATCGACCGTCGCAAGATGCACAAATGCGCACTGGCCGCACAATGCTGGCTGAAGCAGCATCCGCAATACGCCCAGGCGCCCTGCCGTTTCGATGCCGTGCTGCTGACCGGCCGCGACAATGCATGGAAGATCGACTGGATGCAGGCCGCTTTCGTGTTCGAGGACGTATTCTGATGGACCGTAGCCTGATCGCCATTTTCGAAAAAGCACTCGGACACGAGGCCGTGCTGACCGCCGCCGCCGACTGTTTGGCCTACGGCTACGACAACTCCAGTTACCGCGCCAATCCGGCCATGGTGCTGCTGCCGGTGCGCATCGAACAGGTACAGACTGCAGTCCGCCTCGCGCGCCAATACAAACAACCACTGACCGCCCGCGGCCGCGGCACCAACACCACCGGCGCCAGCGTGCCCGTCGAACGCGGCATCGTGATCAGTTTCGAGCGCATGCAGCGCATTCTGGCCATCTCGCCCGGCGACCGCACCGCGGTGGTGGAACCCGGCGTGCTCAACGGCGATCTGCAACTGGCCTTGGCGCCGCTCGGTCTGTTCTGGCCACCGGATCCGACCTCAGCACCGTACTGCAGCATCGGCGGCAACATCGCCTGCAATGCCGGCGGCCCGCGCGCGGTGAAGTACGGCGCCACCCGCGACAATGTGCTGGCGCTGAAAGCGGTGACCGGTACCGGCGAACTGGTGGAATTCGGTGCGCGTACCAATAAAAATGCCTCCGGATTCGATCTGTCGCGTCTGTTGATCGGTTCGGAAGGCGGGCTGGCGCTGGTGGTGGAAGCGACATTGAAACTGCATCCGAAACCGGCGGCAAACCGCATGCTGCGCGCGCTGTACCGCGATGTCGAATCGGCGGCCGAAGCGGTGGCGCGCCTGATGGCGCAGCCGGAAACACCGTCAATGCTGGAATTCATGGATGCCACCGCCATCCGCTTGGCACGTGATATCGGCGGGGCCGATTTGCCGGATGCCGGCGCGCTGCTGATGATCGAAGGCGATGGTGATCCGGCACGGCTTGACGCGCTGATGCAAACCTTGGCCACTCATGCCGGCGGCGAGGGTTGCCTCGATATCGCCATCCCCGCCAGCAGCGATGAACAAGCGCAGTTGATGGCGGCGCGGCGCGCCTTATCGCCGGCGCTGCGCAGTCTGGGCAGTGGAAAAATCAACGAGGACGTGGTGGTGCCGGTATCGCAGGTGCCCGAGCTGGTGCGCTTCGTGGAACAGCTCAGCCGCGACTCCGGTCTGCTGATCGTGTGCTTCGGTCACATCGGCAACGGCAATGTGCATGTAAATGTGATGTACGACAAAGCCGAAGCCACGCAGATCGCGATAGCCGAATCCTGCGCGGAAAAACTGTTCACCGAAGTGTTGCGTCTAGGCGGCATGCTCTCGGGCGAGCATGGCATCGGCCTGGCCAAGCGTGGATTCATGGCGCAGGCCTTCACCCCGGAAACGCTGGCGATGATGCGCGGCATCAAAACCCTGTTCGATCCGGACGGCATTCTGAATCCGGGCAAGACGCTGCCGGACACCGATTCGTAATTTTCAGATGATGTAAAAAATGAGTTGTGCCGCCGCCAAGGCCATCAGTCCGGCACTGACATCATCGATCATCACCCCGAAGCCGCCGGAAAAGTGTTTGTCGGCCCAACCGACCGGTCCGCGTTTGACGATGTCGAACAGGCGGAACAGGATGAAGGCCAGCACATAGGCCATCAGTGTTTTAGGCAACAGCAACAATGCAATCCACTGCCCGATGAATTCATCCCAGACGATGTAGCCCGGATCATGCACCCCAGTTTTGGCGATCATCCAGTTGCTGGCGTGCACGCCCAGTTCGAAGCCGACGCCAATCACCACCAGCTGCAACCATACCGGTTGCTCAGCCATCAGCCACCACCACAGCAGTAGTGCGAGCAGCGAGCCCACAGTGCCCGGTGCTTTTTTCGACAAGCCACTGCCGAAACCGAGCGCAATCCAGGCATAGGGGTGCTTGAGCAGGCGGTAATCAGTGAACATGCGATGCCTCCGCGAAATGCCGGTAGCCGGTCTGATCCAATGTGAGATGTTCGCCATCCGGCGTCAGGCAACGCAGTCCGGATTCGGCGGTGATGTGACCGATGACCGAGGCAGTGACCCCCACGGCCGCCATGGCCTGCTCGATGGCGAAAGCCTCAGCCGGAGACGCGGTGAAACACAGTTCGTAATCATCGCCGCCGGACAGCTGCAAGGCCCAACGGGCGGTATCGTCTTTGTGGAAATCGAGCAGACTGGCCGATACCGGCAGTCGGCCAAGTTCCAGTTCGGCACCGACGCCGCTGCCGGAAAGGATGTGCCCCAAGTCCTGGGCCAAGCCATCGCTGATGTCGATGGCGGCGCTTGCCAAGCCGCGCAAGCCCAGACCGGCAGCCACGCGCGGCGTTGGCCGGTCGAGTCGATGGCGCAGTTTCATCGATTGCATCGGGCCGTGTTTGTATTGCTGCAGCGCCGCCGCGGCATCGCCAAGCGAACCGGTGACCCAGACATCGTCGCCGACACGTGCACCCGTGCGGCGCAACGCCGAACCCGCCGGCACGAAGCCCTGCACGGTGACGGTCACCGTCAGCGGCCCGCGGGTGGTATCGCCGCCGATCAAACTCACGCCGTGTTCGGCGGCCAGTTCCAGCAGACCTTCGGAAAAACTCTGCAGCCAGTCCCAGTCCATCTCGGGCACAGTCAGCGCCAGACTCATCCAGGCCGGTTCGGCGCCCATCGCCGCCATATCGCTGAGGTTGACAGCAAGCGCCTTGTAGCCGATGTCGGTAGCGGCTGTTTGTTCGGGAAAATGCACGCCGGCCACCAGGGTATCGGTGCAAATGATCAACTGCATGCCGGAAGGCACGCTGCAGATGGCGGCGTCATCGCCGATGCCGAGCACCACATCGTCGCGGGCGCCGGATTGCCGCGCTTTGTTTTTCAGCCAGGCAATCCAGTCGAACTCGCTCATCCGCGTCGGGCGTTGAGCTCGGGCTGGCGCCAGATGCCGGCGGCTTGATCGAGCACGCCGTTGACATAGGTATGGCCATGATCGGAACCGAAACGCTTGGCGATTTCGATGGCCTCGTTGAGGATGACCCGGTACGGTACATCGAGGCGGTCACGCAGCTCGAGGGCGGCAATGCGCAGTACCGCGCGCTCGATCGGATCGACCTGTTCCATCGGGCGGTCCAGGCAATCGGCCAGCGCGACGTCGAGTTCGCGGTGACCGCCGATGACGCCACGCACCAAGGCCTCGAAATACGGCAGATCGGCCACTTCCATGTCCTGCTCGTGGCTGAACTGCTCCAGCACGGTGTCGACCGGCGTGTGCGACAGCTGCCAGGCGTAAACGGCCTGCAGGGCACGGCGGCGGGAACGCGAGCGGGCGGCGGGGTCGATGCCGTCGGTGCGAGCAGGTTTCATCGGAGTCCAATCTACGGGGTGGAGGGCCATTTTACCGCAGCGCGGGGTATCACGCACCCGCGTCGCTGGACAGGTCCTGCCACATCACCGCCACGGTCTGGCCGTGCAGTTGCCGGCGCTCGTGCAGCAGCCAGCCGGCATTGGCGTAATAGTCTTCGTGGTTCTCGGTGAACAGATACCAGCCCGAATAGCCCAGCGCCGCAACCGCTTGCGCCGCAGCGTTCATCAGGGCCTGCGCCACGCCTTGGCCGCGCGCTTCGGGCACGATGTAGAAGCTGGCCAACCACGGCCCGGGCACATCGGCCATTTCCGGGGAGTCTTCCAACAGCGCGCTGATCGAGCCGATCAAGGCCTCGTCGGCATACGCCAGCCAAGTGGCCGGTAGGCCGGCGTGCCGCAGTTGCGCCTGAAACTCCGACCGGGCAACGCTTTCATCCCAACCGGCAAACAGCCCGGCCCACTCGCGTACATGCCAGGCCGCCAGCGTTTCGGCCACTCCGGATTGGCCGTTCCAGCGCTCGATACGGAAATTCATGGTTTTTTCGGATCGTCGAGCAGCGGCAATTGCTCCGCCGCCAGACCGGGCATGTCGCGTTCCAAACGGGCAATTTCCTCGCGGAATTCCTCGATGTCCTGGAATTTCCGGTACACGGAAGCGAAGCGCACATAAGCCACGTGATCGATTTTCTTCAGCTCGTCCATCACCAGAATGCCGAGCTGATGCGAGGAGATTTCGCGGTCGGTATGTTTCAGCAGACGGTGCATGATGGCATGCACGGCGGCATCGATCTGCTCGCCGGTGACCGGCCGTTTCTGCACCGCGCGTTCGAAGCTGGTGCGCAGCTTGCGTTCCTCAAAAGCTTCGCGCCGGCCATTGCTTTTTACTAGCGTCGGCATTTTCAGATCGGCTGATTCGTAGGTGTTGAAACGCTCACCGCATTCGGCACATTCGCGCCGGCGGCGGATGGCCATGCCCTCTTCCACCACGCGGGTGTCGATCACGCGGGTGTCGTCATGCTGGCAAAACGGGCAATGCATTCAGACTTAGCCGTAAACCGGGAACATCCGGCACTGTTTGGTCACGTTGTCGCGCACACCACTCAGCACCGCTTCATTGGTGTGGTCGTCAAGCACATCGCAGATCCAGTTGGCCAAGGCCACGCATTCCGGTTCCTTGTAGCCACGGGTAGTCAGCGCCGGGGTGCCGATGCGCAGACCTGAGGTGACGAAGGGCGAACGCGGATCGTTCGGTACCGAGTTCTTGTTCACGGTGATGTGCGCCTTGCCCAGCGCTGCTTCGGCGTCTTTGCCGGTGATTTCGCGGCCGATCATGTCGATCAGCATCAGGTGGTTTTCGGTGCCGCCGGACACGATCTTGTAACCGCGCGCCATGATGGCTTTGGCCATGGCCTGGGCATTCTTCACCACTTGCACTTGGTAGTCTTTGAATTCCGGCTCCAGCGCTTCCTTGAACGCTACCGCCTTGCCGGCGATCACGTGCATCAGCGGGCCGCCCTGCGTGCCGGGGAACACCAGTGACTGCAGTTTCTTTTCGATCTCTTCGTTGGCCTTGGCCAAGATGATGCCGCCACGCGGACCACGCAGGGTTTTGTGGGTGGTCGAGGTCACCACATCGGCATGCGGTACCGGGTTCGGGTACACACCGGCGGCCACCAGGCCGGCCACGTGCGCCATGTCCACGAAGAAGTAGGCGCCGACCGATTTGGCGATTTCGGCCAAACGCGCCCAATCCACGATCTGCGAGTAGGCCGAGAAACCGCCGATCAGCATTTTCGGTTTATGTTCCTGAGCCAGACGATTCACTTCGTCGTAATCGATCAGGCCGTTTTCATCCACGCCGTACTGCACACCGTTATAGCTCTTTCCGGAGAAGTTGACTTTCGCACCGTGGGTCAAGTGACCGCCATGCGCCAGGCTCATGCCCAGCACGGTATCGCCCGGATTCAGCAGCGCCATGTACACCGCGATGTTGGCCGAAGAACCCGAGTGCGGCTGCACGTTGGCGTAATCGGCACCGAACAGCTGCTTAGCGCGTTCGATGGCCAAAGCCTCGGCCACATCGACGAATTCGCAGCCGCCGTAGTAACGCTTGCCCGGATAGCCTTCGGCGTACTTGTTGGTGAGCACGCTGCCCTGCGCTTCCAGCACGCGCGGGCTGGTGTAGTTCTCCGAAGCAATCAGCTCGACGTGGTCTTCCTGGCGCTGGCGCTCGTCGGCGATGGCTTTGGCAAGTTCAGCGTCGTACTGGGCAATGGTCTGGCTGCGGGCGAACATGGGGGAAGCCTCGGGATCGGGGGGAGGCTTAAATTGTAGCTTGCACGCGCCCCAAGAGCCAGCCGAAACTGGCGGAAAACCCCTGAATAAGGGATAATTGGCGGCAATTCACCGCAAGATATCGGGCTTGGCCCAGGAATCCCCATGCAATACATTTACACCATGATCGGCGTCTCCAAGACCGTGCCGCCGAAGCGCGAAATCATCAAAGACATCTCGCTCAGTTTCTTCCCGGGCGCCAAGATCGGCCTGCTCGGCCTGAACGGCGCCGGTAAATCGACCGTGCTGCGCATCATGGCCGGCGTGGACACTGACTTCACCGGCGAAGCCCGCCCGCAGCCCGGTATCAAGGTCGGCTACCTGGAGCAGGAACCGCGCCTGAACCCGGAGCAAACCGTGCGCCAGGCCGTGGAAGAAGGCGTGGGCGAACTGCTGCATGCCCAGGCCGAACTCGATGCCGTGTATGCGGCCTATGCCGAAGAAGACGCCGATTTCGACAAGCTGGCCGCCAAACAGCAGCGCCTGGAAGCCATTCTGGCCAGCGGCGATGCCGATACCCTGGAACAGCAACTGGAAATCGCTGCCGATGCCCTGCGCATTCCGGCCTGGGATGCCATCTGCGGCAAACTCTCCGGCGGTGAAAAACGCCGCGTGGCACTGTGCCGTCTGCTGCTTTCCAAGCCCGACATGTTGCTGCTCGACGAACCGACCAACCATTTGGACGCCGAATCGGTGGAGTGGCTGGAACAGTTTCTGGCGCGCTACACCGGCACCGTGGTGGCGGTGACCCACGACCGTTACTTCCTGGAAAACGTGGCCGAATGGATCCTCGAACTCGACCGTGGTCGCGGCATTCCGTGGAAAGGCAATTACACCGCATGGCTGGAGCAGAAAGGCGACCGCCTGAAGCGCGAAGAATCGGCCGAATCGGCCCGCCAGAAAGCGCTGGCCAAGGAATTGATCTGGGTGCGCAGCAACGCCAAGGGCGGCCGCAGCAAGGGCAAGGCCCGTCTGGCCCGCTTTGAAGAGCTGAACTCGCAGGAATACCAGAAGCGCAACGAAACCAACGAGATCTTCATTCCGCCGGGCGAACGCCTGGGCGACAAGGTCATCGAATTCAAGAACGTGTCGAAATCCTTCGGCGATCGCCTGCTGATTGACGACCTCAGCTTCCAGGTGCCGCCGGGCGCCATCGTCGGCATCATCGGCCCGAACGGCGCCGGTAAATCGACCTTCTTCAAGATGATCACCGGCCAGGAAAAACCGGACAAAGGCGAAGTCAACATCGGCCATACGGTGAAGATCGCCTATGTGGACCAGAGCCGCGATTCGTTGCAGGCCGACCAGAACGTATGGCAGGCGGTGTCCGGCGGTTCCGACATCATCACCATCGGCAAAACCGAAATCCAGTCACGCGCCTACATCGGCCGTTTCAACTTCAAGGGCTCGGACCAGCAGAAACTGGTCGGCACGCTCTCGGGCGGTGAACGCGGCCGTCTGCACATGGCGCAGACCCTGCTGCAGGGCGGCAACGTGCTGCTGCTCGACGAACCGTCCAACGACCTGGACATCGAAACCCTGCGCGCCCTGGAAGATGCCATCCTCGAATTCCCCGGCTGCGCGATGATCATCTCGCACGACCGCTGGTTCCTGGACCGCATCGCCACCCACATCCTCGCCTTCGAAGGCGATTCGCATGTGGAATTCTTCCCCGGCAACTACAAGGAATACGAGGAAGACAAGAAACGCCGCCTGGGCGATGCCGGCGCACAGCCGCACCGCCTGCGTTACAAGGCCCTGAAATAATATGTCATTCATCGGGCGCATCAACGCCGCGCAGCAGGCCAACAACAGCCTGCTGTGCGTGGGTTGGGATCCAGAGCTGGAGAAATTCCCGGCCCACCTGCACAACGCTCCCGATGCCCTGTTTGATTTCTTCAAAGCCATCGTTGATGCCACCGCCGATCTGGTGTGCTGCTACAAACCGCAGATCGCGCACTTCGCGGCGCTGGGTGCGGAAGATGCCCTGCTGCGGTTGATCCGCTACACGCAGGCCACCTACCCCGCCATTCCGGTCATCCTCGATGCCAAGCGCGGCGACATCGGCTCCACCGCCGAGAAATACGCGGTGGAAGCCTTCGGCCGCTATGGTGCCGATGCGGTCACGCTCAATCCATATTTGGGCCGCGATTCCATCGAACCGTTCCTGAAGCACGCCGACAAGGGCGTGATTCTGCTGTGCCGCACCTCCAACCCCGGTGCGAAAGACCTGCAGGACCTCGACTGCTCCGGCAAGCCGCTGTATCAACGCGTGGCCGAAACCATCGCCCGCGATTGGAACGGCAACAACAACTGCCTGCTGGTGGTGGGCGCCACCTGGCCGCAGCAGCTGGCCGAAGTCCGCGCCATTGTGGGCGATATGCCCTTCCTGGTGCCCGGCGTGGGCGCGCAGGGCGGCGATGTGCAGCAGATCATCCAGAATGGGCGCGGCAAAGCGTCCGATGCGCTGATCATCAGCTCCTCACGGGCCATTTTGTATGCCGGCAACGGTACCGATTTTGCCGAAGCCGCAAGGGCAGCGGCAGTGAAGCAGCGTGATGAGATCAACCGCTACCGGTGATTGAGAATATGCGATGATGGCACTCCCATTT
>Ga0315907_10007458_pt1 | contig 11395 bp, 12 predicted proteins | sample LakEriMetagenome_3_FD_203525 | JGI IMG/M metagenome (GOLD analysis project Ga0315907, IMG submission 203525) | Freshwater fungal communities from buoy surface, Lake Erie, Ohio, United States - Buoy 12 MA123 | ecosystem: Environmental > Aquatic > Freshwater > Lake > Lake biofilm | place: USA...
GGGCGAGGTGGCTGCCCACAACATCCTGAACCCCAGTCGTCCGCGGGCGATGGATTATCGGTTGCTGCTGTCGGTGGTGTTCACGTCGCCGCAGGTGGCCCAGGTGGGCCTTTCGGAGCGGGAGGCTCGGAGCCGTGGCATCGACTATCGTTCGGAAAGCTACCCCTTTAACGATCACGGAAAGTCCATGATCCTGGGAGCGCAGGAAGGTTTTGTGAAGGCGCTGGCCCACCCTGTCACCGGCGAGGTCATCGGGGCGGCCTGCGTGGGGCCGCAGGCCGGGGAATTGATCCACGAACCCACCGTGGTCATGGCGGCCCGGATGACTGCGGCTCAATGGGCTGCAGTACCTCACTATCATCCGACACTGGCTGAGATTTGGACCTATCCGGCCGAATCGCTGGCCGAGTCATCGACTCCTCAGCCGTAACGACGCAAGGCGCAGCGAACTGACGGCGGGACGGATTGTCTTCGCAGGACGAGGCCAGAGTGAGGAGCGGGCCAGCCAGGGGCCCGTGACGAGCAAAGGAAGAACCGTCTGCAGGGTGGGCGGTTCAAAAGACCGCCGACTCCCGACGTGGGGCGCTCGGACCGATTCGGAGGTGGTGTCGGAGCGCTTCCGTGAAGGCGCAGACAAACAGCATCCCCGACAGCATCCCCAGGGTCATGCCGCCATACGCGATGAGGAATTGCCACGGATGCCCGGGCCCTGCCCAGCGCAGCACCAGCGCAGCGCCCCAGTTCATGCCACCCGCCATTGACAGGGCGAGCGCCATGGCGATGGCGGCTCGGATGCTGTTTTTGGGCCAGGGAAGGATTGCCCCCCGCATGAAGGGCAAGCCGACCGCCAGCATCGCCACGGTCATCCACGGAATACCGGCGCTCCAGGTGAAGAACCGGTGACCCGAGCAACACAGGCAGACTCCTTCGCGCAGAACTGGGCCGAAGCCGGCATCGGCCCACCAACCGACGAGCATGGCCAGATTGGAAGGCCCGAGCATGCCCCAGACCATGGGACTCCAGTCCATGACCCGGGGCCCCGAAGCCTCCACGTCTCGGGAAACGAAGGATCGCTCGGATGCCCACGCCCCCAAGGTTCCAAGAATGACCACCATTGCTGCAGGCCCCGTTGCCAAGTCTCCCAAGCCGATCAGGAGCGGAGCCTGCAACCAGAAGCTCATGCGGAGGGCCCACCGTTTCCATCTCGGAAATCGTTGGGGCGACAGTCGATCTTTTGGGTGACATGTGCCGCCTCGCCAAGCACGCCAACTGACAACAGCGCTGCTGCCGGTCATGAGGATGGCGGCCACCACGGGGTGCAGATGACCGGTTGCCGCCAGGAGCATGCCGACTCCGTTGTAGACGACGGCAAACCTGAGGTTTTTTTGGATCGAATCCCGAACGGCGCGTGCCAGAGCCACAGCCTCCGGAATCTCACGGAGATTGCCCCCGCACAGGACGACATCCGCGGTTGCTGCGGCCAGCGGGGCCCCTTCCAGCAGACCGATGCCAACGTCGGCGGCGGCGAGGGCAGGGCCGTCATTGATCCCGTCGCCGATGAAGACCACGCGGTGCCCCTCGGACTGCCACTGCTGGAGTTGCTCCGCTTTTTCTGTCGGGGTCAGACCGGCCTTGAGTTGGCCGCCTGAGGTTAGACTGGGCAATAGTTCTTGGGTCCGGGCGGGTTGATCGCCGGATAGCACCCGGGAGGCCACTCCCAGTCGTTCCAAGTCCTCGAAGGTCGCCGCGGCGGAGGATCTGAGCCGTTCCCGCACCAGGGCCACGGCCACGGGTTGACCCGAGGCAGAGATCCAAACCCGGCTGCCTGTCCCCTGAAGCCGAGCCTCCAGCGCATCATCGCTGTGTCCTTCCCAGGCCCAATCCTTGCGGCCGATGCGCACGAGCATGGCGGGTTCCGAAGGGGTGCTGACGCTCGCTTGAACGCCGCGGGCCGAAACCACCAGGAAGTTCTCGACGGCAATCCCCAGTGCTGTGTCGGGCTCTCGACCGTGGAAAGCCTGCGCCACCGGATGATGGCTTCGGGATTGCACCGCACCGAGGATGGACAGCCAGCGGTTCCGGTCGGCCGATTCTCCGACGGTGACCACATCCACCAGACTCATTTTTGATTCGGTCAATGTCCCGGTCTTGTCGAAGGCCGCGAGACTCACCGATGCCAGTCGCTCTAAGGCGGAGGCATTTCGAACCACCACCCCTCGTGCCGCCAATGTGGCCATGCCCTGCCAAAGTCCGAGTGGTGTGGCCAATCCGAGGGCACAGGGACAGGCGACCAGTAGCACCGAGAGGGCGTTGAAAATCCCGGATTCCCACCGGCCTTCCAGACCCGCCCAGACGAACGCGCCGATTGCCGTGAGGATCACGACTGGCAGAAACCGTTGAGCCAAGCGATCGGCCTGACTTTGGGCCTCACTGGAAGCCAGGGTGCTTCGGGATTCTTCCACGCGTTGGATCAGGGCATCGATCCCGCGGGTGTGCCCTGCGGTCCGGCTTTGGACGACGAGTTCGGCATCCTCGCTGAAGCCGCCCGCCAGCACGGGATCCCCCATCCGCCGGACGACCGGTTCGGGTTCGCCGGTGAGCGGTGTCTCCCGCACAAAACCTTCTCCCTGGATCACCACGCCATCGACGGGAATGGGTTCGCCAGGCAGCACTCGCACCAGGTCGCCAATGCGGATTTCCCGGATGGACACCCGAACGTCCGGGGGGCCGATGCGCCGCGCGGTGGCGAAGGTGTCGCTGAGGCGTCGAGTTTCCGAGAGGGCTTGTTCTCGGGCCCGGGCGGTCAGTGCTTTTCCCGCGCTGTAAACGGTGAGGAGCACGGCCACCACTTCGTAGTACACCGGTCCGCTTCCGCGGAGACTCGACAGCAATGAAGCCCCGAAGGCGCCCAGGGTTCCCGAGACGAAGAGCAATTCGAGGCCGAAGGTACGGCGGCAGGCGCAGTCCCAGGTGGCGCGGAGCAGGGGAAGGCCCAGCAGTCCCAGGACGATCAGGGTGAGTAAGATCAGCAACCCATGCAGCCCATGGCGCAAGATCCCTTGGGGCTCGGACAAATTGAGAGCGAAGCCGATCAACATGGATTGGCTGGCGATCACTGCGCCCAAGACAATCCGAAAGACCGCCTTGCCCCCGGAGGTGTCGGGGGCGCTGGAGTTTTTGGGGCGTTCTCCCAAGAGCCGACAGCCGTAGCAGCAGAATTGCGGTGGCGGCCCCTGGATGGACTCGGGTCGAGGCAATGGGCCCTGACAATGGGCGCACTCGGCCGGAGTTGGAGAGGCGTCGGAAATGAGGACGGCTTTGGACATGGCGGGGAGGCCCTATTCGGCAGAGCCACCGCGGGAAGGTTGTCGGTGGATGAGCTTCAGCGATCCGGGCAACAGGCTGCGGAGGAGGTCGGATTTCTGGTCGGCTGTTGCCAATTCCTCGTTGATCGTTCCGGGGGCATCCACCCAAAGCTCGGTCCGCCGCCCCAAGATGCGGACGGAGATTTCGGTGATCCGTTGGAGGTGCCGACGGTCCAGCCCATCGGCGGTCCGAAGGCAGGCAGCCAGCCAGTCCACCCGTGAACGTTCGGCTGCGGGCAGTCCTTTCAAGTCCTTATGGTCGGACTTGGGCAGAGCCTTCCGATGATAGCGTGCGACGGCCGCCACACAGCGCACCTCCGTGGGAGTCAGCGTTTTCCATGGAAACTCCCGGATCAGAAGGGCTGAGGCTTTGTGGTGCCCCCGACCGTCTGCGCCGGAGACCGACCAACCGATATCGTGCAGCAGCGCCGCGCATTCCAACAGTCGTCGTTCATCGGCACCGTATCGATGGAGAGAGCTCAGCCCGTCGAAGAGGGCCAATGCCAGACGAGCGACCTGCCGTGGATGCTCCGGCTCGGTCTCATGCCGATCGAAGAGGATCGCGGTCTCGTCTGACAATGAATTGGCAGCGGGAATCATGCCCAGAAGGGTCCATGGAATCCCAGTGGGGTTCCGTTGTCGCCCCCGGATTGCAATCCGACGCTTTTGCGCTTCCGAAGGGGCCATTTCGTCCCGATTCTTGGCGGCCATGGAAACACCTGATCAGTTGCGCGAACTTTTTCGGATGCAGAAAGCCCTCAATGCCCGCATCGGTGTCCACACCGATGCCATGAGTGAGGCCGAGAAGACCCAGTGGATTTTGAACTACTGCCGGGCCATGTCGCAGGAGTTGGCTGAATTGACCGACAGTGTCCCCTGGAAATGGTGGGCCAAGTACCAGAAGTTCGATGAACAGAACGCTCGGGTCGAGGTGGTGGATTGCCTGCATTTCCTCATCAGTATGGCGCAAGTGCTGGGAATGAGTGCCGACGATGTCTTCGCCGCCTATCTCAAGAAGAACGAGGTGAACCTCAAGCGTCAGGATTCCGGATATCAGGCCAAGGATGCCGATGATTCCCGTCACATCTGAGATTTTGGCGGGATTGCTGAAGGGTGGATTGGACAAGGAGCGCCAGCTGTGGCAGTCCATCACTGGCGTTCGACCCAGCGCCTGAGCAACATCCATTCTCTCTCCACGTTTACCACCCCTCCACCACAAAGGAACCGATGCCCCTGTCGAAACCGCGTTTGATTCAAGAACTCATCCGCCGCATTCCGCCCAGTCAGCGCGCCGACTTGGCCGGAGTGCTCATACCGGAGGTTGACCTCCAGAAGCGCATCGCGCTGATGGGCAAAGCCATCGCCAAGGACTACCAGGGCAAGGACGTGCTCGTGGTTTCGTTGCTCAGTGGCACCGTTCTGTTTTTGGCCGATTTGCTGCGGCGTTTGGAATTCCCGCTGCGCGTCGATTTTCTGGGGGTCTCCAGCTACGGATCGGGCACGGAATCAGGCAACCTCGTTTTCAACAAGGAACTCAAACTCGATGTCCGGGGCGCCCACGTTTTAGTGGTCGACGACATTTTGGACACGGGCAAAACCCTCCGGGCCGTGACCGAGAAGATTCTGGCCCTCAAGCCGGCCTCCATCCGGACTTGCGTTCTTCTCGACAAGGAGGAGCGGCGTGTCGGCAATTTCGAGGCCGATTATGTCGGCTTCCGGATCCCGAATCTGTTTGTTGTCGGGTATGGTCTCGATTTTGCGGAGCGGTACCGCAATCTGCCCTATGTGGGGGTTCTCAAACCTGAGGTCTATGCGCCGAAGGAGACCCCGGTCCCGGTCCGCAAGGCTTCCCGATGACCATCCCGGTGACGTTCTGGTCCTATTTCGCGGAGTTGGCCGGGTGCTCGGAGACCGTTGTCACCGTGTCCGAGCCAACCACGGTCGATGGTCTTCTGGTCACCCTCTACAAAGCCCATCCCGCGTTGGCCGAACTGCGTCGTTCCACGCTGATTGCCGTGGGAGTCGAGTATCAGGATGGTGAGTATGTCCTGAAACCCGGTGACCACGTTTCACTGTTCCCACCCGTCCAAGGCGGATGAAGCGCTTCCTTTCCATCACCCGCGATCCCATCGATGAAGCGGATCTCGTGACCCACCGGACCCTCTCATCTGGCATGGGGGCTGCCGTTTACTTCTCCGGCGTCGTCCGGGGACAGGAAGGGGCCGAAGCCATCGTGGCGCTCGACTACAGTTGTTTCATTCCGATGGCCGAGCACCAGTTTCATCGACTCTTCGACCGACTGGCTCAGCGCGGCTCTGTGGAATCGGTGCGCTTGGTTCATCGGATCGGCCGTGTGGCGGTGGGTGAGTCCTCCCTGTGGATCGAGGTGGTTTCAGCCCATCGGGCTGAGGCCTTTGCCGCCTGCCAATGGGTCATCGACGAGATGAAGCAAGTGGTGCCGATTTGGAAAAAACCGGTGACGGCCGCAGACGCCTCGATTCCATCAGATCCGAACCCAGCCTCCTGATCGACTGGAGCGCAGCACCGCCTCGCAGAGTCGGACTTCATGGTGTCCGTCCTGGGCGGTCGCGAAGAGCAACGGGGTTTTGCGCCCGCTGGCGATGTGCTCATAGACCGCGCGGTACTGCATCTTGTGGCTGTCGGGGAATCCCTCGGGATGTCCGCCCGGAGTGTCGGTGAATCCGGCCACATCCTCCAAGAATCCGGGGGTTCCCCTCTGGAGAATCTCGTTGGGTCCATCCCGACGCCCGATCACAATTTCATTGGGTTGCTGGAAGTCCCAGCGGGCGCTGCCTCGTGTGCCATAGATCCCCAGAGACAGGCTGCATTTCCATCCGGCGGCTACCTGTGAGATCGAGGCGTTGGCGTGCACGTGTTCGGCGAAGCCATGGTCGGATTTTCCAAAACGCAGCAAGACGCTGCCGAAGTCCTCCGTGTCCACTGTGTAGGGAATCCTCGAGGCCGGGTCCGGGGTGGCGAAGGTTTTCAGTGCTCCCGGCGGACGGAAGCGGGTCTTGTGGAACGTTTCCAAGTGCGCAAAGACCCGCTCGGCCCGGCTTCCCAAGATGAAGGAAACCGCGTCGATCCAATGGGTTCCAATGTCGCCGACCGCGCGCAACTGGCCGCCCTCGGAGGCAAGCACCCGCCAGTTGTAGTCCGTGTCGTGCAGCAGCCAGTCTTGGAAGAAGTGCCCTTGGACATGGATGATTCGCCCGAGGTCGCCGCGGGCGACCATGGCCCGCAGTTGAAGGATGGCCGGGAAGAATCGGCACATGTAGTTCACGGCGAACACCGGCGCATTGGATTTCTGGACCGCCGCAACCACACGAGCCGTCTCCCGCGAGGTCATCCCCAGCGGTTTCTCGCAGACGACGTGCTTGCCCGCGCGCAGGGCCTTGAGCGACTGCGCCACATGCGCCTTGTTGGGCGAGGTGATGTGGATGACGTCCACGTTCGAAGAACGGACCAGTGCATCGACATCATAGTCCCCATAGACCTCCGGGATGCCCCATCGATGAGCGCACTCCCGCGCGGAGGCGGTGGAACCGCAGACGGCGGTGACCTGAACGCCCAGACGCTTGAGAGCTTCGATGTGAACGGGTCCGATGAAGCCGGTGCCGATGACTCCGGCGCGAAGGTGGTGCAGGGGGATCATGGGGTTTGCCAAAGATGGATGGATTATGTCGGTTTGCTCGGACGGTATTCGGGTTGGATGCCCCCCCACGAACGCCCTGGGGATACGCAGCACGTCGTCCGGGGAACCCGTTGAGCGTGTCGTCAAGAACCCAGGCTGGGAAGCATGGAGCTGGGCCGTCGAATAGAAAGGCGGGCGAGGCGGATGGCGTGTTTCCGGGTCAATGGTCTCCGTCTTGAGGACAGACAACTGATAAATCAGTGAGTTCCCGGAGGCCAAACTCGGACCCTACATAAAGGAATTTCACCGATTGGGGCGTAGTCGGACTGGGGGTGACCCCAAAGTCGGTGGTTTCCAACGCTACTAATATACATTTGACCGCTTTCAATGGATTGCTATAAATGCCAAGTCCGTTTGGAACATGTAGTGTCGGCGTCACGTTGACGGTTTGTGGAGGTCGCTCAGTTATGTCCCCGCAATTGAAGTCTGCTGGTGCAGTTTCCCTCACTCGGTTGAAGAGCGGCCAAAAGTCGTATGGATAACAATTCCCGTTTGTTTGTGGGAAACCTGTCCTACCAGACGCAGGAACGTGACCTCCAGGATCACTTTTCGGCGGCCGGTGTGGTCACCAATGTCAACCTGATGCTCGATCGCGTGACTGGAAAGTCCCGTGGTTTCGCCTTCGTCGAGTTCTCGACGCCGGATGAGGCGAATCGTGCTGTGGAAATGTTCCACGGCAAGGATCTGGGCGGTCGTGCGTTGACCGTCAACATTGCCCGTCCCCGTGAAGAGCGCGCCCCCGGTGGTGGTGGCGGCGGCGGCTTCCGTGGCGGTGGTGGTGGCGGCGGCGGCTACCGTGGTGGTGGTGGCGGCGGCGGCGGCGGCGGCTACCGTGGTGGTGGTGGCGGCGGTGGCGGCGGCGGCGGCGGCTGGCGCGGCGACCGTGGTGGTGGCGGCGGCGGCGGTGGCGAGCGCGGCGGTTGGCGCGGCGACCGTGGCGGTGGCGATCGCTACTGATCCCCCGATCCTCCGGATCTCCTTTCAAAGCCCGCGTCCCAATTGGGTCGCGGGCTTTTTTTATTGGTGCGCCCGGCAGGGCGCACTTTCCGATCCGGTGCTGGACCGGCGATGAGTGAAGCCTCGCCCCATGGCCTCGCAGTGGAATCGTGCATCGGCAGCATTCCCGCGGTGTTCGGCCCTCCGATGCGAAGCAAAATCAGATCGGAATGTCGGATTGGCGATACGCGAGCGTTCTGCGGGGCCGGTAGGCTGCCCACTGGACGAAACTCGGTCTCCATCTTGACGGCACCCGGTGTGTCAGGGATTGATTTTGAAACGACGACCTGACCTCTACAGAACTTCTAGCATCTCCGTCTGCCATGGCTGAAACCCCAGAAATCCCCGAAGCCAACGACCCATTTAGCAAGCAGGTCGCCATCACCATCGCATTACTGGCCGTGGTGCTGGCGGTGATCGAAAACAAGGGCGACAACGCCAAGACCGACGCGATCATCAAAACCAGCGAGGCCGCCAATCGGTGGGGATACTATCAGTCCAAGAGCATCAAGCAGAACCTCTACGAGACTGAGATTGAGATCCTGTCGCATTTGAAGCCATCCGGTCCGGATGCGAGAGTGCTGGATCCCGAGGCGGCAGCCCGCAGGAAGGCCATGCTGGCCTCCATAGAAAAGGCAACCGCAACGGCCAAGCGCTACGATTCCGAGAAGGGGGATATCAAAAAGGAAGCCGAGCAGTTCGAGGCGGCCGCTGAAGCCCAAGGCAAGATCAACGACCGCTGCGACCACGCCGCATTGGCGCTGCAAATCGCTGTTGTGATTTGCTCGGTAGCCATCCTCTCCCGCTGGCGCCTTTTCTGGTACATCGGGCTCGGCCTCGGGGTGGCCGGTGCCTTGATCGGGTTTAGCGCATTCTGGCTTTGACCGGGACACATTCCCGGCGCGCGACCGAAGGCGGGAATGGGTCAGAGGATGTTCGCGGCCAACTCGGCGAGGCTGCTGCGTTCCCCTTGCTGGAGCTCGACATGGGCCGCCAAGGCCTGCTCCTTGAAGCGGCTGATGACGTAATTGAAGCCATTGGAGGCCACGTCGACATAAGGATTGTCAATTTGGTAGGGGTCTCCGGTGAGCACGATCTTGGTTCCGTGACCGACGCGGGTGAGGATGGTCTTGGCCTCGAGCGGAGTCAGATTCTGGGCCTCGTCCACGATCATGAATTGGTGAGCGATGCTCCGGCCACGGATATAACTCAAGGCCTCGACCACGATGGTGCCGCCCTTGAGCATGTCCCCGGTTCGCCGATGCTCATGACCCATGTTCAGATCCCCCAGCATTTCCAGCGCATCGTGAATGGGTTGCATCCACGGCGAGAGCTTCTCGTCGAGTGATCCGGGCAGGAATCCGAGTTCCTTGCCCATGGCGATCGTCGGGCGAGCCACCACGAGCCTGCGGAACTCACGGTCGTTCACCGTCCGCTTGAGGCCCGCGGCCAATGCCAACAAGGTTTTTCCGGTTCCTGCCTTACCCATGAGCGTGACCAACTTCACGCGCTCGTCGAGCAGCGCATCCAGGGCGAAGTGCTGCTCGCGGTTCTTGGGCCGGATGCCCCAGACATTTTGGCAATCTTGAAGAGGGATGAGCTTGGTCCCGCTGGCATCCACCTTGCAAAGCACCGTCCTCTTGGCGTTCCCCTCCTCGATCAGCGTGCAGTATTCATTGGGATGCCGGACCCTTCCCGGAGGGAGGGTCACCTCGCCGTTGAACTTGAGTTCGGCGATCGCACCCGCGGGCAACGTCAACTCGAACATCCCCGTGTAGAGGTCCTTCAGGTTGACTTGGTCGGTTTCGTAATCTTCGGCGGCCAGTCCATAGACATCGGCCTTGAGTCGAAGATTGATGTCCTTGGTGACCAGGATGGTCGGGCATGCCTTTTGTTGGGCCTGGATGCACAGGGCCTGGGCGAGGATCCGGTTGTCCATGCTGCCGGTGGCCATCACATCCCGTGCGGGACCTGCCTGGGGCGCCGAGAGGAAAATGATTTGGAGGCGTCCACCGTTGGCCAGTTGAACCCCCTTGTTGAGATTGCCTTGGCGGCGGAGGGCATCGAGTCGGCGGGAAACTGTGCGGGCATTCTGCCCCCGCTCACTCGTCTCCCGTTTGAACTTGTCCACCTCCTCCAGGACCTCGATGGGGATCAGGACGTGGTTGTCTTGGAAGTTGAGCAGTGCGTTCGGATCGTGGAGCAGGACGTTGGTATCGAGAACGTAGTTCTTGATCCGAGGTTTCCCAGAATCGATGCCGGTCGAAGCAGTTGAAGCGGCGTTGCCCCGGGATTTGCGGGGGGATTTCGCGAGGCCCTTGGGCTTCGCGCCGATCGGATCCGATGCGCTGTCCAGCACAGGGCTGTGATGCTTCGGACCCGGGTAGGGTTCAAGGTGAATCCTTCGGTGATTGGAAATTAGGCCGCAGAACGCAGTGACTTTTGGGTGACGGCCCGCGGGGAAATTTTTCTCAGAGATTATCCGGCGCGGAAGAGATCCTTAGACACCTTTTGTCCTTGGGGTTGTTCCACAGTCACCCCATGAAGATTCATGAACGATTCGAAGAGGAGCGGGGTGAGGTGGTGGAATTGGCTCTTGGCGGCGGGCGATTGCCGGAAGGATTGACCGAGGGATTTCAGGTTCGGGTGGTCCGTCGCATCGATGGAGACCATCGTCTGGTAGAGCGTGAGGGGCGAGAATGGGTGGTGGCCCTGACACAAATACGCTTCCGACGCCGTTCCTCTGCCACAGCCCAGCCGGCCACCGCTTGTGAGACTTGGAATCTACCGTTGCGCGGGGTCCGCCCACAGGGCCCGAAGCCCCGCGGCATTTCGGCCATCAATCCGAGACTTCTGCGTTCCGAGCATCGATGATCTGCCTCGTGCTCCGCAGTGCCGCATTCTTACACGTTGCACCCAGGGTGTCACCGGCGCGACACTGTCAGCCTCATGTCTGCACAGGTCATCGCCGTCGCCAATCAGAAGGGTGGGGTGGGGAAGACAACCACCAGCATCAACCTCGCCGCAGGACTCGCGATGCGGGGTTACTCCGTGCTGCTGATCGATCTGGATTCGCAGGCCAATGCCACGAGTGGATTGGGCCTCGAGAAAACCGAGGGAGGCAGTGTGTACCGACCGTTGCTGGGTCTAGGCAGCCTTGAGGACCGGATCCGGCCAACAGCCTATCCCAACCTGTCGATGATCGGCAGTGAGTTGGATTTGTGCGGCATCGAGGTGGAACTAGCCCGTGCAGAGGATGCCGTGCTGCGCCTGCGCAAGATCCTTGAGCCCTTGAAGGAGTCCGGACGCTTCCAGGTCA
>Ga0315907_10007469_pt1 | contig 11388 bp, 8 predicted proteins | sample LakEriMetagenome_3_FD_203525 | JGI IMG/M metagenome (GOLD analysis project Ga0315907, IMG submission 203525) | Freshwater fungal communities from buoy surface, Lake Erie, Ohio, United States - Buoy 12 MA123 | ecosystem: Environmental > Aquatic > Freshwater > Lake > Lake biofilm | place: USA...
AGACCTATCATTCTGCGGAAGAGATGGGAAGCTATAGAAGCTTACTTGGCGACTTGCCAACGGGGTCCTCCGATATGTTCATGGGTTCCGGTCGCTGTGCAGGATGTCACGGCGTGGATCTCGACGTGGCCAATCCACCTTTGGCTTTGGTTGATGGTAACGGGGTGAATGTAGGTCCTGCCGAAAACTGGCGTGCTACCATGATGGCGAATTCAGCGAAAGACCCCATGTGGAGGGCCAAGCTCGCACATGAGACTTTAGTAAACCCGGGCCACGCAGGCGAGCTTACCAACAAATGTACTTCGTGCCACGCACCTCTTGGAAGGTTCGAAGCTGAGCATGATGGGGTAGAATTTTATACAACGGAAATGCTCGATGCAGACTCACTAGCACTTGATGGCGTTAGTTGCGTGGCTTGTCACGCTCAGCAGATAGAAACCGTAGGCCTCTTTTTCTCCGGTGAATTGCATTATAACGCTGATACTATCTGGGGGCCGGTTTTCAATATTCCGAAGAATGGCTTGCCCATGCAGGATTTTATCATGGCTAACTTTGTGGGTGTGGCGCCTGTCGCGCACCCAAAAGCGTCGAAGTCGGAAAGCTGTGCCGGATGCCATTCACTTATAACGAATACTGCCGACTTGGATGGAAATGCCACAGGTACAACCTTTATTGAGCAAGCAACCTACCATGAGTGGTTAAACAGTTCTTACAATTCGCAAGACCTGGATGCTGTGGAGTGCCAAGGTTGTCATATGCCGAAGACCGAAGAGCCTATCATTGTGGCATCAGGTTATGACTGGCTTCCCGGACGAGAACCTTTTGCTCAGCACTGGCTTGTGGGTGGAAACAGCTTCATGCTCGAGCTAATGAAAAATCGTATTGATGAGCTGGGAATCACCGCTAATGAGGAACACTTTCAAACGGTTATAGATCGGACACTTGACAACCTTCAGAATCATACAGCCGAAATTGAAATTATATCCGGAGTAATCGATGCTGATACAGCACGATATACCGTTCGTCTTTCGAACAAGGCCGGCCACAAAATGCCAAGTGGCTATCCGGCAAGAAGAGCTTTCGTAGAGTTCGTCGTAACCGATGAAGATGGTAACGAGGTGTTTCACTCCGGTCGAATCAATCCGGATTTTGAAGTGCAGGGTCAGGACCCCGCCTGGGAGCCTCACTATGATGTGATCACGGATGACGCCAATGAGGTTCAGATTTATGAAATGGTCATGGGCGATGTCATGGGCAATGTGACCACTGTTTTGGAGCGCGCGCACCACATGATAAAGGATAATCGCCTGGTGCCAACCGGCTTTAGCACAACGCACGCTGCATATGATACCACCCTTGTTGTGGGTGCAGCCGCTGCTGATCCCAATTTTAATGCTATCAATGGCTTAGAGGGCTCCGGCACAGATGATGTGCACTACCATGTGCCCTTGCAGGGGGTGAACGGCAATGTGACGGTGACAGCTCGATTTTGGTATCAATCACTTCCTCCAAAATGGAATGAGGAGATGTTCGCGATGGATCATCCGCTAATCAATTCGTTTGAAGAAATGTATTGGGCTGAAGGTCCTGATCCTGTTGAAATGGCCAGCAGTTCCATCACATCGACTATTTCAGGAGTTAATGAATTATCGCGTCTGTTTTCGGTATCGCCCAATCCTACATCTAACGGCTTCGTTCAGGTAGATTCCGGCCGCGATGCAATTCAGTTTATCAAGGTATACAGCCTCGATGGTAAGTTGGTTGAAACAATTCGACCATCGGCCACCCGAGCACAAGTAAGATTGCCGCTTATCTCAGGTACCTATTTACTGGAAGTTCAAACAACTCGCGGACGTAAGGTAGAGCGTGTTATCAGACGATAAGCAATATTGTAGTAGTGACATAAAAAAAAGCCGCATCTGCGGCTTTTTTTTATGGGATGAATTAATTCTTATCGATATAGAACATCTTTTGCAGTGCGAACAACATCGGCTACTTGAGGCAATGCTGCATCGATTAGCGAAGTAGCAAAAGCGAAAGGAGTATCGCTTTGCGTAAGTCGGCGGATAGGCGCGTCGAGGTAATCAAAAGCATGACGCTGCACGCGATAAGCGATTTCGGTTGAAATGCTGGCGACAGGCCAAGACTCTTCGAGAATAATTAAGCGATTGGTTTTTTTAACCGATTGAACAATGGTGTCTATATCCAATGGGCGAATCGTGCGTAAATCGATAACCTCCATGCTGATACCTTCTTTTTCCAGTTCAGCGGCAGCTGCTAGTGCAGTCTTCATGATTTTACCGAAAGAAACCAGTGTAACATCGGTACCTTCTTTCTTGATGTCAGCAACACCAATGGGTATGATGTATTCTCCATCAGGAACCAACCCTTTATCACCATACATTTTTTCGCTTTCGAAAAATACCACCGGGTCATTGTCGCGGATGGCCGCTTTCAAAAGTCCTTTTGCATCGTATGGGTTGGATGGGGTGATGACCTTTAGTCCTGGTACATGCGCATACATCGACTCGAAGCTCTGAGAGTGAGTCGCTGCCAGTTGTCCGGCTTGACCATTGGGTCCTCGAAATACGATTGGAACGCTATATTGACCACCGCTCATCTGAAGCATTTTCGCCGCAGAGTTAATGATTTGGTCGGCAGCAAGAATCGCAAAGTTCCAGGTCATAAACTCTACAATCGGTCGAAGGCCATTCATGGCTGCACCAACGGCAATACCTGAAAAGCCAAGTTCGGCGATGGGCGTATCAATCACGCGCTTTGCCCCGAATTCATCGAGCATCCCTTTCGAAGCTTTGTATGCTCCGTTGTATTCGGCAACTTCTTCTCCTAAAAGAAATACAGACTCGTCGCGACGCATTTCTTCGGACATGGCTTCACATATCGCTTCTCTAAATTGAATTTCTCTCATGATTTGTTTTGAATAGGCGGTAAAAATAACAGGTTTTCGCTATTACAAATTGATCCTTTCCAATCCGCACCATTTCTTGACGAATACCATTAGATTGCACACTTGATTCGATCCTTATTTATGAATGAAAAGAGCGAGCTTATAGATTCCATTATTGGATATCTCACCCATGCAGGAAGACTCATAATGGAGGTTTATAATGCCGGTGAAAATGCGTCACAGGTGGAGTTTAAACCGGATAATTCTCCGCTCACGTTAGCCGACAAACGTTCCCACGATTTTTTGACTGGCCGGTTGAATCAATTGGATAGTTCAATCCCTGTAATGTCTGAGGAGTCTGAGGAAACGGCATACGCTGTGAGAAAAGATTGGAAGCGCTATTGGTGTCTTGATCCGCTCGATGGAACGAAAGAATTCATCAAGCGCAACGGACAGTTTACAATCAATTTAGCACTCATAGAAAATGCGATGCCTGTGTTGGGTTTTATTCACGTGCCGATAACTGGTCAAACGTACTGGGCTAAGAAGCAACAAGGCGCCTATCTGCACGACTCCAAAGAAAGTAGCCTTATTCGCGTAAATAGTAAGAGCTCGGATTGGATTGCCGTCGGCAGCAGTTCACATGGTTCCGAAGCAGAGGTGGATTGGATGAAACAGTTTCCCGTTACCAGCAACATCAAAGTAGGAAGCGCCTTGAAATTTGGGTACATCGCTTCTGGTCTTGCAGATGTTTATTACAGAAGTGGTCCTACAATGGAGTGGGATACTTCAGCAGGACACTTGATTGTGGAAGAAGCCGGAGCTACGTTTTCATACATGAGCGATAATGAGATTCATTATAATAAGCCTAGTCTGTTGAATCCTTCATTTTGTGTAAGAATACCGCTATGATTGAATATAGTTGTCATGTCAATTTTTTGCGATTTAAATATCCATTTCGGATTGCTCACGGCGAAAGAATAGGCACAGATACGGTATTTGTTGTAATGCGTTTGGAACAAATTGAAGGGTTTGGTGAAGCTACTCTTCCGCCTTATTTAGGTGTGAGCTCGCAAGACGTTTTGACAGCTCTTTCGCGCGATGGTATTGAGGAGGCATTGGCTTTGGAGAGTCCACAGCATTGGTTCTCGGCCTTATATCAAATAATTCCGGATAACATGCCTGCGCTCGCTGCTCTTGATATGGCCAGATGGCAAATACATTTAGCCCTGACCGGCACCACAATCGAGAACATGCTGGGGCAGCGGGTAACTTATAAAAACGTGCCTCATACCTTTACACTGGGTGTTTCAGATGCGAAAGAAATGGACGAGAAGATAAGGTTTGCCAAGTCATGTGGATTCGAACTCTTTAAACTAAAGTTAGATGGCAATTGCGATTGGGATATGCTAACAAATTTCCGCAGGCTTTGCCATGAACCTTTTGCGGTTGACGTCAATCAGGGCTGGACGGAACTCGAGCAAGCACTGCGCATACTGGACTTTTTGGAACAAAAAGAATGTTTTTTAATAGAACAACCTTTCAACAAGACAGACCGTGAACTTTCTAAAGCGTTAAGCGAAAGGACCTTCATTCCCATTATTGCCGACGAAGCATGCCGTCAAGTCTCGGACCTGAATGGTGTTTTGCAAGTGTTTGATGGTGTTAATGTGAAACTTCAGAAATGCGGAGGAATCACGCCGGCACTTGAACAACTTCAGACAATCCGTTCACAAGGCAAAAAGGCTCTTATAGGCTGCATGAGCGAGTCGAGTATCGGCTGCAATGCTGCAGAGCAACTTGCCTTTCTATGCGATTGGGCCGATCTAGATGGCCCCTATTTGAATGCAAATAACAAAGAACTGTGCGAGCAACTGGGTTATTCGTTGTAGACCCGCTCGCTCACGAGAACAGCATTTGAATCCCACATTTTCCAGGTATCCACTTTTTTGCCCATGCTATATACCATGTGATAGCGCTTCACACCCTGCTCGTCCCAAACTGTCCATATTCCATTTTTTAAACCGTCTTTGTAATAGGCTTCACCGAGTTTTTGACCACTTGGAGCGTATTGAATCCAAGCACCTTCTTTCTTTCCACTCACATATTGTCCCACTTCTTCTACATATCCTTTGGAATGGAAGTATTTTATTTGGCCATGTAGTAACCCATTTTCAACTTCGATATACTGTTTCTGAATAGGATTAGCAGTTAGGTCTTCCATTATAGCGCTTCCGGTAAAAGCCTTTCCGTCCAAATCTGTATATAGACCGTTTCTCAAAATGGGACTTTGCGCCGAAACCGTGTTAGCGAGCAAGGCGATTATCAGAATTGAAAATAAGTTTCTCATAGTTAGAGGAGCGCTGCCAGGGTAGTTAACCGTCAGCTCATACAAACGTAACGAATATTTAACATTGAGGTTTCGATTTCAATGTTAAGAATTACCCGAAAGTAGAATTTATTTCTCGCTGAGGTAGATAACTGCCCCTTCCTGCAATTCTGAGAGATTTATTGAAAGGGTTTCAAATGAAACCAGAGAACACGTTAGAGTAGGGGTGATGTCAGCCGAAATTTCGATAATGATCTTACCCTCTTCGTCAGACAATATGGAAGTGTCTGAACTTCCAATACGAACCTGAACACCTGTTAAAGCTTCACCGGTTGTAGCGTCGAGAATACGGCACTGAACAGTGCGTTTAATCGGATTAGGACCATTGTAAGACGTTGACGCCAGTAGGCTGAACTGGAGTAATAGCGCTATTAGAAATAATCCGAATTTCATAATGCAAAGGTCATTCGGATGACGGCAGCTCATGTTAACGGTTGGTTACGGGCACATTAAGGGTTTTTGAAATGCTGCATAAACGCATGAAATTGATCATCGAATTTTCGAAGGTTTTCAAGGTCTAATTTGTATTCGGCCTTGGCTCCAAAAATGCGCCCTTGGAGTAAGCCGGCACGTTTTAATTCTCGCAGATGTTGTAATACCGTAGCTTGTGATAATTGGGGAACCACGATGTTTTCTCCCCGAACAGCAAAGCCTTTTTTGGCAATTTCGATAAGCACAGCAATTCGGGCAGGGTGACCTAAAGCTCGTGTGAAATGAGCAAGGTCTTTTTCGAAATCATTGTATACACTTTTTTCTTCCACTGCTGCCACTTAGGTATTAGACAAAAGTCAAACCTCGTTGTTGAGCAGCCGTGAATGAAGTGTTACTGTTTTATGAAATTAAGTGATAATCACTTAATAGTCCATCAGTTTGGCAATGGCATGGCCGAGATAACGATTTGCAAGGAAGTTTTTCTCCAATTCTGCATTGAAAGGAATTGGGGTGTCGAGGCTAGCGCAACGAACCACGGGTGCATCGAGGTGCTCGAAACAATTTTCCCCAATGCGGGCAGCTATTTCACCACCAATACCACCTGTTAAAGAGTCTTCATGCAGAACGATTACCCTGCCTGTTTTCTTAACGGAGTGATAGATGGTATCCATATCGAGCGGCAGTAGCGTGCGAAGATCAATCAGATCGGCGCGTTGCTCCGGATGTTCTTTCAGATAATCCATTGCCCAATGCACACCGAGACCATAAGTAACGATTGTGAATTGCTCACCTGTGCTTACCACCTGTGCTTGACCAAAGGGTATGGTGTAGAAATCGTTGGGAACATGTCCCGAAATACTTCTGTATAAACCTTTGTGCTCGAAGAAAATGACTGGGTTGGGATCTTCAAATGCTTGGCAGAGCAATCCCTTGGCGTCATAGGGAAATGCGGGATATACCACCTTCAAACCGGGCGTATGCGCAAACCAAGCTTCATTGCTTTGGCTGTGGAAGGGGCCCGCTGCCATACCTGCCCCGGTAGGCATGCGCACTACCACATCGGCATGTTCCTGCCAACGGTAGTGAATTTTAGCCAGGTTGTTCACAATTTGATTGAACCCGCAAGTAACAAAATCGGCAAACTGCATTTCGACCATGGCTTTCCAACCACTGATGGAAAGCCCGAGTCCCGTTCCGACGATTGCTGATTCGCAGAGCGGTGTATTGCGAACGCGGTCTTTTCCGAATTCAGCAACAAAGCCTTCCGTCACCTTGAAAACTCCGCCATAATCAGCAATATCTTGTCCCATGAGCACGAGTTTTTCATGACGTCTCATGCTTGACTTTAAAGCATCGCTGATTGCGTCAATGAAGCGGCGCTCACTTGTTTCAACATTACTAGGAGCAATAGCCGAATTCACGAAAGGGGCGTAAACGTCCTCAAATTCTTTTTCGGTATCAGGTACTATATCGGGCTCTGCATAAGCAATTTTAAGCGCATCATTAATTTGCTGTTTTAGTTCTGAACGAATTATTCCTTCCGATTCTTCGTCTATAACTCCCTTCTCAAAAAGCCATGCTTCGTAGTTGTCAACGGGATCTTTTCTCTCCCATTCTTGAATGATTCCTTCGGGATAGTATTTGGTACCGCTTGCTTCTTCATGTCCGCGCAAACGAAATGTCATGAACTCCATCAAAATAGGGCGTGGTCGCTTGCGAATACTTTCAGCGGCCTTACGCACAGCATTATATACTTCTACTATGTTATTGCCATCTACCTGAATAGCGTCTTCGGAAGGCATGCCGTAACCAATAGCTTTATCAATGAATTGGGCGCATCGGAACTGTTCCTTGCTTGGCGTCGACAATCCCCACGCATTGTTTTCAATGGCGATAATTACCGGAAGGTCCCATACAGTGGCTACGTTGAGCGCTTCATGAAAGTCGCCTTCACTTGCGCCACCATCTCCGCAAAAAACAATCGTCGCTTTTTGTTTTCCCCCTAGTTTATTGGCAAGGGCAATTCCATCTGCAATACCCAATTGTGGCCCTAAGTGCGAAATCATGCCAACAACTTTATGGTTTTGTGTGCCAAAATGAAATGAACGGTCACGCCCTTTGGTAAAGCCTCTTTCTTTGCCCTGAAACTGCATGAAAAGCTGGTCTAGCGGAAGGTTACGGCCTGTGAAAATACCAAGATTACGGTGCATTGGTAAAATGTATTCGTCGGAATCCATTGCTAATGCAACACCAACGGAAATCGCTTCTTGACCGAAGCTGCTAAACCATTTGGATATTTTACCAAGTCGCAATTGACTGAGCATCTTCTCCTCAATTAGTCGTGGCAAGAGAATGGCACGATATAATTTCAGGAGCTCGTCGTTACTCAAGCCGTGATTTTTAGTGAACTTTAATACAGGTTTTCGTAATGCAGGCATGCCGATATTTTGGCCGTGAAATTAGCATATTTTGAAGGGGCTTCATACATGCGTAAAAATGTATTTATGACTAAGAATCGTTGGTGGTTATTATTATATTGAGGCGGATAGTCCGGTGAAATGAATAAGATTTATGTGATTTAATATTTTGCAATATGACAAAAGTTGTCAATTTTTTGTTACGGGAACACACTGCTATGTATACATTTGCCGACACAAATTATATAAAATGGCAAAAGCAATTTATCTGGCTCAAATTCGAAATAGAATGGAGTCAATTCAAAAAGAGTATAATGCTCTTTCAGAAGCATATCAGATATTGCAGCGCGTAGGCTCAGCTCGCGGTCGCAAAGCAAAAATCCCCACTCTTCAGGAAATGTTAGGAGGTGATGTGAAGATGAAGACGGGTAAGCGAGGGCGCCCGCCAGGAGCCAAGAACAAGCCAGGAGCAAAAAAGCCCGGTCCTAAGCCGAAAGCAGTCAAAGTGATTGAAACAGTATCGGTGCCGAAGATCACGGCAGAGAACAGAAAGCCTATGTTGAAGGTCAAGTCCGGTAAAAGAGGACGGCCGGCAAAATCAGCTAAGCCGACAAAGCCAACCAAGGTTGAAAAGCCCCAAACGGTGATTACAACCATTGCAAACAATAAGAAACCAATTGTGAAGGCGAGTGCTAAATCAGTAATAAAAGCAGTTGCTAAACCGGCAGCCAAAGCTTCTGTAAAGCCAGCAGGGAAGAAAGCAGGTAAGCGCAACCGTATACCAAACCTGGCAGAAAAAATCCAGGAAATTGTGGGTAAGAATTCAAGATTCACTACAAACTCAGTGATTACAGATAAACTGGCAGGACTATACCCCGGAAAATCGCGTTCAGATTTGGGAAAATATATTTCGGTTATATTGGCCAATATGAAGGCAAGAAAGGAATTGGCAGTTGTGACACAGGATGCAAAGGGAAATAAAATGCGCTCAGGTTTATGGGGTTTACCTAATTGGTTTGAGGGTTCAAAACCGAAAGCAGAGTTTTTGAAGTGATTATATCGAGAGCCCGAAAGGGCTCTTGTTTTTATTAATTTATTTGGATGAATAGTCCAACAGGTTATGGCAATAGAAAAGGAATTCACACTTAGTATCGGAGAAGTCGTCTCAGGCAAATTACATGATGCAATTGAGTCGTCTTTGGGTAAGAATCAACATCTTGGAGACTTTCGAATTCTCAGAAAGTCAATAGATGCACGAGGGCGTTCTATTAAGTTTAACTATAAAGTAGCGGTTTATCTTGAGGGTGAAATAGTCCCGCCGGTCATTAGAAATCGCGAGTTTCAAACTGTATCTGACAGTTCTAGGCGAATAGCAATCATTGGGGCAGGTCCTGCCGGATTATTCGCTGCATTGAAATGCTTAGAGATGGGTGTGAGGCCTGTTATTATCGAGCGGGGCAAGAACGTTCGCGAACGGCGCCGCGATTTAGTTGCCATACATCGCGAACATCGTGTGAACCCCGACTCGAATTATTGTTTTGGTGAAGGCGGGGCCGGAACCTATTCAGATGGTAAGCTTTATACGCGAAGTACCAAGCGGGGCGACGTAAGAGCTATTCTGGAAACACTTGTTCAGTTTGGAGCCTCGGAAGAAATATTGTCTGACGCTCATCCTCATATAGGTACAAATAAACTACCCGGAATTATAGAGGCCATGCGGAATCGAATTATCGAGCTGGGTGGGGAAGTTCATTTTGATACTCGTATGACCGATATAATTCATGGGGGAGGACGTATTCTGTCTCTCAAATTGTCGGATGGTCGTTCATTAATCGCTGATGGATATGTGCTCGCAACAGGCCATAGCGCTCGCGATGTTTTCGAAATACTACAGAATCGGAAGGTACTTATTGAGTTTAAGCCCTTCGCAGTTGGTGTGCGTGCTGAGCACCCTCAGTCAGTGGTTGATAGTGCGCAATATCACTGCACCACTAGGCCTGAGGTTTTGCCTGCGGCCAGTTACAGTTTGGTTCAGCAGGTAGAGGGAGCAGGTGTTTATTCTTTCTGTATGTGTCCGGGAGGAATTATAGCTCCATGCGCTACAGAGCAGCAAGAGGTCGTAACCAACGGTTGGTCGCCGAGCAAGCGAAATAACCCTTTCGCCAATAGCGGTATTGTGGTTCCGGTTGACTGGTCAGTGATGGGCGATTTTCGTCAATACGGCGCGCTTGCAGGTATCCATTTTCAACGTGCTATCGAGCATGCGTGCTGGATAGCCGCAGGATCTTCACAGCGAGCTCCTGCTCAGCGGTTGGTCGACTTTTTGGAACGCAGGAAGTCAACAACAGTTGGGCAAACAAGTTATCAGCCGGGAGTCGAATCGGCCGATTTGAACAGACTATTGCCCGAATGGGTTTCATCAAGATTACGTGGAGGTTTCGAGGCGTTTGGAAGAAAGATGCACGGATATGTTTCCGATGGCGCCATGCTGGTGGCCCCGGAAACGCGAACATCGTCACCAGTCCGGATTCCCCGCGATGCTGAGCTTTTGCATCATGTCGAACTGGAAAACCTATATCCATGTGCTGAGGGAGCAGGTTATGCAGGCGGAATCGTAAGCGCAGCTATGGATGGAGAGCGTGTTGTAATGGCCTCAATTCGGAAATTAACAGCTTCCTAGCGATTCATTTTTTAGATAATACCGGAAGAAATCAAACAAATTAGGCTACATTTACGTTCAAGGAGAACTTTTGGGATTATGGTTAACGGAACACTGAAATACTTTCTGTTTTGTTGTGCTGCTCTGATGAGTCAAATCGGACTTTCCCAGAATGACATTGCACACGTATTTGGCCAATTGAAAGATCAGAATACCAAGAAAAAACTTGAGGGTGTTACCGTTCAGGTTTTTAAGGATGGAATGGTGTTCGATACATACAATGCCGGAACAACAGGCAAGTATGATTTTAAATTACCTCTAGGATTTACGTATGATATCAAGTTCTCGAAAAGTGGTGAGTATCTCGCCAAGGTAATCCGAATTGACACACGCAATATTCCTGAAGAAGACCGCTACGGGGGGTTTGATATGAATGTCGATGGTACACTTTTCCCATATCGTCAAGGATTTAATACGGATTTATTGCGTGAGCCTCTTGCTAAGGCTAGTTACAATCCGTCGGAAGACGGTTTGTCTTTTGACTTTGCCTACAGTGAGCAAAAAGCCAAGGAGATTGATGCAG
>Ga0315907_10007471_pt1 | contig 11386 bp, 9 predicted proteins | sample LakEriMetagenome_3_FD_203525 | JGI IMG/M metagenome (GOLD analysis project Ga0315907, IMG submission 203525) | Freshwater fungal communities from buoy surface, Lake Erie, Ohio, United States - Buoy 12 MA123 | ecosystem: Environmental > Aquatic > Freshwater > Lake > Lake biofilm | place: USA...
GGATTTGTGTTGTCGGTTCCTGCAGTTATTTCTTCGTCATTGGTCAACCCATCATTGTCGCAGTCATTCGATCCAAGTGCATTCGGGTTCGGATCACATGGGTCGGCTGGATCTGTTCCATTGGTAATTTCATCAACGTTCGTTATTCCATCGCCGTCTGTATCATTGTTGAAGTCATTCACGTTAATGACTACCTGAGCAGTATCGCATAGACTGCCATCGCAAGCTGAATACTGGAAGGCATCAAGGCCTATGTAATCCGCGTTGGGTTGATACGTGTATTCGCCATTGGCATCAAGTGTTAATGTTCCGTTGGTCGGAGAGCTGACAATGCTGAATGTGAGTGCGTCACCATCGATATCTGTGGCTTCAAAGGCTACACTAGCGCTGTAAGATGACTGATTGTCGATTTCGAAGAAATCATCCCCAGCTACCGGAGCGTCATTCACCGCATTGATGGTGATAGTCACTACCGCGGTATCGCAGTTTGAGTTGATGTCACATGTTATATAGGTAGCCTCATCCGTTCCATTGTAGTCGCCATTAGGTGTGTATATGAACGAACCGTCCGGATTTAACTGGAATGTACCATTGGATGTCGAGGTGATCAGCGTGGATTCAATCTGATCACCATCCGCTTCAGTGTCGTTGTCTAACACGTTACCGGATACGGTCGTGTCCTCATCGCCGTTGAAGGCATCGTCGTTGGCAACGGGTGAGCTAGGCTCTGCAGCCACATTCACCGTAATAGTAGCTTCATTGGAAGTTGCCCCGTCATTATCGTTTACCGTATACGTTATTGAAGCAGAACCTGTATATCCAATGGCGGGCGTAAAGCTCACATCGCCGGTCGAAGTATCTACAGACCAATCACCGGCCGCTGTTGTGAGCGTTGTTTGCTGACCCGCGGTAGTTGGATCTAGGTCTATTGTGGAGACGTCGATAGTGCCATCGATGTCTGTATCGTTGGATGTAATATTCGCTAAAGTGGCAGGTGTATCCGCTGCAGTTGAGCCATTATCATTGTTAGCTACGGGTGCTACATTGTCACACGGAAGACCATCTGAACTGTCTGTATGAAGCACTGTAATGGTTTGACCGCTTATTTGCGAGGGTGTTACAGCTACTAAAATGGAATTTGAAACACCGTTTCGAACCGGGAACGTCACACGCACGTAGGCAGCCGAGTCCGGGTTTATTCCACCGAAATGCAACACCGCGTTTCCGAAACCGCCATATCCTTCACCGGCAGCGACACTGCTTATATAAGAAATGGTGTTGAACGAGCAATCAATCAACTCCGCGGTTGCTCCGTGAGCTATGGATGTTGAGCCACTGCCTAAATCCCAAAGCGCGTTTACTTTTAGATAGTTGTTGTTATTCAGGTTGTTTTGCCAAAGTTGATTGGCAGCATTGTCCATACTCACATACAAATCAAGGTCACCGTCGTTATCATAGTCAACGAATGAGACACTATTGGCGTCACCCGCCGGATCGATGCCATAGTTGGTGGGGGCGTTTGGCCTTGAGAATTGCAGCGTAGAAGGATTTTCATTAATAAACAGGTAGCCCGAAGTGAACACATTGGCCAGATATAAATCAATGTCACCATCATTATCTACGTCACCTGCGGTAAGACCATCAATGTTGGAAGAGTTCAGATTGACTCCGGCTGAACTAGCGGGTTCTCCGGTTGCCACGAGATCACCATTGTCATTGCGCCAAATTTGATTCGTACCATTATCCGTCCAGAAAAGATCTAGGTCACCGTCATTGTCGAAATCCGCCCAAAGCACAGATCCCTTGTTGTTGTTTACAGCGTTCTGATCGAAGTCATTTTCAGTAAAAGTCCCATTGCCATTGTTGGTAAACACGTCACCGGATGCTTGGCGACGGAAGCATACGTCCACATAACCATCTGCATTAAAGTCGGCAGCAGCTGCATGATCACCTGTTGGCGTGCCGGGCAGCTGATCTGAAGGGAGGCCGGTTAGCAAACTATTGACAGCGGTAAATTGTCCTGAACCATTGTTCTCAAGAACATCGACCCCGAAACCATGATTGTCGACAATCAGATCGATATCAGCATCATTATCATAATCAACCAAGACCATACCTTCTGCGTTGATACCGCCTGGAATGGAACTAATTACTTGATTGGGACTTTGGGTAGCAGTGCCGAAGCTGTAGGCAGGTGTGGCACTTGGCCCCTGATTCAACCAAATCTCAATCCGATTGAAGGTATTCACTACAAAATCGGTGTAACCGTCGTTATTGAGATCGCCTGCGATGGCTGTTCTTTCTTTTACAGTTGCGCCCAATTGCACAGCGTGTGTTGCCGTAACATCGGTAAAGGTGCTACCGGCATTCGAAAAGAACAGGCGGCTTCCTGCCGACGCGTTTTCCGTGTTGATTACCAAGTCGAGGTAGCCGTCTTGGTTGAAATCAGCCCAGCAAACACCGGCATCTTTCGATCCGGTAGTTGCCAACCCAACCGACGCGGCCACATTGGTAAACGATTGTGCGTTACCGACTAGAGCGGTTAACATGATGAGCATCCATGATGTGAATGCGTTGCGCAATAAGGTTTTCATGTAGAAATACACTTTAATTACAGAAGTTGGTTTTGGAGAGTGCACCCGTCTAAAACGAACACACCTTGTCACTTCCAAATGAAGAGGATATAACTTTCTTCATGGCACTTGAAAAATGAATGTGCTAACAGTAGTTTGTTTATTGGCGCCTTACAACTTAATCAATTCATTTTGCGATAGATAAGTGGTTCCATTTATTTTTGAGGCATGATGAATCGAAATGACGAATCGACCAACTTAACCTTATCGGACGCTCAGCGCTTGGTAGACGATTGGATACGCGAAGTAGGGGTGCGCTATTTTAACGAACTCACCAATATGGCCATGTTAACGGAAGAGGTTGGTGAGGTTGCACGAATAATAGCTCGACGGTATGGCGAGCAAAGTGAAAAGCCTTCGGATGCGGAAAAGGTTTTAGCGGATGAGTTGGCGGATGTTCTTTTTGTGCTGATTTGCTTGGCGAACCAAACCGGTGTCAATTTAGATGAAGCATTGAGAAAGAACTTGGAGAAGAAGACAACGCGTGACGCAGACAGGCACAAACAGAATCCAAAAATTGGAAATCAGTAGCGTTCCAGTGAAGAGTCGATGGTGTCAATCCAACCGATGATGCCGCCCTCGAGTGATGATACGTTGTTGAAGCCCATTCTATTTAAGTGACTAACTACAGCTTCTGATCGTTTGCCTGATTTGCAATGAATAACAACAGGTACATCACGACTTATCTCTTCTAGGCGTGATACCACATCACCCATTGGAATATGCATGCCTCCTATAGTGCAAGTTTCAACTTCATATTGCTCACGAATGTCAATAAGCTGATGCGCCGTGCCGGTTTTTTTCCAATCGGCAAGCTGTTGCGGTGTAAGGGAGAGCATTGTTTCCATTATGATTTGAACTTCTTTACAGCGGTCTCGGGAAGAAAATCGAAAAACGTATCACCACGCAAACCTGTTCGAAGACATTCAAGAGGAATTACTTCATTTTCGGCGATGTTGCCGAGATTTACATTGGCACCGAACTGCTTGATGAAATAAACTTGTTGCGGTTTTTTGGGTGCTTCCCAGAGAATATTCTCCGGATTTACGTTTTTAATAATCTTGTTGATGAGTAGGACGTGTGCCTGACCATTCGGACGGTAAATACCAACGGTGCCACTTTCACGTGCCTCGGCGATAACCTTCCACGAACCGGCTGCCAATTCGTGCTGCATCATTTTGATCCATCGTGCCGGAGAAATAAGAATGCCTTCTTCTTTGGATCCGACCTCAGAAAGTACCTTGTAGTTCTTGGCAAAACTGCTTATTATTTCGCACTTCTTATCATGCGCTATGCTCATGCTGCCATCGGAAATTTCAACCGTGTCTAATCCCAGTCCGTCAACGTACTTCTTGTAATCGTCCATCTGACCTCGCACATAAAATGCTTCAAACAAAGTGCCCCCAACATATACGCGCATGTTGGCCTTTTTGTATAGCTTGACTTTCTCCTTCACATTGGACGCAAAGGCTGACGTGCCGAATCCAAGTTTCACTATGTCGACTTGATCGCTAGCACTATCGATTAAGTCCTCAGCCTGTCGGAGACTAAGGCCTTTGTCCATTACCATCGTAAGCCCGGAGTTGCGATTTTTTGTCGTACGCTCAGGTATGTTTTTGAGTTTGAAGTTCATATTATAATCAAAATGATCGTGCAAATATGCAAAGTTTTGCATAAGTGCATGGGTTAATAAGGTTCCTTCTCAGCTGTCTAAGCCGAAAGTTGTTTGCGTAGTTCAATAAACAACAAGTTTTGCTTGATTTCCGGGAAGTATTCTTCCAAGTCGTTCAAGCCTTCCGGATGGCGCATGGCCATGCGGAACATAAGCTCCTCTGCATCGGTCGTTTTTCCCGATTGCATCAGATACGCAACTTGTCTAAACCCGAGATCATTGCTCTGAGGGCAGTGTTGCCATCCGGTTTGGATGATGTTGAGGGCGCGGTCTAATTCACCGCGATGAAAAAAGATATCTGAATAGTCGAGCCAAAGGTCTTCATTCTCCGGGAATCGACCTATTATCGATTCGGCGATCGCTTCGGCTTCATCGGATCGGTTGAGCTTCTTTAAAAACTCGATTTGAAATAAATAGTAATCAGGATTCTCCGGCTCTATTTCGATGGCGCGGTCAATAAATGGCAGTGCATCTAAAGTCTTGTTCATCAAATCCATCGTGATACTAATGCCCAAGTATGAGTCGGCATAGAATTCATCCACCTGAATGCTCTTGCGGTAATAAAAGAGTGCCTTATCAAATTGATTCAGTTTTTCAAAACACTCTCCTATGTGGCAGTAAACGGGTGCTTGAGGAGGCTCATACGCATAGGTCTCTTCAAAAACCTGCACCGCATCCTGGTATCGCTCCAACTTGAAAAGCGTATGTGCTTTATTGTAGTATGCAGGGGTGAAGTCTTCCTGTATGGCAAGAGAGTAGTCATAGCACTCAAGTGCATCTTGGAATTGTCCTAACTTTTGATAAGCATTGGCTAAATTGTACCAACCGGGAAATGAGAAAGGGAATGATTCAAGGAAGCGCTGATAAAATTCGATCGCTTCTGCACTCTTGTCATTGATATCGAATACATAGGCCAACTCATAGAGCAACACTTCATTTTGTGGGCTGCGGCGAATCGCTTCCTGAAGTGTCTCCTGTGCCTTGTCGAAACGCTGCATGTTTTCATACTCCAGCGCAATTTCCAGGTAAATGTCATCAGCGAATTCACTCGACCCTAGCGTCAATGCTTTTTGTAATAGCTTTATTGATTTGGCATGCTCACGCTGCTGACTATAGATAGATGCCAGTGTCAATAAAACTTCTTCATTGGCATCCATTTTTTCCAATCGCTTCAGAAGCTTTAATGCTTGTGTGAGATGCCCCAACCCGGTGAGTATCTGCGACTCACGCAACAAGAGTGTCATGTTGTCGGGGAACAAGTTGTAACCGTACTCAATAACTTTCAGTGCTTGTGGGAACTGGTTTGTTTCGCAGTAATAGTCAACAATCTCCTCCAACTGATCGATATCGAAATAATACGAATCATTGAGCGAGATCATCTTCTCGAACCGATGCACAAGATCAATCGTATTTCGATTGTCTCTGCTTTCTTCGTTCATCTGCATTGCCAATGGTTAAGTAGTATTAGTTACTACAAATTTAAGCATTGGATTGCCTGATTGAAATAACAGGTATGATATTTCTATAGGAAAAACAGATTCCTTTTAGTACTTGACAGCATAATAGAAAATTTTGACCAATTCGTTATTAGTCATAATTAACCCTTCCTCATTCTGCCACCAGTTCAATTCATTGTATTCCATAGGTGCAGCACCATGGAAGTTGATTTTTATTCCTGCCTCGTCAAACTTCTCTTCAAATACCATCCGAACTCGCCGCATGTGAAAGGCACTGGAGATAACGGTAATGTGTTTCGCATTATTCGCCTTGCACCACGCAAGTATTTCGTTCGACTCATCCATTGTGCTATGAGCCGACGAAAGAGTATCCACTTGTTCGGTGGGAACGCCTTGGCTCAACATGAAGTGTCGTGTTAACTCACATTCCAGCATGGTAGTGTCCAAACACAGAATTTGGTATGGATAATTTCCTCCGGTGGCAGTGAATTTCTGCTGTGGATATTGCTTATACAACTCTAAAGCTGCAATGCCTCTTTCATAGCTGTTGCCGCCCAGTACGAAACACATTTCTGTTTGTTGCGGAATATCAGTAGCGTTCAGCCATTTGCCTACACCTCTGAATATGGTGTTTAATGAGAGAATGAAGATGATAAACAAGATGAGCGATATACTCAGCACCTTGAACCATGTTTTAGACCAGAGCTTTTTCATAGAATTAGATTTGAACCCATGGCGCGCAAAGTTTGACAAGTTCGAGTTTCGGATTACACTTTGACACCGAAACTAGAGCCGCCTTAGCGTTTTCCAGGCTTGAATGAGACACTTCGAAATTGTAATTCCATTGGGTGTTTTGAAGCCAATGACGTGCTTCGGGAAGCGACATGTCGAATCGTTTACTCAAGTGAATAGCACTGTGCACATCTTGCTTGAACCTAATGCATTCACTGTTCATGATCTCCAACAATTGTTTAACAGCACCTGTTTTTTCGCGCATGGCATGGTTGCCTACTATGATAAGAAAACTGCTCCAGGGTGCACTGAACTCTCCCACCGGCTTTACCTCTCCATTTTGCACATGGGGTCGAGTCATGAATTTTTCCCAGTAGAATAAATCAGCACGCGATTCGCGCAGCGCTGAAATGCCTCCGTGCAAGCTATTGACAACTTCGAATTGATCTGTCTCAATATGCTCCTTGTGTTCCGACGCATGTATCATAGACATCAAATGCGAACCTGATCCAAAACGTGAAATAGCAATGCGTCTGTTACGAAATGTATCGACTTGCTGAATGGCAGATTGAGCTCCACTATAAATTCCCCAAACGAGAGGAGTGTCTATATACACTTTGGCAATACTGGCTTCTAGACCATCGGAAGCAGCGGCTATGAAACCCTCAGTGAGCAGTATGGCAACATCCAGCGATCCGTTGCTAATGGCTTGTGTCATGGCGCCCGTGCCGCCGGCGTACATGGTCCAGGAAAGATCTATTTCATGATTGGAAAACACATCACGCTCTGCAGCCAGTTGCCAAGGCAGGTTGAAGTGCTCAGGTACTCCGCCAACACGTAAACTTTGCTTTGCCTTCATTGCTTTATCAATACGTTCCGGCGCGCTTGCGCAATAACCATTCAGTAGATAATAGAATCAGGATAAGCGCACTTAACCAACGAAAATTAATGAGCTCATCAAGTTGTTTGTTTTCGTATGATACAGATACAATTTCTTTTTTAGCGCGTATTTCCTCGGTGAGCTTTTTCATGTCTTCTGCATCAACCATCAATCCGTTATTCTCGCGAGCGAATTGACCTAATAATCGGTGGTCTGCAATGGTATTAATGATTTCAAGTTGCAGCGGACTAACACTGAACTCACCGCGTTCAATCAACACGTTTCCTTCACTGCTCGCCCGTGCTTCATAACTGTAGTGACCTACCGGCAGCCTTCCTGCATTCAAACGATACATATCGCCATTTGCTGAGAACAGATAATTGAATTCGTTGCCTTCTTCATTTTTAATTTTCATCGTGATCTCCCGTCCTGAAACAGCCTCATAACTCGCATTGTATAACTCGGCGTCAAATTCGATATCCTCATTTTCTGAAAAATCATTTTTACCATTTACGCGAAACAAACTTTTGTCGTCTTTGGCCGCGAGGTATTGAACACTCTTGGTAATTAATTCTGTGAAACTGTCGTGCGATTCACTTTGCTGGTAGCACGTGTTGCGCCAACGCCAGAGTCCCTCACCCAAAATGAATCCGAATTTATTTTCCTGAATTTCGTTGAAGGCAAGTAAAGGCTTTGTTGTTTTAATTGTCCCAACCTGTTGCACAATTGCGGTTTGAATACCCGGACTGAATGCCAAATCGCCGAATGGAACTTGCAGGGGAGGAAGCATACGCACAAGGGAGGGAAAGGATGATTCCCAGTTGAACGCGCTAAACGACTCCTGCATATTGCCTTGTATGTCGGTAGTGTTGTTCCGATAATTTCCCAGCGATACTCCCAAATTTAACGCATTGAATGCAGTGAAATCTGTTGCTGTGCCCCACACAAAAAAACCGGGTATTTTCTTTTCGATTGCTGAGGTGATAAGACTTGTGCCAATGCCCCCGACACCGGGAAGCTGATGCCAAACAATCAGACTATAATCCTGAAGATTACCCTGGAAATCCTTTGCCAACTGAACATCTACCTGATAGCTTTCGTTTTCGTTTATGCCTGCGCGGATTGCTTGTAAATCGGGGTGCGGTGCATAAGCAAGTACCAATACTTTTTGACGACTGTCGAGAACATCAATGAAAATTTCCTTCGTGTTGTTGGCGTATGTGATTTCATCTTGCAATCGAGAAATCGAAACCGAGTAGCGTTGAAGACCAACCTCTCCTGCATCCAACGTGAGCGGTATCTTATGAAAGCTTCGCTCTTCCGTGAACGGTATCGTTTGTGAATGTAATGTGTTGCCTTTGCGGCTCACTGTTAATGTGACGTTTTCGCCCGCAGCTTTTCTTCCTTCCACAATTATTTCCATGGGAAACCTATTGCCCAAATAGGCCAGACGATTTGCAGCCACGTTTGCAATCAATGCATCTTTATGGATGGTGGTGTCACCTAGTGCAATGGTGTAAACAGGAACATTTAGTTTTTTGTAGGAGTGCACCGGATTGCTTCCTTGATTGTACAAACCGTCACTGGCAATAACTACAGCCCCCAAATTTCTTCCACTAAATCGTGTGTAGATTTCTTCGAGAAAATCAGAGTAGTCGGTCAGTTGCTCATTGAAATTTAAAGAATCAATGCCCTCATGTACACTTTCGCCGAATGTAAACGTGCGCACATCATAATCTTCTCCAAATGAAGCTGTAAATTCTGCGAGTTGTTTCTTGTAGTCGTTGAAGTAATATACTGAGTCCGCCCCGACTACCAGTGATTGTGAGTTGTCTTGTGCAATTACGATAATCGGTTTTTCAACAGTGCGATCAATAGTTTTGATGAGTGGTTTCAGAAGAAATAGACTAATCAGCGTCACGCACACAAACCTCAAAACTCCCAGCATGGTTGCAAGTGGAGTACCGTAAGTTCTGTTGAATCGATCTCTGAAATACAAAGCACCGGCATAAACGATTCCAGCCAGAAGACAGAAAAGTATGAGCCATGCAGGAGCTTGTGTAATGATCGACATGTGTTATTGCTTTTATCGGTTATTACATCAGCATACCACCGCAAACATGCAGTGTTTGCCCAGTGATGTACGCACTCATGTCAGAGGCTAAGAAGAGCGTTGCATTTGCTACGTCATCAGGTGATCCTCCGCGCTTAAGTGGAATGGCGTTGCGCCACTCTTGAACAGTTTTCTCATCAAGTGCACCTGTCATTTCGGTTTCAATGAATCCGGGTGCAATAGCATTGCAACGAATGTTGCGTGAACCTAACTCGGCGGCAACACTTTTAGTAAATCCAATTATGCCGGCTTTAGAAGCTGCGTAGTTGGCCTGACCTGCATTTCCTTTCACACCTACTACAGAGCTCATGTTTATGATGCTACCTGCTTTTGCTTTTAGCATCGGCTTTATTACCGCTTTGGTTAAATTGAAAACGGATTTTAAATTGACTCGCATCACTTCGTCCCATTGCTCTTCACTCATGCGCATAAGAAGTGTGTCGCGCGTGATGCCGGCGTTGTTGACTAGAATATCTACAGTGCCGAAATCAGCTATTACCTGATCTATCAATGCTGGCGCTGCATTGAAATCTGCAGCGTCACTTTTATAACCTTTTGCTGTACCTCCCATCGCAGCGAGCTCTGCTTCAAGCGCACGAGCTTTATCGTCGCTGCTGGCATAGGTAAATACAACGGTCGCTCCCTGAGCAATGAACTTCTCGGCTATGCCTTTTCCAATGCCCCTTGAGGCACCGGTAATAATTGCGATTTTACCTTCTAATATTTTCATGATGGATGAAGAGTTTGTAAAACGTCAAAATTAAGACATGCACCACGATGCATCTCTCATGTGCGAACGATTAAATTATGCTAAGAGATTTCGTTCAGAGGTCGGCTGCTTCGGCAATGAGTTCAGCAACGTCTTTAACTACAATGTCATTTTCTTTTTCGAAGTGCTTAACACCATCGGTCATCATGGTGTTGCAAAACGGGCATCCAGCGGCAATTACAGTAGCATTTGTTTCGAGTGCGTCTTCAGTGCGCTCAACGTTTACTTCTTTATTTCCAGGCTCTGCTTCTTTAAACATTTGTGCACCACCTGCCCCACAGCATAGACCATTCGCCTTGCTGCGTTTCATCTCTACCAACTCGGCATCCAACTTCTCGATGAGCGCGCGAGGTGCTTCATACTCACCATTAGCTCTTCCCAGGTAACATGGGTCGTGAAAAGTGATGCGTTTGCCTTTGTAGCCTCCTCCACCCTGAAGGGTTATGCGTCCTTCAGCTATGAGTTCATTTATCAGCTGCGTGTGATGAACTACTTCGTACGAGCCACCAAGCGCAGGATATTCATTCTTTAAAGTGTTGAAGCAATGCGGGCAGCCGGTAACGATTTTCTTCACTTCATATCCATTCAATACTTGAATATTTTGCATAGCCATCATCTGAAACAAGAACTCATTACCGGCCCGCTTCGCAGGATCGCCGGTACACGTTTCTTCTTGACCTAAAATAGCGAATGACACCTTGCAGTGTTGCAATATGCGCGCAATTGCCTTGGTGATTTTTTTCGCGCGGTCGTCGAAACTTCCGGCACATCCTACCCAAAACAATACCTCCGGTGCTTCGCCTGCAGCAAGGCATTCAGCCATCGTTCTTACTTTCAATTCTGTCATTGTTCTATTGTTTTTTCGACGCGTTGTGTCGCGTTTCTAATGTCTGTTTGGTTGACGCGCAGCAGCGTCTGTAATTTCTGTTACCGTGGACGCGCAGCAGCGCGTCCCTACCAGCGTGAAATTCTATCAACTATCACCTATCACCTATTACCTATTACCTAATACCTTACCCCTCATCCCTGAAAACCTGAATCGTCATTTCCTTTTCCACCAAATCGGTAAACCTTCCTTCGTATCGCGTGGCGCGTACCATATGGTTATCGATCCAATGGTAATTTCCTCC
>Ga0315907_10007474_pt1 | contig 11384 bp, 20 predicted proteins | sample LakEriMetagenome_3_FD_203525 | JGI IMG/M metagenome (GOLD analysis project Ga0315907, IMG submission 203525) | Freshwater fungal communities from buoy surface, Lake Erie, Ohio, United States - Buoy 12 MA123 | ecosystem: Environmental > Aquatic > Freshwater > Lake > Lake biofilm | place: USA...
GCCGGAACCGGCAAAGAAAAAGCCCGCCAGCCGATACGACTGACGGGCGATGGTCCGTGGAAAGCCTCAGAGTGCCAGCGTGGCTTGCTCGATGCGCTGACCGGCCAGCCATGCCGACCACTGCGCGTTCATGCCTGCCCCCCTTCCGTGTTGGTGGCGCGGGTGATGGCTGCGCGGGCGGATCGAACCGCTTGGTTCCAATCCTGTTCCTCGCTATGCGTTCCGGGCTGCACCGGCAAGCCGACAGGGAATTGACGCGTCATGGAGTCAAGGCACGCCGACAGGGCCGCGAGCAGATCCGGCGCGGCATCCACAAGGTTGATGATGCGCTGCCACTCCTCGCCGGTCAAGTGGTGCTCTGCGGTCAGTCCGGGGGCGCGGACAGTCGCACGTTCGATAACGGCGACATCGTAGCCGCCAGCGTTGGTCAGGATCGCGGATTCGCGAGTGGCTTCTCCAATGTGGGAATATGGTGCGTTCATTTTTCGGGATTCTACGGGTTAGCGGTTCATCGGGTGGGGCGGATTCGTGCAGCAGCAGTGCGGAATGCCGGTGCGTTGCTCCATTCGGAGCGATTCAGCGACATTGCTTGCCTCCATCGCTTCGGCAATGGCTTCACGGGCCATGCTGGCATCATGCTGGGCGATGGCATGGGCGAAGTTGGCCTTGCGTTCGGCCAGCCTATCCCAAAGGTCGATTGCGGATTGTGGGATCATTGGTCGGTTCTACGGGTTAGGGTTACTGGGGATTCTGTGCGGCGATCATCACATAGGCGAGTAGCGACATGGTGACGAGCGCCAGAAAGGCTAGGGTGTCTTCGATCAGGGCTTTCATGGGCTGACGTTTTGTGGGGTTCGTTTGGAAATGTTGCCCGCCGAAGCGGGCGCGGTGGGCAAATTATCCAACGGCGTGAAGCTTGGGGTCGCCCGCTGGCGACAGGTATTGCCTACCTCTCTCTGGCGTGTTGACCGTGATGTCCGCTTTGGTAGCGTCGATTCCAAGCTTGGAGCACTCATCGGACACCATTTGGCGAGCCACGTTAAGCCAGTGCTTGGATTGGACGTTGCGGGGAATGGTCAGTTCAATTTTGCGCGGCCTCCCGCCCTTCTTCCCGTTCTCACGGGCGGCGGCAGACTTCTTCTCGGTGCTGATCCGCCCAAGGGCGGATGCGGCTTTGCTGATTTCGTTCATGGTCGTGGGTGGTTGGTTATTCGACTTCCCAACTTTGGTGAAGGCTCGGCGTCTTGGGAGCGTTTCCCGCCACCTCGCGAATGATGGTCGGCAGGTAGCTATTCTGTCCGTTTGCCCGCTTCACGGCTTTCTGGAGCGCTTTATCGGCTTTCTCCGCTGCCTCCTCCGTGCGGTGGAATGACTCGACCGAGCCGAGGTGATCGGGCATGGCGTTGAGCGTGTTGACGAGGGCGAATTTGGTTTTCATGGTGTTCGTGTTGGTTGGTTGGTTCTACGGGTTGGTTTCAATCGTTCCAGCCCTTGCACGGGCGGCTAGACAGCTTGTAGCTGCCTGACGGGTCGGAAATCCGATATTCGGTCAGGCACCGTTTTGCCTCCTTGAGGTCGGTGAATTCGTCGACGGTTTCCCGGTATCCTTGACCCGTCCGGTTGACGTAGTAGGTGGGGGCGGGCAGGTGATACACGGTCCCGGCAGGCATCCGCTTGAGTGGCGCCAGCCCGTCATGCGCCCGGACGCTGTTGTAGTCGCTCAAAGCGTTCTGCTGGTAGGTCTCGCCATAGGTGGCGGAACATGTTCCGGAGTAGCTCCCGACGTTACGGGTCGGCGGCACGGTGAACTTGTAGGTCGGTCGGTTGGTCGTTTTCATGGTCGTGGTTGGTTGGTTGGTTGGTTGGTTGGTTGGTTGGTTGGTTGCGGTTGACGCTGGAAGAGATAATCCGACCGTTGCGTTTTCTCAAGAACTATTTTTGTGCGCATCGAAATCCCCTAGTGCCACTAGGCGAGAAACTTTATTCTGTTAGTCGCAACAACACGAAACGTCACGTTATGCACCATACCAGGCAATCCCGCTTCCAACCCTCCGCCACAAGACCCCAGCATTCTCGAGCTTTGCCACTCAGGAACCCCCGCAACCCCTATTCCCCTCCATCCACCCCAAACAGGCATTGCGACAACTCCTAGACCCCAGCAAACGCCAAACCCCGAAATCCAGGCAAAACCGCAATTCTCAGGACCGGGCAAATGTTATGGAGAGGACAGAGAGGATGGAGAAGCTGAGAGATGGAGAAGCTGAGAACATAGAGACGAATCACGCACACAGGGGGCAACCCCCGGTGAGGGATTCATCTCCGATAACGAGGAACACCACCATGCCCTTTCCCTGTCGGTGGACGACACCCTCGAAACGGATGCCCTGCCCATCGCCTACGATCCCGAATTTCCCGGCCAACCTCCCACGCATGGCGGAACCTCTCCCGAAACTCAGGATCGACTCGCGCCCACCAATAAGGGGTGGTCCCTCCAACACCAGCAATCCGAGCCGCGAACAACGCCGGAAATCCCAACTCAACCGACGACAAAAACAACTCTCGCTTCCATTCGGGATGGGGTGGACGCATGCCGGAGTCTCCCAAATCGAGCAGAAAAATCAATCACACTTGCGCGGGCGTGGTCTGGCTTTGATTTGACTTTGCGCCACAAAGTAGGCATTCAGGCTGCATGGCAACGCGAAAAGCACTCGACATCGACTGGGCTGCGGAACTCGACGCAGCGGCCCCACCTGACCGGGTATGTGAAGCACTGGCACGCGCCCTGAACGCGATAACGGTCGGAAAGGACGGCAACCCCATCCCCGACTACAGGACCCAGCTACAGGCCGCGCTAGGGTTTCTGGCGCACCGTAGGGGGCGACCGGCAGAAGCACCCGAGCCGAAACCCGACGAGAAGGGCGTCACCCGCTCCGTGACCGACCTGAGCGACGACGCGCTCGCCGGGATCATGGCGACATTGGGGGCGGAGCAGAAGCGCCGGGCCGGGAAGGATCCGTTGTGACCAAATAATCATCACCCGGTTTTTCATGTTCCACGGGCAGGATTCCCGCGTGTTTCGATCCACCCGACTGTGACCGTAAAACCAAGTGATTTTTTGGCCTTGACGTTTCATAGGGAAAGCGCCAAGGTGTCGGTGTTATGCAAACTGATCCACGCAACACGCCGTTCCCAACTGTGGCCGAGCACTATCGTTCATTGATCCGTCAATGGTTCCCCCGCCGGAATGAGTCAAAGACTCTCAAAAGCATTATTCCTGACCACATCCGTGGTTACATCCGCTACCTGAAATGGAAAGAGCAATGAGCAACAGCACGGCATTATTCATCGGAGGGATCGCTGACGGGGAAATTCGCCCTGTCAGCGATTGCTATGACAACTGCAAGGTGCTGGATGGCGCCATCTGGCTTGGGTCATGGCAACACATCGAGGAAATGGAAAGGAAGCGGGCATAAGAGACAAGATTTCAGGCGCGGCAGCAGACTCGCAAGATGGACCGCTCAGGGTAGGTGCCGTTCAAATCGGCATTTGCGGGGGTGACGACCCCAAAACGCCGCCGCGCCTGATGCGCGTTTCCGATTGTTCCGGGTGCAAGCACGGTGAAGAGTTTGAAAACTCGGACCTTTCGCACCCGGCCTGCGGAACATGCGTCAAATTCTCCAACCACACCGACCAGCCATGATTCCAGTTGCACTCCTCGTCAGAGTGTCCACCAGTAGGCAGGACACCGACCGGCAGGAGCATGAGCTCCGCGAAGTCGCCGAGCGTGCTGGTTGGTCTGTGGTCGCCACGATCCGCCAGCAGGTCAGCGGGGCGAGTCGGCATCGGCCAGACATCGAGCAGGTTCTTGCGTTGGCGCAGGCTGGCCAGATCCGAAAGGTGCTGGTCCATGAGGTTTCCCGCCTTGGTCGCCGTCCTGCGTCGGTGCATGGCACGGTGGAGAAGCTGCATGATGCCGGGGCGTCGCTCTACTGGCATTCCCAGCGCATCGAGACGTTGCTGCCCGATGGCAGGCGGAACCCTGCCGCCGGGATCATGCTCGCGGTCATGGCCGAGATGGCGCAGGCAGAGAGGGAAACGCTGATCGAGCGGATCAACTCCGGGTTGGCCGAGGCTCGCCGGAAGGGCAAGGCGCTTGGACGACCGGCAGGGACGACGATGGACAGGGGAGCATTGCTGGCCAAGCATGCCGACGTTGTGAGGCAGTTGAAGGCCGGGAAATCGGTTCGGGATGTGGCGGCGATCACCGGGAAGGGGACAAGCACGGTGAAGCGGGTGAAGAAGGCGATGGCTTGACGAAACGTCAGGGTCGGGGTATCTGTTCCCCCGTCACTCACCAGACGCCCCACAAAGCCGAGGACCGCCCGGAGGGTAGGTTACAGCGCCGGGGAGGATGGATGACGCGACAACCACCATAGCCGGGACTGCCGGGACCGATGCCGCCGGGGATGACTGATCCCCACCAGCCGCAGAAGCCCCGATTCCGCCGGTAGGATCGAGCGGGTTGGGACGACCAACGCCGCTCTTTCCGCGTACGTGTCTCAAGGTCATTGTTCCCACTCAATGACCCAAATTCCGCCGTAGGTCCGGGCAGTTAGCATTACGGCGAGCATGCGGGTTCTTCTGGCGATCCTGCGGCGATTTTTGGCGTGGTGGTGCGGGTTCATGGGCTTTCGGAGCGGTTGCGTCATTTCCTTGAGTGCGCGGATGCGATTGTTTCGTTGAGCGGAGTCAGGTAAGCTGGCCAGTCTCGGATGGGTCGCCATGTCATGCCGCCAGTGTGGCCAACCGGTGCCGCCAGTGTGCCGAGGCTTGTTTTTGGCCGATTCCCAGTGTGGCCAAGGGGTGTTTCAGTATGGCCAAGCTTTCGGGTTGGCCGAACAAGGTGAGATCAATTGCACCATGGACCCGGAAGATTTGGCTTTCCAAAACGTCATGGAAGGCGTATTGGCCGGGGGCATGGACACCATTCGCCCCATCGAGGACACGCCGACTCCGAGAGCCGGTAATTTCGCCCTTGTCGTTCAGGACGGCCATATTCGCGCCATGGATGCCAACCGAAAGGTCAGGCGGATCAGGACGGAGGTTGTGTCTGACGACCCGCAGACTGGCGCTGTTGCGGCGAGTGGGTCGGTGGTGTTTGCCGGTCAACCTGCTGCTGGCGGGACGGTGACGATTGGCGGAGTGACCTACACGTTTGTGTCGGCGCTAACATCGCCTGCCGTTGCCAACGAGGTTCTGATTGGTGCGAGCGCGGCGGCGACGAGGAACAACCTGCTGGCTGCGGTGAATGGTGCTGCTGGGGCCGGAACGACTTACGGGACAGGCACGGTGGCGAATCCGTTGGTGAGTGGATCAGCGGCGAGTGCTGACATGACCGTGACGGCGCGGAGTGTTGGTCCTGCCGGGAACAACATCGGGTTGTCGGAGAACGCGACGAACATCACGGTTTCTGGCGCGGTGCTGGAAGGTGGGGTTTGGGCGCTGGAGGCGTCGAAGGGTGACACGTTGTATGCGGTCAGCAGTGCCGGGTTGTGGGTTGCGCTGACGGACATTGCGCGAGATAGCGTTGCGCTGGGTGTTTGGGCGTCGATTTCGATTCCGGATTGATCCTGATTCCCTGACGTGATGGACGTGACCGACGAGGTTGTCCGCGAGGGATTGCGGTGGGATTTCACCGGGCAGTTGGCGCAAACGCTGAAGGTCCGGGTGAAGTCCGGGGAGTTGAGGCGGGTGAAGGCGAACATCCACCAGCGTCGGATCGACAACGTGGTGAAGGCCGCGCATTCGATGAAGCGCCCGTGCCGGATCATTGCGTTGAAACCCAGGCAGAAGGGTTCCAGCACCGGCAGCGTGGGGATTGGCCATGTTCGGGCGAAGGCGAAGCCGATGAGGGGGCTGATGGCGGGTGGGAAGCACTTCCAAGGCGAGAACCTGTTTCGGATGCTGAGGACGTATGTGGAGAACGACGAGCTTGATCCGAAGAGTGCGAAGCCGATGGACATGGAGTTCCGGTATCACAACGGATCGACGGTTCAGCGGATCACGTTGGCGAGTGGGGACGCGGGACGGTCGGGGACGTATCAATTCCTGCTGGTCACTGAGGCGGCTTACTTGGCGAACGAAGGGGTTGCGAATGCGGACGTGGTGATGGACGGCTTGCTCAAGTGCGTGCCGTTGGAACCGGACACGATTATCATTCAGGAGAGCACGGCGAACGGAGCGGCGGGGATGTTCTATGAGACGTGGCAGGGGGCGATCACTTTTGAGGAGTTTCTGGCGGGGAAGAACGGGTATGTGAAAGTGTTTTCGGCGTGGTTCGAGTTTGAGGATTCGAGGTTGAACCCGGCGAGCGAGGGGATTCGGAGCGAGGATGATTTGACGGAGTGGGAGAGGGAGTATGCGGAGAAGTGGGCGTTGGATCTGTGGCAGGTGGCGTGGATGCGGTATGCGATACGGGAGGAATGCCGAGGGGATCTGGACAAGTTCATGCAGGACTATCCGTCTGACGACCGGACGGCGTTCTTAACGTCTGGCCGGTGTGTGTTCGATGATGCGGGGATGACGTATCAGGAGAGGGTGAGCAAGGAGAGACCCTACCAGTGGGGTCTGTTGAAGCACGTCGAGGATCGGGACGTTGTGGTTTGGCAGCAAACGTCGGAGAATCAGGCGCGGTGCGTGATGTGGGAGAGTCCGAGGGTTGGTCTTAGCTATCTGGTGGTGGTGGACTCGGCATCAGGTGAGGACCAGACTGGCGGGGATGATCCTGACAGCCACGCGGTGTTTGTGCTGCGGGCCGGGTATTGGGGTGAGAGGGGGAAGTGGGTAGAACCTGCGGTGGTGATGTCGAACGTGCTGGTTCCGGGTTACAAGCCTGGGTCGGTGTGCTGCTGGTGGGCGAACGATGTGCTGACGGAGGAAGTGTGGCGGATGGCGCGGTTCTATCAGGCGATAGTGGTTCCGGAAGAGAACCATGACCGGGGGTTGATTGAACTGCTGAAACAGCGGGGGGATGTTGAGATTTACCGGCGGGAGATTTTCAACCGGAGGGAGCAGTCGAGGACGATGGCGTATGGGTGGCAGACGACGGTGAAGACGCGGCCGATGATCATTGAGACGCTGGCGGCAGCGGTGAGGGAGTCGGGGAAGGGAGAGCCTGGGAAGGGCTTTGAAGTGAGGGACTGGTGGGGGCTGCGGGAGATGCGGAATTTCGGGACGAAGCCGAATGGGCGGATGGAGGCGTTGGTTGGCCACGATGATAGAGTCCTTGCGCTTGCCATCGGGATTCAGTGCATCGGGAGTGCGACACCTTACCTAGAGAAAACTATCGAACGGTGGATACCGCCGGATCTTCGCGGGGTCGAGTTCGGCCGCAGGGGCGGGAGGGTCAGGGCTGGGATGTCTTGAATCCTCAGTCAAACCTGATGGTTGACCCTTTCAACCATGCTCCGGTGACAGCGCCAGAAACGCGCTGGCCGGTTGGCGATGTGGCTTCAAACCCGGTTGAAATCGCCTCATCTTTACCTGCCATGAACGGTCGCCATCCGGTGATGGTGATGTTGGAGTATCCGGCTTGCTCAAGAACACGGGTTGCGTGATCTGGTCGAGTGCATGCCTTTGGAACAATGATGATGATTGCGGCAAAAAGGGTGATGGCGATGGCGGGGCCGATACACGCGGCGATGGCTGATTTGATGCGTTTCATGGTGTTGGCGTTTTGGGTTGGCACCGCTCATAGGCGGCTTGGAGAGCGTGGATTGCTTGCCACATGGCGGGTTTCTTCCGGCGTTCGTATCCTCTAGCGTGTGTTCCGACGCGGCCATTTGCTGACCAAATCCAGCGGTCGCAAAGTCTGGAGACGCGGGCTTTGAAATCAGGGTCTTCCGGGTGAGAGATGGTGAAGTCCTCGCCTAGCGGGTATGGTGGCCTTGCTCCAATGGCGATGTATTTGGAGTGGTCGGTGGGTTTGAAGTCGTCGGGGGTCATGGCTGTGCCTTTCCAAGCAGTTCATCCCGTTCTCTGATGAACCGGAGTGCGGCGTGCGCGATGGTGTCACCGAGGATGGTGTCGGGGTGTTCGCGGACGGCCTTGTCGATTTCGTTCCACCAGGATTCGACGGTGAGGTGCTCCTGTTTCCACCGGGCGAGTTGGTCGCGTTCCCTGCGGAGGACGCAAGCAGGGCGGTTGCAGTGCTCGTGGCATGAGTGGATTCCCGATCCGGCGTTTCGTTCGAGGACGGCGCGAATTTCTTCGGTGGTTGTGGGGGTGCGGTCGAGGTCGAAGATTTCCGTGATGAGTGATTGGATGCTTCCGAGTTGGAGCAGGGCGTCGTTGCGCTCTTTGAGGGCGCGGAGTGTGTCTGTGTCGGCCTGGGCGTGGTCTTGAGTGGCGTTTTCGAGCGAGTTCAGCACGGTGTCGATGGCGACACCGATTTCTGTGGGGTTTGGTTGCTCGATGGATTCGTCACCGCGCCTCCACTTGTTGTAGGTTCGGAGCAGTGTGATTGCGTCGGTGGTGGTCATGGATTTTTACCAGTTGGTGCTGACAAGTTTCAAGATGGATGAGAAGATCGCTGCTGTTGCTGTAAGCCACGACAGGATGGTGGTGGAGGCGACGAAAAACTCATGTTCTTTTCTTTTGCCGACGATGGTTCCCCAGTGGTTTGACACCACGGAGAATACGAGAAACACGGTGGCCGTGACGAGGAGATGCGCGGGGTTGGATAGGTCGATGGTCATTGCGGTGGCAGGTTGGTGCATCTGGTGTGGTCATGGCTCAGTCTGGTAAACGAGTGAAGCCAGCACGCATCGAGCGCCTTGTTTCTTGGCATGTTCGATTTCGTCGGGGTGTGGCCAGCCGAGTGCGACGGTCCATGCTTTCTTTTCGTCCTCGAAGTGAGATTCAGCGATGATGCGGCCGTCTGGCAGGATGACGGCGTAGAGTTTGCGGATGGTGAGGGAATCTGGGTGCTTTTTGAGTTCTTGAAGCGCCTTGATTGCCCGCTGCGTGACAGGCGGCGTGTATCCGTCGATGGAGCACAAGGAGTCCACTAGGTCACGCAAGGCGTTTCCTGTTTCCTGGGCGGCGATGAACCACGAGATGCTGGTTTCCTCCAGTTCGGTGATGCGGTCGCGGAGGGTGGCGTTCTCGTGGATCTGGACGGCGAGTTTTTGCTTCAGCCGGTCCATGTCGGCTTGGAGCGTGTTGAGCGCGGCCTTGGCGGCGTGAGCGACGAGTTCAAGGCGTTCCTCCTCCATCTGTCGGTCGCGGAGTTCGTCGCGCAGCCAATCGCCGTGTGCTTCTCGCTCCTCGGCTTTCCGGTCGTAGCCGATGGGTTCGTTGTCGGTGTCGTCGTGGTCATTCATGGCTTTGATTCAAGGTTCAGGGTTTCCGGGATCGCGGTGGTAAGCTCAAAAATGAAGTCGTTGGCGGATTGCTCCACGGCGTCGATGATCGCGTTCTTGGCGAGTTGCAGCACCTTTTCGCCAACGTCGGGCGGCAGGGTCAGCGTGGTGCGTGCGTCCTTTCCGGTGAGCGTGATTTGGGCGATCAGCTTGCCCTTGTTCGCGCCGTATCGGTCCAGTTCGATTTTGAGTGATTCAAAGGTCATGGAGTGAATTTCTTGGGGTTTTGCCAGTCGTGAACTGTCTGCTCGCGGCCCAAACACCCGTTTTTTCGGATCGTTCTAACGCGGTAACTCATTATTGATCCAAAGCCAAACTCCGGGAACGCATAAAGAACGTGTCCTTTCTTAGTCCCTTCGGCCCATGTAATAATTTCTCCCGGCTTGAACTCGGCAATGAGTTCGTGCAGTTGCCGAGTGAGTTCGGCTTTTTTATCGGCCAGAGGTGCGATTTCCCACTCTATGTCCTGGATGCGTTTTCTGATTTGGTCTTCGGTGTTCATGGGCAAAAAAAGTAGGGGGCCAGTGTTGCGCGGACTGATCCCCCGCGCATGCACTGACCCCCTAAGTTTGGGGAAGATGGATGTGGACGTTGAGGGATCAGCTCGCTCGTCGCGGAGGAAAATGCACGAAACGTCATGGCCGGTCAAGGTCGAAACTTGACGTTTCGTGGGGAAACCGCTACTGGAGGCCATGCAAGAGTCCGCATACCGCCGCCCCTCCGGTTCGAGATACCGGTTTGACCCGCGTGAAGAGGAAATGATGATGCGGGAGGGGATGGGCGGTCTGACGCCGATTCAGGTTCCGGAGGCTCGCGGGTATTCTGCGGCCTTGGATTCGTTCTTGGCGCAAGGGGGAAGCCGTTTCCAGAAGTCCGGGCTGTTCAAAAAAGGACGGCTGAAAGGCAAGTCCCTGAGCGAGGCACAGGCGGAATTTGAGCGATTGTGGGCATCGGCCCCGGACTCGGTGAAGAACAAATACGCCGGGATGCGGTCGAACGACGGGATGCTTGCGCCATCGGAGCGGGTGACTTCGGTTGACCCGGCCATGGAGGGCAAGACCCCGCAGGAAAAGCGCATGGCTTATTACGGGTTCGAGATGGGTCCGGATGGCGTTCCGGTGAGGATCGGGAGCAAAAAGCCGCAGGGCGGGCAGAAGATTTCCAAGGAAGAGGCGACACCGGGCGGAGACGTGGTGGCAGGCCCGCCGAAACCGGAAGGTCTGACTTCGGCTCAACCGGTCACGCAGGAACTCAAAACCGCCAGCATGACCGCCGACAGCCAAGCGCAGGCGATGGCGGGCGGAGTGCGCGACATGAGCGGGCCGACGATGTTGAAGCCAACCCCCGGCGACCTTTCCCAGCAGGCAATGGGAAGCCCGGAGCAGCAGGCGGCGATGACGGCAATGGTCCAGCAAGGCGGTGAATTTGCAACCGCTGGACGCGGCAACGATGTGGCGGATCAGGCGGTTGTCGCGGCATCCAAGCAGTCCGAGAAACAAGCCGCCGATCAGGAGGCATCCGCTCGCGCCGCGCAAATCAGCGCGGCCAAAACACAGCCTCGCGCTGCTTCGGCACAACCGCCATCTCGCGTTGGCCAACCGGTTGCCGTCGCTCCAAGCATGCCCGTTTCCAAGCCCACGCCGCCCGCTTCCGGCGACACCACCGCGCTTGACCGCATGTTCCCCGGCATTGCCGCCATGGAAGGACGCGCACCCGCCGTGCCCGCGCCAATCACCCCGGGTTCCCCGCCGACTGCCCAACCCGCACAAGCACCCGCCGCGCCGGCAGCGGCCCAAGCGACTACGCCCGTTGATCCCAACCGCAAATCCGCCGCCCCGTTGCCGCAGTTCGCCCCAGCACCCGCTGGACAGGAAATCACCGGGGTTGTTCGCGGAGTGCCGCAATATGGCCCCGCCAGCACGCCAAGGACGGCTACGCCCGCTGAGTATGCCGGTGCCACGC
>Ga0315907_10007475_pt1 | contig 11383 bp, 7 predicted proteins | sample LakEriMetagenome_3_FD_203525 | JGI IMG/M metagenome (GOLD analysis project Ga0315907, IMG submission 203525) | Freshwater fungal communities from buoy surface, Lake Erie, Ohio, United States - Buoy 12 MA123 | ecosystem: Environmental > Aquatic > Freshwater > Lake > Lake biofilm | place: USA...
ATATGCAGATATTGCTATTCCGAAGTTTACGCGTGAAGTAGAGGTTCCCCCTGGATCCGGAAACTTCCAAACCGTTCCAATGGTCATCGAAGCCTACAACGGTGATATTTATGGTACCTCCGTGGGTGTTAACCCCTTTGATGGTGATACACTTTGCTATCCAAACCATCTGGGTTACTCTTCTGACTTTAATGTAATGGTTAATATGGGTGGTGCTTGCGGCGATAGCTCTTGGGTTACGGCAGAGGATGTTCCTATGATCTCCTTCCATGCGCCTTCAGATCCATTTGCGCCCTATGGAATCGGAACAGTGATTGTTCCTGGTTTTAATCTTCCGGTGGTTGAGGTGAGCGGCAGCTATCACGTACAACAAATGGCCAATGCTTTTGGTCTCAATGCGCCATTTGCTGGAGCTGATATTTTGAGCGATGTGTATACGGTTCAGGCAAATACCTATAATGATGGTAATGTTGGATTATACCCTCTCAATCGTCCGGTTGGTTCTGAAGCCGACAGTGCGCCATGGGAATGGTGGACCGAGGATAATCCAAACAATGCAAATGGCTTGTTGACCAACCCAGATATGTCAATGACAAAGGGTATGACTTATTTGGATACTATTCAGGGTTATTCAGCACCTCGCATCATGTGCGCGCTCGGTTTGGCCGGTAGCCCATGTGATCCAAATAATGTTGTTGAACGTCAGACCTCGGTTCGTATTTATCCGAACCCTTCAGCCGGTTTATTTAACATCAACCTATCGGTTTCCGAAACGATTCGTTCAATCGAGGTCTATGACTTATTGGGCAAGAGAGTAATGGAATTCTATCCAAACACCGCACAAGTTGTTTTGGATATGAGCTCATTGACGAATGGAATTTACACGGTAAAAATCAAATCAGACGAATCGAATCAGTCTGTTCGTGTGCAGAAAATGTAGTGCAAGCTCAATTGAGAATTAAAAAAGGGGGCCTAAGCCCCCTTTTTTTATATCGGTTTTCTTTTACTCTTTGATAGGAGCACCTGCGGGAGCTTTTTCGGGAGCACCGGTAGGAGCTAATCCAGGATCTGCACCCACATTTCCTTTGATAGTAACAACTTTCGATGCTCCATTTACAGCATTCGAGTTGATGGTTACAGATTTCTGAAATGGACCTGTACGCTTGGTATCATACTTCACATCGATGAATGAAGAAGCGCCGGGCGCTATAGGATTGGGATCACATTTGGGAACAGTGCATCCGCATGAGCCTTGGCAGTGTGAAAGAATAAGGGGTTCGTTACCTGTATTCGTTACTTTGAACTGACATGCGCCATTGCTATCAAAAGCAATATCACCGTAGTCATGGGTGTCTTTATCGAGTGTAATAACAGGGCCTGTTACGAGCTCAGGTTGAGCAAAAGCGTTTAGGGCAAGGCCAAGAGCAAGAGATAAACTAAGGACTAATTTTTTCATGGGAGTTGAATTTTATAAGTAAAAAAAAGCTTCCGTCCATCCGGACGGAAGCTTTTGAATTTCTTGATTATTGATTGCCACCTGCTGGTGCACCTGCTGGTGCTTTCTCAGGAGCTCCGCTTGGAGCAGCATTGGGATCAGGACCTACATTACCCTTGATGCGCACGACCTTTACAGGCTCATTCGTAGCATTCGAGTTAATTGTTACGGACTTATTGATAGGACCTGGGCGCTTAGTGTCATATTTAACCGTGATTACAGAACTTTCACCCGGAAGAATAGGGTTAGGGTCGCATTTTGGAACTGTACAACCGCATGAACCTTTACACTTACTGAGAATGAGCGGCTCTGTGCCCGAGTTAGTTACTTTGAACTCACATGTGCCGTCACCTGAGAAAGGAATGTCACCATAGTCATGTACTTCTTTGTCTACAATGATTGATGGACCAGATGCAACCGGAGTTTGCGCTGAAGCGAAAGAAAACGCTCCAAGGGCAATGGCTAGTGTGAGAAAAACTTTTTTCATCGAATTACTTTTTTTGATTGTTAGCTTATTTCAAATGTAGGGAGAAGTTTCGTTCAGCAGGGTTTCACTTAACTAAACTTTAACAGCCCATGGTCGTTTTACCGAAAACTGTGCCAAATATCTATTAATGCTGGATTTCGATTTTTATAGTTTCAATAAAACTGTTGCCTTGATATTGTAAGAAGTAAAAGCCCGGGGTTAAGTGATTGGTTGGAAGATTCGCTGAAGTGCCGATGAGGGTTGTCTCCGCAACGATTTCGCCCATAGAATTAAACAGCCGTAGACTTCCCTCTTGAAGTGTATTTATCTGAACATGATTGTCGGCCGGGTTAGGGAAAACGTGAAGCACAGATAGGTCGGAATCCTTTACATGGTTGACGATTAAAAGGTTGCTACCTCCGCATCCCGCTGAGTTGTATGCCTGAATCTGGTAGACATCACCACCGAGGGGTTGACTGTTTCCTCCGGAGGAAATAACGCCGTCAACATTCCATGTAATCTCTGAAAAGGCATCGGCGTTTTCACAAACTACGCTCTGTGCCGTTTCGTCGATAGTCAAAATGGGCAATTCCAGTTCGAATACATTGATATTCGACTCGACCGTTCCTGCTGCTAACTGTGTGGAACATTCCAAGGTTGGGGTGTATTCGGCAGCCGACTCATAGATTACCTCCACTTGTTCGGTAAAATTTTCGATAACGCTAACACCTGTATTCAGTGTACATGATAAGCCGTCTATTGTGTCGGTGAGGTTATTGAAATAAACCGTTAGCGGCGCGCAACCGTTAGCTATACTCAAGGTGAGGTGAGGCTGCACAACAGTGACAATGTCCGATGGTGTGCTGCAGCCCAGCTCATTGGTTGTAATTAGCTGATAATTGCCATTCTGTGTAATACCGTCAATTTCGGCATCGAATGTTGTGTTTTCACCCTGTGCTACTAATGTTCCGTTAAAAAGCCAGGTGAGCTGGGGATCATTGCAATTGCCACATTCCAGTTGGTGCGTGAGCTCGTCGTAGGTCAAGCTTGGTATGGCCGAAGGTTCAAATACTTCAACGATAAGTGTTGTATCATCAAAAGCGTTATCTATTGAAATTTCATAATGCAACTCATAAATTCCCGGTTCCTCGAATGTATAGTCAAACTCAGAGGAACAAATATTGAATACTTCTTGTCCGTTAATCGAATAAATGCAGGATGCGTCAGGCGTAAACTCGTTGTTGTTGGATACGACTAGCTGAAATGGGGGGCAACCGCTCAAAACAGGTACGTTTATTTGCGTGTAGAGAAATTCACATGAACCATCGTCTTCATTTGCCTGCGAATCGTAATTGAGTGCTATAGAAGAAGTACAACCTCTGTAAATGCAATTTACATTTTGGTATGTTGCTAGCGGGTTGTAATTAAAGGCTGCAGAATCAATACAACCACCTAAGGCGCATGATCCATCGTCGAAGTTTGAATCCGCATTATAGTTATCCGCATCCTCATTGGTACAACCCAAATAGTCGCATGACCCGTCATCAATTAGTGCGCTCGGATCGTAGTTTAAAGCTTGTATATCAGTGCAGCCAGGGTTTTGACTTAATGGCAATATGCTCAGTCTCACCATAAAAGATTTAGTACTTACGATGGATGCGTTGATATTATCGTAACGAATCAATGATGATTCACCAAAGCTCTTACCACTTCTACCGACATAAAAGGGTAGTATTGAGTCCAATTCTTCAACTGCAACGAAGTAAATACTATCTGCTTCAAGTTGAAAGGGAGTTTCAAAGTCTAAGAAAATAAGACGTTCTTCTCCAGGTTCATTTAAATCACCATAATTTACAATGTAAGGTTGTGTATAGCCTATCAATGTGTCAAGTGATTGATTGTAAATAACACCTCGAATTTCTTTACCTACTGCTGTTCCTTCTGATAGGCCAACCTGAACGGTGTGACAATATCTATTTGAGCTTTTATTTTGATAAAAATTGCCGCACGAGGCTTGATACAAATCGAAGAATTCTGATGGCATATAATAATCTTCCAATGGCCCCTCATCTTTGGCATAAGTGAATGGCGTTATCTTGAAATCAAGACTATCTTTATTCGTCTCGGGTGAGTCGTCAATAGAGTCCTGCAGAATTCTATAAAGAATTTTATAATCACCAACACCAGAAGTCGGAGTGAAGGTTCCATTGATACTTAGGTTGGCACTTGCCGATACTGCAAGTGAGGTTGATGAGTTGTTTTGATTGTATACTTCAGTAACTCCGTCTTTGATTACTCGGGCATTTAGTCTGACTCCGGTTTGAGCAAAAGCTCCCACATTCAATGCATCTGCTTTGAACTTTAATGATGGAATCATATTCAATGGATATTGATTGTATTCTAAGTCATTTAAGGTCGTCAAACCATTCACGAGTTGGTTATTGGTGTATTGGACTTTTGTTATTTGAATATCGTTATCGTTGGGCTGATAAACATTGATGTCATCCAAAAGCCACCAGTAATAGGTTCCTTGGTATTGGAATTTGAACCTTACGTTGGGTTGGTTGGCTCCCCATTCAGAGATATTAATGGATTTCCACTCTGCACTGGCAGACTGAATGCCGGGATTGGATATGATTTCCGTCCAAGTTTCACCATTATCAATAGAAATTTGAACGGTGGTAGTGGCCTGAAAGTGACGATATTGTTGCTGAAAGGTGAGGACGGCGGCGTTAATACCACTCAAATCGATTGGGTTTGTGATGAACCAGGCGGTATGAGGGGCTGGGTCGGCTCCGGTTCCAAAACCGGCTCCGCAGGCAGTGCCTGGGTCATCCCAATAGTTGCCATCGAAAAGTATGAAACCATTGCTTTGCGTTTGTGAGCTTATTGGAACCGCGATTGCAGAGCATGAGCCGCGAGCGCCTTCATTGATATTCGGGATGGTGTTTGGACCACGATATTCCCATTGGGCTACCCCGTTCGTGCTGGTCACCCCAATTTCCCAGCTCTCGGGTATACCGTTGGAAAAATCCCATGTTACTAGCGCCTCGCCGTATACCTGAGCGGTGGTATGTTTTGCTAGCACAAAAAGAATGAGTACAAAGAAGTATATTCTGGTCATAGAGAGATGTGTTCTAAATCCACTGGGGATGTTGCGAATTTATACAAGTCCTTTCTACCCTGCTATTCTTTATCCATTTTTAGTTGTTCAGCCATATTCAGAATCATACCATCAGATAGTCCGATTTTTGGCACAAGCATGTGCTTTATCCCTGCCAAACTCATAATTCGCAGGTAAATTTCGCACGCCGGAATTATCACATCTGCGCGGTCGGGACGGAGCTTGAAGTTGAAGATTCGCTCATCCATATCAACGGAATTGAGCTGTTTGAAAAGGTTTTTTATCTCGAGGGACGAAAGCATTTCATTTGGCTTTTTTCCCTGAAGTTTGAACAGGGTGTTGACGTTTCCTCCCGTTCCGATAGCGATCAAACTGGCCGTTTGAACACTGTTTTTACTGAGCCATTTTTCAACTGCTTTCCAAGTGTTCTTATCATTGAAACCGGAGAGGGCGCGCACGGTCCCTAAATCAAATGACTCCCCCGTTATTCTTTTGCCTTTTTTAATGAGCGTTAGCTCAGTGCTTCCGCCTCCAACATCAATAAAAAGATAGTTCTGTTTGTTATTGAGATTTTGAGAGAAATAGTTACTGAAAATCAAATCCGCTTCTTCCTCACCGCTTAGAATTTCAATCTTAAAATTGGCTTCTCGTTCAACTGCTTCTATTACAGCCTTGCTGTTTTTTGCCTCTCGCATGGCAGAGGTTGCACAGGCGCGAAACATTTCCACCTGGTGCACATCCATAATATACCAGAAGGCTCGCATCGTTTTTATGAGTTGGCGAATGCGTTCTTCCGATATGCGGCCTGAGGTAAAAACATCTTCTCCTAGCCTCACGGGCACGCGGGTGAGTGAAACTTTGTCGATCCGCATTTCGCCATTGTAATGCCTTACTTCTTCAATCAGCAAGCGGATTGCGTTAGACCCTATGTCGATTGCTGCCAGTTTCACGCCCTATTATTCTTTTTGGATTGAACCGCCATAGACTGAATAGATGTCGAAACAGCCTCTTGGACATCTATAGGTTTAATAACGTTTTTTTTAATTTTTGTCGTTTCTGATATGCTCATTTGTATATCCAACGTCTTCTGTAATTCCTTTTGCAAAGAGGAATCATAGACGGGCATGGTAACTTCGATACGGTGCTCAATGTTTCGAACCATCCAGTCGGCACTCGATAGAAAATATAGGGGCGCACCTCCATTTCCAAAGACCAGCACTCTGCTGTGTTCCAGAAAACGACCAATAATATTTACGACCCGTATATTTTCACTTTTACCCTCTAGATTAGGTATAAGTGAACAGATCCCACGAATGATTAAATTGACTTTAACACCCGCTTGCGACGCTTCGTATAGCTTACGAATCATCGATGCATCGACGAGGTTATTGAGCTTGAGCGTAATGAATGCGTCATGCCCCTTTTCAGCAAATTCTATTTCAGTGTTTATAAGGTCTAGTATTCGCCGGCGAGTATTGAATGGCGATACAATTAAATGCCTGTGCACGCTACGTATATAGTTACTTTCGAAAAACTCGAATAGTTTTCGCACCTCTTCACCTATTTCTTTTTGAGCTGTGAGAAGGGCATGGTCGGTATATAATTTTGCCGTTCGTTCACTGAAATTGCCAGTCCCCGCGTAGACATATCGAACTGTTTTGGCGGCCTCGCGTCGTGATATCAGGATTAGTTTGCAATGTACTTTGAGTCCTTGAACTCCCGGAATAACGCGGATACCAGCTTCGGTGAGCTGACGTGTAACTTTGATGTTGTGCTCTTCGTCGAAGCGGGCTTGCAACTCCACCAATGCAGTTACGCGTTTGCCATTTTTTGCAGCGTTGATAAGTGCATTGATTACTTGCGAATTCTTGGAGACTCGATAAAGCGTTATTCGAATTGTTTTTACATCCGGATCTATCGCGGCCTGACGTAAGAAGTCAATCGTATATTGAAACGAGTGATAAGGAAAGTGAAGTAAGATATCCTTGTTTCGGATAGACGAAAACAGATCTGTTTCTGAATGAAATGCGGGATGATGCAGGGAATTTCTTGATGGCCAGTTTAATTCTGGTCGACCAACAGAGGGAAAGTACATGAGGTCTTTCTTGTTGTGATACCTGCCTCCGGGTGATATGTTTTCAATGTTTTTAATTTTAGCTCTCTTCAGCACTAGATCTAATACATGATGCGGTATGGAATTATCGTAGTTGAGACGCATGTATTCACCTTTTTTTCGTTGTGTCACGCTGCGTGACATCTTCTCAACTAAGCCCTTTGATAAGTCATCGTCTATATCCAACTCAGCGTCACGCGTTGTCTTGATTGCCCAAGCATCGGCTTTCGTAAAATGAAGCGACCCGAACAAGTCTCGCAAGAAATAGCGTATTAAATCGTCAATAAAAATGACGAATCGCTTATTGCCAATTGTTGGCAGCTCAACGAATCTCGGTAATTTAGGAGAAATCTCAATCAAGGCGTGTGTGGAACCGTGAGTAGCTCCTTTCTTATTGAGCTCACATATCAGATAAATGCTGGTGTCGTTTAATTGTGGAAATGGAATTCTATGGCTTAGAATTACCGGTATGAGATAAGGTTTTATTTGTTCTGAATAATAGTCGTTTAGATAGGGAATGTGCTCCTTGGGTATTTGTTTTTCGCTGATTAGTGATACTCCGGATTTCGTCAGTTGCTCCGTAATTAAATGAAAGTAATGATCAAACTTCTCTTGCTGCGCATTGATTATTTCTTGTATTTCTTGCAGGGTCTCTTCCGGATCGAAATCCATAGGGTCAATCGGCTTTTTGGATACACCCATAGCCCTACGAAGAGTTGCGACCCTTACGCGAAAGAACTCGTCGAGGTTATTGGAGAAGATACCTAGAAAGCGCATTCGTTCAATGAGCGGCACGTTTGTGTTTCCTGCTTCATTCAGAACACGCTCATTAAAGGCTAGCCAGGATATTTCACGATTGATGAATTCGCTTTTTTTCTTCATATAATCAGTTGTCATACCCGCAAAGGGAGTTGTGCAAAGTTAAGTCTGTGTTGCCCCTGTGTCACCATATAGTGCGGCGAAAAAGGGTGAGTCACTGCTATGCGTTAAACGAATGCGTTGAATGATTTTAGTAGTTGAATTTTACAGCTAGATAAATATTGCGTCCGGGCGCGTTAATTCCGCTTGCAAAGACTCGATACTCGATATCTAACAAATTTTCTACACCTCCTTGGATGGAAATGTTATTCTTGAAGGAGTATCCAATCTTGGCATTAAGAGTATACCAAGCAGGCATACCAATGGGTGTTGCGTAATTTAGGTTGTCTTCACCGCTGTCAGAGAAATCTTCAAGCTTCTTTGTGCCGTTATAAATGCTGTATGCCTCAGCAAAGAATCGTGACTTTTCATATGTAATCGATAATTTGGCCATGAAAGGAGAAATGTGGTCAAGTGGTTTAAGTCCCTCCTCTTCACGGATTCGCCCACGTGTATAATTGGCAGAAGCGAAAATTGACCAATGACCAATTACAGCTGTTTTGAGACTTGAATGAAAGCCGAGGATGGTCGCCCGTCCGTTATTTTGTGCAGCGAGAACTCGGCTGAGTTCGCCATCATAGAGAATGCTATCGGCACCGTTGTAGGTAAAGGGAGCGGTTTGAATAGCGTCTATGAAAGCTGTATAATACAATGAGCTTTCCCATCGGAGTAATTGGTTCAATACCTTTGAAAAACCAGCCTCATAGGTCAGCGATTTCTCTGGACGGATGTTATTGTTGGGCACAATTATGCTCCCGGGTGTTGAATCGAAAACTTTAGCGAGGTCGTCGATATTGGGGACTCTGAAAGCGCTCGAAATCAGCAAGGAAACCTTCATGCTTTCGTTGGAATTATGAACGATACCTATGCTTCCGGAATAAGTAGGTGTCTTTTGCTCAATACTCGTGAATGGGAATTTGAAGTAGGTACTGTCTTGTAAATTCGATTTTAAGGAACTGTAACCGACGCGTACCCCTTCGGTTAGGTTTGTGCGCTGATTAAGCTTAAGGAGGTGCGTCATATAAATACCACCAAGCAGCATGGTGTTCTTACCGTCTGGGTATCTTGTATCCAGCGTTGACGTCGCACCCGTATAAATGTTCATGGCAATAGCAGAGCTAACGAGATTGTTTTGCTGACCATCCATGCCGAGTTGGAGCTCATGCTTGTTGCTCTTGTGTTGGGCAAAGAAGTTGAATCCTGTGACGTTTACATCTTCAATTCGCTGCTGAAGTTCGGGGCTGCGATAGCGTCGTTGATATCTGCTTTCTTCAATAAACTGATGGTTCATATTGAACCGGTAAAAATTAAAAAATTCACCTTCTCGTATGAACTCAAAATCATAGCTGAGCATGAGCCTTTCCTGAGGGCCGTAATACCATTCGCTCCACTTGAGTGCTCCGTTATTCTCGTCGGTTAGTCGGTCATATCGTGGTATGTTGCTCGAATTCGAATATTGGATATTTACGCAGTGAGAAATGTCCTCATTTGGGTGGAATAGGAGTTTTTGTAGGAGGTTGTATTGGCTGTATCCCGACTTAACCTGTAGACTCGGGTCTTTATTTGTCAGGATGCTATCTATGCCGAAAGATCCGGGTTTGTCGAAATTGCTGTCTACAAAATCGTTGCGTCGGATGTATTCTCCATCGTAAAAAGGATTGCCTTTTTTTCCACTATGCAAATCGTCGAAACGCGAGAAAGAGACAATCGTTCTGCTGGCAAAATTCCTCCAGCCTAGATTGACATCAATTCCTGAGGTTGATTCGTTGTTGACTGATGAGTAACGGGTTCGCACCCCAACTTGGGTAGATCTATTGTCATCGCTACTTAGGATGGGTTTTTTTGTGAAAAGATGGATGGTTCCGCCTAAAGCATCAGTACCATACTGGGTCGACGAAGGGCCAAACAGAATTTCAGCCCTTTCCAATGCAATGTTATCAACGGTCATAATGTTTTGAAGATGCCCCGCTCTGTAGATGAGATTGTTCATCCGAACGCCGTCGACGACCAGCAGAATGCGACTTGCTTCAAAACCGCGAATAATTGGACTTCCGCCTCCTTGTTGGCTCTTCTGAACCAATACAGAGCCATTTTGGGCAATAAGATCTGCTGCGGTTTGAGCCTGAGCGCGGTTTATAGTTTTTGCGTCAATTAGTTCAATTAGCTGAGGGATTTTACTTTTTCTTTCCTCTGTTTTATTATACGAAATCACTATTTCGTTTAGTTGAATCTGTTGAGGAATGGAGTCATTTTGCGCGTGAAGAATCGATAGTCCGCAAAAAAATGACATCAATCCTGATAAGATTGTAGTCTTTTTCATGTTGCTTGATGAGATGAGTTTTGAAAATTCAATAGACTCGACGTTGAATCGAGCTAGAACCCATCAAGAGCAAGGTGGCTGCATGGGATTTCGATTTATCCCTCTGCAAAGCCTTTCGTGGTAGCGAGAGAAATGCACAGTTTTCGACTCAAAATCGGTCGCCGGTAATTGAACGGCAGTCTCCGTTTCGTAGAAAGTCAAACTAAATGCTTGCGCGAGATTGGTAAATTCAGACCATCCGGATGATTCGTTTTGAAGTCCATTAAGCGTCCGCTTCATTTTATTCTCTTTCTCATCAGCAACTGCGAAGATTTCAACATCATTTCCTGATTCTTCGATGAATACAATGTCATATAAAATGTGCTCAATTTCAATTTCATCATCTTCAATCTTCCATGTTTCGAAGTCCGAAGCAGACAGCCTGAAATGTTCCCACTTGTTGACGTCGCTGATCCGAGATTGCTTTGATTGTTTGTGGAGCCAAATAGCCGTAGAGTAAATGGTCCAAGCTGCGCCTATCTGGCAAACAACCAAAATGCTGAGCAATATGGCTACATACTTCAAGCGCATGTGGGCAAATATGGTGTTTTTTTGCCTTTTTTTCAGTTTTGTTGGGAAGGAAATTGTAGGGTAGACATGGGGTAGCCTGTAACTAGGAAGAAAGCTCGTTGGAACTAAATTTTGAGCATTTCACATCGCGTTTATATTTGTGACTTCTAAATTCCAGAAATTGACATGAGAAAAAGCTTACTTACGCTTGGTTTGGGACTTTTATCCACCCTTACTGCAATGGCTCAGTATCGTTGTGGTACAGACCTAATGAACAATAGAGAGCGTGCACGCAATCCTTTTTTGGTGCAGGCTCAAGACAATTATGACCGCCTGATGCGCGAGGAGATGATTGAATGGCGCAATAACCGTGATGGAGAGGCGGAAGCCGTGCTCGT
>Ga0315907_10007477_pt1 | contig 11381 bp, 9 predicted proteins | sample LakEriMetagenome_3_FD_203525 | JGI IMG/M metagenome (GOLD analysis project Ga0315907, IMG submission 203525) | Freshwater fungal communities from buoy surface, Lake Erie, Ohio, United States - Buoy 12 MA123 | ecosystem: Environmental > Aquatic > Freshwater > Lake > Lake biofilm | place: USA...
CATCGCGGGATTGGGTTTACTTGTGATATAACCCGCTTGCCTTCGATACGTCCTTCGGCCTACTCAGTCGTCGCGGGGATGGTTTTGGGTGTTATGTAAGGCCCAACGCGGAACACGCGCTAGCGTAATCCTAAGCGACTAAAAACAATCCAAAAACCGCTTAGCAGTTTTTGGATTACTTCATGCCTATGTAATTATATAAATAAGTTCTTGGTATAGTTGAAAACGATTAATTTCATTTGATTTCAATGAGTAGTTGGCCAATTGATTTATGTTGTTTTATTATAAATCCTACATGCTTACTATACTGATTTAATTAATTTAGGGATTTCAAAAAACGAAATATGAATAAGATCTATGAAAAGTCAGGTAAATGGGGTTCAATGGTGCTTTTCGGTTCTATCGCTGGAATATGTATTATTCCGTTGTTGAGCTTCGTTTATGGCAAGTTTTCGTCTCAATTTTCTATGTCATTTTTTGATACAGGTGTCAAGTTTTTGTTATTCGTTGTATTTGCATTTGTTTTATGCATTTTACAGTTAGGAACGATTAACTTGTCGAAATGCCGAAATAACCGAGTAAAAGGGATCTTTTTAATCGTAATAACTATTGTTGCGTATTATTTTTCATGGCTTTTCTTTGTGATGGGAAAATTAAATGGTGTAATAAATTTCGATTTGATCGCAACATTGTTTTTCAATCCCTCCAATCTTTTTTCTTCTGTTAACGAAATCTTTTTTCGAAGTCCCGGTTGGAATACTTTTTTTTGGATTTCGGAGCTCATTGGATTTGCTTTAGTTCCTGTGATTAGTTTTGTTGGATTAAAAGAAGTTGTTTTTTGTGAAGATTGCAATTTATGGACTGAGGATATAAATTTTAAGTTACACCTCATGTACGAGTCCCGTGAACAATTGCAGGAAATAGCAGAGCGAGATGTTCAAAAGTTACTCAATTTACCGATTGCTGAAAACCTCAGTGAAAATCACATTGTATTAAATTTTCAAGCATGTGATAGCTGTTTGAATACGAATACTGTTAATATTGATTTAGTAACATTTACTTCAAACAATGGTACTTTAACTCGAGCGCAAGAAGATTATGGCTCTATAATTTTAATTAGTTCTACCCTACTTGAATCCTTCAAAAGTAAATTGCCCGAAATTGGAAAAACAACAATTCCCAATACAGACGAACCAGATCAAAAAACAACCATGAACAAAATCTATGAAAATTCAGGTACTAGCGAGCTTGAAGCTTTCAAGAATAAAGCAGAGGAAGCGAAAAAGTTCATCAATAATCAAGAGGAAGTTGAGTATGTAAAAACGAGCTTGATCGAAAGATTTTTTTACAGCCGTTCCTGGAAATGGTCCTTGGTTATTACCGCTATATTGCTCAGCGCTACATATATTATAGAGCCTTTTTTGGAGGTGGATTCGAAAGTTGAAGTGTGTGAATCGATAGAATTAATTACTAAGGTAACAGAGGACGACCTCGCTGGAGACTTTGTTGATGTTTTTTACGAGATCAAATTGGTAAGAAAAAATAACGAAATAAGTCCCAAGTCATTACGTATGCCCTCCTCGATCGGTGAAAGTATACATAAAGGAGATACCATAACGAGTATTAGGACTAAATGGCGAAAAGAGCCTTTAGAGATAAAACTAAAAGATGGGCTTTTTTTTCCAACTAAGGATCCTTATGCAATTTTCATAGTGGCACCTTTAATACTCATTTTTGTGAGCTATGTTTTACTCCTGCCCGCGAATAATCCGCCTAAAACTAATGAGGAGAGGAAGGGCCAAAAAGTTCATAGGTATTATTATTTAATCGTCAATTTTTTATGCAGTTCTGCGGTTATTTTCTTGCTTTATCTTTCAGTCAATAGCTTTATGGCATTATCTTAGGCGGTAATGAATAATCTTCATAGCTCTGAAGTTGTTTGATGTGCTATGAAATGCTTATTTTTTAGTTTTACAGAGCGAAACATCCCAAAGAATGATAAAAAACGCGCAGAAAAACTAAAATTTCTTTTTAAAAAGATAGCACTTGTTCACCCCTATTTTTTTACGATCCGAACCCGACCCTGAATCGAAAAGTTATTAACATTACAATTTTCCGAAAAGGGGAGGAGAAGTTTCGAACATCCGTCCAAGGTGACGTCAACGGTAATTAATATGGACAGAAAGTTTATAAAAAGCAAAAACCCTAAGAAACTTGATACTTCCTAGGGTTTTCTATTTCCTACAGCCATATAGGACGTGTCGTTAACGAAGCGTTTTGCGGTCTGGACGGGACTCGAACCCGCGACCCCCTGCGTGACAGGCAGGTATTCTAACCAACTGAACTACCAAACCGTTTTTTCTGCCATTTCTGACTATCGCGACAGCGATATTCGAAAAACGTATGCTCCGTAAAGCGGTCACAAAAGTAGATTATTTTTTTATTTTACACAAGAATTAACCATTTTTTTAATTTTAATTTGAAGCTTGTGACTAATTTTAGACTCAATTGCTTTTACCAATAATTTGAACCGTGTGAATCGCTTAACCAATCTTATTTCTCGAAACAAAAAATGGATCAAACGCATTGGTGTTACATTGATTTTGATTCCTGTGTTGGTGTTTGGCCTTTTGGTGGGGATTCTATACACGAAACAAGATTATTTTGTCGCGTTGGCGCTGGAACAAGCCAACAAAGATTTTAATGGTAAAATAGAAGTAGGGGGGAGCCACATCGCGCCCTTTGCCAATTTCCCGAATATTTCGATTGATTTAGAACACTTAAAAATATATGAATCAAAGGAAGATAGCGCGGCGTGCTTGCTTCATCTTAAAGATACCTACCTTGGTTTTGATCTAACAAAGTTGCTTTCCGGTGATGTGGTGGTTAAGAAAATTAAACTCAGCGATGGAACAATCGACATACGTCAACATAAAGATGGATCCTTCAATATCGCCAATGCACTTGCGTCTAAGGTGCCAAGCGAGGAGGTTTCTGAAGATTTACACCTATCCTTAGAATCGATCACATTAGATAACGTAGATATTTCTAAACTCAATGAGTCGAATGGCCTCGCAGTGGATTTACTCATTAAAAAAGCAGCATCACGCTTTCGTTCGAATGCCAAGGGCATTGATTTTGAATTGGATTCCGATCTGAAATTGAGCGTGATTCAACATCGAGATACCACCTTCTTTAATAACAAGCACCTCGAGTTTCAAACGGAATTTTCTTACCTAAATGACGGAAGTACGTTAAAATTTAAAGAAACCTCTGTGGCCTTCGAGAATACCTTGTTAGATTTTAACGGAAGCATTCACTTAACGAAAGACCTTTTTGTTGATTTGAACCTGAAAGGGCATAAACCAAATTTTAATTTGTTTTTGTCGTTGGCGCCACCAGTACTGAGTGAGGCGCTTAAGGACTTTGATAATCAAGGTAAAATATATTTCAATGCGTCCGTCAAAGGCAATGCAGCGAACGGCCAACAACCCGCAATCAATGCGCACTTTGGATGCAAAGAGGGCTTGTTGGAAAATACCCTGACACATAAAAAATTGAAGGAGATCACCTTTCAGGGATCTTTTACGAATGGGGTAAAGCGCGATGTTTCCACGATGGAGTTTATGCTAAAAGGATTTCATGTCCGGCCCGAACTGGGCGTGTTCAATGCCGATTTGAAGGTTAGTAATTTTATAACGCCTGAAATTGACATGCGCATTGATTCTGAATTAGACCTCGCGTTTTTGGGGAAATTCAGCAATGCACGTGAGCTGAAAAATATGGGCGGCAAGGTGGCCCTCGAAATGCGCTTTCATGATATTGTTGATTTAAACCACCCAGAGCTCGCAGTGCGTCGCTTGAATGAAGCCTATTATTCCAAGCTTAAGATTGAAAATTTTCATGCAAATTTCCGGGAACTCCCACATCCCATCAAGCACTTGAACTTGGATGCCGTTGCGAATGGGCATCAGGTAGACATCAATCAATTCAAGCTAAGTTATGGGGCTTCAGACCTTTCGCTTCATGGGTATTTAAGCGATCTTCCCGCCTTGCTTCACCATACCGATGTTCCAATCGAACTCGCCCTGGATGTAAAGGCCAATCACTTAAACTTTGCAGATTTTTCTTCGGATCCCAAAGCAAATGAGAATGCGTCAGAACAATTGGATAAGGTTCATTTTAAGTTTAAAGCCAACAGTTCGGCAAAAGCATTGATCGAATCCCAATATTTACCGCGTGGAGAATTTACGGTAAGCGGGTTTCATGGGAAATTCAAGCATTACCCGCATCGACTTCATGACCTAACCTTAGCGCTGCATGTAGACGACACCGATTTAACGATGAATGAGTTACGTGGATTTGCAGATCATTCAGACATTCAAATGACAGCTAAGGTGCATCACTACGATTTTTGGTTTAAACCCACTTTGAATGGAGAGGCATCTGTAACCTTGGGATTGAATTCCAATCAGCTGTTTTTGAAAGAGCTGTTTTACTATGCAGGGCATAATCATTTACCCAAGGAGTATCAAGGAGAAGAAGTGTCTAAGTTGACGTATAAAGGGCACGCGACCCTTGGATTTCATCACGGGGAATTAACCAAAGCCAAGCTATTGACCGATCAGCTCAGTGCCAAACTCACCTCACATCCCTTGGCCCTTCATCATTTTTCTGGCGGTGTAATATGGCATGCAGATAAACTAGAGTTTTCGCACCTCAAGGGGGCCATAGGAACTTCTGATTTTGAGTTGAATGGCGCGTATCATTTGAATGACCCTAGCCATAGAAATTCAATCCAATGCAAGGCAAAGCAATTGAATATTGATTCCTTTGTAGCGCATACGGAACCCAGTGAAACGCCTGTTAAAGGGAGTGCTCACGATAAGGCCCCTAGTTTATATGACTATGAATTTCCCAACTTGGATGTTACGCTGGATGTTGGGCACCTTGTATACGCACCCTACGATGTGAAAAATCTTCACGTGGATGCACATGTGTACAGTGACCACCACATAGAGTTAAATCACCTTCGCTTACAAACAGCAGAAGGTTCGATGTCGGGTTCCGGTACCTTTAGTGGTAGGGACAAAAAACACATTTATTTTTCGCCTCACCTCACGATTCATCACTTGAACTTGGATAAATTCATGGTGAAGTTTGATGATTTCGGGCAGGACCATTTGGTCTCGGAAAATTTGCACGGATACGTAGAGGGTACCCTAAGTGGTAAAATTCATTTGCATGCAGATTTCGTCCCTAAACTCGATGATTCTGAGCTGAAGATGAACCTTACGGTAATCAATGGTCGGCTTGAAAATTATGCGCCGCTTTTGGATTTAGGAACCTATTTCGAGGATAAAAACGTGAGCAGCGTGGCCTTTGATACCCTTAAAAATAACTTCTCCCTTAAAAACGGTAAAATGACCATACCTGAAATGGTGATTGCTTCCACGCTTGGGTATTTAAAAATCTCCGGTACGCAAGAAATCATTGGAAAAATGAATTTGGATTATCAGGTGGGAATTCCTTGGAAAATGATCAAAGACGTGGCAAAGAATAAGCTTTCACGTAACAAGGATCAAACCGAAGATTCCAACGAAATTATTACAGCTACAGAAGATTCAAAGTATCTTTATTTTAAGGTAAAAGGGGATTTAGATAATTTTGAAGTCAATTTAATCAAACGAAAAAAGTGAACACCAGAGGGGTAAGATACGTGTTGGTTTTCATATGGATGCTGATCCGGCTGAATGTGTTGGCTCAACCTTCGAATACCGAGGTGGTAGATGATTCGTTGTTCACGGAAACTCCAGTGGCAGTTGTACAAAAGGTATTGGTCATTCCACCGTTTCAATTAATTAACCCTGACACCTTGACATTGGGTGAACACGATGAATTAGTGTGTGATTCGTACACCGCCCTCGGCATGCCGTATGTATACGATGCCCTGCATTCCTTCAATGCCAGAAGAATGGATAAGTTTGGTGGCTACTTGAACGTGAAAATTAATCAAGGACTCGAAAGCATTCGCAAAAAAGGATTCAATTCCGATGTGAAGCAGTTATACATTCAGGTCAATCCGAAAACACTAACCGTGCATTGGGTTGCGGTGGTTGGTCCAAGCGAAGATGGAAAATGCTATGTGCGCGTTGATAGCCGGGGTTCAGCCGGTGGGGGATTGCCCGCAGTAAATAAGCAGTTGCCGCGCATGCATAACTTGTACCCAACACTCACTTCGGTGAAGTTGCTGGAATTTAACGAAAACGTGATCAAATGCTTCGATTGGAATGGGAATCGCTTAGATTCAGTGTGTTCCTTTGTGAATATTCGTCAGCATTTCTTTAAATATTTCGACAGCCAGGTTGGCAATTCCATTACCTTGGAAGAGTACGTCGCCAAATATCCCTACACCACCGATGGTGAGCTTTTGCCCGGGACCAAGAAATTTGTAGCACCCAACTATCGAACGTACAAAGTAAAATCAGGAGACAGTTTATCTGTTATTGCTGCCAAGTATCATACCAGCGTTTCTAAAATCAAAAAAGCCAATGGTTTGCGTTCAGACCTAATTCAAATTGGCCAAATACTTAAAATCCCATAATTTGTTTGGAAGTTGATGATTTGTATTTATATTTATACAAATTTTAAAACGATGGAAGCAATAAAAAAAGAACTTGAAGATTTAATGAACGCCGTAATGGTCACCTTTTATAGCATGATGCTCATGGACGAAGGGAACGAAAAGTTCATGGAAAACAAGGAGGGTGATCAGGCAGATGAACAATTCATGGAAGTGCTTTTTGGTCCCGTTGCTCCTCGAATTACCGAATTGATGGTGCAACTAGCTTTTTCTGGTATTAGTGAGGAAGAAATGGAGCAATTCGATCCTACTTCTTCTCTTTCTACCGATAAGGATGAGTTCATGGAGAAATTCAGTGAGTATGCAGAAAAAGCTGAACAATTTATGAAAACTACTTCAAAAGAAAATCTTATTGTAATTGCGCAAGTGGTAAAGGCAACTGCAGAGCTCAATGGAATTATAACCGATGAGGAACAAACAGCCATCGATGAGTTCTGTCAAGAGTATGGAATTACAGAAGAGGAGCTCAAGGGTTCTTCCGATGATGCCGCTTGGTTGGACGCATTTATGAATTTCGACGACGAAAGCGCTTCTTAATACCTTAATACAAGCCCAACGGCTTTTTAACCCACGACGGAATTTTTGACAAGCGTTTCACTTGCAGTAGGTGTTCTAATCCGAATGTGATTACGTAAACGACGGCATAAAAGAGCATTAACACCCCGATAATCCCTAGATTACTTAATCCTTCAGGGATTCTGCTGATGATTTGTGCGATTAAAAAGGCATGGGCGATGTAAACAAACATGCTGTGTCGTCCGTAAAGATTTACATGTTTTAATCCCTGTTTGGACAAAGGTTGGGTCAATCCTAGCAATAACCAAAGGCAAAACCCCAAGGCAAGGCTCAAATAGGGAAGGTTGGCAGGGTAGAATATTTCCACATAGCCTTCTCGAAAGGGTTGATAGCTCTTATCCATCATTGCCCAAATGGCTCCTCCAATAAAGGCTGTTGCGCTAAGCCACGGAACCCAAGGCAAGGATTCAGCGGCACTCTTCCAACGGTACGATACATAACCGAGGAGGGGAAAGGAAAGCCAAGGGAAAACTGGAAACCAACCGTCGAAAGCCCATCGGTAGGCTTTATAACTCAAAGAATTCCATTGGGGGTCGGGAAGTTCAAAGCGGTAAACCGGTTGCAGTAAGGTCGGAGTTAAAATAAGGATTAAAGAAATGACCCAAAGCACGGGCGAAGGAAGCCGCTTGAGCAATTCGAGCGCCAATTGACCGAATGCGATAAGGTAGAGGACATCAAAGGTTTGGAACGGAGGAATTCCCCAAGCGCATACGTCCACAATCACAGCCGAAAGCAATACAAAAAGCCCGGATTTAAACCCATTGGATCGGGTTCCATTCATGGCGAAGGTGTAGCCTGATAGGAAGGTGAACAAGGGGGCGGCAAGCGAACAAAGCGCTCGAAACCAAATTGGCATGTTCGGTTCAAGTAAGTACGGTGTCGTATTGGCCGTGAGCATAATCAGGATGGCGATGCTCCTCATCGAATCGATGTGCTGGTTTCTCATCGCATCAAATTTAATGTATTTTTGTTGAGTGTTCGTAGTTGTAGAATTAGAAAAGTAACCAGTAACTCATGAGACAACTAATCTTTCTTATCATTCTTTCAGCCTCCACGATTTCGGGGATAGTTTTCGGTGCTTCTCCCATACGATTAAACGTTGGGATTTACGTTCGCTCGGTATCGATGAACAACAAAGATCAACAAGCCACCATTGACTTATACTATTGGTATCGTTTCAAGATGCCCGAAGACACCAGCGAATTAGCTTCGTACTACGACTTAGAAATCACCAACGGAGATTTGCTGTTCAATGAAATTCAGGAAGAAAAGGTCATTGGGGATGATTTCTATGTCTCCGGCCACATGAAAGGAGTCTTTCATTTCGTGGCGGATTACGAAAACTATCCTTTCGATAAGCAAAAATTGATGATTCAATTCGAACACCCAACCTTTGAAGTGGGAGATATTGTTTTGGTGCCCGATAAAGCCTCGTACCTAAAATGTAAAGCAACTATGAATCTGTGGGGACTCTCAAAAAACTTGAAAGCCGACGGGCTGTTCATTCGAAAATCTGAATTTGTGGTCGGCGAAAGGGTATATGAAACCGATTTTGGGGATCCCAGCATTGAAGAACCAAGCAGCACTTACGGTAATTTAACCTATTTCATTTACGTTTCTCGTGACTTTTTACCCTACGTTTTGAAGTTCATGCTACCCCTCATTATTATCGTTTCCTTAGCTTATTTGGTATTTTACATTCCAGCAGAATCGCTCGACCTCGCAGCGGGATTAACCGTGACTTCCTTGTTGGCAGGTATTGCTTTTCAGTGGACCGTTTCGGACGATTTACCCGAAGTAGGTTATTTAACTTGCGTGGACAAGATTTTCTACCTTTCCTATGTGCTCATCATGTTGGCCATGACTCAAACCGTATGGACCTACCATTTGGAATTAAACGGGAATAAAAAACTTTCGGATCTCCTTGAAATCGGCGGCCGATGGGTATTTCCTCTTGCCTTCTTTGGAGGTTCCCTTTACTACATGCTCAGTTCTTTTTACCGATAGAAGATTTATCCCATGATCGATTCACTGGAACTCATACAGCGCAAAGAACAGATTTTTGATCGAGGTCCGATGTACAACGAATTTGTGCACGACGCCCTGATTCATGAGCCTTGGAATGCTTACAGCTCCTTATTCTTTTTTATTCCCGTTATTTTTTGGTTGATTTATTTGCGAGGTATGTATCGAACCTATGGCATCATTACCGCATTGTTACCCGTACTGTTTTTAAATGGCCTGGGTTCTACCTTATTCCATGCCTTTCGATCATCCAATTGGTTTTTACTTTTGGATTGGCTTCCTGCAGCGCTTATGACCTTAATTTTATCGATCTATTTTTGGCATCGAATAACACATACGATATGGAAAGCCATAGGCGTGGTATTTGGGTTTTATGCCTTGGCTTTTACGATGGTTAAGGTGCTTTCTCAACATACTGGCCTTTCAGGTCCGAGCATTGGCTATTTCTTTACGGGAGCAGCTTTTTTAGTACCGGTAATCATCGATTTAAAACGCAATCATTGGAAACATGGGTGGTTATACCTGCTTTCCTTGTTCTTCTTGGTGCTTGCGCTGCTCTTTCGAATCCTGGATTATCCCACGCCGAATCCATTTCCTTGGCTCCCCCAAGGGACCCATTTTTTATGGCATGTTACGAGTTCGCTAGCTGTGTTTACCTTGGGCTTTTATATCTATAAAACAACCAACGAAACTCGACACAAGCGTTGAAAATCGCGTTCATCCCTGATTAAAAGGGCACATCATCATCCTTGATGTCACCCAAGGTAAAAATCCGAAAAGACTCATCTTCTAAATAGACGCGCTTGCCCGGATGTTTAAAGGTGAATTGTGTCTTGAAATTTGTGCATTCAAACACACTGAGAATCCCTTTATCGTTTCGGTGAAACAACAAATGCATGTGTGCTTTGCTTTTATTTCCTACGAAGTAAAATCCGGTAGAGGTAGGGAAACATTTCGTGCATTTTCCTTGAATTACATTCAATTGTTCATCCCCTTGGTCTTTGAAATATTCAAAGGCTCGACCCAAACGCCTGAGTAAATCTTGATGTTCTCCTGGGTCATCTTCTGGCATTTCTTTCAGTAAAAGTTCAACCATTTCAAGGTCGAGTGCTTGAATAAAATGGCGCAGGGCGTCATCAACTGTTTTGAGGGGGCGAAGCGTAAACGGCATGGGAATCGGATTACCTCAAAAATACCAAGGATGTAAATTCAGGAATACCTCCTTCCGATAAAAGATGTTAACATGTGGATAAATTTCAAAGGATGCCCACCTTCATCAATTCGATTTCTACGGCAGGCCAATTCACCATGAATCCATGGCAACCATACGGTTTGGTATCAGCGGGATTCCTTCCGCAATATCATCAATGTATAGTTTATCAAATCGAAGAGTTTCAGTTAAGTCGAAGGGACCGGGATGAATCTTTTTTGGGGTCGACTTGCTGATCGGATCGAGGCCATGTGCCGGGTCATTAAGAAACGCCAGCGCTTCTTCCAAACTACCATCGCTGAGGTCTGCTCGGTAGGTATTGAGAATGATGGCGTACCCGTTATCTTGTAAGGCCCGAATTACCCGAATGGCGTGTGGATTTTCAGCACCAATGGCTGGATATTGGTGCTCTACCACGGTTCCGTCGAAGTCAAGGTAAATGGTCATTTCACTTGATAGATACCAACCCTTTACTTACGTTTTGACCCTTATAGCTGCACTGCAACCAATACGTACCATCCGCGATTCCCGTAGTTTCCAAGGTGAAAGGTGAAGGAGGCTGCTCGATTTCCTGCAGTAACCTGCCCGCAGCATCATAAAGCGTAAAGGTAAAGGCCTCGTTCTGTGGAATGTTGTGCGTGATGATTGGATTGTTCACCGATGGATTGGGTTGAATACTCACTTGAATTTCACCATCCGTTATTTGAATTTGTTTGCTTGATTCGCCCATACATCCCAACGAATCCACTACCGTCATGTGTACATTGTATATTCCTGGGCTTGCATAAATATGAACACTTGTTTGACCGCCCGCCAACATTGTTTGATCACCGAAATCCCAAAAATATTGACTTGTAGGACCGTTATTCCCAACGAAAATGTAGTTTATGTCTCCACTGACATGCAATCCTTGCGTAAAGGTTGAGT
>Ga0315907_10007479_pt1 | contig 11379 bp, 10 predicted proteins | sample LakEriMetagenome_3_FD_203525 | JGI IMG/M metagenome (GOLD analysis project Ga0315907, IMG submission 203525) | Freshwater fungal communities from buoy surface, Lake Erie, Ohio, United States - Buoy 12 MA123 | ecosystem: Environmental > Aquatic > Freshwater > Lake > Lake biofilm | place: USA...
GCGGCTTCCGCAGGCGAGCGTGGACGTCGCCTTGATGATTCACATGTACCACGAAATCAGCCAGCCGTTCGCACTGCTGTGGAATCTGGCATCCTCGATGAAGCCGGGCGGCACGCTCGTGATCCTCGATCTCGAGCGACCCACCTACGGGCACGGCACGCCGCCCGCGCTGCTCGACTGCGAACTCACGCGGGTCGGGTATCGGCGGCGGAGCTTCACCCGCACGGGCCCCGAGGAGTACGTGACCATCTACGTGGCACCGACGGCGGGCGAGCGGCCGACCCCGGCCACGATCACCGCATCGCTCGCCGCGCGCCCGTGCCGGGCGTCGTGAGGCCCCGGTGAGCCGCGCGGACGACGAGAGCGTGGACGGCCTGCCGGTCGCCCCGGGCGTGGTCATTCCGTTCGCGGAACTGCACGTGGCCGCCATCGCCGGCGGCGGTCCGGGCGGGCAGCACGTCAACCGGAGCGCCACCCGCATCACGCTGCAGTGGAACGTGCGTACGACCCGCGCGCTGCGCGATGACCAGCGGGAGCGGGTGCTGCAGAAGCTGGCGGCGCGTCTCGACGGCGACGGGGGCCTCCGCATCGTTGCCGGTGAGTATCGGAGCCAACAGCAGAACCGGCGGGCGGCGCTCGAACGCCTGCAGCACCTCGTGGCGCGCGCGCTCGTGGTGCCCCGCGTCCGCAAGGCCACCCGACCGACCTACGGGTCGGTGCAGGAGCGGTTGTCCTCGAAGAGGCAGCGCAGCGAAACCAAGCAGCGCCGCCGCCGCCCCCCCGACGACTGAATCTCCCGTCAAGCGCCTCGCGAGCGACCCGCGGGCGTCAGAAGGCGAGAATGTTTACGCCAAGGTAGTAGGTGATGAAGTCGGCGCGGCCGCGCACCGGCACCGGCGTGGCATCGTTGTCGAACGCCGTACGGACGCGCTCATCGGTGAGGTAGCGTGCGTCGTCGTGGCGCAGGAACCGGGCGCCAAGGTCGAGGCGGACCGGGGTGGCACCGTTCGAGAGCCGGAGATAGCTCCCGACCGCCCCACCATACGCCCACACGGCATCGCTGGAATTCGTGGAGCTGGCGAATGGCGTGTTCGTATTCTGCGAGCCCTCGACGGTGCTTTCCGTCCAGAACACCGAGAAACCGCCGAGCGCCGAGGCATATGGCGTGAACCTCCCCGCGGGTCCGAGCAGCTGCGGGCCGGTCACGACGGACACGATGTTGCTGGAGGTGCGGAGGTCGAGCTGGATGAGCCCGCCGGTACCGGACAGCGGAACCCGTCGCCGGCTGTTCGCATACGAGAGGAAGGAGAAGTCCGCCCGCAGGTTGACGATCTTGTGCCGATCGAGCGAACCCATGACGTAACCGCCCACGCCGAAGCCGTTGTCGGTGTTGGCGGCGAAGTCGCCCTTCGGTTCGGTGACCTGAAGGTGGATGCCGACGGATCCTCGCCGCGAACCGGGGCGCGAATCGTCCGCGGACCTGCGGGACTGGGCGCCGCCGACCGACGTCAGGAGCAGGGAGGAGACGGCGACGAGCGCCACAATATGGTGTATGGGGATGCGCATACGGCGTCATACGCCTAAACGCCGCGAAGGTGTCACACCTTTCGCCATCAGCCCGGGTCGGGGAACCCGGTCGACGCGAAAAGATTTAGCGGGTGATCCCTTGAATCCCGAGCAAGGCCATCAACATTGTTCCGTGCTATGCCGGACCGACGCTTCCGTGTGCTGTGGTGCTGCCTGGCGCTCCTCGTGGGAGCGCTGGTCGCGGCGTCTCGTCCGGCCTTGGGCGCCACGGTTCGCGCAAGAACGGGCAACGGCGCCGAGTCAGCGTGGGCCCGCCCCGCCAGGCCGGTGGCTTCCGATCGAATGGTCGAGGCGCTGGCCGATGCCGAGCATGGCCGCAGCTGCCCCGCCCATGTGACCGATCGCGACCCGGTGGGGCACCGCTCGCCGTCCTGGCATCGCGGCACGGGGCGGCGCCCCCCGCGTGATCACGGCGCCTCCCCGATGCTGCCGGCGACGCGAGACCTTTGGACTCGCGATCAATTGTCCCGAACGGTTGCGGCGTGCGAGTTTCACGCCACGTTCCCGTTGTGCAACCCGGGTCGTTCCGCGGCCACACCGCGCGCGCCGCCCGCGCTGAACTGACGAACCGCTGGACCTCGTCCTGCCCGCTCCGTGCTCCGGCACGCCGGCGTGGCGCGACACGCACGTGTGCATTCGCGCACCTGCCCCGCCCTTCTTCAGTCCTTCGATTTGCGAGCATGTCGGCCCAGGCAACCCGTATCAATCAGCTCATCTCCGAAGCGCTCGGTCTCGACGTCGAGCAATCCCGCTGGCGCGCCCTCACGCGCCAGATCTCCCCGCTGGTTCCGCTTGCGAGCCGCGTGCGCTCCATCGGTGGCGCCGTCGACGTGGGTTACCTCGATCGCGCGCTGTCACCCGACGACGTGCGCGCCGCCATTCGCGACGGCCAGCTGCCGCTCGTGCTGCTGGGGCGCAGCGATGACGAGGCCATCGTGCTCCGCCGCACCAGCACCGGTCGCCCCGGTGCCGCGCTCATCGTCCGCGACGGGACCGAAACGCCCGTGGACGCGGAGCCGGAGGCGCTTGCCGACGTCGTCCTGCGTCGACTCGGCCACACCGGGACGGTGCCGGCCCTCGCGCCGATGGCGCTCCGCAGCGCTACCGCAGCGCAGGGGGACGCGGGGCCGCACAGTCCGCTGCAAGGGCACCCGTACCCCAACGAGTATCGCTCGCCGATCGACCGCACGATCGCGCTGCTGGCGCGCGAAAAGCGGGAGGTCCTCACCGTCTTCTTCTACGCCACCCTTGCCGGCGGGCTCAGCCTGATCCTGCCGCTCGCCGTGGGCGGGATCGTGCAGCTCGTGCAGGGGCGCCTGTTCCTGCAGCCGGTGATCGTGCTCATCTCCTTCGTGATTCTGGGAACGATCGTGGCGGGCGTGCTGCAGATCGGCATTCTCAAGGTCGTGGAGCGCATCCAGCAGCGGATCTTCGCGCGCATGGCGATCGAGTTCGCCTTCCGGGTCCCGCGCATCAAGTACGCTGCCTCCCTCGAACAGAACCTGCCGGAGCAGTTGAACCGGCTGTTCGAAGCGGTGGCGATCCAGAAGGGCATGCAGAAGCTGCTCATCGACGTGCCCACCGCCCTGCTCACGGTGATGTTCGGGCTCGTGCTGCTCACGGTGTACAGCCCGTGGTTCTCGCTGTTCGCCGTGGTGGTGATCTTCATCCTCTATCTCATCATCCGCTGGACGGGGCCGGAGGGGCTTGCCACCTCCATCGTGGAATCGAAGTACAAGTACAAGGCGGTGCACTGGCTGCAGGAGATCGCCCGCGCCTTCCACGCCTTCAAGTACGCCGGCGACTCGACGCTGCCGCTCGAGCGCATGGACGACGTCATCACGGGCTACCTCAAGTACCGCAAGAAGCACTTCGCGGTGCTCGTGAAGCAGACGATCGCGCTCATCGGCTTCAAGACCTTCATCACGGCCGCCGTGCTCATCATCGGCGCCACGCTCGTCCAGACGAACCGCCTGCTGCTGGGGCAGTTCGTGGCGGCCGAAGTCGTGATCGTGACGGTGCTCGTGGGTGTGGAGAAGCTCATCACGAGCCTCGCGACCGTCTACGACGTGCTGACGTCGGTGGACAAGGCCGGGCACGTGGCCGACCTCCCGCTCGAGGCTCGTGGTGGGCTCGCCCCCAACCTCACGCAGGGAACCGGGGTTGCCATCGAGACGCGCGACCTGCGCTATCGCTATCCCGGCGCGACCGAACCGGCCGTCGACGGCGTGTCGCTGCGCATCGCCCCGGGCGAGCGCGTGGCGATCATGGGAGTGGACGGCTCGGGGCGCAGCACCCTCCTCAAGCTGCTCGGCGGACTCGTCGACGACTACGACGGGACCATCCGGTTCGACGGGATCACGCTCCGCGACCTCGACCGCCCGGCGCTGCGGTCGCGTGTCGGCCAGATGCTGTCGTGGACCGACCTGTTCGACGGGACGATCGAGGAGAACGTGAGCGTGGGCCGCGCGCACATCACGCCGCTCGCGGTGCGTGAGGCGCTCGACGACCTGCAGCTCACCGACGAGATCCAGCACCTGCCGCAGGGAATGCAGACCGAGCTCACCAACGGCGCCCGCAATCTGCCGGCGCACCTCGCCAACAAGCTGCTGGTCGCGCAGGGCATCGTGGGGCGTCCGCGCCTCGTGGTGCTCGACGATTTCTTCCAGAACCTCGAGGCCGTGTCGCGCTCGCTGATCATCCGCGTCCTCACCGATCGGGCGCGGCCGTGGACGGTGCTCGCGGTGTCGCACGACCCGCAACTGCTCGCTGCCTTCGACCGTGTGATCGTGGTGCACAATGGCCAGGTGGTGCGCGACGGCACCTTCCAGCAGCTGCGCAACGATCCGATCTGCCGCAGCCTGATGCACGAATTCCTGAACGATTCCCCTGCCGCGTCCGGAGACTGACCCATGGCCGCCTCCGATCTCGATATCGAACGTGAACTGAAGTCGCTACCCCTCGAAACCACCACGCTGCTGGGCGCCGCCGACACCGGGCGCATCGTGTCACGCTGGCTGCTCGGCATCCTCGTCACGCTGGTGGCGATTCTGTTCCTGCCGTGGCAGCAGAACGTGCAGGGCAACGGCATGGTCACCGCCCTCAGCCCCGCCGACCGTCCGCAACAGCTGCAGACGCGCATCGACGGACGCATCGAGGCGTGGTTCGTATCCGAGGGGCAGTACGTGAAGAAGGGCGACTCGATCGTCCGCATCTCCGAAATCAAGGAAGACTACCTCAACCCGAACGTGCTGCCGCTCACGAAGCAGCAGCAGACGGCCAAGGAAGGCGCGATCAGCGAGAAGCTCAACAAGGCCGCCGCGCTGGCGCAGCAGGTGGACCAGCTCGAGCAGCAGCGCGACTTCAAGATCCTGCAGACGCGCAACAAGCTGCTCCAGTATCAGGCCGAGGTGCGGCAGGCGACGCTGGAGGATTCGGTCGCGCGTGATCAGCTGCGTCGCCGTGAGCGGCTGTTTCGCGACTCGCTGGGCCTCGTCTCGGTGAACGACCTGCAGACCTTCCAGATCCGCGTGCAGTCGGCGGCGGCGAAGCTGGTGGAGAAGCAGCAGATGCTGGCCATCACGCAGACGGACCTGCAGAGCATTCCCGTCGAATACGGCGAGAAGATCGCGAAGTCCCGCTCCGATCGTGCCGCCACGCTCGCGGAAGTGAGCGAAGGGCGTTCGGACGTCGCGAAGCTCAAGGACAAGGTGGGGTCGCTCACGCTGCGCAACTCGTTCTACGTGATCGAAGCGCCGCAGGACGGGTACGTGGTGCGCGCCACGCGCGCCGGCCAGGGGGAAATCGTGAAGGCGGGCGATCCCATCGTCACCGTGCAGCCGGCGCGCCCGCGCAAGGCCGTCGAGATGTACGTGAAGCCGATGGACGTCGCCCTGCTCAAGCCCGGCCGCCACGTGCGGGTATTCTTCGATGGCTGGCCGGCGCTCCAGATCTCGGGGTGGCCGCAGGTGGCGGTGGGCACCTTCGGCGCCCAGGTGGCGGTGATCGACCAGTTCCCGAGTTCGGACGGGCGCTTCCGCGTGCTGCTGGTCCCCGACACCACGCACGACGAACCGTGGCCGGCGCAGTTGCGCCTCGGCACCGGTGCCGAAGGGTGGGCCATGCTCGACAACGTCACCGTGGGCTGGGAACTCTGGCGTCAGCTCAACGGCTTCCCGCTGTCCATCAAGCCCGGTGATGCGCTCCCCGGCGAGGCGGTGGCCGGCGAGAAGGGCAAGGGCGACGGCGGAGGCAAGAAGTGACGTCGCGGCGCCTCCTCGCGGCCATCGCGTTGCTGTGGGCCGGCAACCGTCTCGACGCGCAGGTCCCCACCGACAGCAGCCGGGTCCGCACGAGTGCCATGGTCGGCATGCTGGTCGACACGAGCGGCGCCCCCTTCCCGTTCCCGGCGTTCGTCGACGCCGTGCTCGCCAACCACCCGGTGGCTCGGCAGGCGCAGCTCGTCGCGCAGCAGGCCCGCGCCGAGCTGCGGCAGGCCTGGGGGGCTTTCGACCCCAAGCTCGTCGCGGCGTGGGATCAGAAGCGGTTCGGCGGCACGGAGTATTTCCGCTATTTCGATGCGGAGCTGAAGATCCCCCTGCCCATCGGGGCCGACGTCACGCTCGCGTTCGACCGTACGATGGGCCGCTACGCCAACCCCGATCGACGCACCGACGGCAACGGCGTCTTTTCCGCCGGCGTGTCGCTGCCCCTCGGCCAGCGCATCATCACGGACGAGCGCCGCACGGCGCTGCGACAGGCACGGGCGGCGCGTGATGCCGGCGATGCCGAGCGCGTGGGGATCCTCAACAAACTGCTGTTCTCCTCGGCGAAGGATTACGGCGCGTGGTACGAGGCCTGGCGCCGGCGGGCCATTGCACAGGAAGGTGAAGCGCTCGCCGATTTCCGGCTGCGCGCGGTGCGTCAGCGCGTGGCCAACGGGGAGAGTGCCCCGATCGATACGGTGGAGGCACTCCTCGAGCTGCAGCGGCGTCAGGTGACGCGTTTCGAAACCGAGGCGACGTTCTACGTGGCGACGCTCAATCTCACAGCCTATCTGTGGGACGACGCGGGGCGCCCGATGGCCCTGCCCGGCGATGCGAAGCCGGTGCTCGATGGCGTCGGGCGCGGCGGGATCGATTCCCTTCGGCTCGACGGGCTGCTGTCGCTCGCGACCCGCCGCAACCCCGACCTGCTGAAAGTCCAGGCCAAGGTGCAGCAGGCCGAGGCCGAGCGTCTGCTCGCCACACAGGGGCTCATTCCCTTGGCAGAGGCGAAGCTTTCGGGGCTGGGCGAGCGCGGTGGTGCTCAGCCGTTCTTCGAGCGTGACCGGCTGAGCGACAACTACAAGGCGGCCCTCGCGGTCAGCACCCCGCTCCTGTTTCTCAAGGAGAGCGGCAAGTTTGCGGCGACCGGCGCCAAGCTGGAGTTTCAGGAGTACGAGCGCGATCGGCTGCGCCGGGATGTGGAGTTCGACGCGCGCGCGGCGATCTTCGACCTGGCCAACCTGCAGCGCCTGCTCGAGCGCCAGACGGCCAACGTGCGCAATGCCCGCCTCCTGCGCGATGCCGAGCAGGTGCGCTTCGAAAACGGCGAGAGCACGCTGCTGATCCTGAACCTGCGGGAACGGCTGGTGCTGGACGAGGCCGCGAAGTTGGCGTCGCTCGAGGCCAAGGTGGCCGCCGCGCGCGGTGCCCTGGCGCTGGCGACCGGTGATCGGACGCTCCTGACCGAGGCGCGGTAGGGGCGGAGACGCGCAAGACCCTGACATACTAGATTTCCAGCATGGCTGAACCGAACTGGGACGACGAGGCACTCGATGACGGGTCGCTCGAGGACGCGTTCGACGACGACGCGCTGCTCGACGACGAGTTCGAGATGGGAGACGGCGTGGCCGACCTGTCGGGAACGGTGTCGTGCCCGTACTGCGCCGAGCAGGTGGAGATCACCCTCGATCCGGGCGGTGGCGCGAACCAGCAGTACATCGAGGACTGTCAGGTGTGCTGTCGGCCGTGGCTCGTGTCGGTGAGCTACGACGAAGACGGCACGGCCCACGTGTTCGTCGATGCCAGCGACGATCACGACGAGCACGATGACTGACACCCGCGCGCCGTCCGCCGACGTCGTGCGGGAGCTGTTGGCGGACGCGCTGCGTCGGCCGGCCCAGGAAGGGGCGCGGCTGTTGGCGCTGCATTGGCTGCACCAGCTGTCGGCGGCACGCGCCGCCTGGGCGGGGCTGGTTGCGGCGCCAGCCGATGGGGTGAGCCCCGAGCATGGTGCCGCCGGGTTGGCCGAGGCGGGCGCTCAGGTCCTGCACAGGGCCCGGGTCGCCCTGCGACGCCTGCGTGCCACCGTGCGCGAGAACGAGCACGTCCTCGACGGCGCGGTCGATCGGCGCATTGCCCGTGCCCTTCGGGCACTCGGGCAGGCCACCAACGCGGCGCGCGACGCCGACGTGCAGCGCGCGTGGCTGGAGACCGAAGAGGAACGGCTGCCACCGGCCGCGCGCGACGAGGCGGCGCACCTGCGCCGGTGGCTCGAGGCGCGCGCCCCGCACTCCCTCGCCTCCATCGATGAGGCGTTCAGCCGACACCTCGACCCCATAGCGGAGCGACTGTTCGCCCGACTCGGCAGCTACCAGTTGCGGCGTCGGGTGGGGATGGAGTCGGCCCCGACGCCCTTTGCCCGCCACCTGGCCACGCGCATCGGCCGCGCCGGCCATCGCCTGCGCCCCGAGATCGCCCGGGTGACCGACGTGCACGCGCAGGAGGCCATGCACGCGGTGCGCATCCGCCTCAAGCGCCAGCGGGCCCTGCTCGCGCCGTTCGCCGGCACGCGGCCGGCCATCGGGGCGTGGTTCGATCGCTGCACCCGCGGACAGGATCTCCTGGGAGCCGTCCGTGACGCCGATCTGCTGGCGAAGCGCGCCCGCAAGTCGGGACTCCGGGCCCTCGAACTCGCGCTCGATGACATCGTGCTCGCTCACTTCGCCGTGTTCCAGCACGACTGGTGCGCGCAGGTCGACGACGTGATGCAGACGATCGACGCCGCCGCCGCCGCTCTGCGCGCCGAGGGGCCGCCGATGTCGTCGAGCGGGCTGCCCATGGAGATCGAACGCAAATACCTGCTCCGCAGCTGTCCGCCCGCCGCGCGCACGGTTCCCCCCGTGCACATCGAGCAGGGGTGGATTCCGGGGCAGGCGCTGCGCGAGCGGCTGCGGCGCCGCACGGCGCCCGACGGTACGGTGTCGTGCTGGCGCACGATGAAGCTGGGTCCGGCCGAAGCCCGCATCGAGGTGGAGGAAGTCACCACCCCCGAGCTGTTCACCGCGCTCTGGGCGCTGACCCGCAGTGCGCGCATCCGCAAGGACCGCTACGTGGTGCCGCACGGAACGCACACGTGGGAGATCGACGTCTTCCACGACCGCGATCTCGTGCTGGCCGAAGTGGAACTCACCGACGTGGACGAATCGGTTACCCTCCCGCCATGGATGGCGCCGTACCTCGAGCGCGACGTCACCGGTGATCCGGCGTACGTCAACGCCGTGCTCGCGCGCCCGGAGCCCTGACGACCGATGCTCGTTTCACTCGCCCCCCTGCGGGACCGTCGCGACCGTGTCATGGGTTATGCGCTGAGTTCGCATCCCGATGACAGCCGAAGCGCCCCCGTCGGTCCCGACGAGGAGGCGCGACAGACGCTGGAGCTGGTCCCGCAGCTGGTTCGACTGGTCGGACGCAGCCTGGTGGTCCCGGTGACCCCCACCGTGGTGCGCGAGGGCGCGATCACTCGATTTGCCTCGCTCGACGCGGTGTGGCTCATCGCCACGGAAGCGCTCGATGACCCGGCGACCCGACGCGCCGTGGAGCGCCTCACCGGCGCAGGCTTTCACTTCGCCCTGCACGGGTTTCCCGAGGGGGACCCGTTGCCGCCGGCGATGGCGGGGAGCACCCTCGTGCTCGACGCTGCGCGCATGCCGGCCGCCGTGCTCGAGGGGCGCGTGCGCATGCTGCTCGAGGCCGGGCTGCGGCCGCTCGTGCGCGGCGTGGACGATCGGCTCACCCGCCAGCGCGTGCTGGCGGCCGGGGTGACGATGTACACCGGGCGGCAGCTCGGGCGCGGGGCGGCCGTGGCACCCGACCGCACGACCGAGGACAGCGCGCTGCGCGCCATCACGATGCTCGCGGCGTTCAGCGATGGGCGTCCCCCTGATGCCTCCTTCGACGCCTTCGTGCGCGACGATCCGCACGTGGCGGCCTCGCTCCTCAAGGCGATGTCATCGGCGGCGCTCGGCGTACGCGGACCGCGCAGCGTCTCGCACGCGCTCACCCTGCTCGGGCGCGACGCGATCATCGAGCGGCTCGTAGGAGTGACGGCGCGCCTCATCGGCGAAGCGGCGCAGGATCCGGAGCTCGCGTTCGCGGCGCTTCGCCGAGCACGCTTGTGCGAGCGGGTCGGCACCGCGCTGGACACGGCCCCGCATCCGCGGGCACGTGTGGTGGCCGGGCTGCTTTCCACCCTCGAGTTCGCCCTCGCCTCGCCGGCACCGGTGATCGCGCAGCGCATGCAGTTGCCGTCGCCACTGCGCGACGCGCTCGACGCCCGGGAACAGCCGCTCGGCCAGTTGCTCGACGTCGTGGATGCGATCGAGTACGGCTGGTGGGACGACCTCACCGTGCGCTGCCGCCGTCTCAGCATCCGCCCGCGCGTGATCGGCGACGCATGGATCGACACGTGGCGAACGGCGCGGGACGAACTCGCCCTCGGTCGAACGGACAATCCCTAGTGTCACCGATCGGGCACCGGCCCGGCCGGGACCGTTTCGTGTGGAGCGCGCATGGCTGACACCGCCCGGGAGTACCTCATCCACCGCTTCCGCGGCGATGCACAATCGCTGCGCGATCGCCTCGACGCCCTGCAGCGCGGCACCAAACTGCCGGGGCCGGACGCGGCGATGTCTCGGCGCATGGCCGAGGCGTGCGACGCGGTGGCCGCGATGATCGAAAGCATTGCCCCACAGGCTTCGCTCGAGGCGGAGCTGTCGGCGCTCGGTGCCCTCGTACCGCTCCTCGAGCAGCGCGCGAAGGCGAACGAGCAGGCGCCACCAGTGCGCGCCGTGTACGCCGGTGCCGCCACCCGCATTCGCGAGGTGGAGGCGGCGGAGGCGCGGGCGCGTGACGAGGCGGGGGTGCCTTCAGATGATGCGGATGATGGGGATGACGGGGATGACGGGGATGACGACGAGGAGGTCATGCCGTGACCCGAGGCGGCAGCCCCACCCCGGCCGGGCGCGACGACGACGATGCGCCCTCCCCTCCGGGCAAGGTCCGCCTCGACAAGTGGCTGTGGGCGGCCCGTTTCTTCAAGACGCGCGCGCTGGCTGCCGAGGCGATCGACGGGGGCAAGGTCGATGTGAACGGCGACCGCGCCAAGCGCGCGAAGCAGATCCAGGCCGGCGACGAGGTCCGACTGCGTCAGGGCCCGGTGGAGTGGGTGCTCTCGGTGCGCGACGTCGCCGAGCGCCGAGGGTCGGCCGAGATCGCGCGGACGCTGTACGAGGAGACGGCGGAAGGGCGTCGAAAGCGCGAGATCGTGACGGAACAACTCCGCTCGATGCCGACGGCGTTCTCCTATGGTGACGGCAGGCCGGGCAAGCGGGACCGCCGCGCGCTACGGCGGCTGAAGGGCGAGGGGGAGTGGTAGTCGGGTGTTCCGATTTCGCTTCATGAAAGTCGGTTCACGGACACGCTACCCCTCGGTTCTTGCGTTACAATGGCTTGATGGCCTCGCTTTGGT